>Ga0180435_10000242_pt1 | contig 56341 bp, 45 predicted proteins | sample SS_ome_3_FD_132467 | JGI IMG/M metagenome (GOLD analysis project Ga0180435, IMG submission 132467) | Hypersaline lake sediment archaeal communities from the Salton Sea, California, USA - SS_3_S_1 metaG | ecosystem: Environmental > Aquatic > Non-marine Saline and Alkaline > Hypersaline >... | reverse complement strand
TCGGCGACATCGGCGAGGAGCTCTCGGGCGTGCCGACCGCCGGCCTCGAGTTCGCGCTCACCGAGCACCTGTCCGTCGTCGGCGCCGCGGAGTACCGCATCCCGTTGAAGGCCGCCGACGGCGTCGACGGGACCGAGGTCGAGACCGACGGGTTCAACCTCCGACTCGGCGTCGTCTTCGTCTTCTGAGGCGACGATCGACGACGGCGCCCGCTCGCTCCGGCGCCGTCATCGGTCCCGCACTCGACCGCTCGGGGCGGCGCGCTTCGGCGTGTCGCCCCGCCTGCGTGCGCGAAGCCTTCTGCCCGTTCGAAGACTTCTGCCTGCTCGAATGCCTGTTCGAAGGTCGCGCGGCTCTGGCGACGCGCGCCGTCAGACCTCGAGGTCGACCCAGGCGTCGACGGTCTCGAACAGGCGCAGGCGCTGGAGCCGCGCGCCCGGCGCCGCCGCGGCGATCGGCTCGCGCAGGCGCTCGGCGAAGACGCGGACCAGGTTCTCGGCGGTGGTCAGCTCGCCCGCCAGCCAGGCCACGTCCGCATCCAGGTCGTAGTGGTCGACCTCGTCGAGGATCCGGGTGCGCACCAGGTCGTCGAGGGTCACGAAGTTGACGACCATCCCGCTGTGCGCGTCGACCGGCCCGGCCACCGTCACCCACAGTTCGTAGTTGTGCCCGTGGCGCCGCGCGCATGGCCCGAAGAGGATCCGATTGTCCTCATCGGACAGGTCGTCGCGACGCAGCACGTGGGCCGCGCTGAAGCGGTAACGGCAGGTGATCGAGGTGGTGGTCGACATGCGGACGATCCGGGGCTCGCGAGCAGCGGCCGGGTAGACTACGCGCGTTCGCCCGATCGAACCATGAGCATCAAACGCGTCCGCATCATCGAAGGCTGCATCTCCTGCAACCTGTGCGAGGACCTGTGCCCCGAGGTCTTCGAGGTCCCCGCCGGCGGGACCTCGATCACCGTGAAGGGCCACGAGAAGCTGCTGGCGCGGTCGGACGACGACCTCGAGGAGAAGGTGACCGAGGCGGAGGAGTCCTGCCCGGTCGAGGTCATCGAGGTCGAGCGCGACTGAGCCCGGGCGGGCGTCCGTCGAGCCGGTGGCGGCCGGTCCAGGAGGAACCGGGCCAGGCGGAACCGGGCCGGACGGCGAACGGGACCGGGCGGCGCGGCCGCGGGCTACATTTGGTCCATGAACGAGCGCACCCTGACGCTGCTGCGAGCCGGCCTGCTCGTCGCGATCGGCGTCCTCCTCGCCCTGGTGTCCGGCCAGGTCCGCGAGCGCTTCTTCCTCGGCGAGCGCGAGCGCGTGAAGAACGCGCTCGAGCGGGTCTGCGACCTGGTCGACGAGCGCTACGTCTATCCGATCGACCGCGACGCGGTGGCGGAGAACGCGATCGCCGGGATCTTCGGCGGCCTCGACGAACACAGCCACTACTACCGCGCGCGCGCGGCGGACCGCGCCGAGCGCGAGACGCGCGGGACGCGGCGCGGTATCGGCGCGATCTGCACCGAACGGGACGGCGACCTCGAGGTGCTGTTCGCGCTCCCCGAGTCGCCGGCGCACCGCCACGGGCTCGGACCCAAGGACCGCATCGTGGCGCTCGACGGGACGCCGGTCGACGCGCTGACACCGGCCGAGCGCGAAGCGCTGCTCACGAACGACCGCGCGATCGGCGTCGACCTCGAAGTGCGCGGACCGAGCGGCGGCACGCGCACGGTGCACCTCGTCCCCGAAGAGGTCGGCGACCCGTCGGTCCGACACGCACAGCTCGTCGACCGCGAACGCGGCATCGGCTACCTCGCGATCACCTCGTTCTCGCGGCGCACGCCGGCGGAGTTCGACACGGCCGTCGCGGCGCTGCGCAACGCGGGCGCCACGAGCCTCGTCGTCGACCTGCGCATGAACCCCGGCGGCGTGCTGCGCTCGGCGATCCGCATCGCGAACCGCTTCGTCGGCGAGGGCACGCTCGTCATCTCCGAGTCGCGGCGCGGCGAGAAGCGGTGGGAGGCGGAGCGCGGCGAGGACTGGTACGCGGGCCTGCCGCTCGTGCTGCTCGTCGACGGCGACTCGGCGAGCGCCAGCGAGGTCATCGCGGGCGCGCTGCAGGACCACCGCTGCGCCGTGCTCGTCGGCGCGCGCACCTACGGCAAGGGCTGCGTCCAGACCCTGACGCCGCTCGACACGCTCGGACTCGATGGGATCGTGAAGCTGACGACCTCGGTCTACCGCACGCCGTCGGGGCGCCTGATCGAGCGTTCGCTGCCCGGCGCGTGGTCGCCGGGGCTCGCACCCGACCTGTTGGTCGAGCTCGACGACGAGGCGCGCCGCGACCTGGCGCGCTTCCTCGACGCCTACTCCCCCGACTTCGCCCACCGCGCCGAGCTCGAGGCCTGGCAGGCGCTCGAGCCCGAACGCGCGATCGTCCCGCGCCTGCCGCGCGACGCGCAGCTCGAGGCCGCGCTCGACCTGTTGCGCGGCGACCGCCCCGGCCCCTACCGCTCCTGAACGCTCCGATGTCGAACGACACCAGCTTCCCCGACGACGGCCTCGTGCTCGGCATCGAGAGCTCGTGCGACGAGACCGCTGCAGCGCTCGTGCGCGGCGGCAAGGAGATCCTCGCGTCGATCGTGCACAGCCAGGCGCCCGAGCACGCGCGCTGGGGCGGCGTCGTCCCCGAGGTCGCCGGGCGTTCGCACCTGCGGTCGATCGGGCCCGTGATCGACGAGGCACTGGCCGCGGCCGGCTGCACGCTCGACGAGGTCGACGGCGTCGCGGTCACCAACAAGCCCGGGCTCATCGGCTCGCTGCTCGTCGGCCTCTCGGCGGCGAAGGCGCTGGCGTGGCAACGCGACCTGCCGCTCGTCGGCGTCGACCACATCGAGGCGCACGCCTACGCCGCCACGATGGAGTTCGAGAGCACCGACTACCCGTGCCTCGCGCTCGTGGTGTCCGGCGGCCACACCTCGCTCTACCGCTGCGCGTCGCCGACCGAACTCGAAGCCCTCGCGTCGACGCTCGACGACGCGGCGGGCGAAGCGTTCGACAAGGTCTCGCACCTGCTCGGCGCCGGCTACCCCGGCGGCCCGGCCGTGTCGAAGCTCGCGGTCGAAGGGCGCCGCGACGCGATCGCGTTCCCGCGCTACCGCGCGAAGAAGGACCGCCCGTCGTTCTCGTTCAGCGGCCTCAAGACCGCGGTGCTGTACCACCTGCGCGGCAACGACGCGCTCGCGCCGACGCCCGAGCCCGAGGACATCGAGAACCGCGCCGACGTGGCCGCGAGCTTCGAGGAGGCGGTCGTCGACAGCCTCGTCCGCCCGACGCTCGACGCGGCCGAGCGCGAGGGGCTCGGCACCGTGCTCGTGGTGGGCGGCGTGGCCTGCAACCGCCGCCTGCGCGAGCGCATGATCGCCGCCGCCGCCGAGCGCGGCCTCGAGGCGCGCTTCCCGAGCCCCGCCTACTGCACGGACAACGCCGCGATGATCGCGGGTCTGGGCTTCGAACACCTGCGCGCGGGGCGCCGCGACGGCCTCGAGCTCGACGCGAGCCCGCGCTCCTGAGTTCGCGCTCCTGGGGCGCGTCAGCCTTCGCTGCGGCGCGCCACCAGGCCGAACGCCGTCGTGACGCCGAGGAAGGCGAACAACAGGTCGATCGGACTCAACGAGTCCTTCACCAGCTCGATCGACATCCCCGGCGTGGCTTCGAACAACTCGAACATCGCGCGGTTCTCCTCGGCTCACTCCTCGAAGCTCGGCTGGTCCTCGTGCATGGAGACCAGCACCGGACCGTCGAACGCGAGGAAGTCGTCGATCTCTTCGTCGCTGGGCATCGAATCGGCGTACTCGCGGGTGACCATGAAGCGACCGACCTGCTCGCGGTCGTCGCGATCCAGACCGTTCCACATGCGCGCGTCCATGACGTACTCGTCGTAGATCTCGCGCTGGGTGGCCTCGCCGCCGAGGTCGCTGAGCACCCACGCCGTGCCGAGGTACTTGCCGCCCGCGATCGAGAGGAGCGCGACGACCGCGCACACCATGCCGCCGAAGCGACCGGCCGCGCCCATGAACATCGCGGCGCCGCCGACCAGGGCTCCGATGCCCCACGCCACGTAGCCGATCTCGTAGTTGGCGAACTTCGCGGTCGCGGCCCAGATGGCCGCACCGATGATGCCGGCGGCGACCGCGGCGCCGATCGCGACGGGCGGCAGCGCGTTCTCGGGAGGCGTGAGCGGCACCTCGGTGGCACCGCCGGCCGACGGCGCGTCGTCGGTCGAGACCTCGACCTGGGCGACGCCGTCCGACTCGGGGATGCGGATGGTCTCACCGCACTCGGGGCAGCGGACGAGCCGACCGATCTTCTCGGCCGGCGAGCGGAACGCGTGTTCGCAGTTTCCGCAGGTGACGTCGACGGACTCCATGGGCTTCCTCTTCTCTCCGGGGGTGGCAGGGGGTGGGTGCGGCAAGGCCCGCAGAGCCTATTGGATGCCCCGAGCAGGCGCGAAACCGGGGCGCCGCTGCGCTACCATCGCCGCCGATGACCACGGAGCAGCGACCGGCCTACTTGGCCACCGAGACCGGACTCGTCCTCGAGGGCCGGAGCGTCGGCGCCACCGGTGAGGCGGGCGGCGACCTCGTCTTCAACACCGCGATGAGCGGCTACCACGAGGTCCTGACCGACCCGTCGTACGCCGGGCAGGTGGTCACGATGACCTACCCGCTCATCGGCAACTACGGCGTCGCCGAGGAGGACGCCGAGAGCGGGCGCGCGTGGCCCGAGGCGTTCGTCGTGCGCGAGATGGCCGCGCTGCACTCGAGCCACCGCGCGACCTCGAGCCTGCCCGACTGGCTGAGCGCGAACGGCGTCGTCGCGATCGAAGGCGTCGACACGCGCCGCATCACGAAGCACGTGCGCGAACACGGTTCGGTGCGCTGCATCGTGTCGACCGAGACGAGCGACGCGACCGAGCTCGTCGAGCGCGCCACGCGCGTCGAAGCCACCGACGGACGCGACCTGGCGAGCGAGGTCTCGACCCAGGAGAGCTACGCCTGGACCACCGGCTACGACGCGAGCTACCCCGCGCTCGTCGACGCCGCGACCGGTCCGCGCCGCCGCCTCGTCGCCTACGACTTCGGCATCAAGCGCAACATCCTGCGGAGCCTTGTGCACGCCGGCTTCGACGTGACGGTCGTGCCCGCGTGGACGAGCGCCGACGACGCGCTCGCGCTCGATCCCGACGGCGTCTTCCTGTCGAACGGACCGGGCGACCCGGCGGCCGTGCGCCGCTCGATCGACGCGGTGTCCGACCTGGTCGGCAAGAAGCCGATCTTCGGCATCTGCCTCGGACACCAGATCCTCTCGATCGTGCTCGGCGCGAAGACCTCGAAGATGCCCTTCGGCCACCACGGCTCGAACCATCCGGTGCGCGACCTGGCGACGGGCCGCGTCGAGATCACCGCGCAGAACCACTCGTTCGCCGTCGACGAGGACGCGCTGCCCGACGGCGTCGAGCTCACCCACGTGAACCTGAACGACGGCACCGTCGAGGGCGTCCGCCACGCGAAGGCCGAGGTCATGAGCGTGCAGTACCACCCCGAGGCCGCGCCGGGGCCGCTCGACGCCGCGCACCTGTTCCGCCGCTTCGCCGACGGACTGCCGGTCCCGCGCTGAGCCGGGCGGCTCGCGAACCGGCCTCGCCGCCGGGGCCGGAGGGCCGGAACCGGACGGGTCCTTGGTGACCAGGTGACGGGCGCTTGCCGTCAACGACTGCGCAAGCGGCAGCTAAAGGCCGGCCAACCAGCCAAGAAGCCGCGAACGCCTCCCGCACCAGCGGCGGGACGCCGAGCGCCCCGAGCGTTGCGGGCCCGGGGGCCGTTCGAGGAAGCTCGATCGTCCGGGGGAAGGCAAGGACGGGTCGCCGCGCCACGCGGAGGTTCTTGACCTCGCCCCAGGGGGTCCGCAGAAGCCGTCGGCGGTCGTGGTTGGGATGACCATGGGGAACACCGCCGAGGGACCGCTCCCGACGAGGGATGCGGCGGAGCCTCCGTCCGGGCGAGGCAGGGGGTGACCCCACGGCCGACGCCCGTCCTCCTTCCACCGGCTCACTTTCCCCCTCGGCGGCCCCTTCCGCGCGCCTCCCGGCGGCGCGCCGGATCGCGTCCGAGGATCCGCACGGGCCTCCGAGATCCGCACGGGCCTCCGAGGATCCGGCCGAGCATTCGTGCGGGGCCCAGGGTCCACGGGGCCCGGCGCCCACGGAGGACGGGGCTCGAGCGATAACCGCGGGGCGCCGACGGGCTACCTTCGAGGCCCCCTCCCCCGTCCCACCATGCTCGAGCTCCTCCACCGCTCGCGGCGCGCCCTCCTCGTGGCCGCCGCGCTCGCCGCCACCCCGTTCGCTCCGTCCGCCGCCGCCGGATCGGCGCCCCTGTTCGGCGACGAGGAAGAGCTCGTCGCCGCCTACGAAGGCCTCTACGAACTGCTCGACGGCAAGGGGCTCGAGGTGAAGCCCCGGAAGGGCGAGAACACCGCCGACCTGCTCGAGGCGCGCTACGGCGTCGGCCTGACGATCGTGCTGCGCGAAGCGGGCCAGCGCCTCGACGCCGAGCTCGCCGGCCTGCGCGAACGCGCGCGCACGCTCGTGCCCGGATCCCAGGACGCCGCCGCGCGCGCGCGCCTGTTCGCCGACGAGGACGAACTCGACGCGATGCGCGCCGAGGCCCTCGCGCTGATCGCCGTCTACGAGAAGCCGCAGCAGAAGCAGGTCGACGCGAACCGCAGGGCGATCGAGAAGGCCTACGCCGACTACGCGGACCGCGTCGACGCCCAGTTCGATGCGTGGGACGAACTCGAGGAGGGCGAGGCCTGGTCGATCGCCGAGAGGCTGCGCCGCGGCGACGAGGTGCTCGAGCTCGTGGACGAGGTGCTCGACGACCGCGACGAGGACGAGCTCGAACGCATCGACGAGGCCGACACCTGGCTCGTCGAGCCCGCCGAGGGCGAGGCGCCGGCGCTCTACTCGCCGCGCGGCACCTACTTCGAGAACGTGCAGTCGTTCCCCGAGACGCCGCACGGCCTCGAGGAGTTCGTCTGGCTGTCGCTCCTGCTCGCCGCCGATCGCCAGGTCGAGCTCCTGTCGAGCAGCGACATGATGACGCGGCGCATCGACGTGGAGCCGACGCGCTTCGAGCGCTGGCTGCTGCGCGAGCTGCGCGCGCGCGCCGTCGAGGCGTTCACGCCGCGCGCCGTCCACTCCTCGACCGAGGACGAAACCGAGTTCACGCCGATCATCAACGCCTACCGCCGCGGGCTCGGGCTCGAGCTGCTCACCATCGACGAGCGCCTCGTCGTCGCCTCGCGCCAGCACAGCCAGCACCAGGTCGACAACGGCTACTTCGCGCACGACGCGCCCGACCCGCGCAAGCGCACGCCCTGGGATCGCGCGCGCCTCGAGGACTACGAGGGCGGCATCGCGGAGAACATCGCGCAGGGCCGCCACGACGCGAAGTCCGTCTTCGAGGCTTGGTACCGCTCGCCCGGCCACCACCGCAACATGGTCGCGCGCCACAGCGAACTCGGCTGCGCGGCGGACTCGAGCGGCAGCATCTGGACGCTCATGCTCGGCGTGAACGACCGCTCCTGGCGCGACTGGCACCCGGACACGCCGTGGTCGCTCGAAGAGGAGCACGGCACGCCGATCGACCGCGCGAGCAAGGCGCTCGCGAAAGGCTCGCTCAAGGAGAAGGTCTGGAAGAAGGACGTGCTGCCGGTCCTGCCGGCCTTCGTCGACGACCTCGTGCGCGGGATCGTCGCGAACGCGTCGCGGTCCGACGACGGCGCGTGGCGCGACGCGATCGACGGGTGGGACCTGTTCCTCACCGCGCGCACGGGACTCGTCGTGCTCGAGAACGTGGCGATCATGGAGGTCGTCGACTTCGCGGCCGACAGCGAGGACACGGGACTGCGCCGCTCGGCCGAGGCATTCCTGCGCACGCACGTGCCCGAACTGGCCGACGAGCTCGAAGCGCTCGACGCCGGCGACGCGACCTGGGAACAGGTGCGCCGCGGCTGGGAGGATCGCGCGCGCGTGCAGTTCAAGGCGGGCCGCTCGGCGAGCTGACCGCGGCGCGGCGCTCGGGACGCGCCACCGTCTCGCTACCTTGGGTCGCGTGAGCGCGACCGACCGCCCGCCGAACACGACCGCGACGCCCGTGCCCGAACGCATCCTCGTCGTGCGCACGGGCGCGATCGGCGACGTGGTGAACGCGCTCGTCTTCGCGGGCCTCGTGAAGCGCGCGGCGCCCGACACGACGATCGGCTGGGTCGTCCACCCGCTGTCGGCGCCGCTCGTCTCGGACCACCCGCACGTGGACCGCGTCCACCTCTGGAACAAGGCCGACGGCCTCGCGGGCTTCCGCGCGCTCGTGCGCGAGGTGCGCGGCGAACGCTACGGGCTCGCCGTCGACCTGCAGCGCATCGCCAAGTCCGCGCTGCTCGCGCGACTGTCCGGCGCGCCGCGGCGCCTGGGCTTCGACCGCGCGCGCACGAAGGAGCTGTCGTGGCTGCTCACGAACGAGCGCATTCCGGGCGGTCCCGATCACGAGCACATGGTCGAGCGCTACCGCGCGTTCGCGCGCCACCTCGGCTGCGACGGCGACCCGGTCCACACGCTGCCCCACGACGCGGACGCCGAGCGCACGGCCGACGAACTCGTGCGCGAACTCGGCGGCGCGCCGATCGCGCTCAACCTGGGCGCGAGCAAACCGTCCAAACGCTGGCGCCCCGAGCGCTACGGCGAGCTGGCCGCACACCTGGTCGCGCACGGACGCGGACCGATCGTGACGCTCGGCGGTCCCGGCGACCGCGCGCTCGCGGACGCGCTCGCGACGACGGCCGGGGGTGCGGTGCACGACCTGGTCGGTCGCACCAGCCTGCGCGAGACGATCGCGGTGCTGCGGCGTGCGCGCGTGCTCGTCACCGGCGACACCGGCCCGATGCACCTGGCCGTCGCGGTGGGCACGCCGACGCTCGCGCTGTTCGGGCCGACCGACCCGCGGCGCGTCGGTCCCTTCGGTTTCGGCCACGAGCCGGGCGAGCGGCACACGGTGCTCGCGGTCGACGCGCCGGGGGCCGGCCGTTCGTCGAGCGGCGGCGGGGCGCCCGACGACTTCATGGACGGGCTCGGCGTCGACGCGGTGTGCGACGCGCTGTTCCGAAAGCTCGACGCGCTCGACACTTGCGTCGAGGCCTGAGGACGGTCACCAGGGCCCGTCCCGGCCCCACCGGCACGCGGCCCCACATGCGGCCGAACCCGCCGACCGCCCCGAGCGTCCCGTGGCAAGATTCACCCGCGGGGTCCCGGTGCGCGCAGCGCGCCCGGCGCGGCCCCGCCGACGACGCATGCTGATCGCCACCCTGTTCGCCGCCGGCCTCCTCGCCCCCAGCGTCCCGCTCCAGGACCCCGAGCTGCTCTGGAAGGCGGTCGATCCCGCGAGCCCGGAACAGGGCGTCCTCGCGCGCAGCTTCGCGCTGTCGGACGACGCGCTGCTCCTCGGCGGCCCGAACGCGAACAACGGGCCCGGCTTCGCGACGCTCTTCGAGCTCGACGCGACGGGCCGCGCGACGAAGGTGCAGGAGGTGACCTGGTCCTTCGGCCAGTTCAACGACTACTTCGGCTGGGGCACCGCGCTCGGCGCCGACCACGCCGCGGTGGGCGCGCGCTCGGCCGACCCCGGCGGCGTCACGAACGCCGGCGCGGTCCAGGTCTACGACCGCGGCCTGACGCCCGGTGGAACGGTCGAGCTGACGAACCGCGAGGTCCTCGTCAGCCCGCTCCCTGTACAGGCCGGCAACTTCGGCGAGTGCGCCGCGATCGACGGCGCGCTGCTGGCGGTCGGCGAGCCCGGCGGTCGCGGCGCGGCGCCCGGCTCCGGCGCCGTGCACCTGTTCGACCTGTCGACGACGCCGGCGACGAGCGCGGGCCTGCTCTTCGCACCCGGCGGCGCGACGGGCGACGAACTCGGGCTCGCGATGGCGCTGTCGGGCAACCTCCTGCTCGCCACCGCGGCCGGCGAGACCGTCGGCACCACGCCGCGCGCCGGCGCGGTCCACGTCTTCCGACCGAACGCACAAGGGGTGTGGAAGCACGAGCAACGGCTCGTGTCGCCGGCCCCCGAGAGCGACGCCAGCTTCGGCTTCGGCTTCGCGATCGACGGCGGACGCGTCTACGTCGGCGCGCCCTACGAGGACAACGGCGGCGTCGACCTCGGCGCCGTGCACGTGTACGAGCGCCAGGGCGGCGCGTACACGCTCGTCGAGACCGTCTCCCCCGACCAGCCGAACACGCAGTTCCTCTTCGGCTCGTCGATCGCGATCGACGGGGACCGCATGTTCGTCGGCGCGTCGGGTTCGTCGGCCGCCGCCGGTCGCTCGGGCGAGATCCAGGTCTTCGACCGCGTCGCCGGCGCCTGGCAGTACGCCTTCAGCTTCTCGGCGCCCGACCTCGGCGTGGGCGACCGCTTCGGGCTCGAGATCGCGCTCGCCAACGGACGCCTCGTCACCTCCGCCAAGGGCGGCGACGAGCCGCACTTCAACTCCGGCAACGCCTACGTCTACGCGATCGACGGCGCGGCGCCCGAGCCCTTCGTCCCGCTCTATCGCTTCGTCGAAGCGGGGACCGTGCGGACCCACCACCTGCTGGTGCGGCCGGGAACGAGCGCGGCGGGCGACTCCTACTTCGTCTTCGGCAGCGCGAACCCCACGCCGTCGCTCGTGTCCGGCCTCCAACTCCCGTTCACGCTCGACAGCTACAGCGACCTCACGCTCCTGGCCGCGAACAAGGGGCCGTTCCAGGACACCTTCGGCCTGCTCGACGCGAACGGCGAAGCGCGGGCGACGATCGGCTTCGCCCCGTCGGTCACCGCGCCGCTCGCGGGCGTGACGCTGTACCACGCCGCGGTCGTGATCGACGCGACGACGCTGCTGCCGACGCACGTGCTCGGGCCCCGGACGCTCGAGTTCGTGCCCTGACGGGCGCACCGCGGCGCTGCGGCATCGATGCGGCGCACCAGCATCGAAGCGGCGCTACGGCGTCGACGCGGCGCTACAGCATCGATACGGGGTCCACGTCGACGCTGATCCGCGGACGCTGGGTCGACGCGGCGCGCTCGGCGGCGCGATCGCGCGCGCGCGCGAACGCCGGCGACACCTCGGCGCCGTAGCCCGCGCGTGCCTTCACGAGCACGTGGTGGCGATGGCGGTCGCGCACGAGCGACATGGGCGCCGGCGCAGGTCCGAGGACGACGGCCAGGTCGGTGACCGGTGCGTCGGGGGCGGGCTCGACGAGGTCGCGCAGTTCGCGGGCGAGCTCGTCCGCCACGCTCGCGGCGCGCCCTTCGTCCTCGTCCTCGACGACGACGCGCAGGAGGCGGCCGAAGGGCGGATAGCCCAGCTCGGCGCGCGCCTCGCACTCGCTCGCCGCGAAGGCCTCGAAGTCGTGTGTGCGAGCGCAGCGGATCGCGGGGTGCTCGGGGCTCTCGGTCTGGATCGTGATCTCGCCCGGCCGCTCGCCGCGACCCGCGCGACCGGCGACCTGCGCGAGCAGCTGGAAGGTGCGCTCGGCCGCCCGGAAGTCGGGCAGGTGCAGGCTCGTGTCGGCCGAGACGATCCCGACGAGCGTCACGTTCGGGTAGTCGAGCCCCTTCGCGATCATCTGCGTCCCGACGAGCGCGTCGACCTCGCCGCGACCGAACGCCGCGAGCGTCTCCTCGTAGTCCTCGCGCCGCACCATCGTGTCCGAGTCCATGCGTCGCACGCGCATCTCCGGCCAGACCTCGGCGATCGTCGCGTGGACCTTCTCGGAGCCGGCGCCGAGCATGCGCAGCTGCGGCGCGGTGCAGCTCGGGCACTCCTTCGGCGGACGCTGTTCGTGCTGGCACTGGTGGCACACGAGGCGACCGATGTGGCGGTGCAGCGTGAGCGAGGCGTCACAGCTCGGGCAGCGCACGACCGTGCGGCAGGCCTGGCACCACAGCACCGGCGCGAAGCCGCGGCGGTTGAGGAACAGGATCGCCTGCTCGCCGCGCTCGACGGTCGTCTCGAGGCGCTGGCGCAGCGGACGCGAGAGGATCGACGCGATGCGCCCCGCTGGTTCGTTGCGCATGTCGACCACGTCGACCGACGGCAGCGTGCCGCCGCCGACGCGCTCGTCGAGCATCAGCCGCGTGAGGCGACCGTCGCGCGCGGCCTGCCACGACTCGAGCGACGGCGTCGCGCTGCCGAGCACGCACACGGCGCCGGCCCGGCGCGCGCGCTCGAGCGCCACCTCGCGCGCGTGGTAGCGCGGCACGTTGCCCTGCTTGAACGACGGCTCGTGCTCCTCGTCGATCACGATCACGCCCAGGTCGTCGACGGGCGCGAAGATCGCCGAGCGCGCGCCGACGACGACGCGCAGCTCGCCGCGCCGCACCTGCTTCCAGATCGTGAGGCGCTGCGCGTCCGTCAGGCGACTGTGCAGCACGGCCACCTCGCCGAAGCGCGAGCGGAACCAGCCCACGGTCTGCGGCGTGAGCGCGATCTCGGGCACGAGCACGATCGCGCCGTGGCCGCGCGCGAGCGCCCGCTCGATCACCTGCAGGTAGACCTCGGTCTTGCCGCTGCCGGTGACGCCCTGCAGGAGGAAGCCGCGGCCCTCGCCGGCGCCCTTCGCCGCGCGCAGCGCCGCGTCGATCGCCTCGACGGCCCAGCTCTGGCCCTCGGTCAACGACTCCGGCCGCTCGCGCACGCGGTCGCCGCTCGCTTCGACGAGCGTCTCGACCACGCGCGACGCCGTGACCGCCAGGCCCTTCTTCACGAGCGACTTCGCGGGCGCGTCCGACAGGCCGAGGCGACGCGTGAGCTCGAGCAAGTCGACGGGCGCGCCGACCTCGAGCAGCGTGCGCAGGAGGCGGTACTGCTTGGGGTGCTTCTCCTCGAGCTCGTCGAGCGCGTCGGCCGCCCCCTGGGCGGCGGCGATCGTGCGCACGCGTCGGCCGCCGCCGGCGCGCTTCAGCGGCGCGGGGAGCGCGGCGGACAGGGCCTCGCCCATCGAACAGGCGTATTCGCGCGCGATGAAGCCCGTCAGCTCGAGCAGCTCGGGGCCCACGACGGGTTCGGGATCGAGCACGTCCTCGATCGGCCGCAGCGTGTGCGCGGGGACTTCGGTCGCGTCGTCGACGCCGACGACGACCGCGATCTCGCGCCGCCGCGCGAAGGTCACGCGCACGCGCACGCCGGGGCGCACCGCATCGACGAAGCGCTCGTCGATCGCGTAGGTGTACTCCGTGCGCATCGGACGCGGGAGCACGACGCGCGCGAACGGGCCCTTCGGCGACGGCGCGGCCGGGCCTTTCGGAGGCGGCGCGGCCGGAGCCTTCTTCGCGGACGCCTTCTTCTTCGCCGGCTTCGCGGGCGCGTCGAAGAAGTCGTCGCCGAACAGGCTCGGCTCGCCCTGCGGGCGCCCCTTCGCCATCAGCGGTCCTTCTCGTGGCCGGGGACGCCGTCCTTGAAGTACTTCTCCGTCGCCGCCGCCTCGAGGTCGATGCCGCGCATCGACGCCATCGACACGAGCCAGGCGAACACGTCCGCGAACTCGCCGGCGAGCTCCGCGTCGTCCGCGCCGCGCCGCAGTGCGCGCGTCAGCTCGCCGACCTCCTCGGCGAACCACATGTAGGTGCCCTCGAGCCCGCGCTCGCTGTCCGTGTCGACGTACAGGTCGCGGATGAGCGCTTGGAACTCGGCGATGTGCATGGCCGGACGGGCGTGGGTCGAGAGGTGGTGCGGGCGGGCGAGCGGACGGGCGGTCGAACGGGCGGGCGGGCGATCACACGACGGGGTCGCGACGCACCGTGACGAGCGACACGGCGGTGGTGCGCGGTCGGTCGCCCGCGCGCTCCTCGAGGCTGCGGCGCAGTGACTTGAGGAAGCCGCCGGTGCTCGCGCCGGTGCTCCGATCGACGAGCGTGTAGAAGCCGCGCTCGCCGAGCTCGGCGCCGGCCGCGTCGGGCGCGACGACGACGCCGCTCGTCGCCAGGACCAGGCGGTCGCCGGGCGCGACCTCGAGGTCCTGCACCGTCAGCGTACGCTCGAACACCGGGCCCGCGTCGAGTCCGAGCGCGACGCCCTCGGGTTGGAACACGCGCAGGCGCCCGTCGGCCGCGCTGGTGCGCACGAGCGGGAGGCGGTGCCCCGCGCAGGCCACCGTCGCGCGGCCCTCGTCGGGCACGAGCCGCGCGAAGAGCGCCGTGACGACGACGCCGCGCGGCAGGTCGCGCGCCAGCTCGCGGTTCACGACGCAGAAGGCCTCGCGCACGTCGTCGAGGCCCGTGAGCGCGCCGCGCAGGTAGGTGCGCGCGATCGCGCCGACGATCGCCGCCGGGACGCCCTCGCCCTTCACCTCGCACACGAGCATCCCGACGCGCCCGTCGCCGTACTCGTAGAAGTCGTGGAAGACGCCCGAGAGCTCGACGCCGGGCAGGTGCATGCCGCCCACGTCGTAGCCCGCGACGAGCGGCGTGATCATCGGCAACAGCGCCTCGCGCACCTGCTCGGCGAGCTCGAGCTCGCGCTCGCGCAGGCCCAGCTCGAGCTCCGCGGCGTGCGCCTCGTCGAGCTCCTCGCCGACGCGGTCCAGCGCGCGCGCGAGCTGTACGACCTCGGCGCCGCCCTTCACGCGCGCGCGGTAGCGCTGCGAACCGCCGGGCGTGGCGAGCGAACGCACGCCGTCGACGAGCTGGCGCAAGGGACTCGCCACGCGCTCGGCGAGGATCCACGACGCGATGGAGACGAGCAGGACGACGATGGCGACGCCGGCGACCAGCGGGCCGACGAGTCGATCGACGAGCGTGCGCTCGGGCTCGACGACGACGAGCGACGCGCGTTCGCCCGAGCGCACGAGCACGCGCTCCTGTGCGCGGCGACCGTCGCGCAGGACGATCTCGGTGCGCTCGACGCCCGAGTCGGTCGAGCGCGTGAAGGTGTTCGCGCGTTCGGCCACGCCGTCGCGCTCGACCGCGACCGTCGCGCCGAGCGCCTCCTCGATCAGCTGGCGCTCGTGGCGCTCGATCGCGCCGCCGAGCGCGACGATCCCGCCCCAGGTCCCGAGCCCCAGCACGACGGCCAGCACACAGAAGGTGGTCAACGCGAAGCGCGCGGCCATTCCGAGGCCGGAGCTGTCGGACTTCCCGCGCGGCACGCTAGAGCCCTCCGGCCTCGGCCGCGCGCTCCCAGTAGGTCGGGTCGAGCAGGCCGAGCCGCAGCACGGCCATGCACGCCAGGCCGAACAGCCCGGCGACCACGTCGTCGAGCAGCACGCCGTCGGCGCCGTGCAGGCGCTCGACGCGCCGGATCGGCGGCGGCTTGAGGATGTCGAAGGCGCGGAAGAGCACGAACGCGGCGAGGAGCGACAGCAGCGAGGGCGGCGCGATCCAGGCCACGCACACCAGGTAGCCGATGACCTCGTCGAGCGTGTACCACCCCGGATCGCCGGCGCCGGCGCGCCGCTCGGCCCAGTCCACGAGCGGACGACCGATCAGGTACAGGACGATGACGGTCGCCGCGGTCCATAGCGGGAAACCCGCGCCGGTGAACGAGAGCCCGTAGGCGATGAGCACGCCGGTCAGCGTGCCGAAGGTCCCGGGCGCGACGGGCACGAGCCCGAGCCCGCCCGAGCTCGCCACGAGCAGCTTCAGGCGTTCCATCAGCGCGGCGCTCCGAACAGGCGCGCGGCCTTGAAGACGTAGTTCGCGCCCGAGCCGACCGACGCGACCAGCGTGGCCCACACGCTCGCGTGCGCGATGATCTCGACCGGCCCGACGAGCACCTGCGGCCACGGCAGGCCGACCAGGCCGAGCAGCGCGCCGATGGCGATGCACTGCACGATGAGCTTGATCTTGCCGAAGCGGTCGGCGCCGAACTCGTAGCCCTCGGCCTCCGCGTAGCCGCGGATGCCGGTGACGAGGAACTCGCGCGCGAGCACCGCGACGACGACCCACGCGGGCAGGTACGGCCGGGCCCAGTCGAAAGCCGCGAGCAGCACGAGCGTGCCGAGCACGAGGATCTTGTCGACGAACGGATCGGCGATGCGACCGAACGCGGTCACGTGGCCGTGCTTGCGCGCCAGGTGCCCGTCGAGCCAGTCGGTCGCGGCCACGAACACGAACAGCGCGAAGCACGCGCCCATCCACGGGTCGCCGACCGTGCCGAGCTCGACGCGCGGTCCGGTGATCGCCAGCAGCGTGAACAGCGCGAGCGCACCCACGAAGCGGATCGCGGTGATCCGGTTCGGCCAGTGCGCGAACACGCCCTCGCGGCGCGGCGCGGTCGCCCGCTCGGGAGGCGCGCTGCTCGTCGCGTCGCTCATTCGCGCACCGCCTCCGCGACGAGGTTGAACTCGTCGTCCACACCCACCACGTCGACCGCGACGCGCACGCCGGGCTCGACGACCTCGCGTTCGGCGTCGTCGATCTCGAACACGACGAGCGGGTCGACCTCCGGCGCGTCGAAGGGCCCGCGCGCCACCGCGCGCCACCCGATCGAAGCGGTCAACGGATGCACCTCGTCGACGAGCGCCTCGATGCGCGTGCCGATGCGCGCGCGCTGCGTGCGTTCGAGGACGCGATCGCGCGTGGCGAGCACGCGCTCGAGGCGCGCGGCGGCCACCTCGTCGGGCACCGCCGGCCCCATGTCGAAACCGGGCGTCCCCTCCTCGGGCGAGTAGGTGAACGCGCCCAGGCGACCGATCGAGTAGCGCTCGATCATCTCGCATAGCTCGTCCACGTGCGCCTCGGTCTCGCCCGGGAAGCCGACGAGCATCGTCGTGCGCAGCGTGAGGTCGGGCACCTCCTCGAGCAGGCGGTCGAGGATGCGCCGCACCTGATCGCCGCTGCCGTGCCGCCGCATCGCGCGCAGCACGTCGGTCGCCGCGTGCTGCACCGGGATGTCGAGGTACGGCGCCACGCGCGGGTGGTCGCGCAACAGCTCGGTCAGGCCCCAGGGGAAGCGGTTGGGGTACGCGTACATCACGCGCACCTGGTGTTCGAACGGCAGGTCGGCGAGCTCGCGCACGAGGTCGGTCAGCTCGAGCTTCTCGTCCAGATCGCGGCCCCACGCGGTCGAGTCCTCGGCCACGACGACGAGTTCGCTCACGCCGGCCTCGAGCAGCTCGGTCGCCTCGGCGACGACCTCGGGCATGCGCTTGCTGCGGTGCTTGCCGCGCATGATCGGGATCGCGCAGAACGCGCAGCCGTGGTCGCAGCCGTGGCTGATGCGCAGGTACGCGTACGAGCCGGGCGTCGCGAGCAGGCGCGAGCCCTCGCGCGTGCCCGTGCGCCGCTCGAGCGCCTCGAGGTAGCGCGGTCCGCGGTCGCCGCTCGCCAGGCGCCGCACCTGCTTGGCGAGTTCGCGGTAGTCGGAGATCTCGCAGAACAGGTCCACGTCGGGCAGCTCGCGCACGAGCGTGCGCTTGTAGCGCTCGACCAGGCACCCGGCCACGACCACCGCGTCGAGCTCGCCGCGCCGCTTGCGCTCGAGCTGCTCGTCGATGCGCGCGTAGCTCTCCGCGCGCGCCTCGCCGATGAACGAGCAGGTGTTGACCACCACGACCCGCGCGTCGTCGAGGTCGGGCGTCACCATCAGCTCCTCCTCGGCCATGCGCGCGAGGATCAGCTCACTGTCGATGAGGTTGCGCGCGCACCCCAGGTGCACGAGGGCGACGCCGATCGGGTCGGCAGATGTGTCGGTGCCGCTCACACGGCGGATGGTATCCGAGGCGAGCGGTCGGTTCCCGGGGCGATCGCGGTCGTCGCAACCCACGGTCGGCCCGCGCCGCGGCGGCCCCTACCGCTCCCAGAGGCCGAACTGGTTCCCGCCCAGGAAGTAGATCGCGAAGTCGCCCTCGCCGGGGATCGGCGTGCGACCCATCGCGATCTGGGCGCTGGCCGTCTCCGCCGCCGCGAGGGCCGCGTCCAGGTCGTCCACGAGCAGGTAGGTGCGCGTGGCCGGCTCCTCGGCGGCGTGCATCGGCGCGCGCACCGAGATACGGCGGCCGTCGGAGAGCTCGGCGACCAGCGCGCCGCCGAAGGCCGCGACCGGCTCGCCGAATTCCACGCCACGGGCGGCGGCGAGGGTGGCGCAGGTGGCCTCCACGTCCGTCGTCACGATCTCGAGGAAGTAGGGTGCCTCGACCGCCGGCGTGGGCGACGAGGAGCCGCCGAGGCTGGAGCAGCCGCTGGCGCCGAGGACGAGGAGGGCGAGGGAGCAGACGGGCAGGAGCGTGTCGATGGAGGGCATGGGAGCGAGCGTACTGCCATCGGGCGCGTGCGGGCCATGAAGAGCGTGCGGGCGCGGCGACGCGCGCGCGACCGAACGCGAGCGGGGCCCGCTCCGGTGAAGGAACGGGCCCCGCTCGGCGGTCGGTCGCGGTGCTCGCGACGCTCGCGGCTCGCACGCCGCCGACTCACACGCCGCCGACTCACACGCCGCCGACTCACACGCCGACCGTCTCCTTCCAGGTGTCGGCGTCCATCAGGATCTCGCGCCGCGAGCCGCCCATGTAGGGGCCGATCAGGCCGCGCTCCTGCAGCTCGTCCATGACCTCGGTCGACTGCTTGAAGTCGAGGCCGAAGCGCTTCTGCAGCATCGACACCGCGACGCGGCCCTCGACGACGAACATGCGGCCGGCTTCGTAGAGCAGGCGGTCGCGATCGTCGCGCAGGGACGCGGCCGGGGTCAGCGTGACCTCGTTCTCGTCGTCCGCGAAGAGGCTCTTCTGCTCGATCGGAACGGCGGGGTCGGCCACGTCGGCGTCGTCGGTGGCCGCTGCGGCGACGGGCTCGAGTTCGTCGGCTTCGACCTCGACCTCGACCTCGTCGTCGATCGCGTCCGCTTCGTCGACGGTGACGAGCTCCTCGACCGGCTCGTCGCCTTCGAGTTCCTCGTCGACCTCCTCCTCGACCTCGGCTTCGGCGACGACGGGTTCGGGCTCGTCCTCCTCGACGGCGTCGGCCTCGGTCTCCTCCTCGGCGGCGACGGGCTCTTCGACCTCGGCTTCGTCCGACTCCGACTCGTCGGCGTCCGACTCGTCGAGCTCGGCGGCCACGACCGCGTCGGCATCGACGTCCTCGAGCGCTTCGTCCTCGTCGTCGTCCCCGACCTCGTCGGCCTCGGCGACCGGCTCGAGCTCCTCTTCCTCGACCTCGTCCTCTTCGTACTCCTCGTACTCGTAGGCCTCGTCGTCCTCCGGCTCGTCCTCGCCTTCCTCGTCGGCCTCCTCGTCGGCTTCCTCCTCAGCGGCGGAAGCGGAAGCGGCGGCCTCGACGGGTTCCTCCTCGTCCTCCTCGACCTCCTCCCACTCGCCGTCCTCGTCGTCCTCGGCCCAGACCTCGTCGTCCTCCTCTTCCTCCTCGGAGGTCTCGTCGTCCTCGGGCTCCTCACCCTCGGCGACCTCGTCGTACTCCCACTCCTCGGAGTCGTCCTCGTCCCACTCCTCCTCGTCGCCGTCCTCGGCGTCGGCGTCGGAGGCCTCGGGATCGTCCTCCCACTCGCCGTCCTCCTCCTCGCCTTCGAGGGCTTCTTCCTCCTCGACGGCGGTGGCGGCGGCGACGGGTTCGTCGGCTTCGACGTCTTCCTCTTCGAGTCCGTCCGCGAGTTCCTCTTCGAGTTCGTCGACCGTCTCGGTCGCCTCGGCCGCGGGCACCTCGACGGTCTCCCACTCCTCCTCGGGCTCGGACGCCTCGACCTCGGGAGCTTCGGCTTCGGCGACCGCGTCGTCGCTCGCCCCGTCACGCGCATCCTTCGCCGCGAACGGACGCGTCTCGTCGTCGTCGTTCGAACCGACCGGCGCGGGAGCGGGCGCGACGCTGGCGACGGCGCCGTCGTCGACCGACGCGAACGACACGGGCGCGCGCTCGACCTCGGGCGCGGGCTCGGTCTGGGCGGTCGTCGGCGTGTAGGGCCGCGGCTCGTCGATCTCGCCCTCGTGGGGCGCGACGACGATCTCGTCCTCGGTGGTCGACGCTCCGGCGGCGGCGATGCCGCGCTTGAGGATGCGCACCTCGAGCTCCTTCGGCTTCTCCTCCTCGGCCTTGACCACGGGGCCGTCCTCGACCTCCGCGGCGTCGTCCCCGCCGCCGAGCGGGCGCACCACGTTGGACGGCTTCTCGATCGGACCGGGCTTGGCGACTGGCTCACCGAGACCGCGGCCGCCGCCGAGCGGCTTGACCCCGTCGCGGTCGACCGGCTCGGCCGGCGCGAGGGACGGCGGCGCCTCGACCGGCGCGAAGGCGGCGTCGACGGCCGCCTTGAACTCGGGGTCCATCGTGGAGTCCGACTCGAGCTGCGGCTCGGGCTCCGGTTCGCGCGCAGGCCGCGGCGCGGGAGCGGGCGTCGGCTCGGAACGCGGCGCGGGAGCGGCGGCGAGCGGGCGCACCGGCTCGTCGGCCACCGCCGGCTTGGCCGCGGCCTCGGCGCGACGCGGGCGCAGGCGCTCCGTGTCGAAACCGTGGGCGACGGCGACCAAGAGCGCGGCGCCGGCCGCGGCGACCAGGCCGAGGACGACGCCGAGGGCCACGAGGCCGCCGGCGAGGAAGCCGCCGAGCGCGCCCGCTCCGGTGAGCCAGGCACCGGCGAGGCCCGCGACGGGCAGCGCCGCGGCCGCGAGCGGCCAGCGGACCGGACGCGGCGCGACGATCTGCGTGGCGGCGAGCCCCATCGCGAGGACGCCGAGCGCCAGCGTGCCGACCGCGCCGAAGATCCCGATGAACAGGCCGACGAATCGGGTCGACACGTTCACCGCCTGGCCCTCGGCGGGCAGGCCCTTCATGAAGGCGGCGACGACCGACACGGCGACGAAGGAGCCGAGCGCGAAGACGACGGCCAGCGCGGCGAAGCGCGTCCAGTCCTCACCGGAGCCGATCGTCGTCGCGGACGCGGCGTCGACCGGGTCGTCGTCGACGCGCTTGGTGACGGGTCCGGCCTTCGGCTTGGCGGGCGTCGCCGCGGACGACTTGGGCGACTTGGTCGCCGGCGCCGTGGAAGCGGCCGGCTTCGACGCCGCGCTCGCCTTCGAACGCGACGCCGGTGCGGACGAACGCTCGGGCCCGGTCGCGGCCTTCGCCGCGTCGGTCGGGGACTCGGGCTCGTTGGCCTCGGGTGCGTCGAACAGCTCGCCGCTGCTCGCGGCCTCCGCTCGCTGCGCCGCCTTCTGGCGTGCCTTCGCGGCCTGCTGGCCCTTCCGCTTCCCCTTGTTGCGCTTGCGCTTACTCATGGCTGTCGTCAGCGGCGCCGCTCGCGACGCCGTTCATGTCTTCCCATTCCTCGAGGGTCAGCATGATCTCGCGAGACTTGCTGCCCTTGTGTTCTCCGACGATGCCGACCTCGCCCATCATGTCGATGAGGCGTGAGGCCCGCGTGTACCCGACCTTGAGGTGCCGCTGGAGCATCGACGCGGAGCCGCGGCGCGTGGAGAGCACCGCGCGCACGGCCTGGTCCCACAGGTCGTCCTCGGCCGCCGGGTCGAGGCCCGAGCCCTCGCCGTCACTGCGCGACGCACCGGTCGCGACCTGCACCAGCTCCTGGTTGAAGTTCGGCGCCGAGGTCTCGCAGACGTAGTCGACGATGTTCTGCAGCTCGCCGTCCTCGACGAGCGCGCCCTGCGCGCGAACCGTGAGGCTCGACGCGGGCGGCGTGTAGAGCATGTCGCCCTGGCCGAGCAGCTTCTCGGCGCCGGCCTTGTCGAGGATGACGCGGCTGTCCTGGTTCGACGCGACCGTGAACGCGATGCGCGTCGGCAGGTTGCCCTTGAGCACGCCGGTGATGACGTTCGTCGACGGGCGCTGCGTGGCGACGATCACGTGGATGCCGACCGCGCGCGACTTCTGCGCGAGGCGCGTGATGGCGCCCTCGGCCTCCTTCTTGGAGGTCATCATCAGGTCCGCCATCTCGTCGATGATGACGACGATGTACGGGACGCGGCGGGGCGTGCGCTCCTCGCTCCAGTTCTCGCCCATGCGCTCGGCGAGCTGCTTCTCGTCCTCGCCGAGCTTGTTGTAGCCCTTGATGTTGCGCACGCCGGCGTTCTTGAAGAGCTCGTAGCGCATCTCCATCTTCTCGCACGCCCACTCCAGCACGTTGGCGGCGTACTTCATGTCCGTCACCACCGGGCACATCTGGTGCGGGATGTTCGAGAACATCTGCAGCTCGACCATCTTCGGATCGACCATGATCGTCTGCACGTCGTGCGGCGAGCGCGTCATGAGCAGGCTCGCGATGATCGTGTTGATGCAGACGGACTTGCCCGAGCCGGTCTGACCCGCGATGAGCAGGTGCGGCATCTTGGCGAGGTCCTCGACGACCGGATTGCCCTCCGCGTCCATGCCGAGGAACATCGGCAGCGCGTAGTGCTTCGGGTCGTAGGCCTCCTTCGTGATGAGCTCGCTGAAGCGCACGAGGCTGCGCTTGCCGTTGGGCACCTCGACGCCGACCGTCGAACGACCGGGGATCGGCGCGATGACGCGGATCGACTTGGCGCGCAGCGCGGCCGCGATCTCGTTCGACAGCTGCGTGACCTTGTTGAGGCGCGTGCCCTGGGCCACCTCGAGTTCGTAGAGCGTGACGACGGGGCCGACGACGCTACCGACGACCTGGGCGTCGACGCGGAAGCTCGCGAGCTGCTGTTCGAGGCGCTTGGCCTCCGACTCGATGTCCTCCTGCGTGCGTCCGCTGCCGCGCGTCGGGTCGGGCGCGATCAACAGGTCGAGCGGCGGGAACTTCCACGGGCCCTTGGGCGGCGTGGGCGGGTCGTAGGCCTTCGGCTCGGGCGCCTTGAACGCGAGCTTCTTCTTGATGAGCTCGGCGTTGCTCTTCTTGGGTGCAGCGGGCTCGAGCTCGGCGGCGGGCGTCTCGGCGTCCTCCCACTCCTCGTCCTCGTCCCACTCCTCTTCGTCGTCGTCCCAATCGGCGTCGTCCGAGGCCGCTTCGTCCTCGTCCCACTCGCCGTCCTCGTCCTCGTACTCCCACTCGCCGTCGTCCTCGGCGACGGGCGCGGCGGACTCGTTCTCCTCCCAGGCCTCCTCGTCGTCCTCGGCCCACTCGCCGTCGGCGTCGTCCTCCCACTCCTCCTCGTCCCACTCCTCCTCGGGCTCCTCCTCCTCGGCGAGCTCGGGCTCGGGCGCGGCCTTCTTCTTCGCGGGCGTCTTGGCCGCCTTCTTCGCGGCCTTCTTCGCGGTCGTCTTCGCGGCTTTCTTCGGGCTCGCCTTCTTCTTCGGCGGCATCGGCTCGAGCTCGACGTCGCCGCCGCGCAGGAACTCCCACCACGAGGTGAAGGTCGCGCGCATCCAACCGCCGAGCGCCTTGAGCGCCGACTCGCCGCGCGTGGAGCGACGCTCGCCGAGCCACTGCGCGAAGGCCGCGATCGCGGGCACGAAGGCGAGCTCGGTCGCGAGCATGAAGCTGGCCGCGGTCACGAGCAGCGTCAGGATCCAGGCGCCGAGCAGACCGAAGTTCTCGACCAGGATGCCGGCCTCGACGCCCTGTTCGGGGACGCCGCGCACGAGCTGTTCGGCGAGCCACCCGCCCGGTCCGAACTCGAGGCGGTGCCCGGTCGCGCGGCCGATCTCCTGCAGCTGGGTCGTGTGCGTCTCGTAGCCCGCGCCGAACGCGAGCTCGAACAGGATCGCCGCCGCGAACAACAGGCACACGCCGCCGAACACGCGCACCCACGGGAAGTGGACGTGGCGACCGCTCATCAGCACGACGCCCCAGGCCAGTCCGAGGAAGCAGAGCAGGTAGCTGCTCCAACCGACCGAGTACAGCGCCCAGCGCGCCAGGTAGAAGCCGATCGTGCCGCCGTAGTTGTAGGCCTCGGCGCGCGGGTCGGAGAGCGGCTCGAAGAAGCTGATCGCCGAGAGGCCGAGCCACAGGGCGAAGCCGATGAAGAGCAGGCCCTTGATCTCCTGCAGGACGCCGCTCGTCTCCTCGTCGACCTCGCGACCGACGGCGAGACTCGACAGCGTGGCACCGATGCGCCGCAGCACGCGGGCAACCAGGTGCGGTTCCGTGGCGCCCTTCTTCTTCGCGGCGCGCTTGCTCTTCTTCTTGGCCATGGGGGGCGCGGTGGACCCCGGCTCCTCCCGGCGGGTCGCGCCCACACCGCGAGCGTCCCTCGCGACGGCGCGACCGCCGCGGCCCGTGGCCGGGAGCGGTCCTCCAGCGCCCGAGAATCGCGAGAACGGGGCCCTTTCGGCAAGGAACCGCACGCGCCCGTGCCCGTCGCGACACTCGGAATCGAGGCCGCGCCCGGACGCCCGTTCGCCGTCAGGAAGTCGCTTCGGCCGCGGCCGGGCGCTCGAGGCGCACCAAGTACCGCGCGACGTGCGACTTCGAGCGGCCTTCGATCGAGCGCTCGGATCCGTCGCGCCCCAGGATCGTCACGCTCGTCGTCGTGGCGCCCAGCGCGGTCTCGTCGTTCAGCACCACGTAGTCCGCGTTCTTGCGGCGCATCTTCGCGAGCGCGCGCCGGCGTCCGTCGCCCGTCTCGAGCGCGAAGCCGACCACCAGGCGCTCGCCCTTGCGGCGCGCGATCGTCGCCAGAAGGTCGGGGTTCTTGACCAGGTCGATCGACGCGGTGTCCGTGCCGTCGTCCTTCTTGCGCCACTTGCCGGCCAGGCGGCGCTTCGGACGGAAGTCGGCCACCGCGGCGGCCATGATCAGCGCGTCGCAGGTCTCGAAGTGCTCGCGCAGCGCCGCGAGCATGTCGCGCGCGCTCACGACGTCGACGCGGGTGACGCCCTTCGGCGTCTTTTGGTGGACGGGGCCGGCGATCAGCACGACCTCGTCGCCGCGCTCGGCGGCCGCGCGGGCGATCTCGAAGCCCATCGTCCCGCTCGATTCGTTCGAGAGGTAGCGGACCGGGTCGATGTACTCGCGGGTCGGCCCGGCGGTGATGAGCACGCGGCGCGGCGCGGGTCCGCGCGCGGCCCTCTTCGTGGCGCGCTCGGCCATCAGCGCCCACCCACCAGTTCGCCTAGGCGCGCGACGAGGTCGAGCGGCTCGACCATGCGCCCCGGTCCGGCTACGCCGCAGGCCATGTGCCCCTCGCCCGGCTCGGCCATGGTCCAGCCGTCCTCGACGAGGCGCGCCACGTTGCGCTGGACCGCCGGCGCGGCCCACATGTGCGGGTTCATCGCGGGCGAGAAGAGCCGCGGCACCGAGGTCGGCGTCGCGAGCAGCGCGGTCGTGAGCAGGTCGCCGCCCAGCCCGTTCGCGATGCGCCCGATCAGGTCCGCGGACGCGGGCGCGACGACGACCGCGCCGGCCCACTGGGACAGGTCGATGTGGTCCATGCCGCCGCGGCGCGCGTCGCCGAACTCGGTCGAGCGCGCGGGCTCGCCGGTCAGCGCTTCGAACAGCTGCGGCGAGATCAGCTCCGCCGCGCGCGGCGTCAGCACGCAGCGCACGCGGTAGCCGGCCTGCGCGAGCTTGCTCGCCAGGTCGGCGCCCTTGTGCAGGGCGGCCGAGGCGGAACAACCGAGCAGCACGTTCTTCGGGTTCGTGTTCGGTGCGTCGCTCATGGGTCTTCGATCGTGGAGGCGGGCGGTCGTGGCGGGCCAGTGATCGCGTGGCGGGCCGGTGATCGCCGGCCCGTTCTGCGGACATCGTCAGCGGGCCTCGTCGGCGGCGGCGTCGTCGGCGCGCGGCTCGATCCCGATCAACGCGCAGACCTCGCGGTAGGCGCGCTCGGCGTCGTCGTTCACGACCACCGAATCGTACTTCGTGCGGTGCTCCCGTTCCGCCCGCGCCTTGGCGAGTCGGCGCTCGACGACCTCGCGCTCCTCCGTGCCGCGCCCCTCGAGGCGCCGGCGCAGCTCGGCGTCGTCGGGCACGTCGATGAACAGGAACAGCGCGTCGGGCAGCTTCTCGCGCACCTGCATCGCGCCCTGCACGTCGAACTCGAGCAGGAAGACCTTGCCCGCCGCGAGCGCCTCGTCGAGCGGCCCGCGCGGCGTGCCGTAGAGGTTCCCGTAGACGTTCGCCCACTCGAGGAAGCGGTCCTCCTCCACGTCCCCGAGAAAGGTCTCCTCGTCGACGAAGAGGTAGTGCACGCCGTCCTCCTCACCGGGCCGCGGCGCGCGCGTCGTGCACGACACGCTGAAGACCACGCGCGGATCGAGGCGCAGGCGGCGTCCGATCGTGCTCTTCCCGCTCCCCGAGGGCCCGGAGATCACGACCGCGCGTCCCTTCGCTCGACCCTCGGCACTCATTCGACGTTCTGCACCTGCTCGCGCAGGCGTTCGGAGGTGGTCTTCGCGTCGACCACGAGGTGCGCGATCTTGGCGTCGGAGGCCTTCGAGCCGATCGTGTTGATCTCGCGGAAGATCTCCTGCACGAGGAAGTCGAGGCGCCGGCCGACGCCGTCCTTCGGCTGCTTCTCGTTCGCGACGACGGCCGAGAAGGCCTCGAGGTGCGCGTCGAGGCGCGCGAGCTCCTCCGCCACGTCGGCGCGATCGGCCAGGGCGGCCACCTCGCGCGCGAGGTCGTCGGGGTCGAGCGCGGCGCGGTCGAGCAGCTGGGCCACGCGCGCGCGCAGCTCGGTCTGCAGGTGGCGCACGGCCTTGGGCGCGCGCGCGGCGATGCGTTCGACGAGCTTGGCGAGCGCCGCGGCGTGCTTGGCGAGGTCCTTCGCCATGGCCACGCCCTCGCTCTCGCGCATGGCGACGAGTTGGTCGAGCGCGGCGTTCGTCGCCTTGGCCACGACGCGCGCGACCTTCTTCGGGTCGTAGGTCGCGGTGCGCGTCTCGAGCACGCCGGGCAGGCGCGTCCAGTCGACGAGCGCCAACTGGTCGTCGGGCGCGCCCGCGGCCTGTGCGAGCTCCGCGAGCCGCGTGCGGTAGCGCGCCACCAGCGCGGTGTCGACGCGGACCTCTGCGGCGGTGCCGACGGGCTCGACGCGCACGGTCGCGTTGACCGAGCCGCGGACGAGGCGCTTCTTCACCGCCGCGTCCACCTCGGACTCGAGGTCGGCCAGTTCGGCCGGCACGCGCGACTTCACCTGCAGGAAGCGGTGGTTCACCGAGCGCACCTCGACGGTGACGCTCACGCTGGCGTCGGCACAGGTGGCCGCGCCGAATCCGGTCATCGAGCGCATGGGCGAGCGGGCTCGAGGTCGAGACGAACGGGCGGCCGGAGGAGCCGCTCCACGATCACGCGCGACTGCCGGGCTTCACCGGCGTCGAGTTCGCGAACTCCTCGGGCGGATCGCTGGGATCCCAGGTGCGCGCGGTCACCTCGGCCAGCGCGACGAGCGGCAGGCCGAGCTCTTCGAACGGGTTGCCGCCCGAGCGGTTGACGACGCTGCCGACCGCGACGACCTCGGCACCGAGCGAGGTGAGCAGGTCGATCACCTCCTTGGCCGAGCCGCCGGTCGTGACCACGTCCTCGACGACGAGGCAGCGCGTGCCGGGCGCGATCGCGAAGCCGCGGCGCAGCAGCATGCCGGATCCCTTCTCACCCTTTCGTTCGGTGAAGAAGGCCTTGGTACCGATCGCGCGCGCCACTTCCTGCGCCATGACGACGGCGCCCATCGCGGGACCGACGACCAGGTCGCAGGTGATGCCGCGCTCGTCGAGCTTCGCACCGAGCGACTCGGCGAGGCGACCGGCGTTCTTCGGGTCGCACAGCGCGAGCGCGCACTGGAAGTAGCGGTCGGAGTGCAGCCCGCTCGAGAGCAGGAAGTGCCCCTCGAGCAGCGCGTTCTCGCGGCGCAGGAGGTCGAGGACCTCGTCGGTGGTGAGGGGAGCGGTCATCGGACCGGCTACTCGCCCTCGACCGGGATCACCGACTCGGCCGGCGACCCCATGATCGAGTCGCTCTGGCTCTTCTTGACGAGCGTGATCGCCAGCGCCGAGGCGAGGAAGACCACGCCGACGCCGGCGGTGAACTTCGTGATGCCGCGCGCGCCCACGCCGAAGGTCTGCTGGCCCGCGCCGCCGAAGGCGTCGCCGAGGCCGCCACCGCGTCCTTCCTGGATGAGGACGACGGTGATCAACAGGAGCGAGGAGAGCGCGAAGACGAGGTAGAGGAGCGTGAGGAGCATGGCGCTGGGGCGGCCTCGGGGTCGATCCCCGGCGAGGGCGCGGGGCGGGATCGAGGGCGAAGCACGATAGCGCCCGCGCGACGGCGAGCGTGCCCCGGGATGGCGGCTTTTCGGCGCCCGGCGGACGGCTGGAGGGGCCGGGGGGCGCGCGATCGGGCCCGGAGCGCCCTCAGCGCGTCTCGCGGGCTTCCAGGAGCGATCCGGTGTGCCCGGAGGAGGTCACCACGATCGTGGCGGCGCTCGACAGGAAGACGACGGCGGTCCAGACCAGGGCGCGGCGCAGGCGCGGGCGCTCGGTGGCCTCCGACCCGTCCACGAGGACGAGCACGACGAGGACGATCGCCGAGAGGGCCAGGGTCAGGAAGAGCAGCGTCTGGAGCAGCACGCCGCGCACGGTAGCCCTGGGCCGGCGCGCGGCCGGAGGACGAGGCGCCCGGCGCGGGCGACGCTTCCGCGGTGCGGGACCGGGCGTGAGCCGTCGAGGAGAGGTGGCGCGAGGAGGACGGCCGCGAGGTGGCGCCCAGGTCGCCTTCGAGCCGCGCTCGCTTCGAGCCGCGGTCGCCTGCGGTCCTCGTCGCTCAGCGCGCGCCCGCGACGATGCCCGCGAAGGAGTCCGCGTCGAGCGACGCGCCGCCGACGAGGGCGCCGTCCACGTTGGGTTGGGCGAGCAGCTCGGCGGCGTTGCCCGGCTTGACCGAGCCGCCGTACTGGATGCGCATCGCCTCGGCCGCGCGATCGTCGTAGAGCCCCGACACGAGGCCGCGCGCGAACGCGTGCACCTGTTCGGCCTGGTCCGGCGTCGCGACCTGGCCGGTGCCGATCGCCCAGACCGGCTCGTAGGCGAGCGTGATACGCGCGAGGTCGCCGCGCTCGACGCCCTCGAGCGCGCTCGTGACCTGCCGGCGCACGACCGCTTCGGTGTCGCCGGCCTCGCGCTCGGTCAAGAGCTCGCCGATGCACAGGATCGCGTCGAGCCCGCCCGCGAGCGCCGCGCGCAGCTTCGCCGCGGTGAGCGCGTCGCTCTCGCCGTACACGTGGCGCCGCTCGGAGTGGCCGACGATGGCGAAGCTCGCCCCCACGTCCTTCAGCATCGCCGCCGACACCTCACCGGTGAACGCGCCCGACGCCTGGTCGCACACGTCCTGCCCGCCGACGCGCACCTTGGTGCCGCGCAGCGCCTCCACCACGGCCTCGATGTAGACGAACGACGGCGCGACCGCCATGTCGACCCCGTCGGTGTCCGCGCAGGCGTCGCCGATGCCCCGCGCGAGTTCGAGCGCCGCGGCGCGGTCGAGGTTGAGCTTCCAGTTGCCGGCGATGTAGGGGGTGCGCATGGTCGTTCTCGGGGGGCTGGGAGGGGCGGACCGGGATCCTAGCGAGCCGTGGGAGCCGCTTCCCAGCGCCGTCCCCCGATGTCGCGCCTGCACGGTGACCGGTACGGTGCCAGACCCCTCGGTCATCACGCGCCGGCCGCGCTGCGCGCGGCCGGCGCGGACGATGACCGAGGGGTCTGGCACCGTACCGGTCACCGCCCAGCGCTCGGTGGTTCAGTACCCGAGCTCGCGAACGAACCCGTCCACGTCCGAGTCGCCTGCCGTCAGACACACGGCGGCGAAAGGTCGACCGTCACGAAGAAGGGCGAGGAGCGAGAGGGCCAAGCTCACCTCGAGGCCTCTCCACCGAAGTGGCGGGCCATGTAGCCGGGCGCTTCCAGCGTGCTCGATGACCAGTACGGTGCCAGACCCCTCGGTCATCGTCCGCGCCCGCCGCGCGCAGCGCGGCGGGCGCGGACGATGACCGAGGGGTCTGGCACCGTACCGGTCATCGCCCAGCGCTCAGAACTGGAAGTAGATGAACGGCTGCTGGCCGATCAACAGCAGCGCGGTCACGGCGACCATCGCGCCGAGCCACATGCCCACCACCCAGGTCGGGACGCGATGGACGAGGCGGTGCGTGGCGTCGACCCAGCTGCGCGGAAGCAGGATCAGGGTCCAGGTCGCGACGAAGACGACGAGGCCCCAGACCGACACGGTCTCGATGCCCTGGTCGCCGGCGCGCAGGAACATGTCGCCCATCTTGTCCCAGGTGCCGGCGCGGATCGACGCGCTCGAGCCCATGATCATCGCCACGAAGTACGGGTAGGCGAAGGCGGCCTTCACCCACCACTGCCAGGTGCCGGGCTGCGCGAGTTTGAACGGTCGCCCCGCCGCCCGCGCGCGCCGCTTGCGCCAGGACCGTAGCTGCACCTCGGCCACCATCGCGATCGCGTTCACGAAGCCGTACCAGACCCAGAGCCAGCTCGCGCCGTGCCACAGTCCGATCAGCACCATCGTCGCGATGTTGTTGAACGCGGCGCGCGGCATCTTGCTGCGCCAACCACCGAGCGGCTGGAACACGTAGTCGCGCAGCCAGAACGACAGGGTCATGTGCCAGCGTGTCCAGAACTCACGCACCGACAGCGAACGCAGCGGATAGGCGAAGTTCTCCGGCAGGTCGAAGCCGAAGAGCTTCGCCACACCGATCGCCATCTCCGAGTAGCCGGCGAAGTCGTTGTAGATCTGGAAGACGAAGGCGATGATCGCCAGGATGTGGACCTCGGCCGAGTAGGCCAGCGGGTCGTTGAAGACCGGATCCACGAGGTAGAGGCCGATCGTGTCCGCGAACACGATCTTCCGCGTCAGGCCGCAGCCGATGCGCCACAGGGCCTCGTGCAGGCGCTCGCGATCGATGCGCGGCGCCAGGTCGAGCTGGGGCAGGAACTCCGCCGCGCGCACGATCGGACCGGCGACGAGCTGCGGGAAGAACGCGACGAACAGCGCGAAGTCCAGGAACGATCGCGCGGGCGCCAGCTTCCCGCGGTAGATGTCGATCGTGTAGCTGAGCGTCTGGAAGGTGTAGAAGCTGATGCCGACCGGCAGGACGATGTCCCGCACGATCTCGGGCGTCAGCGTGTTCACGTAGCCGGACAGGAAGAAGTCCGGCAGCGCGGCCTTCTTCCACGCGACGACGTCGAGGCTGGACCCCGCCGCCTCGACCAACCACTGCAGGTTGTTGAAGAACCAGTCGGTGTACTTGAAGAAGCCGAGAACGCCGAGGTTGCCCGTCAGGCTGACCCACAGCCAGCGTTTGGCCCGCACCCGGTCGCCGTCGGCGCGCGCGCGGTGGATCTTCGCGCCGACGCCGTAGTCGAGCAGCGTCGAGAAGACGATCAGCGACAGGAACCACCACTCGTACAGCCCGTAGAACAGGTACGAAGCGGCGAGCAGCACGGCGTGCCGCTTGCTCCGACTCTTCGCGATCGCCCAGAACAGGGGCAGCAGGAACGCGATGAAGACGAGGAACTCGACGCTCTGGAACAGCATGGGTCGAGAACCTCAGCGCGCGAGCGTCCCGAAGGCGCGCTCGCGCGGCGCCGCGGTGCGACGGTCGTTGAGCCGCTTGAGCAGGCCGTCCGCGAGCAGCTCGCGCATCAGCCCCGCGGCGATGCGCTCGTGTCCGCGCGGCGTCCAGTGGTGCACGTCGTCCCAGATGAAGTTCGAGTCGAAGTTGCGCCCCATCTCGAACACGTCGCCCGACAGGTCCCACACCTCGACGCCGAGGTCACGGCGGAGCGTGCGCTTCAGGGCGTTGAGCGACTGCTGCGGCACCACGTCCGACGGCAGCTGCCAAATCGCCGCGTTCTCCTGCACCCACTTCTGCCAGCGGTCCGGCGTCGCCATCTCCGAGGTCGGGATCACGGCCATCCGCAGCTCGATCCCGCGCGCCTCGCACGCCGCCTTCAGGTCGCGGATCGAGGCCCAGGTCGCGTCGAGGCACCGCAGGAGGTAGTCGCGGTCCTTCACGCGGTCGAAGTAGCGCCAGCGCAGGAAGATCGGCGGCATCGTCCCCTGCATGACCTCGCGGTTCTTGTGGCGGCTGTAGATCGCCGAGTAGCGCGAGAGCAGATCGTCGGTCAGCGCCACGGCCGGCAGCAGGCGCGGGTCCCAGCGCGACGCCAGCGCGCGCGACACGAAGCGCCCGTCCACCTCGACGAAGCCGCCCAGGTCCGGGTCCTCGAGCAGCGCCTGCGCCGAGGTCGACACGGCGACGAACACGAGGTCGGGCTCGACCGCGTCCAGCAGCGTCACCGCGCGGCGGCACGACTGCGCGACCGAGTAGCCCATCACGCCGCCGTTCAGCACCCGCACGGGCCGCCGACGCCCGGCGTTGAGCAGGTCCTCGAGCGCGTGGTTCCACACGTCGGCCTGCGCGACGCCCTCGCCGGCGCCGTAGATCCGGCTGTCGCCGAGCCCGAGGATCCGCAGCTCGCGCGGATCGGCGTCGTCGGGGATGTCCTCGCCGCGCAGCCCGAAGCGGTCGTGGTGGCGGTCGAGCTCGTCGTCGCCGTGGCCGGCCGTGTTCGTCCAGCCGAGCAGCGGGTGCCCCAGCTCCATCTCGCCGCCCGAATCGGCCGCGTCGACCCGCGCCACGACCGCGTCGACGGCGGCGAAACCCAGGAACAGCCCCAGCCAGAGCCACACGATCCGCCCGAACACGAAGCGTCGGCGCGCATCGAGCGCGGCGACGGCGTCCTCGGCGGGCGCGCCGTCGCTCTGAGGGGGAGACGGGTTCACGGACGGGATGGGGCCTCGGTCGAGTGTAGCCCGCGCGCCGCGCGCAGGATTTTCGACGCGCGCCCGTGTTTCCCGACACGCGACCGGGGAGTGCGGCGCGCCCGCGTCCTGGGAGTCCCATGAAGAACGCCACCGACGCCGCCCGCGGCCCCGCTCTCGCCCGCCCCGTCCACCAGCGCACGCCCTCCGACCGGGGCGTCATCCTCGCCGCCCGCCGGCGCCGCGCCCAGCGCCGCCAGCCCGAGGCGCCGCCGACCCCGCGCGCGGCGGCCTCCGACGAAGGCCTCGCCAGCCTGCCGCGCGCGCCCGCGCCGGCCCCCGCGGCGCGCCGCCCCCGCCGGCGCGTCGGCCGCGCCTGGGGCTACCGCGTCGCCTCGGGCCGCCGCGCGGGCGGGCGCATCTTCGGCGCGGGCCGCTGGGTGTGATCGCGCCCCGAGGACGGCACGCCGCCCCGCCGCGTCAGCGCACCGACGCGGACTGGGCGGCGGCGCCGTCGACCATCGTCACGCGCTCGTTCTCGGCGTGCATGATCCAGGTCTGCTTCTCGTCCTCGCGGTGCGCCTTGCGACCGAAGAGCTTGTCCACGAGGTAGAAGGCCTTGAGCTCGTACGGCGCGCGGTAGTTGCCCGAGCGGATGCGCCACTGCGCCATGCGCTCCATCAGCCCGCGCTTGGGCCGCACGAGGCCGTGCATGAACGAGGCGTACTGGTAGTAGAGGCGCCAGACGCGATTGACCGACTCGGGGATGTTGCCGTCCCAGGTCTCCATCACGTGGTATTCGAGCTGCGCGCCCCACTCGTCGAGCGTCGTCGGCGGCTGGTAGCCATGATCGCGCAGCGCGCGCTCGTACTCGTCCGAGCCGGGGATCGGCCGGAACGGGTAGACGTGCGCGGACACGCTCGGACACTCGGCGAGGATGCGGCGCGCCTGGTCGAGCGTGGCCAGCATCGACGCCTCGGTCTCGTCGGGGTAGCCGATGATGTAGGTGAGCGAGGTGATGATGCCGCGGTCGTGCAGCTCGCGCGCCGCGCGCAGCGTGTCGTCGCTGTCCTGCCCGATCGGCTTGCCGATGCGGTCCATCATCTCCTGCTCGGCCGTCTCCGCGCCGACGCACGCGACGTAGAGGCCCGATTCCGCGCAGGCGTCGAGGGTCTCCTTCTTGTAACGGAGGATGTTGTTCACCTCCATCGTGGTCGACCACTCGAACTTCAGGCCGCGTTCGAGCATGCCGTTGGCGAAGTCGGCGACGCGCTTCTCGGCGACGCCCCAGTTCGCGTCCTGGAAGCGCACCACGTCGAAGTTCCAGCGCTCCTTCAGGTCGGCCAGGTCGTCCAGCATCGCGTCCGCCGGCATGGCCTTCCAGCGCCGGTTCGTGACGAGCGGCGAGCAGCAGAAGCTGCACGGCTCCGGACAGCCGTAGCTCGCGAAGTAGCTGATCCCGAAGTAGTTCCCGTTGCCGCCGACCGAGGGCGGTGAGGGCATGCGGTTGCGCGCGTGACGGGCGCCGGGTCGCAGCTGGCGCTCGCGGTACGGTTCGATGTCGATCAGGTGCCACGGCGCGCGGAGGAGGTCGTTCCAGCCGACGACGGTGCGCGCGTCCGTGCGCACGACCTGGCCGTCGCGCCACAGAGCGAGGCCGTTCACCTCGTCGAGCGGCGCGCCGGACTCGATCGCGTGCACCATGTCACGCATCGTGATCTCGCCCTGCCCGAGACAGACGGCGTCGTAGACACCGGTCTCGAGGTAGGCCTCGGGCAAGCAACTGGGGAACCAACCGCCGGCCACGATCGTGATGTCGGGGTACGCGGCGCGGACCTTCTGCGCCGCGTGGTGCCCGTCGGCGACCATGTAGCCGAGGATCGCGGTGGTCCCGAAGAAGGCTGCGCCCTCGCAGGCCTCGACGGCGCGTCGGTGCCCTTCCTCGTGGCTGTACAGCGAGGCGTCGATGATCACGACCTCGCAGCCCTCGGCATCGGGGATCGCCGCGATGTGCAGCATCTCGAGCGGCAGCATGTCGAAGCTCGTGAACTGACCGAGCTCCTGGTTCACCTGCTGCGACTGGTAGAGAACGATCTTGGGCTTGCGCGACATGCGACCGAGGGCAAGTGGAGGTCTCGACGCGGGCGGGGGGGGCACGCGTCGGTCGGAGGAGCACGCGGCTGGTGAGGCCGAATGCGTGAGGGTCGTCACCGCAGTGAGCCGGTGCGAACACGAGAATTACGACGGATTCCGAAAACACGCTGCGTTCCGCCGGTGGGCGCGCCTCGAATTGCGCCGCAGCCCGCGTCCAGGGACCGGAGCGCGAATCGGACCTCGAACTCCGGATGCCCGGCCGCCCCCGGGCGCCGCCCGGCCGGCCCGAGCCCCGCCCCACGGCGTCCGCCCTCCCGCTACCCTCCGAGTCCCCCGCCGCCGAAGCCGTGGACGCCCCCTCCGATCCCGAACGCACCGAGCTCCTGCTCGCCCGCATCGAAGCCGGTGACGCCGCCGCGCGCGAGCGTCTGTTCACGCGCATGCACGCGACCGTGCTCGCGCTCGTGCGCCGCCGCGCGGGTCGGCGCGTCGGCGCGCGCTACACCGACGAGGACCTGGCGCAGTCCGTGCTCGCCGAGGTGGTCGGAGGACTCGAGCGCTTCGAGTACCAGGGCGACGGCGCGCTCACCCGCTGGCTCGCGCGGCGCGTCGAGAACAAGATCCGCCAGCGCGCGCGCGGACTCGAACACGGCGATCGCGACCCGGCGCGCGTCGCGCCGCTCGTGAACGCGGGCGCGGACTCGGCCGAGGTCGGCGTGCGCGAACCGGCCGGCGACCAGGAGACGCCGTCGGTCGAGGTGCGCCGCAACGAGGAGCGCGAACGCCTCGAAGCCACGATCGCGCGCCTGCCCGAGCGCGAGGCGCGCCTCGTCCGCCTGCGCGACCTCGAGGAGCGCGAGTGGGACGCGATCGTCGAGCTCGCCGGCGAGTCGACGAAGAAGGCCGCGCAGCAGTGCCACGCGCGCGCGTGGGCGCGGCTCGCCGGGATGCTGCTCGACGACGAGTCCTGACCGGCCGGCGCGGCGACCGCGCGTCGTCCCAGTGACCGCGGCGCGTCTCAGCGGCCTCGGTTCGTCAGAGTGAGCGTGCGAAACGTCGCGCCGATCCCGGCGTCCACGTCCGCGAGGCGCTCGGACGACAGCGCGTCGGTCACCTCCTCGAGCGATGCTTCGCCGGAGCGCGCATCCGCGGCGCGCGGCGCGGTGGCGATGCCCTGGGCGCCGCGCAGGCGCAGCTCGCGCAGCGCCGCGGATGCGCGCTCGTCCGGTGCGGCGCCGTCCTCCAGGTCCGCGAGCAGCGGGATCCCTTCGGCGATCGCCTGCAGCCAACGGCTCTCCCCGCTCGCCGCCGCGATGACGAAGGCCTCCTCGCCCGCGTCGGTGCCGAGGACGACGAAGCCGTCCTCCCCAGCCGCGGAGCCGGGCACGCGCAGGCGCTCGCGCCACACGAGCGCCTCACCCACGCTCCCGTCCGGGGCGTCCGGCGGGAAGACGCGCACCGAGTCGCCCGCGGCGTCCTGGGTGAAGACGTAGAACGAGTGGCAGTTCGCACCCGGCTCGATCTCGAGGAACACCCACGCGCCCGGGTCGACCGCGGCGTCGGGCTCGAGTTCGACGGGCGCGCCGAAGCCGGTGTCGCGGTACAGGCGCACCTCGAACTCGGGCGTCGGCGCGACGATCGCCGTGTGCTCCGCTTCGCGCGGCGCCGGCCACGCCCACCACGCGGCGAGCGCGACGGCCGCGACGCCCGTCGCGGCGACGAGCGCGCCGCGCCGCGTCGCGTGGCGTGCCGCGGCGTCGGCGTCGCGCTCCTCGACGCCGGCCGCGTAGCCGCGCAGCGCGGCTTCGAACGCGCCCGCGGACTCGAAGCGATCGCCCGGGGCGCGCGACAGGGCGCGCGCGACGAGCGCCGCGAAGTCGGGGTCCACGTCGGGGCGCGCGTCGAGCAACGGGACGAGGCGGCCGTCGAGGATCGACTGGAACATCGCGCCGCGATCGGCCGTGTCGAAGGGGTAGCGCCCGGCGACCATCCAGTAGAGCGTCACGCCGAGGCTGTACAGGTCCGCCGCGGGCCCGACCTCGGCCGCGCCCGCGAGGTGTTCGGGCGCCATGAACGGAGGGGTGCCGCCGTGCACCGGCGCCGCCGCTCCCGCTCCGGGCGCGAGCTCGCGCGCGAAGCCGAAGTCGAGCAGCACGATGCGCCCGCCCGCCGCGCGCATGAGGTTCGACGGCTTCACGTCGAGGTGCACGAGGCCGCGGCCGTGGATCGCCGCGAGCCCGCGACACACCGCCATGCCGACCTGCGCGGCCTCGGCGCACGACAGCGGACCGTCCTGCTCGACGACCTGCGCCAGCGTGCGCCCGCGCACGAGCTCGAGGACGAGTCGCAGTTTCCCCGCGTCCTCCCCGCGCTCGACCGCGTGCACGTCGAACACGCGCACCACGTTCTCGTGCACGACCTTCGCCAACCGCCGCGCCTCGTCGACGAAGCGCTCCCGCGCGTCGGCGATCGACAGGGCCGCGCCGTCGACGACCTTGATCGCCACCTCGGTGTCGAGCCCGCGGTTGCGCGCACGGAGCACGCGGCCGAAGCCGCCGCGCCCCAGCTCCTCGACGACCTCGTAGCCGAACTCGAGGTCGGAGGTGCGCGCCGCGTCGCTCGTCGCGGACAGGGCCGCGCGCGCGCTGGACCACGCGACGAAGAGGCGCTTCAAGTCGTCCTCGAGGTGCGGCGTGCGCCGCGCGAAGTCCTCGATCGACAGGTTCGGGTCGCTCGCGCGCTCGGAGAGGTACAGCGCGAAGCGCTCCTGCGCCTCGTTCAGGCCCGCCGGGCCGCGTTCGGATTGGCCGTTCATGGTTCTCGTGTGCGCTGCGACTCGTGTGGAAGTGTAGGGAGCCCCTCCCAGCGATGTGGAAGGGGCTCCGCGCCATGACTGGTCCCGGACCGCGATCCGAGGGGCGGCGGCCCCATCAACCGCCGATGGTCACCTCGATCGCGTCGGCCATCGAGACCTCACCGGTCGCCGCGTCGACCGCGAAGCCCTGGGCGTAGAACGACAGCCCGGTGAGGTTCGCGTCGTCGGGCAGCGGCAGGTGGAAGGGCGCGATGCCGTCGCCCTCCTCCGGCTTCACGAGCACCTGGTCGAGCGACACGAACAGGCTGCAGCCGTCGAGTCCGAGCCGACCGAGGTCCAGCGGCAGGCGCTGGCCGCCCATCTGGATCGCGGAGGTCCCCAGGACCAGGCCGGCGGCGCCGCGCTGCATGGCGCCCTCGACGAGGACGTGGAAGCTCGAGTTGCCGGCGTAGGCGCGGGAGTTCGTGTCCGTGGTCAGCTGGACGCGGCCGCAGCCGTGCCCGAAGGCGATGGTGTCGCCCAGCTCGCCGCCCGCGTCGGTGCTCTCGCGCTCCGGTGCGGACCCGCTCTCGCTCTGGTGCTGGCGGACGCGCTGGATCCGCTCCAGCATCGCGCGGGCGTCCTGCGCCGCGTCGCCGTCCGAGCCGCTCGCGATCGGGCCGGGGCCCGGGCAGACGATCGGCTGCTGGCTGCGGGCGGCCTGCTCCCGCTCGAGCTGCTCGCGCAGGGCCTGGTCGTCGGCGTCGGTGATCCGCGCCTCGACCACCGCGCTCTGCTCCTGGCGCGGGTCGACGCGCTCGCGCTCGGGTGCGGTGACGATCAGCGGCAGGAGGGCGAAGCCGGCGAGGGCGGGCAGCTGGACGAGGTTCGCGCTCGTCGGGGCGTTGGTCGGGTTCGTGGTCGAGGTCGAGAGGGCGTGCGAGGTGGCCTGGTCGTCGAGGTGCTTCTTCATGGGTCCGTTCGGGTGAGGAGCCGTGGTGGAGAGCGCGGCACGGCGTCGCGCACGACTCCCAGGACCCGGGCCCCGACCGCTCCCCGCGCGGTCCGACGCTTTTTTCGTCGTGGGCGCCTCGACCGGCCCACAACGCGACGGGGCCGGCGCGCGCGTGCGCACCGGCCCCGTCCTCGGCCCGCCCGCAGGCGGCCCCATCGTCGTCAGGCGCTCAGTTGCGGGGCAGGATCCGACGGTCCGAGGAGCCGTCGAAGTAGGCCTGCAGCTTCGGGTAGATGTCGTTGGCCACGTCGCGACCCAGCTTCAGGCCGGCCACGTTGTCGGCCTGGATGTGGTACCCGCCGAGCACGCGGCTGATGCCCGCGAGCTCCGCCGCCTGGGTGAAGGTCTTGATCGGGATGCGCACGTCGCAGGTCAGCGGCTCGCCGTCCGGACCGGGCATCGGGAAGAGGCCGTCCACCTGCTGCATCTCTTCGCAGGACGCGCCCTCCTCGGTCAGCTCACCGGCGACGCGCTCCTCGAGCACGCCGAACTCGTCGCTGCCGGTGTGCAGGCGGAGCATCTCGGCGCAGCCGGCGCTCACCGTGCTGTGGCCCGAGGTGTAGCCCGGGAACGGCGGCGTGATGAAGGTCGACGGCGAGTACGGGTGCCACTCCGAACCCTTCATCTTGACGACGCCCTTGCCGGGGCCGCCCCAGCCCATGATCTCCTCGTCCGGGTAGTAGTGGCGCACGAGCGTCCACGGGCGCGAGGAGTCGTAGACGCGCTTGCTGTCCCACGACGCGATGAAGGTGTCGAACGCGGTCACGGCGACCGAGAAGAACAGCTTCACGTCCTCGTCCAGGTCGTTGCGATCGCGGACCGACACGTCCTGGGCGAAGCGCAGCCAGTGGCCGGACTGACCGGTCGAACGCGGGCCGTCGCGCATGAACTCGACGAGCGCCTTCTGATCGGGGTCGAGCGACGCGTTCATCTCGATGCACTCGTCGACCTCGGCCTTCAGCTGCTCCGAACCGACGAGCGGCGGCGGGCCGGGGCGGTACGCGTCCGCGCTGTCGAGCGCGAAGGGCTCGACCATGAGCCAGTGCGCGGTCAGGAAGCCCATGGTGATCGTGCCGCCCTTGCCGTCGTCGAAGGGGATCGGCTGCCAGCGGTCGGGGTCGATGATCTCGTCGACCGGGTTCACCGGCTCGTAACCGGTGTAGTCGGAGTAGGGCTCGCCGTTGGAGCCTTCCATGTCACCGTGCTGGTTGGCGCCGTCGCCGTGACGGTGCTCGACCACCGTGCGAGCGACCATGTTGCCGAGGCCTTCCGGCGTCGACGGGTCCATCGTCGGCAGATCCGGGTCGTAGCCCATCCGCTCCATCTCCGCGCGCAGGTAGTCCGCGTGGTGCGGGTACTGGTCGACGCAGGCGTGGTACATCGCGTGCGCGATGGCGGCCTTCTTGTTCGCGAGCGTGCGCTCCTCCTCGGGCCGGCGCAGTTCGTCGCCGTAGTACGGACCGACGGCCACGTCGTCGTAGGCCGCCCAGGCCTCGTACATGGCGATCGCCGGGATCACCATCTGACGGGAGAGGATCGTCGGTTGGGCTCCGACGCGCTCGACGTCGCGCGCCGCGGCCTCGAGCATCACGTCCATCCACTCGTAGGCGAAGCTCGGCTCGTGGCCGGACGGCACCTCCATGTGGCGAACCTGCATCTCACCCAGGTCGTTCGAGGCGCAGGAGACGGCGACCGCGGCACCGAGGCCGATCGCGAGGGCTCGGATCGAGCCGCACTTCAGGGGGGTCTTCATGGCGCCCAAACTAGAGCCCCAGCCGGACGGGACAAGTCGTACGGAATTCCACGAGGGCGGACCCGAGACGGTCGAGGCGCACGCGCGCACCCACCGATCCCCGATCACCGCCGGCCGATCGTCGCCCGCCGGCGACCGCTCACCGATAGCTGTGGCAACGAACGCTTCCGGCGCGGGCCCTCGCTCCCCTCCCAGGGGCGGCGCGCCCGGCCGCCCCGCGACGGCGCGTGGCCGCTCAGGCCTCGACGCGCGCGAGCCGCACCAGGCGGCGGTCGCACGCGGGCGCGAGGGTCTCGATGCGCCGAACGAGGTCGGCGAAGGCGGCGGGCGACAGGGCCTGGGCCCCGTCGGAGTGCGTCGTCTCCGGACGCGGGTGCACCTCGATGAGCAGGCCGTCGGCGCCGGCCGCCACGCCGGCGGCGGCGAGCGGCGCGACCAGGTCGGCGCGACCGGCCGCGTGGCTCGGGTCGACGACCACGGGCAGCTTGGTCGCGCGCTTGAGGTGCGCGACCGCGCCGAGGTCGAGCAGGTTGCGCGTGACCCTGTCGAAGCCGCGGATGCCGCGCTCGCACAGGACCACGCGGCTCGTGCCTTCGTTCAGCACGTACTCGGCCGCGAGGCAGAACTCGCGCACGGTGGCCGCGATGCCGCGCTTGACGAGCACCGGGGTGCCGTGTTCCGCGCTGTAGCGCCCGACCTCGGTGAGCAGCGCCGAGTTCGCCATCGAACGCGCGCCGATCTGGAACACGTCGGCGACCGCGCCGACCGCTTCCACGTCGCGCGGATCGAGCACCTCGGTCACGATGCCGAGCCCGGTCACCGCGCGCGCCTCGTCGAGCAGCGCGAGGCCGTCGCGGCCCAGACCCTGGAAGGCGTGCGGCGAGGTGCGCGGCTTGTAGGCGCCGCCGCGCAGGAGCGTCGCGCCCGCGTCGGCGACCTGGCGCGCGATCTCGAGCAGCGACGCGCGATCCTCCACCGCGCAGGGGCCCGCGACGATCGACAGGTCGCCGCCGCCGAAGCGCGCGTCCTTCGCCGCGACCTCGCCGGCCTCACCGGGCACGACCGTCGCGAACAGCTCGGGCGCGTCGCTCGCGTCGAGCACGGACGCGACCGCCCACAGGTCCTCGAACGCGGCCCGCGCTCCGGGGCGGAAGCCGCTCGCGCGACCGTCCGCCGTCAGCTCGAGGAGCGTGCGGCCCTCGTCGAGGAAGCGCGTCGTCGCGCCCTGGCGTTCGGCCTCGTCGAGGACGGTGCCCAGTTCGTGGGGCGCGAGGCCCTGGCGCAGTCGCAGCAGCATGGTTCGGGTCGGAGGCCGCTCGTTCGCGGCGCGGCCGGCGGTTCGGCCAGCGCGCTCCGAGCCGAGCACTATAGGCTGCCGGTGCAGCGGTGGAACCCGCCGACCCCGACTCGCTCGACGCCTCCGTGACCGACCCCGACCGCTCACCCGGCGATGCCGCCGGCGACTCACCCGCGCTGGCCGCCCTGCTCGAGTTCCTCGCGCTCGAGCGGCTGCCGCGCACGGGCTGGCTCCAGGCGGGCCTCCCTGCGGCCGAGTCGATCGCCGCCCACAGCCAGGGCGTCGCGACCCTCGCACTCACCCTGGGCGCCGCGGTGGAGCCGCCGCTCGACCTGGACCGGGCGGTGAGCCTGGCCGTCGCGCACGACCTGCCCGAAGCGCGCCTGGGCGACCTGCCGCGCAGAGCGACCGAGCTGTTGCCCGCCGGCGCCAAGCGCGCGGCCGAGCGCGCCGCCGCCGACGCGTTGCTCGGACCGTTCGCGCCGGCCGCGCGCGCGCGCCTCGACGAGTACCTCGAGGGGGCGACGCGCGAGGCGCGCTTCGTCGCCCTGTGCGACCGCCTGCACCTGGCGCTGCGCCTGCTCGGCTACGCGCGCTCCGGCGCACGCGGGCTCGGCCGCTTCCGCGCCGGCGTCGAAGCGCTCGACTGCGGCGAATTCGCGCCGGCCGCGCGCCTGCACGGCGAGCTCGTGCGCGCGCTCGCCGCGACGGAGGCCTGGTCGTGAGCGGCGCCGACGACGAACCGCGCGCCGCCGCGACCGCTGCGACCGCCGCCACCACGCCCGAACCGGAGCGTTCGACGATCGACCCGACCACGCGCCGCGGTCGCCGCGAACTCCTGCGCCGCCTGTTCACGGTGCTCCTGTTCGGCTGGCTCGCCGGCCTGTGGCTGCACCAGGTGCTCGACGGTCCGGGCGACCCGGTCGAGGTGGGTGCGGTCGGCGCGCCGCGCACCCACGCCGAGCTCGGACTGCCCGACCCGACCGAACGCACCGGGCGCGTGCGCGGCGTGGTGACGACGATCGACGGACGCGGCGCGGCCGACGTGCTCGTGACGCTGGTCGTCGCCGACGAGCTGTTCTGGACGCACAGCGACGCGCTCGGCACCTACGAGCTGCGCGGACTGCCGAACGCCGGTCGCGCGACGCTGACCGCCGTGCCGCTCGCCGCGCCCGGCGTCGACCTGATGGTGGACCTGCCCATGAGCGGGCCGCTGCGCCTCGAACTGCCGCCGCGCTTCGAGCCCTTCCCGACGCTGCCCGACGTGCGGCGCCAGTCGCTCGTCGGCGCCGTGCGACCGAACGACGAGCGCGCGGTCGAGGGCTACGAGGTCTGGCTCGTGCCGCTCGAACAGACCGCGTCGGGCCTGCGCGAGAGCGCCGCGCCCGGTCTCGACGGCCGCGTCGAGCGGCGCGTCGCCGTCGAGCGCGACGGCCGCTTCCGCGTGGCCGACCTCGCGCTCGGCGACTACCAGGTGCGCGTGCTGCCGCCGTGGGCGCGCGGCGGCGACTGGCCGGTCATCGGCACGACGAGCCTCGTGCACACGCGGCGGGGCGCGGCGCCGGTGATCGACCTGAGCGCGGGCGCCATCGACGGCGTCGTGCTCGACGAGGACGGCGAGCCGATCGCGGGCGCGCTCGTGCGCTGCAGCGACGCGAGCGACCCGGCGCGACTCGTCCCGGCGGTGCGCACGGACGAGGCGGGACGTTTCGCGATCGAGGACGCGCCCGAAGGCTCGCTGCGCCTGCGCGTCAACGCCGCCGAACGCGCCACGGAACGCACGGTGCGCGTCGCGCCGCTGCGCCGCGAACAGGTGGAGCTGCGGCTGTTGCCGAGCCGCTGAGCGCGCGGCCCCGCTCCCGACCGCGTGCTACGCTCGAACGATGGAAGCTGCCTCGCCGGGTCCCGTCGACGCCCTGCGCAGGGCGTTCGCGATCGCCGTGGCGGTGTGGCTGACCTACGCCTGCGTGCGCAGCGCGGTGCGGGCGTACGAGAAGTGGCCCGACGGCTCGCACGAGCGGGCCTGGACGACCTCCTTGGCCGAACGGGACGCGCTCATGCTCGGGCCGATCCGGCCGGTGCTCGAGGCGATCGAAGCGCACACGGACCCGACCGCGTTGGTGCTCGCGCCGATCCGTCCGAGCTCGACCGCGTTCGTCGACATCGCGACCCACAACATGGTCGGACGCTCGCGCTTCCTCGCGCTGCCGCGGATCGTCGTCGGCGTCGACACCGAGGTGACGACCTGGCGCGCGCGCGCGCGCGACGCGGGCGCGAACGAGCGGATCTGGGTCCTCGACATGATCGGCGTGACGGTCGGCGACGACGCGGACCTCGTCGAACACGCCAGCGGTCCGGGCTGGCGCCTGTTGGCGGTCGTGCGCGAGGACGGGGAGGACTGAGCGCGTGGACTCGTACTGGAACGCGCTCGCGGCCTGTGGCGCGCAGGCCCTCTACGGCGCGATCGCGCTCGCGGCGTTCACGCGCCGGCGCGACCTCGGGCTGCACGCGCTCGGCTTCGCGTGGCCGCTCGTGTGCTGGAGCCTCGGCGCCCTCGCGGTCGGCGCGAGCGGCGCGCTGCTGGCAGCGTTCGACCTGCGCCTCACCCCGACCGCGTGGGCGCCGCCGGCCGTCGTCGTCGCGTTCCTCCTGGGTGCGGGCGCGCGCCGCGTGACCTCGCCGGACGCCGCGCCCGCCCGGACGGCGCCGCGCGTCGGCGCGCTGTGGTGGATCGCCGCCGCCGCCTGGACCGCGCTCGTGATCGACTGGATCGCGCTCGCGAACTACCTGCCGGTCTTCCAGGGCGACGAGGCGTCGATCTGGGCGGCGAAGGCGAAGGTCCTGTTCAGCCTCAGCGGCGACCCCGGCGAACTGGCGACGCTCCTGTCGAGCGACCGGTTGCCCGACCATCGCTCGCACGTCCACATGGCGGCCTATCCGTGGTTGGTGTCGCTGCTCCAGGCGCACCAGTACGCGTGGGCCGGCGAGGTCGTCCACTTCACCGTGCGCCTGCCCGCGCAGTTGTTCGGAGCGCTGTGGCCGCTCGCGTTGATGGAGATCGCGCGGCGCTCGACGGCGCCGACATGGTGGACGCTGCCGCTCGTCGGAGCGCTCGTCCTCGCGCCGATCCCACTGCGCGGGCTCGACACCGGCCAAGCCATGAGCACCGTGATCGCGGGCGTCGTGCTGCTCGTGTTCGCGCGCACGCTCGACCGTCGATGGCGCGGCGGTGTCGAAGCGCTCGCCCTGCTCCTGCTCGTCGCGACCAAGCCCGAGGGCGCCGCGATCATGGCCGCGTGGGCCGTCGCGACACTCGCGGTGCGCGTCGTCTCGCGACCGGCCACGGAGCGCGTGTTCGCGCGCGTGTTCGTGCTGCGCTCGATCGCGGTCGGCGCGCCCGCGCTGGTCGTCTTCGCCGTCCACCAGGCGGCGAACCTCGCGTGGGGCCTCGAGCACCACCTGGCGGACCGTGCGGACTCCACGAGCGGCGCGACGCACTTCGTCACCGCGTTCGTGAACGTGATGACGCGCCACGTGTTCGCCTTCGACGCCACCGCCGCGCTGGCCGGACTCGCACTCGTCGCGTTCGTGCTCGCGCCCGCGCGACGACGCCGCAGCGCCACTCCGCTCTTCGCCGCCGTCCTGTGGCTGTGCGTCGCGACGACCTACTACCTCGTCCTCGCGACGAGCCCCTACCCGGTCGAGTGGCAGTGGGTCACGGCGGGCCCGCGCATCTACGCGCACGTCGCACCCGCGGCGGTGGTCGCCGCGTTCGCGCTGCTCGCGCGCGAGCCGGACGAGGCCTCGGAACCGGTGCGCAGCGACGGCGGCGCGTGACGGGCGCGGCGACCCGCCGCTCCCCGCGCCGCCGGGCTCGCGTCACTCGCCGGAGCTCGAACTGTCGTGATCGGCCGGGTGCCAGGACCGGACCATCTCCCAGTTCACCCACTGCTCGCCGATCTTGGCCGAGCCGGGCGCCAGGTCGGTCACCTCGCCGCCGACCCAGTGGCCCGACTCGAAGGTGCACTGGATCGTGTCACCGATGTCGGGCAGCGGCGTGCCCGAGCCCATGCCGCACGAGGCGGCGAAGGCGGAGGCGGTGAGGACGAGGGGGAGCGCGAGGCGGGAGCGACGCGCGACGGGGACGGCGCGAGTGGTGGTGCGGGACATGGGCGCGTCGTTGGGATTCGGTCGCGGTCGCTTTCACTCGGCCGCGAGCGCGAGCACCGCCATCGCGGTGCCGTAGCTCGCGCTGCGCGGGAAGATGCGGTCGTTCCACACGCCGCCGTCCTCGCGCGTGCGCCACAGGTGCTCGAGCAGGCGCTCGCGCAGTGCGGGGCGGCGTTCCTCGTCGAGCGCGGCGATCGCGCGCGCGGCCCAGGTGTGGCCGTACATGAAGTAGTAGGGCGCGATGCCGTAGGGCCCGACGTGGGTGCCCTGCTGGCTCTTGCGCACGAGCAGCTCGTCCCAGCCGTCGAAGAAGCCGAGCACCGCCGCGTGCAGGCGGTCCGCATCGCTGCGACCACCGCGCACGAGGACGAGCTCCGCCGCCGCCGAGCGCGCCGACGAGCCGTGCATCGCGACGCGCCCGCGCACGGGCCCCGCGTAGGCGAAGGCTCCGTTGTCCGCGCGGTTCGCCTCGATGGCGTCGAGCGCGCGCTCGATCAGCGCGGCGTCGACCTCGAACCCGGCGTCGCGCGCGTCCATCAGGGCGTCGAGCGTCGTCGCGGTCATGAATGGACTCACCGAGCCGCCCGCGTAGTTCCACCCGCCGCCGTCCTCCTCGTTGACGGCGATGCAGTGCACGAGGTGCGGCACGAGTGCCGCGAGCGATTCGCGCTGCTCGGCCGTGGGGAACGCGGCTTCCTCGTCGCGCGCGAGCACCCGCAGGAACAGCGCGAGCGCCTGCGCGTGACCCCAGCCGCGCACGTCGTAGCCCTCCTTCGGGCCGGGCGCCATGAACGGGTCACCGCCCTCGGGCGCGAGCATCTCGAACTGGAAGTCGAGCGCACGCGTGAGCGCCGCGACCCGCGCCTCGTCCGCGTCGAAGCCCGGCGCCGCGAGCAATGCCTCGCACACGATCGCGGTCCCGCCGACGCGGTAGCCGGACGGGATGACGACCTCGCGACCGACCTGGACGCGGTACACGCCTTGGTAGGGCCACTCGGCGCCGGGACCGTCCTCGGCGCGCTGCTCCGCCAGGCGCGCGCTCTCGCGCTCCTGCCACCCGGGCACGCGCTCGTCGGGCATCGGGCGCACCGGCGGATCGGCGACGTAGTCCTCCTGCGTCGACAAGAGGAACGCCACGGCGGCCGCGAAGGCCGCGTCCACGCCCGCCTCGTCGGGCGCTGCCGCGACGGTCGCCGCCGCCTTCTTCTCGGAGGGCTCGTCGTCGACGGACGGAGCGACGACGGGGAGGGCGAGGACCAGCGTGAGGAGCGCGTCGAACATCGGCGCAGTCTAGTGCAGAGAGCGCGTAGGCGCCTTCACGCTCGCGATCGGTCGACCGCTACGCCGCCCGCACGCCGCTCTCGGGGTCGGCGTGGCGCGCCACGAGTTCGACCAACGCGCGTCCGCGCAGCGGCTTGCTCGCGAAGTCGTCGAAGCCCATCGCCAGGCACTCGTCGCGCTGGCTCTTCATCGCGTTCGCGGTGAGCGCGACGACGGGACCCGTCCAACCGGCCTCGCGCGCGCGCGTGAGCACCACGTCGCCGTCGAAGTCCGGCAACTGCAGGTCGAGCAGGACGAGGTCGTACGCACCGCCATCGAGGTGCTCCAGCGCGGAGCTCCCGTCCGCCGCGTGATCGACGACGGCGCCCACGCGCTCGAGCTGCCGCTTCGTCACGACGGCCAGGTCGTACTGGTCCTCCACGAGGAGGACGCGGCGCCCGTCGAGCCGCGACGCGTCGTTCGCGCCTCCGCCGTCCTCGGGGTCGCGCGTCTCCACGGCCGCGCGCATCGTGAAGGTGAACGCGCTGCCCTCGTCGGGTGTCGACTCGACCACGAGGTCGCCGCGAAGCGCGCGCGCGATCTCGCGACTGATCGAGAGGCCGAGCCCCGTGCCGCCGTGCTCGACCTGTGTCGTCGACTCCGCCTGACGGTAGGGATCGAAGACGCGCGCGACCTGTTCGGCCGACATCCCGATGCCGGTGTCGCGCACCGTGTACTCCAGCAGGACGCCCGCGTCGCCGTCGCTGCGCTCGACGAACTCGACCTCGATGCTGCCGCGCGAGGTGAACTTCGCCGCGTTCGACAGGAGGTTGACGAGCACCTGGCGAACACGCGTAGGGTCGGACACGAGGCGCGAGCCGTCGGGGCGACAGCGCGTGGACCGGTAGCTGATGGTGTTGCCGCGCTGCTTCGCGCGGACGCCCGTGATCTCGACGGCGGCGCGACCCAGCTCGTCAGGATCGAACGGCGCATCGACGAGCTCGAGTTCGCCCGCCTCGATCTTGGACAACTCGAGCACGTCGTTGATGATCGCGAGCTGGTGCTCCGCGCTGCGGTGGATGGTCTCGAGACTCGCGCGCTGGTTGTCGGGACCGAGCGGATGGTCGCGGTCGGTCAATAGCTCGACGTGTCCGAGGATCGCGGCCAGCGGTGTGCGCAGTTCGTGGCTCATCGTCGCCAGGAACCGTGTCTTGGCGCGGTCCGCCGACTCGGCGCGGTCGCGCTCGAGCGAGCAGGCTTCCCGGGACTCGCGCAGCTCGACGGTCTGCTCGTCGACCATTCGCTTCAGCTCGACCGGACCGCGGAGCTGGAGGAGCTGCGGGAGGATCCGCGCGAGCACCACGACCGTTGCGATGGACACGATCGCCGTTCCCAGCTTGAGCAAGCCCGCCACTCGGTACGCCGGCCAGTAGAAGATCACCGCCTCGAACAGGTGCGTCGTGCCGCACGAGAGGATGAACGCACAGAAGAGCAGACCGACGCCCTTGACCGGGATGTCCGTCCCGTGGCGACGCACGAGGAGCAGGAGCAGGATGGGGATCGCCAGGTAGGCGGCCCAGATGGCCACGTCCGAGCCGATGTGCAGCCACCCCAACGACGCGTCCCAGGTGCCGCAGTTCCAGCGCGCGGGGAAGTCGGAGGTGTCGAAGAGCTTGGACCAGAAGCCGCCGCCAGCGGTGGCGCTGACGGCGGCCGTGTCCTCGCACCCGGGGCAAGCGGGCGTTTGGAGTGCGAACATGCGGACGGAATCGGCGCGTTCGCGGATGCACCGTGAGCCTTCGAAGCGGGCGCGTTGTCGCGATCGAGAACGGGTCCGGTGGAGCCCGAACCGGGCCTCGCGCGCGGGCGCCTCGGGTCGAATCTTCGAGAGCGCTCGAACGCTCCCAACGTGGTCACGAACCGCGCCCGGGGTTCAGACGACGCCTTTTAGAGCGCGCAGCACCGTCTCGGCCTTCTTGCGGTTCATGCGCGAGCTGAGCGGCAGCCGCACGATGCAGTCGCTGACCTGCGTCGTGAGCGGCAGGTCGAGGTCGGCCGTCCCCAGGTGCTGTCGCGCGAACGGCGACGCGTGCAGCGCCTGGTAGTGGAAGGTCGCCTGCACGCCCGCGCGCCGCAGGCCGTCGATGATGCGATCGGCGAGCGCCTGGCTCTCGGTGACCATCCACCAGATGTGCGCGTTGTGCTCGCAGTCCGCGCGCGGCGTGCAGCGGAAGGCGCTGCCCTTCTCCTCGATCCAATCCGTCCCGGCCTGGTACAGGTCCCAGATCTCGCGGCGCCGCGCGGTGAGCTCGTCGAGACGCTCGAGCTGCACGTCGAGCAGCGCGGCGAGCGCGTCGGACAGCACGTAGCTACCTCCCGTCCCGACCCAGGTGTACTTGTCCACCTCGCCGCGCAGGAACGCGCTGCGGTTCGTGCCCTTCTCGTGCGCGATCTCGACGGTGCGCATCGCCGCGTGGTCCGAAAGGAGCAGCGCGCCGCCCTCGCCACAGACCACGTTCTTGGTCGCGTGGAACGACAGGCACGCACCGGCGCCGAAGGTGCCGAGATGCTGGCCCTGGAAGCGCGACCCGATCGCCTGCGCCGCGTCCTCGAACAGCACGAGGTCGTGCTCCCGACACAGCTCGAGCAGCGCGGGCAGGTCGCAGGCCATGCCGCCGTAGTGCACGGGCATGACGAGCTTCGTACGCTCGGTGATCGCCGCGCGCACCGAGGCCGGATCGAGCCCCAGCGTCTCGCGCTCGATCTCGCAGAACACCGGCCTCGCGCCGCGTGCGCAGACGGCGTTCGCCATCGACACGTACGAGAACGACGGCAGGATCACCTCGTCGCCGGGACCGACGAGCGGCCGCGGGTCGTCGCTCGGGTCGCGCGGATCGGGTACGTGCAGGAACAGCTCGAGCGCCTGCGTCGCGTTCGGCGTCAACAGCGCGTGCGCCGCGCCGGTCGTCTCGCACAGGCGCGCCTCGGCACGCTTGCTCAGCACGCCGTTGCCGACGATGCGACTCGTCCGCAGCGCGCGCAGCATGGCGCGGGCCTCGCGGGCGCCGAGGCTGGGTTGACCGAAGGGGATCTGCACGGGGGGCCGCGCACTCTAGCGACGCGACGGCTCGTTCGGATCGGCCGAGCGGGCGGGTCGACCGAAGGGTTCGCTCGCGCGCACCGGTGAAAGCGAACGCTGCGTCCCGCGACCGACCCGTCCCGGTGGGGTTCGCGAGGCTAGGCTCTCTCGCCATGCAGAGCCTCCGCCGCCGCCTCGTCCTTCCGCTCCTCGCCCCGCTCCTCGCGTTGCCCGCGTTCGCGCAGGTCGCGTTCGTCCCGGTCGCGTTCGTCCCGGTCGCGTCCGTCCCGGTCGCGTCCGTCCAGATCGCCGACGAACCGCTCCTCGACGAGGCCACGCGCGCCGCCCTCGGCGAGGCGCTGGCCCGCGCCGGCGACCGCGCGGACGGCTGGCGCGCGGTCCTCGAGGACGCGCGACGCGACGACGCCGCGCGCGCCGCCGACCTGGCCTTCCTCGTCGCCTACATGCCGACGCACGACCTGGTCGCGCTCGACCCGGACTGGGTCGCGGCGGACGCGGCGCTCGCGCGCGAGGCGTGGACGCGCGCGCCGTGGCACGACCAGGTGCCGCGCGCCGTGTACCGCGACGCGATCCTGCCCTACGCGAACGTGGACGAGCCGCGCGAGGACTGGCGGCCGGGTCTGCGCGAGCGCTTCGCCGAGCTGGTCGCCGAGTGCGAGACGCCGGGCGAAGCGGCGCAGGTGCTCAACCGCGAGGTGTTCGGCGCGCTCGGGGTGAAGTACTCGACGAAGCGCCGACGCGCGAACCAGGCGCCGAGCGAGTCGATCGAGCAGGGGCTGGCGAGCTGCACCGGCCTGTCGATCCTGCTCGCCGACGCGTGCCGCGCGGTGGGCGTGCCCGCGCGCCTGGCCGGCATCGGTGCGTGGCCGCACAAGAACGGGAACCACACCTGGGTCGAGGTGTGGGACGGCGAGGCCTGGCGTTTCACGGGCGCCGCGGAGTACGACGCGAACGGGCTCGACCGCGCGTGGTTCGCGGGCGACGCGCGCAACGCGGTGGCCGGCGACCCGCTGCACGCCGTGATGGCCGTGCAGTGGCGCGCAGCCGGCGGCGCGCGCTTCCACCTGCCGTGGGCGCCGGACGCGGCGTTCGTGAACGCGGTCGACGTCTCGGCGCGGTACGCGCCGCAGGAAGAGCGCGAGCCCGCCGCCGGTCCGCCCGACGAGATCGCGCTCCGCGTCCGCGTGTGGGACGGCGACGAACGGGTCGAAGCGGCGGTGGTCGTGACGCGGCTCGACCTGGCCGGCAAGCGCGCGACGCTGTCGGGGCGTTCGAAAGGACCACGCGCCGACCTCAACGACATGCTCGAGTTCAGCGTCCCGATCTACTCGGAGTGGAGGGTCGAGGCGCGCGCCGGCGAGCGCGAGGTCGAGCACGCGCTGCGCCCCCTGTTCGGGACGACGACGCTCGACCTCCAACTCGCGGGCGAGGGCACGCGCGAGCAGCGCGAGATGCCCAAGGACGTGCACGACGGCGTGCTGGCCTTCTTCGCGGTGCTGCGCGACGGCGAGTCGATCGACGCCGGCGCGTACGACCGCTTCGTCGCTGCCTCTCCCGACGTCCTCCGTCACATCGCCTGGCGCCTGTACCAGGTCGGCGACGGGCTGCACGACGACCTCGCCGCCGATCACGCGAACTCGCTCGTGCGCACCGCCGATCGCGAGTCGCCCTACACGCTGAAGAAGGTCGGCGAGCGTCGCGAGGGCGAGCGTTGGCCGCTCGTCATCGCGATGCACGGCGGCGGCGGCGCGCCGCAGGAGGTCAACGACCAGCAGTGGCGCCACATGCAGATCTACTACAAGGACCACCCCGAGGCGGGCGGCTACCTGTACCTGGCCCTGCGCGCGCCGAACAACGAGTGGAACGGCGTGTACGACGACGCGATCGTGCCACTGATCGAGCGCTTGATCCGTCAGATGGTCACGCAGGAGAACGCGGACCCGACGCGCGTCTACACGCTCGGCTACAGCCACGGCGGCTACGGCGCGTGGGTGATCGGTCCGAAGGCGCCCGACCTCTTCGCCGGCGTGCACAGCTCGGCCGCCGCCGCCACCGACGGCGAGACGCGCCACGAGAACCTCGCGAACCTGCCGTTCTCGTTCATGTACGGCGAACTCGACACGGCGTACGGCCGGTTCGAACGCTCCGAGCGCAGCGCCCGGCTCCTCGCCGAACTGCGCGAGGCGAGCGGCGGCACGCTCTATCCCTTCGAAGCCTGGATGATCGAGGGCAACGGCCACGGCGGCCTGCCCGATCGCGACCTGCTCCCGCAGCTGCTCGAACGCCGGCGCACCGCCGTGCCCACGCGCCTCGTCTGGCACACGACCGACGACCGCATCGCGCACCACTGGTGGCTGCACCTGCCCGAGCCGAAGAGCGGCGCGGTGCTCGAGGCCTCGCTGACGCGCGCCGCGGGTGACGCTCCGAACCGCATCGAGTTGAGCGTCGAAGGCGTCGAGCGCGTCGAACTGCTCCTCGACGAGCGCCACGTCGACCCGACGCGGCCGCTCGAGGTCCTTGTGAACGGCGGCGAGCCGCGCGTGTTCGAGCTCGCGCCCAGTGCAACGACCCTGCTCGAGACCCTCTGGCGCCGCGGCGATCCCACGCACGCGGCGACGCTGCGGATCGCGCTCGAGGTGCCCGCCGGCGACTGAGGTTCCGCTTCGGATGACCGGTACGGTGCCTGACCCCCCGGTCATCACCGGCGTCCCGCGCGCAGCGTGCGCGGGACGCCGGTGATGACCGGGGGGTCAGGCACCGTACCGGTCATCCTCGACTCACCACTCGAGCAACCGCAGCCCGCGCCAGCGCACCTCGAGCGGGTCCTCGCGCCCGCCGACGCCGTGCACCTGGAGGCCGATGAAGCCGGAGGGCGTCATCCCGTCGACCAGCACCGCGCACGGCTGACCGTTCAGCCAGGTGCGCAGCACGTCGCCGTTCGCCCACACGCGCACGCGGTTCCACTCGCCCTGGCGCAGCGCCGCGCGCGCGACCGGCAGCTCGCCCATCGGCGCCAGCCAACCGCGGCGCGCCTCGTCGTAGATGCCGCAGCTCCAGGAGCGCTCGCTCGGGTCGATCTCGACCTGGTAGCCGTGCACGCGACCGTTCATGTGCGCCTCGCGCGACTGGCTGCGGATCTGCACGCCCGAGTTGAGCTCGGGATCGACCAGGAACTCGTACTCGAACGCGAAGTCGCCGAAGTCGCGCTCCGTGCACAGGAAGCTGTTGGGCTGGTCGGGCCGCGTCACGCCGACGATCGCGTCGCCCTCGCGCCGGTACTCGGCCGCGCCACCGCGCTGGATCCAGCCCTCGAGCGCGTCGCCGACGAAGAGCGGCGTCGGGTCGTGCGTCGTCGGTCCGTCGTGCGGCTTCACCCACACGTTGCGGAACGCGAGCTGGTGCCCGTGGTCCTGGAGGACGAGCGGGCCAGGGCCCTCGACCTCCGGCCCGCCGGCGCCCGTCGAACCCTCGATCACCACGTCGTCGTGCACGAGCACGCCGTTGTGGAACACGGTCATGCGCGCGTCGCTGATCTTGTCCCCGTCGCGCCAGCGCGGCGCGGTGAACTCGATGTCGTAGGTCTGCCACTCGCCCGGACGCGCGCTCATGTTCACGCTCGGCGCGCGCACGCCGTAGATCGAGCCGCCCTCGTTCGGGTGCGCCGGCATCCCCCACGAGTTGAGGATCTGCACCTCGTAGCGCCCCATCAGGTAGACGCCCGAGTTGCCCTGCCCCTGCCCGCGTTCGCGCTTCGGTTCGTGCGGCACGCGGAACTCGAGGTGCACCGTGGCGTCGGTGAACTCGAAGCGACTCTGGACGTTGCCGGTCCCCGGAACGCCGATCATGACGCCGTCCTCGGAGCGCCAGCGCGCGTCCGAACCGTCCGCGTGGCTCCAACCGCTCACGCCTTCGATGCCGGGACCGAGCAGCGGGATCGAATCGGGCAACGCCGCGGTGCGCCGACGAATGCGGTCGCAGCGCCAGCCGCTGGCCGCGCGTCGATCCACACCGCGCAAGCGGCAGACGAACTTCCAGTCGCCGCCGCCCTGGCTCACCTCGAGCATGAGGTCGTTCCAACCGGCCTCGAGCTTGGCGATCACCACGTCCGAGCCGCGCGACAGGCCGCGCATCACGTCGTTGCGATGGATCTCCTTCCCGTTGAGCCAGACGCACAGCCCGTCGTCGGAGCCGAGCTCGAGCCGCACCTGCTGCGCGGTGTCGGACCACACCTGCGTGCGCGCGTAGGCGGTGCGGTCGCCGCCGGACAGCACCCGGTTCAGGTCGAAGACGCCGACCGCGTCCGGCGCGTCCCAGGGCCACAGGTCGCGCCACTGGATCGACGGGTCGTCCGGATCGATCTCGGGCGCGAAGACCTCGGCCAGGATGCCGCTCCCCGACACACCGTCCTTCTCGTACGGCCCGGCGAGGCGCCAGGCGAGCAGATGGTCCTCGTCGGCCTCGACCGCGTCGATCGCGTTCGTGATCGCCTCGCTGCGACCGGCGGTCGAGGCCTTGGCGGCGGCGGCGTCGAGCAGGTCCAGCGCCGCGTAGCGCAGCTCGGGGCCCAGCGTCGGCGCGAGGCGCACCGCCGCGTCGATCGCGCTCTCGACGCGCACGCCCTCGGCGAGCGCGTCGCGCAGGACCGCGACCGCCGCGCGCGCGGGCACCGCGGCCGCCAGGTCCAGCACGCGGTCGCGCTGGTCGGGCTCGCGCACCTGGTCGAACAGCGCGCGCACCACGCCGCCCGCGCCGGTCGGATCGGTCGACGCGAGGCGTCGGCCGAGCGCCACGCAGCCGTCGAAGGCCGGCGCGCGCAGATCGCCCGCGCCCGCGAGGTAGGTCATGAGCAGCGGCTCGAGCGCGGCCGGCGTGCGCCAGCGCGCCAGGGCCGCCACGGCCGCCGGCGCGAGGGCCTCGTCCTGGAGCGCCAGCTTCGCCTCGGCCAGCGCGCGATCGCCGCCCACCAGGGCGAGCGCGTCGAGCATCGCGGCGCGCTGCGCGACGGACGCGGCGTCGTAGGCCGCGAGCACCGCGTCGCGGCGCGCCCCGGCGTCGGCGCTGCGCTCGACCGTCGCGACCAGCGCGGCGCCGGCCTCGTCGACCGCGACGGTCTCCTCCGCGAAGCTCGCGGCGACCTGCTCGAAGTCCGTCCCGGTCGCGTACTCCGAGGTCGTGCGCCAGGCGGCGCGCAGCACGCCCGCCTCGAGCGCGCCGCCGCGCTCGCGCTCGCTCCGGACGATCTGCATCAGGCACTCGACGCACTCGTCCTGCGAGCGGCGGCCAAAGGCGCCGATCAGCTCGATGCGCACGCGCGTTCCGTAGTAGGAGGAGGCGTCGCGGACGTCCTCGGACAGCCACGCGTCGACCTGCGGGTCGCGCTGGCGCTCCAGCGCGCGCCGCGCGCGGCCCAGCGCCGCGTCGTCGCCCACGAGCTCCATCATCGCACCGACGATCGCGTCGTAGCCGGAGCGACCCGTGGCGTGTGCCAGGGCGTCGATCGCCAGGCCCTCGCCGCGCCGCGCGAGCGCGCCGAGGGCCTCGAACGCCGCGTCGTCGCCGCGATCGGTCAGCACCTGGAGCGCGCGATCGCGCGCGTCGCCCTCGACTTCGGGCACGACGCCCGCGACGGACGCCGAGGTCCCGTTCCAGTCGAGCTCGGTCAGCGTCCGGACGGCGAACCCCGCCGCCTGGTCGTCGTCGCTCGCCAGCAGGAGGGTCAAGCGACCGATGTGGGCCACCGGTTCGAGGCGCGCGAGCCCGGCGACCGCGCGCATGCGGGCGAAGGGGCAGTCGGTGTTCGCGTCCACCAGCTCGTAGCCCTTGGTCGCCAGGTCGACGAGGCGATCGCCCGCGTCGACACGGTCGGCCATGTCGAGCAGTGCGTCCTCGAGGCGCACGAGCAACGCGAGGTCGGGCGGCCCCTCGAGGTCGGGGGAGAAGGCCCACGCGTAGGCGTCGAGCGTCCAGGCGCGTGCGTTCGTGTCGTCGCGGCGCGCCAGCTGCGCGGTCGCCTCGGCGCGCTCGCTCCACGGGCGCATGGTGTCCTTCGCGATCGCCATCAGGGGCGCGACGAGCCCGAGGTCGCCGAGCAGGCGCGTGACCTCGGGCCGCTGTTCCCCGGCCGGCGCGACGGCCGCGGTCGCCGCG
>Ga0180435_10000241_pt1 | contig 56389 bp, 55 predicted proteins | sample SS_ome_3_FD_132467 | JGI IMG/M metagenome (GOLD analysis project Ga0180435, IMG submission 132467) | Hypersaline lake sediment archaeal communities from the Salton Sea, California, USA - SS_3_S_1 metaG | ecosystem: Environmental > Aquatic > Non-marine Saline and Alkaline > Hypersaline >... | reverse complement strand
GCGGGCAGGAGCGAAGCGACTGGGGGATTGGGTCCGGCGGGCAGGAGCGAAGCGACTGGGGGATTGGGTCCGGCGGGCAGGAGCGAAGCGACTGGGGGATTGGGATCCTGATCTGATGACGCGGCCCATTGCGATCATCGGGCCGACCGGTACCGGCAAAACAGCGCTGGCTCTCGCCGTCGCCGAGAGCCTGAGCGGGGCGTTCTCGGTCGAGGTGATCAATGCCGATGCCATGCAGCAGTACCGCGGTATGGATATCGGCACCGCTAAAGTCCCGCCGGAGCAACGGCGGGGTATCCCGCACCACCAACTCGATGTTCTCGACGTCACCGCCAACGCGACGGTCGCGCGCTACCAGAGCGCCGCCGTCGCCGACGTGGAAGCGGTCACCGCCCGCGGGGCAGTGCCGATTATCGTCGGCGGGTCAATGATGTACATCCAGTCGATGCTCGACTCGTGGTCCTTCCCCGCAACCGATCCGGCGGTGCGGGCTCGCTGGGAGAACCAACTCGATGAAATGGGCGCCGCCGCACTGCATGCCGAACTAGCCCGGCGTGACCCCGCCGCCGCGGCGTCGATCCTGGCCACCGATGGCCGCCGCGTCGTGCGGGCGTTAGAGGTCGTGGAACTGACCGGCCGGCCCTTTGCCGCCTCGGCGCCGAGCATTGGCCGACCCCGCTGGGACACGGTAATCATCGGACTCGACCGAGCCACGGATGCTCTCGATCAGAGGTTGGCCGAACGTACCGGGGCCATGTTCAGCGGTGGCCTGGTTGACGAGGTTCGGGTGCTGCTGGGTAGCGGGCTTCGTGACGGTCGCACCGCTTCGCGTGCGCTGGGTTACGCGCAGGTGGTCGAGGCACTCGATGCCGGCGGCAGTGAGGCCGAACTACGCCGGGCCCGCGAATCGACCTTCATCGGCACCCGCCGTTACGTACGACGGCAGCGCTCGTGGTTCCGGCGCGACCACCGGATCCGCTGGCTGGACGCGGGCTCCGACGGGCTTGTCGAGGCCGTGGCCGCATCCTGGCGCTCGGTATTCTGAGCAGGTGATCTTCGCCAAGGGCCATGGCACCGAAAACGACTTCGTGGTGCTACCCGACCCCGGCGCCGAGCTGGTTCTGACCGCATCCGCGGTCTCGGCGCTGTGCGACCGCCGTCGCGGCCTCGGCGCCGACGGTGTACTGCGGGTCGTCACCGCCGGATCAGCGGTGGCCGCAGGAATTCTGGACCGACTACCGGAGCAGATGGTCTCCGAGGACTGGTTCATGGACTACCGCAACGCCGATGGCTCAGTCGCCCAGATGTGCGGTAACGGCGTTCGGGTTTTTGCGCACTACCTACGATCGAGTGGTCTGGTTGACCGCGATGAGTTCGTAGTCGGCTCGCTGGCCGGTCCGCGACCGGTTGTCGTGCACAAGGCTGACGACTTCTCCGCCGACGTGACGGTGGAGATGGGTGCGGTGCGACGCCTGGGTGTCGGCTGGGCGGCCATCGGCGGGCAACGCCTGACCGGATTGGGAGTCGACGTGGGTAATCCGCACCTGGCCTGTCTGACGCCCGCCCTGACCGCCGAACAATTGCAGGCCCTGGAAATCAGTGGACCTGTGGAATTCGATCGCACCGCGTTCCCGGACGGTGTCAACATCGAGATCGTGACGCCGCCGGTCGAGGGCGTGGTGTCGATGCGAGTCCACGAGCGTGGGGTCGGCGAGACTCGGTCATGCGGCACCGGCACGGTAGCTGCGGCGGTCGCCGCGCTCGACTATCAGGGCGCGCAGACCGGGGCGCTTGAGGTGAGGGTTCCGGGCGGGGCCGTCGACGTGGAGATCACCGGGATGACGAGTTTCCTGCGCGGGCCGTCCATCATGGTCGCGCGCGGCGAACTCGCCGACGACTGGTGGGTGGCCCAGGGTTGATTGCCGGTCGGGGACGTTATTCGGGGTGCGCGACGGTATGTCGCCGTGACACCATCGGAGGGCTGTGATGACCGAACCCAATACCTCCGCGCCCGGCACCGAGCCCAGCCTCGGCGAACTCGCGCTCGAAGACCGCGCAGCACTGCGCCGCGTCGCCGGGTTGTCCACCGAACTCACCGATGTATCGGAGGTGGAGTATCGGCAACTCCGGCTCGAACGCGTGGTGCTGGTCGGGGTATGGACTGAGGGCAGCGCAGCGGACGCCGATGCCAGCCTCGCCGAGTTGGCCGCCCTAGCCGAGACCGCCGGCTCGGAAGTCCTCGAAGGCATCATCCAGCGCCGCGAGAAACCGGATCCCGCCACCTACATCGGCTCAGGGAAGGCCATCGAGTTACGCCGGATCGTCACCGCCGTCGGCGCTGACACGGTCATCTGTGACGGCGAACTGAGTCCCGCACAGTTGAACGCGCTGGAGAAAGTCGTCAAGGTCAAGGTCATTGACCGAACCGCCCTCATTCTCGACATCTTCGCTCAGCACGCCACCAGCCGCGAGGGCAAGGCGCAGGTGGAGTTGGCCCAGATGCAGTACATGTTGCCGCGGCTTCGCGGCTGGGGTGAATCGATGTCCCGCCAGGCCGGTGGCCGGGCCGGCGGAAGCGGGGGTGGGGTGGGCACCCGCGGCCCCGGCGAAACCAAGATCGAGACAGATCGCCGCCGAATAAGGGAGCGGATGTCCCGGCTTCGCCGGGAGATCAAGGACATGAAACGGGTGCGCGAGACCCAGCGCAGCCGACGACGGCACAGCGACGTGCCGTCCATCGCCATTGTCGGCTATACCAATGCCGGTAAATCCAGCCTGCTCAACGCGCTGACCGGTGCCGGGGTTCTGGTTCAGGACGCGCTGTTCGCCACGCTCGAACCGACGACTCGGCGCGGGGAGTTCGACGATGCCCGGCCGGTGGTATTCACCGATACCGTCGGATTCGTACGGCACCTGCCCACCCAGCTGGTCGAGGCCTTCCGATCCACCCTCGAAGAGGTTGTCGACGCCGATCTGCTGCTGCACGTCGTAGACGGCTCCGATGTCAACCCGGTGGCCCAGATCGAGGCGGTGCACCAGGTCATTCGCGAAGTCCAGGCCGAACACCACGCCCCGGCCGCCCCCGAATTGTTGGTGGTCAACAAGACCGACGCCGCCGCTGGCCTGATGCTGGCCCAGTTGCGCGGTGCCCTGCCCGGCGCGGTTTTCGTCTCAGCCCGCACCGGCGACGGTCTGGACCGTTTGCGCACTCGACTCGGCGAGTTGGTGGAGCCCCGCGAGGTCGCCGTCGACGTGACCATTCCCTATTCGCGCGGTGATCTGGTCGCGCGGTTACACGACGAAGGCCGCATCGACGCCACCGAGCACGTCGAGGCCGGCACCAGGGTGAAGGCCAGGGTGTCTGCCGCCCTGGCCGCGGCTGTCGCCACGTACGGCACGGGCTAGCTTCGCGTACCCGGCGGGGACGCTGCCGATGGGCGCGGTCATCCCTCTCATCGGTCCAATGGCGCCACCGGTTGGCCTACGCCAGCATCGGATGACCCCGATCCCACACGAGCCCCCGATCGCAGATGCCGTCATACGGCCGATGACCCGATCGCCCGCGTCCGGCCGTGACCGTAGTCACATCGTGCCGGGGATCGGGCCGCCCGGCCGCGACCAACCATCCGGTTGGTCTATCCTCGGGGGGAGCCAGCGCAGCATCACCGGAGGGCATCGCCATGGGTAACGCCGTGAAATACAACCGCACCATCTTCGAGCCGGAACACAACCTGTTCCGGGAGTCCTACCGGGCTTTTCTCGACAAGCACGTGGCTCCTCACCATGATCAGTGGGAGAAGGACAAGATTGTCGACCGTGGGGTGTGGCTCGAGGCCGGCAAGCAGGGCTTCCTTGGGATGGCGGTGCCGGAAGAGTACGGCGGCGGCGGGAACCCCGACTTCCGTTACAACACCATCGTGGTAGAGGAGACCGTTGCCGGCCGCTACAGCGGCCTCGGTTTTTCCCTGCACAACGATGTCGTGGCGCCCTATCTTCTGCACCAGACCAACGAGGAACAGAAGCAGAGGTGGCTGCCGCACTTCTGTACCGGAGAGATGATCACCGCGATCGCGATGACCGAACCCGGTACCGGCAGTGATCTTCAGGGCATCAAAACCCGCGCGGTCCGGGACGGCGACCATTACATCCTGAACGGCTCGAAGACGTTCATCACCAACGGCATCAACGCCGATCTGGTGATCGTTGTGGCGCAGACCAATCCCGAGAAGGGGGCGCAAGGGTTCTCCCTGCTCGGGGTTGAACGCGGTATGGAGGGATTTGAGCGCGGCCGACACCTCGACAAGGTGGGCCTCGACGCTCAGGACACCGCCGAACTGTCGTTCACCGATGTCCGGGTTCCGGTCGCGAATCTGATCGGAGAGGAGGGCATGGGGTTCATCTACCTGATGGAGAACCTGCCGCAGGAACGTCTCTCTATCGCCATCATGGCTGCCGCTGCCATGGAGGCGGTGCTCGACGAAACTATTCAGTACACCAAGGAACGCAAGGCTTTCGGCAAGCCGATCGGTTCATTCCAGAACAGCCGGTTCATGCTTGCCGAATTGGCCACCGAGACGACCGCGGTGCGCATCATGGTCGACGAATTCATCAAGCTGTTGCTCGACGACGAGCTGACCGCCGATCAGGCCGCGATGGCCAAGTGGTGGACCACAGAGGCCCAGGTGCGTCTCGTTGATCGCTGTCTGCAGCTGCACGGCGGATATGGCTACATGCGCGAATACAACGTTGCCCGCGCTTTTCTCGACGCCCGCGTACAGACCATTTACGGTGGCACCACCGAGATCATGAAGGAGATCATCGGACGCAGTCTCGGGGTCTGACAGGGGCTGAGAGCGCTTTCGCGCTATTTCGATTCAATTCGGGTTGTATCTCGATTCGGATTACGGCTACTGTGCGTCCTGCGTGTCGTGGTTAGCTGGCGCGGAAATATGCGACGGTAATACCCATTATCGAGTTTGATGACAACCTCGACCGGACGCGGGAGAACAGTGCATGACGCGGATAGGTAAACGGCTGGGCCGGACTATTGGCCGCCTGACACTCGGGGTTGTTGCCACAGCTGCCTCGGCGGCACTGGTGGTGCCCACTGCGGTCGCGACACCTGAGAGCGATGCCGCTGACGCCATTGACCAGGCATGGAACGCCGCCGGCGGGGCCGGTTCGGCTGTCGGTGGCAAAGACGGTGCTGTCTACCAGGTCGGCAGTGGATACGGACAGAAGTTCACCGACGGCAAGATCTTCTTCGAACCGGATGCTGGTGCACACTTGATTTACGGTCCGATCCTGGACAAATACGAGTCGCTCGGCGGACCTGCGGATAGCGATCTCGGTTTCCCCAATATCAACGTGGTCACCGGCCTGGTGGGTCCGGACAGCCGGGTCAGTACCTTCAACGGCAGCGACAAGCCGGCGATCTTCTGGACTCCCGAAACCGGGGCATGGGCCGTGCGCGGCGCCATCAATGTGGCGTGGGACCAACTCGGAGGCTCCGCCGGGGCACTTGGCGTGCCGGTCGAGGACGAGCGTTACGACGGGGACATGGTGAGCCAGAAGTTCACCGGCGGGGAACTGTCGTGGAATCGCGCCACCAATACTTTCACCACCGAGCCGGCCGGACTCGCCGACAGCCTGGCCGGCCTTGAGGTTCCTCTCGACGCCACCACCCTGATCAACCTCGCGTGGCGGGCTAGTGGCGGCCTCGGTGGTCCGCTGGGGGCGCCGCAGGGGGAGCAAGCGGCAATTGGCGACGACGGCGCGGCCCAGGGTTATGCCGGGGGCAAGATCTTCTACTCCCCGCAGACCGGGGCGTACGCAGTAACCGGCGCGATCCTCTCCAAGTACGAGTCCCTCGGCGGAGCCGGGGGAGATCTTGGTTTCCCGATCGCGCCGGAGGCCGATGGTGGCGTGCCAAACAGTCGGGTGAGCGCTTTCAGTGCCCCGGACAAGCCGGTTATCTTCTGGACGCCCGATACCGGCGCCATCGTCGTACGCGGCGCCATCAATGCCGCGTGGGATGACCTGGGCGGGGCCACCGGCGAGCTCGGTGTACCGACTGATGATCCGACGGTCAAGGGGGACACCATCTCCCAGACCTTCAGCGGTGGTGAGATCTCGTGGAACGAGACCGCGAAGGAGTTCAGCACCGAGCCGACCGAACTGGCTTCGTCGCTGTCGGGGCTGGAGATGCCCGAGGAGGTGGCTCAAACCCCGGCCGCCCCGACGTCCCCTGATGCCGGCGAGACGGGCGGACTTGGCTGGTGGTGGCTGTTGATCGCTGTTCCGCTGGTGCTGCTGCTCGGCCTGCTCGGAGCACGCGCACTGCGCAAGTCCGCCCCTGACCAAAATCTGGCGGGGCGCGACCCGTACGGGCCGGATTCCTCTCAGGACCGCCCCTCGGACCGGGAGTCCGGATTCTGGTCAGCTGCCGGTGGTGCGGAACAGGCCGGCTTCGAGTCCGACGAAGACGCGATCGATACCGCCCCGACCCGGGTTCCGTCCGCAGCCGAGGTCGCCGAATTCCAGGTGGCGACTACTGAGGCGGACGACTGGTTTGGTGCTGACGGCGCGGAACGGGGCCGGCACTCGGCGGGAACCGCCACTCGTTCGCAGTCAATGTGGCAGCTGGACCCCGACGAGTTCGGTGGCCCACGACGCCGCCACGCGGCTGATGAGCCCGATGCCGAGCTCGGAGAGATGGGCAGTTCGGGTCGTATCGCTGAGGTCGCAGAGGTCACTGAGGTCGCCGAGGTCACTGAGGTCACTGAGTTCGGCGAGATCACGGGGATCGCCGAGGTCACTGAGTTCGGTGAGATCACCGAGGTGGACGAAGGGGCCGAAGTTGGTCAGCCTGAGGGGGTCGCGACCGGCGGCGGCTGGGATCAGGAACCGGCCGCCGATGAGACGTGGCGGCCCGCGATCCATCTGCCACTGGCAGATCCCTACCAGGCGCCGGAGGGTTACTCGATCAAGGGCAACACCCATTCGGGGATGTACTACACCCCGGACTCGGCGCTCTATGACAACACCATCCCCGAGGTGTGGTTTGCCAGCGAGGAATTGGCCCAGGCCAATGGGTTCGTGCGCGCGCCCGAATAGCGGGTCAGCCTTGTCGGCGCAGCTCGCGGCAACGCGCCGGTTTGCAGACGTGAGCCCTGGTCACATCAGATCTTGCGAATGACGGTGACGACCTTGCCGAGAATCACGGCATCGTTACCGGGAATGGGATCGAAAGCCGGGTTGTGCGGCATCAGCCAAACCTGACCCGCGGTGCGTTTGAAGGTCTTGACGGTGGCTTCTCCGTCGATCATGGCGGCGACGACATCGCCGTTGTCGGCGACATTCTGCTGACGGATGACCACCCAGTCGCCGTCGCAGATGGCTGCGTCCACCATTGACTCGCCAACCACCTTGAGCAGGAAAAGCGACCCGTCGCCGACAAGTTCACGCGGCAGTGGAAAGACATCCTCCACCGCCTCCTCGGCCAGAATCGGCCCACCAGCGGCGATCCGCCCGAGCACCGGGACGAACGTCGGCTCCGGAAGCGCATCTGAACCCGTGACGTCGGTGGTGGCCGCAGGGGCCGCATCCTCGGTTCCCCGCACGTCGACTGCGCGGGGGCGGTTCGGGTCTCGCCGAAGGTATCCCTTGCGCTCCAGGGTCCGTAGCTGATGGGCCACTGATGAAGTCGAGGTGAGCCCGACCGCGTCGCCGATCTCCCGGATGCTCGGCGGATACCCGCGGCTGGTCACAGAGGTTCGGATCACCTCCAGGATGGTGCGCTGGCGTTCAGTGAGCCCGGCGGCGCCGAGTGCCCCGGGTGTCTTTGTGCTGTCGCTCATACCTGGGAAATCTAGCCCGATCCTCCCCGATTATCAAACATGTGTTCGACCGTGTCGCCCGTGAGTGGGGCGTCCTCCCGCGCGTGGCTGTTCTGTCGGGGGTCATCCGTAACGTTCGGACACACCCGCTCAGGTGTTCGAATATCGAACATGTGAGCGAGTATATTCGAACACCCGAGCGACTTGCGCAGGAAGGAATCGATATGACAGTTCTTGAGCGCCGGCATCTGGCCTGTCGGAGCGCGTCAACGGTCCGGGGGCCGGACACCGTGCGCCGGCCGGTGGTCCGCGGTGGGCCTCGACCCGATTCTCGGCGTCGGCCCCCGGTCGCACCATTGCGGTTCCGGGGCGGCGGCATCGTGATGTCAACGGTGCCGCATACCCGTCGCCCGGTGAGCACCCCGCTGACGATCGCGCTGGCTGGACTGTCAGCTCTGGTCACCCTCTGGTTGGGTTCACTGGCCCAGTTCAGCGCGGACCGGGTCACAACGCCCGCCTCGGCCACACCGGCACTTGGGGTGGTGGAGCTGCGAGCCGGCGAGACACTTCAACAGTTGGCCGGCCGGGTAGCCCCCGATACTCCGGTTGGGCAGGTCGTCGATCGCATTCGTGACCTCAACAATCTTGATTCGGCCTCGCTGGATGCCGGTCGGACCTTGATCGCGCCGATTGGCTGATCCTCGGTGGCAGGTGGTCCGTGGTGCGGCCGGGAAGGCGCCGGGGTTGGCCGGAGGCGGAGCCTCCCGGTGGCGGACGTCGCGGGCGGGGCACGGGTAGGCTCCGTATCCTCGGCGGTTCGTCCCGGGGGAGAAGGAGCGGTTATGCACTGTCCTTTCTGTCGCCATCCCGATTCGCGGGTCGTCGATTCCCGGGAGGCCGACGAGGGGCAGGCCATCCGCAGGCGGCGGTCCTGCCCGGAGTGTGGTCGCCGGTTCACCACCGTTGAGACCGCGGTTCTGGCCGTGGTAAAGCGCAGTGGTGTAACCGAGCCGTTCAGCCGCGAGAAGGTGGTAAGCGGGGTGCGTCGGGCCTGCCAGGGAAGACAGGTCAACGACGATGCGTTGAACCTGTTGGCCCAGCAGGTCGAGGATGCTGTTCGGGCAGCCGGGTCGCCGGAGGTTCCCAGTCACGATGTCGGGCTTGCGATCCTGAAGCCGCTGCGTGAATTGGACGAGGTGGCCTACCTCAGATTCGCGTCGGTATATCGGTCCTTTTCGTCAGCGGAGGATTTCGAACGGGAGATCGCGGCGCTGCGTGCCAACCGCGAAGTTGGGACGTCCTCCTGAGTCCGCCGGCCCGGTATCGCTGAACGGGATTACCCCAAGCGCCGGACGCCGTCGCTAACGACCCGGCCAGCCAGCAGAACCCAGCCCTCCGGATTCCAGGTGGTGAATATCTCCGATCCTTTGCCCTGCCTGATGATGAGATCACGGCTCAGGTGGTCGGTCATCCGGATCGCGGCTGAGCCGGTGGCTTCGTCTTCGGGAACACCGAGGGTGGCGGCGAACATCCTCGCCTGAAGGTGACCGGCGTCGCGGTCGATCCATGTCCAAAGATAATGCTCGGTGTCATCGGCGTAGTCCGCCGGTAGGGCCGCCTCCAATTCGGTGACCGATTTCATCTGGTGGATCGCGAATTCCGGTCCCCACTCCGAGCGCGCCACCACGGCAGTCAGGCCGTCGGCCGGGCGAACCTGGACAATGCCCGCCGGCACCTGCAGTGTGTTGACCGGTGTGCCGCGGTCGTGTAGCCACCACGCCGCCCCGACGGTCGGGTGACCCGCAAACGGCAGTTCGACTGTGGGAGTGAAGATATGGGCGTGAGCGGTGGTGGAGCCATGCTGGGGCCGATCGATGAATATCGTTTCGCTGTAGGCGAGTTCAGCGGCGATACTTTGCCGCTGCCCGGCTGGCACGCTCGCGGAATCGACCACCCCGAGCGGGTTGCCGAACCTACCGTCAGCGCCGCTGAAAACCCGCAGGACAGATACGTCGACGTCCATATATCGACACTACGCCGCTTGTCTCAGTCCTCGTTGGTATCAGGGTCCCTGGAGTCCTGCTGGGCGAGGAATCGTTCGAACTCGGCCCCCAATTCCTCCCCGCTGGGCAGATCCTCGTCGCGGGCAAGCAGTGAACGGTTCGCCTGAGCGGCAACGAAGGCATCGTACTGACGCTCCAAAGCCCCGACCACCTGTGCGACCTCGTCGGAGGCCGCGACCTGTTCGTCGACCTTTGTGCGGACGTCGGCGGCGGCCTCGTTGAGCGCGAGCAGCGGGAACTGCAATGACGCGCACTGGGACACCTCGGCCAGCAGGGCCTCGGCAGCTGCCGGGTAGTCGGTCTGTGCCAGATAGTGCGGGATGTGCACGGTGAACCCCACTGCTTCGTGCCCGTGTTGGGCCATCCGGAATTCGAGGAGGTTCGACACGCTGCTTGGCACCTGTACCTCGCCCACCCAAGGCTGGTGCCCAGCGATGAGTTCGCGGTTGTTCGAGTGTGCGGTCATCGTCACCGGCCGGGTATGCGGAACCGCCATCGGAATAGCTCCCAGTCCGACGGTTCGCCGAACTCCGAGCCGTTCGGCGAGCAGACGCACCGCGGTGATGAACCGTTCCCACTGCAAATCCGGTTCTAAACCTGCAAGCAGCAAAAACGGCGTACCGAGGCTGTCGCGCAGCGCGTAGAGACCCAACTGCGGGTCCTGGTAGCTCGTGAAGTGATCGGTTTTAAAGGTCATCAACGGCCGCCGCGACCGGTAGTCCAGCAGGTCATCGATCGCGAACGAGGCCACAAGTTCGGTCTCCATGGAGCTTTTGAGGTGCTCAGCGGCCAAGCGGACGGCGTTACCCGCGTCGGAGAAGCCCTCAAGGGCGTGAATCAATACCGGTCCACGGCCGTCGGTCGACGCTAGCTGCGGAGCCGGAAACTCGAGCTCATACATCCCATCGGGCCGGTAGTTGTGGTCCTGATCGTCAGCCAAGGTGTGCCTCCTCGTCAATGCACCCTGTTGGAAAAACCGCTGGTTGGCATAACGTCCCGGCTACCGCGGCCATTCCCCGCCCTGCGGGTCGGCTGCGTTGCCACGATCCCCAGCCGCAACTTCGTGCACAGCAGCGGGCGCAACGGCCGCCGGCGCAGCTGATCTGACGGGCCGAACTGACAACGTCGGGGGCATGACCACACCGCATGCTGATTTCCGCTTCACCAAGCCGGGCGCGCTCATCGCGGCCCTGCCGGCAGTGCTCGGCTTCGTACCCGAGAAATCCCTCGTCCTGGTGTCCCTTGAGCAGGGACAGATGGGTGCGGTGATGCGTGCCGACCTGGCCGAGGATCTGATTGACAATGTCGGCCGGGTCGCCGAGCTTGCGGCCACGTCGGGTGCTGACACGGTGGTCATTGTGATTGTTGACGCCGACGGTGCCCTGTGCCCGGTATGTGACGTTGAGCACCGGCGGTTGTGCGACTCGCTCTCTGCCGCACTGGCAGAACGTCATATCAACGTGTCTGCCGCGCATGTCGTCGACCGTGTTGAGGCCGGTGGTAGCTGGCGTTGCGTCGATGGTTGCGGTGCCGGCGGAGCCGTTGAGGATCCTGGCGCGTCGCCACTCGCCGCAGCCGCAGTGCTCGACGGCAGGCGGCTGTATCCCCGCCGTGCCGACCTGCAAGCGGTCATAGCGATCGTCGACACGGCCAAGTCCGCGGCACTGGTGGAGCCGATCCGGGCCCGGGCGGCAGCGCGGCGGGCCGACTGGGACAAGGATCCGGACGGCTGCGGCCGCCGCGACGTTCAGACGGCGATGGCGGTTGCGGCACGGGTGCGAGAAGGAGGGCGCCCCGCTGACAGCGAGTTGGCGGAATTGGCCTGCGCGCTGACCGACGTCGCGGTTCGCGACACGTTGTACGCACTGGCGGTCGGTGTTGACGCCGGAGCCGCGGAATCGCTTTGGGCCGTCCTGGTGCAGTCCCTGCCGGAGCCTTGGCGTGTGGAAGCACTTGTACTGCTGGCATTCTCCGCGTACACGCGCGGGGACGGTCCACTTGCCGGGCTCGCGCTCGATGCCGCGCTACGCATCGACCCACACCACCGGATGGCTGGGATGCTCGACACCGCCCTGCAATCCGGTATGCATCCCGCGCAGATCCGCGAGCTCGCGGCCACCGGCTACCGGCTGGCCAAGCGACTGGGGGTTTGCCTCCCGCCCAGGCGCGCGTTTGGTCGAGCCGGCTAGACCCTCTCTACCTTGACCGCGTGCGCCATCTCAGGAGGCAGCATGACGTTCTCGTGGCCGCCGACCACGATCGTGACATCGCCGTTGCGGCTGTTCTGCACCACAACCCGGGCATTGGGAACGATGCCGGACTCCTTGAGGCGGCCGATCAATTCGACGTCACCCTGCACGTGCTCAGTCAGTTGGCGCACCACGACGGGTACCGAAGCGCCGACGGGCAGTTCGGTCAACCGCGCCAGATGCGCGCCGTTCCGGTCGTCGTCGGACTCGGCAAGTCCGAGAAGTCCCAACCCCGGGATCGGGTTACCGAACGGCGAAACGGTCGGATTCTCCAGGACCTGGACCAGGCGACGCTCGACGTCCTCGCTCATCACATGCTCCCAACGGCAAGCTTCGGCATGGACCTCTTCCCAGGGCAGGCCAATGATATCGACCAGCAGACGCTCGGCGAGACGATGTTTGCGCATCACCGAAATTGCCAGCCGACGGCCCTTTTCGGTTAATTCCAGGTGCCGATCACCGGCGACGCGCAACAGTCCGTCCCTCTCCATCCGCGACACCGTCTGGCTGACGGTCGGGCCGCTCTGCTCAAGACGCTCGGCGATCCTTGCGCGTAGCGGTATCACGCCCTCCTCCTCGAGGTCGTAGATCGTCCGCAAATACATCTCGGTGGTATCGACCAGATCGTTCATGTGAGGACACCCTTCGTCGCGACGCGAGTCTACTTGCCGATCTGCGGGAATAGCTCAGGACGGCGGGGCGGGACGGGTGTGAACGCAGTGTGCCCGCCGGGTTCCGGCGGGCACACTGGGAAGTACAAGGGCCTCAGCTTGCGTAGGACCGCAACCGCTCAGCGCGATCGCCGTTGCGCAGCTTGACCATCACCTCACGTTCGATCTGGCGGACTCGTTCCCTTGAGAGGCCGAATAATTTACCGATCTGATCGAGGGTCCGTGGCTGGCCGTCTTCAAGTCCGAACCGGAGGCGGATGACCTGCTGTTCGCGCTCGTCGAGGGTGGCCAGAACATGACGGATATCGGTGTGCAGCAATTCCGCGATCACGGCATTTTCCGCCGACATCGCCTCGGAGTCCTCGATAAAGTCACCGAGTGGGGCCTCTTCATCACTGCCGACGGGCATGTCCAGGCTGACCGGATCTCGGCTGTGCTCCAGCAAATCGTTGATCTTGGCCACCGGGATACCCGATTCCTCGGCCAGTTCGTCATCGGTGGCTTCGCGGCCGAGGCTCTGATGCAGCTCCCGTTTAATTCTGGCCAGCTTGTTCACCTGCTCCACCAGGTGCACAGGCAGGCGGATGGTGCGGCTCTGGTCGGCCATTCCGCGGGTGATGGCTTGACGAATCCACCAGGTGGCGTATGTCGAGAACTTGAAGCCCTTGGTGTAGTCGAATTTCTCCATCGCGCGGATCAGGCCCAGGTTGCCCTCCTGAATGAGGTCAAGCAGAGGCATACCTCGACCGGTGTAACGCTTCGCCAGCGACACAACCAACCGCAGGTTGGCCTCCAGGAGGTGGCGACGGGCCGCCTGCCCTTCGCGAACGACGATGCCCAGGTCGCGTTTGCGGCTCTCACCCAGCCGCTTGCGCGTCTGCAGCAGATGTTGGGCGTACAGTCCGGCCTCGATCCGCTTGGCCAGTTCGACCTCGTCCTCGGCGCTGAGCAAGGCAGTCTTCCCGATACCGTTCAGATAGACGCGTACGAGGTCTGCAGCTGGGCTCTGAGCGTCCAGATCGCTGTCAATCCGAGTGGTGGTGGCGGTTGCCATGGGTGCCTCCTAGTCGGCTCCGACTGTCGAACAGTTCAACGCCCCGTCACCGTGAAGAGTTCCCGCGATCTGCTGGTTTCACACGCTCTGAACTGCGCTAACGATGAAGTGGGCTGAGAATGTGCTGAGAAAACCGACCCTGCCGGGTCAACTGGCGCGTTCCTCGCCGGGATGGGTGGCGTGGGTTTGCGCGGTTGGGGTCAGCCCGGTCTCCAGAGCGGGCCGCTCAGCGCGCGGGAACAGGGCGGTGCGTTCTGGAGCATCCGGGAACCTTCGCGGTTCTTCGGCCCGCCGGGGGGGACGATCGTTGGCGATCAACACGGCCATCCAGGGCAGCGGGATGGATGCGGCGAGAATGGCGAGAGAAAGTAGACCGTTGTGCCAAATCCCGTAGGCGACAGCCGCGGCGATGAACGCCGGTATGCGCCACGACATGATTTTGAGGTATTTGCGAACCCTGGCGCGGTGTTGTTCCTCATAGGAGTACTCGGCCCGGGTGATCAGCACGGGCCGACCGTCGTCGTCGAAACCCAACTCGCGATCCATGACCTCACTGTTCCACATCCGGCCAGGGCTGGACCGATAACTTTTCTTACATCTGTCTTACCGGGAGCGGCGTACCGCGACCGGACATCTACGGGCACAATGGGCGCTATGCAGACCGATACGATCGAGCGGACCGACAGCGACGAACGCGTCGATGACGGAAGCGATGACGACCGTCCGAAGCACTTCCACTATGTCAAAAAAGACAGGATTGCAGAGAGCGCGGTGATGGGCACCCACGTCGTGGCACTGTGCGGGGAGGTGTTCCCGGTGACCCGCGCTGCCAAGCCCGGATCCCCGGTGTGTCCAGATTGCAAGCGGATCTACGCCTCGCTCAAGAAGGGCTGACGGCGACCGGCTGCGCTTCTGATTCGGGAGTTTCGCCCGCCGCCGACTCCGGCGCCTGACCGATTTGGGTCGTGCCCTTACGGCGGGCCCGCCAGCGGCGCCAGTGCGGTTCGGGGGCCGGCCACTCCTCTTCGATCGCGGCGTTGAGTTCGGCGCCGATCATGACGGCAAAACCGAGGAAAAAAGCAAAGAGCAGGAACGCGATCGGGGTTGCCAGGGCACCGTAGGTGTAGCCGGTCCGGGTGATGTACTGCAAATATACCCGCAGTCCGGCGGTAGCCACCACAAACACGGTGGTGGCTAGCAGCGCTCCCCACACCAGGCGGTGGGTCGGCAGCGGTTGCGGCAGCGAAACCCGGTAGAGAATCGTGACGGCGACAAGGAGCCCGATCGCGAGCATCGGGTAGTAGCCGAATTGCAGGATGGCGGCCCAGCTGTCCGGAATGCGCCCGCCGATTGCCCGTGGTCCGAGAGCCACCAACGGCGCCGCCACGATCACGAACACCAACATCACCACGTAGAGGCCGAGCGCAAAAAACCGTTGCCGAACCGGGTGGCGCAACGGGGTTTGGCCGTGCGCTTCGACCACTGAGTCGACGAAGGCCGAAATTGCTGAGGATCCGGCCCACAGGCTGATCACGAAACCGAGCGACACCACTTCCCCGCGCGCCCCCTGCACGATATCGCGGACCGTCGGCTCGATGATTTCGTTGACAATGTTCTTCGAGAAAAAACTGTTCGAGGTGCTGATCAACTGCTGCTGGATGGTCGACAGCGTGTCCGGACCGAACAGCGGTGCCACGTACGCGAGGCTGCCCAACATGCCGAGGAGGAGCGGCGGCAGGGACAACACCGACCAGAAACCGGCCTGAGCCGACTCCGAGAAGATCGAGTCATCCCAACTTTTGGAGAGCGTCCGTTTGGTGATCCGCCACGCATGGTGGCGGGTCGGCTTGGCGGCCGGGGGCTGGCTCATGACCATCGCAACATGTCGTCCGTCCGCCCGATTGCGCGGTTACGCGGTCGTGCAACTGATCTAGGCGTCGGCCTGGCTCGCTTCGATCACCGCGTCCAGCTCGATAAGCTTTGCCTGGTGCTCATTGGCGTGGTGCTGGCAGAACAGCAGCTCAGCTCCGGAGGGGAGGGTGGCCCGAACGCGGGCCGCCGCGCCGCAGCGGTCGCAGCGATCAGCCCTGGTCATCTCCGGACTGGTCAGCGTTGCGTTCATGGGCTCCTCCAAAGGCGCTCAAGTGACCCCGCGGGCGGACGGGGTATCCCTACTGTGTCAGACGTTTCGGCCGGCGGGCTTGTTCCCGCGTCTCACCGATGTGTCGTGTCTCACGTCTCCAGTGTTGCAGGCGGGGAATCGTCCTGCACTCTAGGTGGATGATCGACTCCGTACCCGATCCCGAACAGCTCGTCCATCTCTGCGAGCAGCAGAGGTGGGACGAGGCGCAATCGGCTGGGGAGTTGATTCCGGAATCGCTTCGGGACGCAGGTTTCATTCACCTTTCCACCCGTCGACAGGTTCACCTGCCGGCAAACCGGCTATTCGCGGGCCGTCTCGATATCGTGATGCTGCTCCTCAACCACGCGGTGCTCACCGCACCGCTGCGGTGGGAGCCCGGTGTTCCGGGCGATCCGGAGTCGATGCTTTTCCCGCACCTGTACGGAGTGTTGCCGATAACCGCGGTGGCAGCGGTCCGACCGTACCGTCCGGGGTCTGACGGTCGGTTCCCGCCGTTCATCCACAGCCCGGGGGAGTAGGCCGGAGCTGTGCAATCCGGCTACTTCGGAACCCGCTAGTTTCCCCGTTTGGGAACGCCGACCCGGTTTTCTCCTCCCCCGGGGACCGGTGGTGTTCCATCGCCGGTGGTCGGGTGCTGTGCGCCGAACGGAGAATCCCCCGTTCCGTCATCGGAGCGCAGCGCCCGGCCACTCGGCCTGCTGATACGGCAGCCGCAGGAGGGGGCGCCTCGCGTCATAAAGGCGTCATGATTATGAAGCGGACAACGTCGTGCCCGCTCCGAATGACTCATGCGCCGGGTCAATCCGGGTTCGGCGCGGGACAGTCTCAAGGGGCAAAAATGAACTTCTTCAGTGTCAGCAATCTGGCTCTCGATGCGCTGGGCGTCGCCGGGGTCGCCGCAGTGCTCGTAGTCCTTGCCATTCTCACCATGCGGTCAGTGGCGATGCGCGACCGGGCGATGACGTTTCGACGCGGCCTTGAGGATGACGCCCGGAGGGCATCCTATGAGCGGCGCTGGCGCAGTGATGTGATGCGCGGAGCCTGATCCGGCGCACGCCCCTAATCCAAGTAGTCGCGGAGCACCTGCGATCGGCTGGGGTGACGCAATTTAGACATGGTCTTCGACTCGATTTGCCGGATTCGTTCCCGGGTCACGCCGTAGACCTGCCCGATCTCGTCGAGGGTGCGGGGCTGACCGTCGGTCAGGCCGAACCGCAGCCGAACCACACCCGCCTCGCGTTCCGACAGGGTCTCCAAAACTGATTGGAGTTGGTCCTGGAGCAGGGTGAAGGAGACTGCATCGACAGCCACCACGGCCTCGGAATCCTCGATGAAGTCGCCGAGCTGGCTGTCTCCCTCGTCGCCGATCGTCTGATCCAGGGAAATCGGCTCGCGGGCGTACTGCTGGATTTCCAGCACCTTCTCCGGGGTGATGTCCATTTCCTTGGCCAGTTCCTCGGGCGTGGCCTCGCGTCCAAGATCCTGCAGCAGCTCGCGTTGAATGCGGCCGAGCTTGTTGATCACCTCCACCATGTGGACCGGGATGCGGATGGTGCGAGCCTGGTCGGCCATGGCGCGGGTGATGGCCTGCCGGATCCACCAGGTGGCGTAGGTGGAGAATTTATAGCCCTTCGTGTAGTCGAATTTCTCGACCGCGCGGATCAGGCCAAGGTTGCCCTCTTGAATAAGGTCCAGGAACGCCATTCCGCGGCCGGTGTAGCGCTTCGCCAGCGACACGACCAGGCGAAGGTTGGCTTCCAGTAGGTGGTTCTTCGCACGTTCGCCGTCGCGGCAGATCCACTGCATATCCCTGCGCTGCTGCACCGGAAGCTTCTGACCGCCCTCTGCCAGTTCGGCCATCTTCTGGGTGGCGTATAGCCCAGCCTCGATTCGCTTGGCCAGCTCGACCTCTTCCTCGGCGTTGAGCAGGGCTACTTTGCCGATCTGCTTGAGGTAGGCGCGAACGGAGTCCGCGGAGGCGGTGAGCTCCGCGTCTTTGCGAGCTTGGCGCAGGGCCTCGGACTCTTCCTCGTCCCAGACGAAGTCACCGGAGGCCTTGTCCTTCTCAGACGGCTCGGAAATGTCGTCGTCCTCGGAACTTTCACCGGTGGCCCCCGCGGTGCCTGCAGGGTCTTTCGTCGCTGTGGCTATAACTGCGGCAACGGCACCCGCGGTCACCTCCTGCAGCTTTTTCAGCTCGGGTTCGGCGGCCGGATCGGCTTTGATCTCCGCGCCGCTGACAGCGGATTCCGGGGCCGCCGATTGAGCCGCGGAGGTGGCTTTCTTAGCCCGGCCGCGAGTGGTCTTAGCCGCCTTGGCGGGCCCGGTCTTGGTGGCGGCTTTGCTTGCGGTGGCCTTGGCGGTGCCCTTGGCCTTGGCCGGTGCCTTCTTGGCCGGTGCTTTCTTGGCCGGTGCTTTTTTGGCGGCCTTGGCCGGCGTCGCTTTGGCGGGTTTCTGGGGTGTTGCGGCAGGGGACACCTTCGCCGTCGTGCTCTTGGCGGCAGCTTTGGCTGGTGCGGCCGTGGCAGTTCGCTTGGCCGGATTTGAACCGTTGCTCGAAGCCGGAGTCGGTTTCTTGGCTGCGGTCTTTTTGGTCGCCGTCTTTTTGGCGCTCGCCTTCTTGGCTGCTGCCTTCTTGGCCGGAGTTTTCCTGGCGGGGGCGGCGGCGGTGTGCTCAGCCGGCTTCACGGTTGCCTGGCTTGCCTTGGTCGCTGCCACGTACGCCCTTTCGGTCCTGCGGGTTCCGGCGCACGCAGACCTGTGTCAGCGAGTGTCGGGTATGGAGAATATCGGCGGACCTGGTGGGACCCGCGGCGCGGCTGCAATAGTGACCGCCGGCCCCATTGTAACGACATCTTTAATGTCGGCAGGAACGCGCACCTCCAGTCAGTGGCTGCGGCGTTCTTCCGCGGCCGCCATCGCTGCCCCGACGATACCGGCGGTGTTGAGCAACTCGGCGGCGACCACGGGTGTGCGGTTCCGCAACAGCGGGATCCAATTGTCGGCCTTCTTGCTGATCCCGCCGCCCGCAATGAACAGGTCCGGCCAGATCGCATTCTCGATGGCGACGAGGACCTTGGTGACTTGTTTGGTCCACTTCCGGTGGCTCCAGCCCTTGCGTTCGAGGACGGATGCGGCAGCTCGATGCTCGGCCTCCTTGCCGTCGACGTCGATGTGGCCGAATTCGGTGTTGGGCAGCAGGATTCCGTTATGTATCACCGCGGAGCCGATTCCGGTGCCGAACGTGAGCAGAACGACTACTCCGTCCTGATTGCGTCCAGCGCCATAACGCTGCTCGGCCAATCCGGCCGCGTCGGCGTCGTTCAGCACGGTGACCTGCTGACCGTCGAGTGCCGCGCTGATCAACTCGGCGGCATGGGTACCGATCCAGGACTCGTCCACATTGGCCGCGGTCTGCACGACGCCGTTGACCACGACGCCGGGATAGGTGACCCCAAGCGGTCCGGTCCACCCGAAGTGGCGGACCACCTCCGCAACGGTCGCGATAACCGCCTCCGGGGTGGCGGGCTGCGGGGTATCCAGCCGGAACCGTTCGCCGACGATCCGCCCGGTGTCGAGGTCGACGATCGCACCCTTGACGCCGCTCCCACCGACGTCAATGCCGAAGCCCCTGCGCGCGGGGCTGGTATCGGTCGCGGTCATGAATGTTCTCCCTGTCGTTGGCGCGGCGGGGCGGTCGGCATAGAACACTAGTCGCGACAGCGGCCCCGAAAGTAGGGATTGTGGGGCCGGTTGTGCTGCGATGGCAGGGTGAGCGACAACCGGCCCGAGCGGCTTCGCCTTCTGGCCGAGCAGCTCGCCTCCGAGGCCGCGGAATTTGTGCGACGCAGGCGGCCGCAAATAATCGGTGATACCGGCCCCGGTGGGGCGTCCGTACGAACCAAGAGCAGCCCGACCGATCCGGTGACGCTCGCCGATACCGAGACCGAGCAGCTGTTGCGGGATCGGCTTGCCCGGCTGCGTCCGGGTGAGTCCGTGCTCGGGGAGGAGGGCGGCCGAACCAACAGCGGTGATGCCGTCCGATGGGTGTTGGACCCTATTGACGGCACCGTCAATTTTCTTTACGGCATTCCCTCCTACGCGGTGTCGATCGCCGCTCAGGTCGATGGTGTCTCCGTGGCCGGTGCGGTCGCCGATGTGGCGGGAGGCCGGGTGTACTCAGCCGCGCTGGGGCTCGGCGCACATGTTCGCGCCGATGGTGAGAGGAAGCCGCTCACGTGCAATCGGGTTACTGATCTTTCGTTGGCGCTGCTGGGGACCGGGTTCGGCTACGCGAAGGAGCGGCGCGCGGCACAGGCCGCGCTACTGGCCCGGATGCTGCCGGAGGTTCGGGACGTGCGAAGGATGGGCTCCGCGGCGCTAGACCTGTGCATGGTTGCGGCCGGTCGTCTCGATGCCTATTACGAACACGGGCTTCAGGTTTGGGATTGGGCCGCCGGTGCGTTGATCGCGGCAGAGGCCGGCGCGCTGGTGATGCTTCCGGCGTCGGAAGGGTCCGGGGATCGGGCCGATCTGCTTCTCGCTGCCGCGCCCGGGGTGGGCGGCTCTTTGGTCGAGGCGCTGGAGCGCAATGGCGGTCTGCCGTCGCTGGGGTGCGGCTGAGGTGCCGGCTCAGCAGGTCCCGCTGTGAATCTTGGTGATCAGCGAATGATCGGCCGGTCCGGTCGCGCCGGGACGCAGGCCCGACAGCACCGCCGCGATATCGTCGCTGCTGGCCAGCGAGGTGAAGTCGGTCCCGATCACGAGGTCCACCGAATCGTCTTTGCGGTCGTCCTGGTAGATCTCCACGCAGGGCGCGACCAGCCACGCGGTTGCGGCGCCGGAGCGGCCGTCTTTACCGAATCGGAGTTGTCCCTGACAGTTCAATCGGCTACCGGCGTAGACAGGGTCATTGGCCGCGGTCGGCGCGGCGAAGCCCAGGTCGCGGAGGGCGCCGGCGACTTCCCCGGCCTGACCGCCCTGGCCGCTGGCATTGAGCACCCGGATCTGGGTCTCGGCAAGTTTCGCAGGAGCGACATCCACCAGGGACGAGGCGGAAACCCGATCTCCGAGGGTGGGAGTTTCCTCGTCCGATGCCGTCGGCGGTGCATTGCACGTCGCCACCTCATCGACTTTCACCGGACGGGTCAGCACGTACGCCCACGACAACGTGGCCAGCACGGCCAGGATGCTCACCGCAGCGATGGCCGGGCGATAGTTGCGGCGGCGGAACGGCTGTCCGTCTTTGTCGAGGCCGGAGCCTTCGGTGATGTGAGCGACCACGACAGCACTGTAGAGGTTTGTGTTCGGCATCCCTGACGTTTGGGGTCCGGTGATGGGCGGCCGATCGCCGGTAGGCGGGCAATGTGATGCAAAACACATGCTGAGTCGACGTCATCGGGGCACGAATCGTTTGGCGCACGCGTTCGACGCTGATACAAAGACCTGCTGACAGGACCTGCTGACAGAACCTGCAGCCGGTCTGCTGAGGTTGGACGAGGACGAGGATGGGACGGATGGCTACCGACTACGACGCCCCACGGCGCACCGAGACCGACGAATCCTCCGAGGACTCGCTCGAAGAACTCAAAGCGCGCCGCAACGAGGCGCAGTCCGCAGCCGTGGACGTTGACGAATCCGAATCCGCAGAGTCCTTCGAACTACCCGGCGCCGACCTGTCCGGCGAGGAGTTGTCGGTCCGGGTGGTGCCCAAAAAGGCGGACGAATTCACGTGCGGGAGTTGTTTCCTCGTGCACCACCGCAGTCGGCTCGCCAGCGAGAAGAACGGCGAGTTGCTCTGCTCGGATTGCGCGCCGTGAAGGCGTCAGCTTCGCAACGCCGCCAGTAGCCGTTCCGGGTGACGGCAGCTGACCAGCCAGTACGGAGTCGGGTCATCCGGGTCGTCGAAAACCACCAGAGCCATCGAGCCGACCCAGGTGCGGTGCAGCACGTAGGCCGCCGGGTCCAGCTGTCGCCCCAGGGCGGCAGATTTGGCGCTGCGCGGAACGGCGGCTGAGCGGGTCACGATGGCGGCGGGCAGGTGCGCTTCCCCGGCCCACAGTTCGATATCGGTTCCGGTGCCGACGACCCGTACCTCCACCCGGCTGAGCCACAGCAACACGCCGACCGCCGCGGCGCCCAGAACCAGGTAGGGCAGCCATGGGGGCAGGTTCCGGATGCCCATGTTGACCTCGGCGGCCAGCACCGCCGACAGGCCCACACCGACCGGCCACCACCAGGCCGGCACCCAGAGCCGCTCGCGGTACCGCAAGGTTTGTGTGGCGACGGGCGAACTGGGCACCTGGCCAAGGGTAGTCTTTGGGATCGTGCTCACCAGTATCGCGGTGGTTCGCCTGGACCGAGACCTACCGCTGCCCAGCCGGGCCCACGACGGCGACGCCGGTGTCGATCTTCACAGCGCCGAGGACGTCGAACTCGGACCGGGTCAACGGGCATTGGTGTCTACGGGTATCGCGGTGGCGATACCGCACGGCATGGTGGGACTGATTCACCCGCGATCTGGTCTGGCCGCACGGCTTGGACTTTCGATAGTCAACAGCCCTGGCACAATCGACGCAGGGTATCGGGGTGCGATCAGAATCTCGCTGATCAATCTCGATCCCGCGACAGCGATCACGATCCGGCGCGGCGACCGGATTGCCCAACTGGTGGTTCAGCGGGTCGAGCTTCCAGAGTTGGTCGAGGTGGCCTCGTTCGACGAGGCCGGATTGGCCGGCACAACCCGTGGCCAGGGTGGCCACGGTTCCTCCGGCGGACATGCGAGTTTGTGATGGCATTCGGACGACGTAAGCGTGAACGGGACAGCGGCGCGACTGCTGATCGGGACCAGGAAGTTCCCGATGGTGTCGATGCTGGCAGCGCGGAGAAGGCGGACGCGGGTAACGCGAAAAAGGAGATTGCCGAGGAGGCCTCGGGTGCCGTCTCCGCCTCGGCGGTCCCTGAGGAGAGCGTCGCCGTCGACGGCGACTTCGAGGGCCCGTTCGACATCGAGGACTTCGACAATCCGGAGGAGGCCACCCTGGCCCGCCTCGACCTGGGTTCGGTATTGATTCCGACACCACCGGGCGGGCAGGTCCAGGTGGAGTTCAACCAGACCGGGGTTCCCAGCGCGATCTGGTTGGTAACTCCCAACGGCCGGTTCACCATTGCCGCCTATGCCGCCCCCAAGTCACCCGGCCTGTGGAGGGAAGTGGCCGGCGAACTTGCTGATGCGTTGCGTAAGGACAACGCCGCGGTGTCCATCGAGGACGGACCGTGGGGGCGTGAGGTGGTCGGCACCGGGGCCGGCGCTGTCCGGTTCATCGGAGTGGACGGGTACCGCTGGATGATCCGCTGTGTGGCCAACGGGGGCCTGGAGTCGATGCCCGCGCTGGTAGCTCAGGCGCGCGAAGCCCTCGCCGACACGGTCGTCCGGAGAGGTGACACACCGCTGCCGGTGCGAACGCCGCTGCCGGTGGAACTGCCCGAGCAACTGGCCGCCCAGCTGCGCGCCGCTGCGGCGCAGCAGGCTCAGCAGGCCCAGGCGCAGCAGGCCATGATCGCCGCCCAGCAGGCTGCGCTCGCGCAGCAACAGCCGCAGCAACAGCCGCAGCAACAGCCGGAGCCGGATGCACGGCGAACCGAGCCTGGGGCCTCGATGCGGCAGGTGCGGAGTACCAGCACCAGCACTGGTGGCTGATCGCCGGTCAGTCGATGTCCGACAGTGCCGACAGGCATGCCGCGCCGAGTAGTTCGGGCCGCGGCCCGAATTCGTTGAGGCTGATCTGGCACAGCCCCGCCCGGGGCGCCGACGACACCCACTCGACGGCTACCGGGTAGGGGTGAATCGGATCGTCCGATGCGGCCGCGACGCCCAGTGGGGTCGCCAGAGCTTTGAGCTGGTCAACGGTCGGCGCCGCATACTCGGCTGCCTCCTGCATCGCGTCGGGCAGTGCCGGCCACTGCAGACCCCAGGACCGGGCTAGCTCATCGGCCAGCCAGTCGGGGCTCGACGACCGCATCTCCGCTGTTGCAGACCGCAGCCCGTCACGGCGCAGCAGAGCCGCGGTGTGTTGGGCTGAGGCTGCGGCGGGTGCGGCCCCGGGTGCCCCCGTCCACGGCGGAAGTGCTGCCAGGACCGCGACGGTCTGCCGTGGATGGTCCAACGCCCAGTTGGCGGCTACCGCAGCACCCAAAGACACACCGCCCACGGCGATCCGGCCTTGCCTCTCGGCTGCCTCATCCAGTGCTCGCAAGTAACCGCCTACCAGCCCGCGTGGCTCCGGGGCCACCGCGTGCAGCACCGCACCGGCATCCTGCAGTGGTGCGGCGAAGGCCCGCCGCAGATAATGCTCGTCGGAACCGGTCCCGGGAAGCAGCACGGTGATCACACCTCGGATGCTGGTCGCCACCCCATGATCCTGCCGGGACGACCCTTCGGCGCGCGAGGGTGGGTCGATGGGCGGGAATAGGGTGTGCCCCGTGGCGCAGCCGAACCAAGAGGTCTACCGTGGCGGGGGCAGTGTGATCGAGCTATCAGGAGAGGCCATGGCTGCGGCCGAAGGGTTTGTTCGCCGTCTGACCCGGCGACTGACAGAGAGCCCCGCAGCGCGGGATGCCGAGGAACTCACCGGAGCGGCCGCGAGCACCGGCGCCCAGCGGGCGTGCGATTGTCAGCGCGGCGAAGAGGCGACCATGGTCGGGACTCTTCGCAGCGTTGAGACCAACGCCAAGGGCTGCGCGGGCGGGGTTCGGGCGGAACTCTTCGATGGAACCGACACCGTGACGCTGGTGTGGCTGGGCCAGCGCCGAATCCCCGGTATCGATTGTGGGCGCACGCTCAAGGTCTCCGGCCGGGTGGGCATGCTCGACAACGGCAGCAAGGCGATCTACAACCCGCATTACGAGATTCACCGCTGATGGCCCTGGACCCGGGCGTTGCCAGGTCGGGCAGGCTCCGGCGATGAGTGAATCCAACCGGGCCCCCGGTCAGGCACTGCTCGGCCAGATGGGTGGTGTCCGGGGTCTGATCTACTCCGCTCTGCCGGTGGCCGTCCTGGTCCCGGTGAACACCGCGTTCGGTCTGCTGCCCGCCCTGTTTTCTGCGCTGGGCGCGGCCGCAGCCATCCTGGTGTGGCGGCTGGTCCGGCGTGATTCGGTGCAGCCCGCGGTAGCGGGGTTCCTCGGTGTCGGAGTGAGCGCTCTGATCGCGTGGGTGGTCGGTGCATCCAAGGGCTACTTCCTGCTGGGAATCTGGACATCACTGATCTGGGCGTCGGTGTTCACGCTCTCGGTGCTGTTCCGCCGGCCGATTGTGGGATACGTGTGGAGTTGGGTGACGGGTGCGGGCCGCGACTGGCGCCGGTCGCGGCGAGCGGTGCTGGCCTTCGACGCGGCGACGCTGACCTGGGTGGCCGTATTCGGTTCCCGTTTCGTGGTGCAGAACCATCTTTACGACGCCGATAAGACGGGTTGGCTCGGAGTCGCCCGCATCGCGATGGGCTGGCCGTTGGCGGCGATCGGCGCGTTGGTCACCTATCTGGCCATCCGCAAGGCCCAGCGGGCCCTGCATGCCGACCATGCCGCCAAATCCGGGACGGACGCCAAAACCGGGACGGACGCCGACACCGGGACGGACGCCGACACCGGGACGGACGCGGTCGCCGGGGCGGACGCCGACGCCGAACCGGCCCGGGACTGATCTGGATCGCAGTCAGTTACCCGCGGCCATGGGCGAGCAGGGTGCGCAAGTCTCTTTCCACCTCGGGTGCGGCGACGAAGAGCAGTTCATCCCCGCCTTCCAGCGGCTCGTCCGGTTCGGGAACGATAACGCGCTGCCCGCGCAGGATGGTCACCAGCGCGACATCGCGCGGCAGGTTCAGCTTGCGCACCGGTCGGCCGCCCCACGGTGTGTTGTCGGGCAGGGTGATCTCGACCAGGTTCGCATGTCCCTTGCGGAATTCGAGTAGCCGCACCACGTCGCCGACGGCGAACGCCTCCTCGACCAGCGATGCCAGCATCCGCGGAGTCGACACCGCCACATCGACTCCCCAGGCGCTGTCGAAGAGCCATTCGTTGCGTGGATCGTTGACCCGCGCCACCACCCGCGGTGCCGCGAATTCCGTCTTGGCCAGCAGTGACAGCACAACGTTGGCCTTGTCATCGCCGGTTGCGGCGATGACGACATCGAACTCCTCGAGGTGTATCGCCTCCAGCAGGCTCAGCTCGCAGGCGTCCCCGAAGTGCCATTCGGCGGCGGGTATCGCGGTGACGTCGAAGTGGTCCGGGTTGCGCTCGATGAGCGTGACCCGGTGGGAGTTGTCCACCAGTTCCCTGGCGATGGAACGGCCGACGGCGCCGGCACCGGCGATCGCGACTTTCACTCCCGTGTCCCTTCCCCGGGTGGCTGCGCGGCGATCGTCAGTGCGGCGGCGCACTGGCCGGATACCGCGGCGAGATACACCTGATCGCCGGCCTGGAGGACGGTCTTGGGTTCGGGCAGCACCCCGGTGCCGAACCGGATCAGAAACGCGACTCGGGCGCCGGTGGCTTCTTCGAGTTCGGTGGCGGGCAGACCGACCCAGGCTTCGTGCAGGGTCGCCTCGGCAACGGCGACGGTTCCGGTGGGATCGCGCCACCGCGCGGTTTTGGTCTCATCGGTGAGGACGTTGAGCAGCCTGTCGGTGGTCCACGGCACGGTGGCGACGGTGGGAATGCCCAATCGCTCGTAGACGGCGGCGCGCTTGGCGTCATAGATCCGGGCCACCACCCGCTCGACGCCGAACATTTCCCGCGCCACCCGCGCCGAGATGATGTTCGAATTGTCGCCGGAGGACACTGCGGCAAAAGCGTCGGCCCGCTCGATTCCGGCGCGTAGCAACACATCCCGGTCAAAGCCCATGCCACGAATGCGTTCGCCGGTGAAATCGGCCGGTAGCCGGTGGAAAGCCGTTGCCCTGCGGTCGATGACTGCCACCTCGTGCCCGAGTCGGTTCAACGCATCCGCCAGTGCGGCGCCAACCCGGCCACACCCCATCACCACCACCCGCACCTGAGATCCTTTCGGCTGATCCGTGCGTCGGCCCCGGCCGGGCCGTGCGGTATGGGGAACGGTACCGCCACCGTGGGCAGCGCCTACTCTTGGCACTCGTGTCCAAGGTCTCCACAGGTGTGCGACGGATGCTGCTCGGGCAGCCGTTCCGCAGCGACCGGCTGAACCGCACGTTACTGCCCAAGCGCGTCGCCCTGCCCGTCTTCGCCTCCGACGCGATGTCCTCGGTGGCCTACGCCCCCGAGGAGATCTTCCTGGTGCTGGCGGTCGCCGGGGTGTCGGCCTACATGATGGCGCCGTGGGTCGGGGTGGCGGTGGCGGTGGTGTTGCTGGTGGTGGTGGCCTCCTACCGACAGAACGTGCACGCCTATCCGTCCGGGGGCGGCGACTACGAGGTCGTCACCACCAACCTCGGGCCCAACGCGGGTCTGACGGTGGCCAGCGCGCTGCTGGTCGACTACCCGCTGACCGTGGCGGTATCGATGGCCGCGGCGATGTCCAATATCGGCTCGGCTGTTCCATTCGTCGCCGAGCACCGGGTCGCCTTCGCCGTGATCGCGATCGTGGTGTTGACCGCGGTCAATCTGCGGGGCATCAGGGAATCCCGCACCGCCTTCGCGGTCCCGACCTATGCCTTCATGATCGGGATGCTCGCCATGTTGGGCTGGGGTTTCGTTCAGATTCACCTGCTCGGCCATGAGCTGCGGGCCGAGTCCGCTGATTTCGAGATACAACCCGAGTACGGCGATATCGCCAGCTTCGCGCTGGTGTTCCTGGTGGCCCGGGCGTTCTCCTCCGGGTGCGCGGCGCTGACCGGGGTGGAGGCGATCAGCAACGGGGTGCCGGCCTTCCGCAAGCCGAAGGCGCGCAATGCCGCGACCACCCTGGCCCTGCTGGGCGCTACCGGAATCACCCTTTTCGTCGGGATGGTCCTGCTGGCGGTCGACACGGGGGTGAAAGTGGCTCAGCGGCCGGCTGAGCAGCTCATCGGCGCGCCCGCCGATTATCAGCAGAAGACCCTGCTCGCCCAACTCGCCGATGCCGTCTTTCACAATTTCGCGCCTGGGCTCTACCTGATCATCGGTGTCACCGCACTGATCCTCGTGTTGGCCGCGAATACCGCCTTCAACGGCTTCCCGGTGCTGGGGTCCATCCTGGCCCAGGACCGTTACCTGCCGCGGCAGTTGCACACCCGCGGTGACCGGCTGGCGTTCTCCAACGGCATCGTGTTCCTCGCCCTGGCCGCGATCGCCTTCGTGGTCGCTTTCGATGCGGATGTCTCGGCACTGATCCAGCTGTATATCGTCGGGGTGTTCATCTCGTTCACGCTCAGCCAGATCGCGATGGTGCGGCACTGGAACAGACTGCTTCGCACCGAGGATGATCCGGCTGAACGAGGGCGGATGATGCGCTCCCGGGTGATCAACACCATCGGGTGCGTTGCCACCGGCAGCGTGTTGCTCGTCGTACTGGTCACCAAGTTCCTGGCCGGGGCGTGGATCGCGATCGCAGCGATGGGCGCTCTGTTCGTCGTCATGAGGGCCATCAACGGGCACTACCGCCGGGTTTCACGGGAACTCACCCCAGGTGAGGGCGAACGGGGTGAGATCGTGCTGCCCAGCCGCAACCACGCGGTGGTTCTGGTGTCCAACATGCAGCTGCCCACGCTGCGCGCGCTGGCCTATGCCCGGGCGACGCGTCCCGATGTCCTGGAGGCGCTGACGGTGAACGTCGACGACGCCGAGACCCGGGCTCTGACGGCAGACTGGGAGGACAGCGATGTCAGTGTCCCGCTCAAGGTGGTCGCTTCGCCCTACCGGGAAGTGACCGGACCGGTCGTCGACTACATCAAGCGAATCAGCAAGGAGGCCCCGCGCACTGTGGTGACGGTGTTCATCCCCGAATACGTGGTCGGACACTGGTGGGAAGGTCTGTTGCACAACCAGAGCGCGCTGCGGCTCAAGACCAGGTTGCTGTTCATTCCCAACGTCATGATGACCTCGGTGCCCTGGCAGCTGAGTTCGTCGGATCGGGTCATGGAGGTCGAGGGGCATAACGCCCCCGGCGATGTCCGACGCGGTTTCCTCGAATGACGACGCCGGAGCGCGCATGACAGCGCCGGATCTGCTGGAGTTGACCACGGGTTCGGCGGCCAACGGCGGCAGCTGTGTGGCGCGGCACGACGGCCGAGTGGTTTTCGTGCGGTACGCACTTCCCCGGGAGCGGGTGCGGGCGCGGATCACCGCGGAGCGCGGGTCGTACTGGCACGCAGATGCCGTCGAGATACTCGAGCCCTCAGATGATCGGGTGGAGCCGCTATGCCCGATCTCCGGAGCCGATGGCGCGGGCTGCTGCGATCTGGCCTTCGCCGATCCCGCAGCCGCGCGTCGGATCAAGGGCCTGGTGGTGTCCAATCAGCTTGCGCGGCTAGGTGATTATCAGTGGGAGGGAATCGCCGAACCGGTCGGATCCGGTGACGCGACGGGCTGGCGGACTCGGGTGCGGCTCGGCACCGCGGCGGACGGCCGGGCCGGTCTGCACCGCTATCACAGCGCTGAGCTGGTCACCGATGTGCGGTGCGCGCAGCTGACGGCGGGGATGCTGACCGGGCTGGACGGTCCGCGCTGGCGAAGCGGTGATGAGGTCCATGTGGTGATCGACGACGATCACCACAGGCACGTGCTGGTCACCGGACCAGATCGCCGGGATGTGGTGGAGGGTGCGCGGGAGTCGGTTCAGCGGGTGCGGAGTCGGGTCTGGCGGATTCCGGTCACCGGGTTCTGGCAGTCTCATCGTGACGCGGCGCGAACCTACAGCGATCTAGTGGGGGAGTGGGCGCAGCGGGGCGAGGCCCGGCGGGCCTGGGATCTCTACGGCGGCGCGGGATTGTTCGCGGCGGTGCTGGCCGAGGCGATGGGCGCGCGCGGCCGGGTGCTGACCGTCGACACGGCCCGCGCGGCGTCGGCAGCCGCGAGGACCGCCCTCGCCGATCTTCCGGCGGTCAAGGTCGTCACCGGGTCGGTGCGCGGGTTTCTGGCCGGGCAGGCGCGGGCGGCGGATATCGCGGTGCTGGATCCCCCCAGGTCGGGTGCCGGACGGGCCGTCATCGACCTGCTGGCGGGGACCGGGGTCCCGCGGGTGATCCACATCGGCTGCGAGGCTGCGGCATTCGCCCGTGATATCGGCCTGTACCGCGGCCACGGCTATCGGGTGCAGGACATTCGGGTTTTTGACGCCTTCCCGTTGACCCACCACGTGGAATGCATCGCCCTGCTCAGCCGGTAATCGGCATGCCCTTAGACTGGCGCGCGGAAGGTGTGCCGGGAATTCTGGTCGGCAGTGACCGTCGAACCCGCGAGGTGAACCGTGGAACGCCCTGATCCCCGCAACGACCGCCCGGCGTTGCCCAGCAGGCTGTTCAGCCGCGGCTCCTGGTCGGAGACCCGGCGCGTCATCGAGATTTTCCGCAAAGAGACCGTGGGTGGTGCGGTGCTGCTGGCCGCTGCGGCCGCGGCGCTGATCTGGGCCAACTCGCCGTGGGCGGCTTCGTATCACTCGTTGACCGCCTTGCGGGTCGGCACCGACGATCTCGGCCTGCACCTCAACCTGAGCCTGGGTAGCTGGGCCGCGGATGGATTGCTGGCCATCTTCTTCTTCGTCGTGGGCCTGGAACTCAAGCGGGAGTTCGTCGCCGGCGACCTGCGTGACCCGGGGCGGGCCGCGCTGCCGATCGCCGCCGCGGTCGGCGGGATGGTGGTGCCGGCGGCGATCTTCATCGGTTTCACCGCGCGTGTCGGCGACGGCGCGGCTCACGGCTGGGCCATTCCAACCGCCACCGATATCGCGTTCGCGGTGGCCGTGCTGGCGGTCATCTCCACTCACCTGCCCTCGGCGCTGCGGACTTTCCTGCTGACCCTGGCCGTGGTGGATGATCTGCTGGCGATAGCGGTGATCGCCATCTTCTACACCGCCACCATCAACCTCGGTGCGTTGCTGCTGGCGATGATCCCGCTGGCGCTGTTCGCATTGCTGGTGCAGCGCAGGGTCCGGTCTCCCTGGCTGCTGATCCCACTGGCGCTCATCACCTGGGCCTTGGTTCACGAGTCCGGTGTACACGCCACGGTTGCGGGTGTTCTGCTGGGCTTCACCGTGCCGGTTCTGGTCCGCGGTGAGGCAGCCGGGGACGGCGCCGGTGGGCCAGGTCTGGCAGAGCATTTCGAGCACGTGATGCGGCCGATATCGGCGGGTTTCGCCATCCCGGTGTTCGCCTTCTTCGCCGCCGGGGTGAGCTTCGGCGGGTATGACGGTTTGGTGACCGCCCTGCGTGACCCGATCGCGCTGGGGATCGTCGGCGGGCTGGTGGTCGGTAAGACCCTCGGGATCTTCGGTGTCACCCGGCTGATGGCCGCGGTAACCCGTGCCAGTCTGGACGCCTCATTGCGGTGGATCGACATCTTCGGTGTCTCGATGCTGGCCGGGATCGGATTCACGGTATCGCTGCTGATCGGGGAATTAGCGTACGAATCCGACCCCGGGCGGCAGTCCGTCGTCAAGGTCGCGGTCCTCGTCGGCTCATTACTGGCCGCCGCTTTGGCCGCGGCCGTGTTGAAGGCTCGTAATCGGCATTACCGCCTGATATTCGATCTGGAGACCGCCGATGCGAACCACGACGGTGTGCCCGATGTCTACGCGGCTGAGCCCGAGACCCGTGGCAACCCTGGGTAGACTGACCGAATGCTCGAACAGGTCCGCGGCCCCGCCGATCTGCATCGCCTGTCCCAAGACCAGGTGACCGAACTCGCGGGGGAGATTCGCCAGTTCCTGGTCCGCAAGGTGGCTGCAACCGGGGGGCACCTGGGGCCCAATCTCGGTGTGGTGGAACTCACGATCGCTCTGCACCGGGTGTTCGACTCTCCGTACGATCCGATCATCTTCGATACCGGACATCAGGCGTATGTCCACAAAATGCTGACCGGGCGCCACGCCGACTTCGGCACGCTGCGAACAAAGGGCGGGCTTTCGGGTTACCCGTCCCGTGCGGAGAGCCATCACGACTGGGTCGAGTCAAGTCATGCCTCGACGGCCCTGTCCTATGCCGACGGACTGGCCAAGGCCTTCGAGTTGTCCGGCCAACCCAACCGGCATGTGGTGGCCGTTGTCGGAGACGGGGCGCTGACCGGCGGAATGTGTTGGGAGGCGCTCAACAACATCGCCGCGGCGAAACGACCGGTGGTGATCGTCGTCAACGACAACGGCCGCAGCTACGCACCGACCATCGGCGGTTTGGCCGACCACCTGGCGGGTCTGCGCCTGCAACCGGGGTACGAGCGTCTGCTTGATCGGGGTCGCCGGGCGGTGCGCGGTCTGCCGGTGCTCGGCGAGGTCTGCTATCAGGCCATGCACAGTGTGAAGGTCGGCATCAAAGATGCCATCGCGCCGCAGGAAATGTTCACCGATCTCGGACTGAAGTACGTCGGACCGATCGACGGCCACGACGAGCATGCGGTGGAGAGCGCACTGCGCCATGCCAGGGGCTTCAACGCCCCGGTGGTGGTCCACGTGGTCACCCGTAAGGGCATGGGATATGCGCCGGCGGAGAATGACGAGGCCGAGCAGATGCACGCGTGCGGTGTCATCGATCCGGACACCGGTCTGGCGGCAAAGCCGTCGGCGCCGGGTTGGACGTCGGTGTTCTCCGACGCTCTGATCGACTACGCCGACAAACGGCGCGATATCGTGGCGATCACCGCTGCAATGCCGGGCCCGACCGGTCTGGCCGCGTTCGGCGAACGGTTCGGCGACCGCCTTTTCGATGTGGGTATCGCCGAGCAGCATGCGGTGACGTCGGCCGCCGGGCTGGCGATGGGCGGTATGCACCCGGTGGTGGCGATCTATTCGACATTTCTGAACCGTGCGTTCGACCAGGTTCTGATGGATGTCGCCCTGCACAAGTTGCCGGTAACCCTGGTGCTCGACCGGGCCGGTGTCACCGGTCCTGACGGAGCCAGCCACAACGGCATGTGGGATCTGTCGGTGCTCAATATCGTTCCCGGTATCCGGGTCGCGGCACCGCGCGACGGAGCTCGGTTACGGGAGGAACTCGGCGAGGCGCTCGACGTGGACGACGGGCCGACGGTGATCCGGTTTCCGAAAGGTGCGGTGGGCGAGAATATCCCGGCGTTGAAGCGGGTGGCCGGTATGGATGTCCTGGCCACCCCGGCCGATGAGCTCGGCGCGGATGTTCTGCTGGTGGCGGTTGGTTCGCTGGTGGAGATGGCTTTGCAGGTCGCTGGGCGGCTTCGCAGGCAGGGAATTGGTGTGACGGTGGTCGACCCGCGGTGGGTGCTGCCGGTCCCGGCGGCACTCGGCCCGCTGGCCAGGAACCACAAGCTCGTGGTGACGATGGAGGATGGCGGTGTCAACGGCGGGGTCGGCTCGGCGGTCTCCGCCGCCCTGCGGGCCGCCGATATCGATGTGCCGTGTCGGGATGTCGGTCTGCCGCAACAATTCCTCGACCACGGGTCGCGTGGAGAGATACTCGCCGAATGGGGGCTGACCGAGCAGGATGTCGCCCGTCAGGTCACCGGATGGGTGGTATCGCTCGGCGCCCCCGACGAGTCGCTGGCTCAGCAGATCGATTAATCGCTTCGGTCGGTTTCGGCGGGAGCGCGAGCCAGTGCCGGCGCCAGCACCGGAACCGTCAGGGTGCGTTGCCAGGCCCGTGCCCCGTTATCGTGCAGGAAGGTCTCCACGGTGCCGCTGGTATCGCCGGTGTCCGCCCATTCCCAACACAGTCGACGCACCAGGTCCGGGGCGAGCAGGTTCTCAGTGGGCACAGACATGCGCGTCGACAGTTCGGACAGGGCGGAACGGGCGGCCTCCAGGCGGGCGGCTGCCTCCGGGTTACGTCTGGTCCATCGCGAGGCTGGCGGCGGCCCGGTCAGCGGTTCAACGATCTCAGGAAGATCGTCAGTGTTGCGGGCCGCGGTGAGGGCAGCGAACCACACCTTCGCCGAACGGCGCTGCTTAGGCCCGCCGAACACCGGTAGTGCCACTAGTTCGTCGATGGACTTCGGATCGGCCAGCGCGGCGGCGACGATCGCGGCGTCCGGCAGTATCCGGCCGGGTGCGATGTCGCGGTCCCGGGCGATCCGATCCCGCACCCTCCACAGTTCGCGTACCGCTGCCAGCCCTGGAACGGTTCGAATTTTGTGCAGTCCGGAGGTGCGCCGCCAGCGGTCACGGCGGGTGGGTGCGCTCTCCGCAACCCGCAGGTAGTCGAATTCCTCGGCGGCCCAGGAGGTTTTACCTTGCTCGGCGAGCACTTCGCTGACCGCCTCGCGCAGTTCGATCAGTACCTCGACGTCCAGGGCGGCATAGTTCAACCAGTCCGCCGGCAGCGGTCGTCGGGACCAGTCCGCGGCACCATGGCCTTTGGCCAGTCCGAGACCGAGGAGTCGTTGGACCATCGCCGCGAGGTTCACCCGGTCGAAACCGGCTAGCCGGCCCGCCAATTCGGTGTCATACAGCCGCAGTGGCCGTAACCCGACCTCGGCCAGACAGGGCAGATCCTGATCGGCGGCGTGCAGAATCCACTCATCTTCGGCCAGCACCTCGGCGAGCGGGCGAAGTGCATCGATAGGGCTGCCGCCGTGGTTCACCGGGTCGATCAGCACGGTCCCGGCGTTACGGCGGCGGATCTGAATCAGATACGCACGGTTGGAGTAACGAAAGCCCGACGCCCGTTCGGCGTCCACGGCGAACGGTCCGGTACCCGCGGATAGTTTTCTGGCGGCGTCGGCGATCTCGGCGACAGTCACCGAGACCGGCGGAACACCCTCCGCCGGTGCCCGCAGCGGCTCCGGGTCAGGGCTGTCGCCGGCTGCGGCGGCCGGGTCCTGGCCGGTGTCCATATCAGGCGCGGGACCGGGAACTGAGATCGGTGACCCCCGTCGGCGGCAGGCCGGCGGCATGTTCGAGCACCTCGCAGAAAGCCTGTACGTGGGTGCCGAGTGCCAATGTGGTGGCCGTCCAGGACGCGCGGAGCTCCAACTGGTGGGCCCGAGCCGGACCGGAGATGTCACCGTAGCGAACCGAGGTGGTGGCCGTCACCGTTCCGCCGAGCGCCACCACCTGGTCGCCGTGCGACTCCAGGGCATCGGCCAGCCAGCTCCAGGCGACCTCCGGCAGCAGCGGATCCACCGCCTCGCTATGGTCCAGGTCGGCCTGGAGGTAGGCCACCAGCCGCATGGTCCCGTCCCAGGCGTCGGCGCCGTCGGGGTCGTGAAGCAGAATCAGCCGGCCGAATGCGTCACCTTCGGAGCGCTCCGGCACGATCTCCGGTTCGGGACGACGGACTTCGGCACCCAGGGCGTAGCTGTACGGCGCGAGTCGTTGAGGTGGGCGGATCGGGCCGAGCTCGATCTCATGCCGGACCTCGGCGGCGTTCATCGCCGCCACGGCCTCGCGGAACTGAGTCGGCTCCGAGCTGGTCACTTATTCGACGCTAGCCCTATCCGGTGGGGCGTGCCGACAGGCGCGCCGGAGCCGGTGCTGTCGCGGCGGTTCCCGCGACGGCACCGCGCCACCCGCGGGAGGACACCGTGGCAGCATGGTCCGGGTGATCACCCGCCGCACGCTGCCCGACGCGCCCTACCTGGCTGCCGCTACCGGCGGCACACCAAACCGGATGCCGGTGTGGTTGATGCGACAGGCGGGCCGTTCACTGCCGGAATATCGCCGGTTGCGGGCCCGAAACACCATGATGGAGGCTTGTTTCGACCCGGAATTGATCTGCGAGATCACCTTGCAGCCGGTGCGCCGGCACGGCGTCGACGCCGCGATCCTGTTCTCCGATATCGTCGTGCCGCTGCGTGCGGCCGGGGTCGATCTGGATATCGTGCCCGACGTCGGTCCGGTGATAGCCAATCCGGTTCGCACCGACGCCGATGTGGCAGCGATGAAATCCGTTCGGCTGCAACGGGCCGAACCGGTCAGCGAGGCGGTCGGCCTGCTTGTCGGCGCGCTGGGTGAGGTGCCGTTGATCGGCTTCGCCGGCGCTCCCTTCACCATGGCGTCCTATCTCGTCGAAGGTGGTCCCAGCAAGCTTCATGAGCGCACCAAGACCATGATGCTGTCCGCGCCGTCCAGCTGGCACTCGTTGATGACGGTGCTGACCGATCTGACCATCGACTACCTTCGGCTCCAACTCGACGCGGGGGTGGATGCCGTCCAGCTGTTCGATTCGTGGGCGGGCACCCTCTCGCCGGCGGATTACCGCGACTTCGTGCTGCCGCACAGCACGCGGGTGTTCCGCGCCCTGGCCGATTACGGCGTGCCGATGACCCATTTCGGTGTGGGCACCGCGGAGTTGCTCGGCGCGATGGGGCAGGCGGGCGCAACGGTGGTGGGCGTGGACTGGCGGACCCCACTGGCTGATGCGGCTACCCGGGTCGGACCGGGAAAGGCGCTGCAGGGCAACCTCGACCCGGTGGTCCTGCTGGCCGGCTGGCCGGCGGTGGACAGAGCCGCCCGCGCGGTCGCCGACGACGCCCGCCTGGCCGTGGCGGCGGGCGCCGCCGGCCATATCTTCAACCTGGGTCACGGCGTGCTGCCGGCCACCGACCCGGGGATCATCACCGAGCTGGTGGCGTTGGTGCACACACTGTGAGCCCGCGCTCCGGCCCGGCCTACGCGGTTGTCGGCGGAGGCATCTCCGGGTTGGCCGCGGCCCACCGCATTCGCGGCGCGGTGGGAGAGGACGCCACAATCACGGTCTTCGATCCGGCTGACCGGCTCGGCGGGGTCCTGCGCACCGAGACCCTGTGCGGCCAACCGGTCGATGTCGGTGCCGAGGCGTTCCTGGCCCGCCGCCCCGAGATGCCCGCGCTACTGGCCGAACTCGGTTTGGCTGACCGGCAGATCACCCCCACCGGCGTGCGTACCGGCATCTACAGCGGTGCCCGGCTGCATCCGCTGCCATCGGGGGCGGTCAACGGGATTCCGGGGTCTGCGGCGTCGTTATCGGGGCTGGTGGATCGGGCGACCGTCGCTCGTATTGCCGCTGAGCCGGACCGGATACTGGAGTGGCGGCGCGGCGCGGACCCGGCGGTCGGCGCACTGGTGGCCGAGCGGTTCGGGGAGCAGGTCGTGGCCCGCTCGGTGGATCCCATGTTGTCGGGGGTCTATGCGGGCTCGGCGGGCACAATCGGGCTGCGGTCGGCGGTTCCGCTGGTGGCAGCGGCGCTGGACGCCGGCGCAGACAGTCTGACCGCAGCGGTGCGCCGGGTGCTACCGGTCAGTTCCGGCGGTCCGGTCTTCGGTGCTGTCGACGGTGGATACCGGGTGTTGCTGGAGGAGTTGGCGCGGCGCAGCCGGTTTCGGTGGGTTCAGGAGGCGGTGTGCGCCATCACCGCCGACGGCGCGGACTGGGTCGTGGCGGACACAACCGGTGGCACGACCCGGGTGGACGGGGTGGTGCTGGCGCTGCCGGCTCCGCGGACGGCCGGTCTGCTCGGCGATATCGCGCCCCGAGCCGCCGCGGCGGCGGCCCGGGTGCCGGTTGCCTCGGTGGTGGTGTTGGCCATGGCGGTCCCGGCCGGTACGCCGTTTCCCCCGCAGTCCGGCGTCCTGGTGTCCAGCGGTGAGGATCTGCATTCGAAAGCCATCACCTTGTCCACCCGCAAGTGGGGCAGCCGCGGCGGAGCAGAGTTGCTGCGGCTGTCCTTCGGCCGCTTCGGTGACGATATCGCCCGGGCCAGTTCCGATGAGCAGTTGCGGGGGTGGGCGGCGGGGGATCTGGAGACCGTGTTCGGTATCAGGGTTGAGCCGCTGGAGGTTCTCGTGCGTCGCTGGATCGATGCGCTACCCCAGTACGGTCCCGGCCACGGCGCACTGGTCGCCGAAATTCGGACCGGATTGCCGGCCGGGCTCGCGGTCACCGGAAACTTCCTGGATGGTGTCGGGGTCCCCGCCTGTATCGCCGCAGCGGGTCGGGCCGCCGATAAGCTGTTTGCTGAAACCGGCGTTTGACGGCATAAACTGTGCGGGCACCGACGGGAGGGCCCATGGCGTCTGGATCGGCCTTCCGGGCCAGTGGACAGCGGCCGGCGACCGTGTGGGTGTCGGCCTGGGCGGCAGGCTTCTTCCTCATCACCGCCGGCTGGCTGTTCACCGGCTGGGCCGGTCCGCGGGCCGTCGAAATCGTCGGGGCAGTGGCTTCGGTCGTCGTCACCGGCGTCGCGGCACTTGGTGCCGCGGTGACAGCGAGAATGACCACCGGACGGGTTCGCTACGCCTGGACCGTCCTGTCCGGCGGGCTGTGCTCAGCCACCGTCGGTGAGTCGGTCTGGGCCGGTCGCGATCTGCTGGGCTGGCGGCTGTCTTTCCCGTCGGTTGCCGATGCCGCCTATCTGCTCTTCCCTGTCGCGGCACTGGTTGCGCTGCTGCTGTTTCCGTCCAGTCGGGGAACCCAGTCCCGGGGCCGGTTGTTCCTCGACGGGGTGATCATGGGGGGATCATTGCTAATCGTCTCGTGGGTGACGGTGATGCGAGACGCCTCCTTCGCCAGTGGACGAGGCTGGCTTCAACTCGTGGTGTCGCTGGCCTATCCGATCCTGAACCTGGTGACGCTGACGGTGGCGGCGGTCGTTCTGGCGAGCTCGGCGTTCGGCGCGAGGCCGACGCTGACCCTGCTGACCCTGGGTCTTTTCTGTACGACGCTGGCCGAAGGCGTCTTTGCCTACTTCTCGGTCGGTGACGGGCTGTTCACCGCTCACCATCTGATCGAGATCACCTGGATGGCGGGGATACTGCTGGTCGCGGTGGCCGCCGTGGACGGACGGTATGCTGTATTCGACCAGCGGCCCGGCGGTGCCCCGGGGTGGGCCTCGGTGTGGCTGCCGTATGCGCCCTTCATGGCGGCGGCGGCCATGGTCGCGGTCGGACCCCACGGCGTCGCCGGCGACGGAGTGGTTCTCGCGGCGACCTTGATTCTGGTACCGGCCGTCCTGGTCCGGCAGTTTTTCGCCGTCGCCGAAACCAAACGACTCGTGGGCACCATCTCCGATCTCGCCTTGCGGGACCCGCTGACCGGACTGGCCAACCGCACGCTGTTCGCCGATGGTCTGGACCGGACCCTGGCCGCCTCTGATCCCGATGGTGATCCGGTATCGGTGCTGATCGTCGATCTCGACGGTTTCAAATCCCTCAACGACACCCTCGGTCACGCGTTCGGCGATGAGATTCTGATCGCTGTGGCACAGCGGTTGGTCGCCGTGACCGGCCCCGAACATCTGGTGGCGCGGCTGGGAGGAGACGAGTTCGCCGTTTTGCTGCGGATTCCGGCGGCCCAGGCCCACGGCGTCGTGCAGCGGCTCTTGACGGACTTCGAGACGCCCCTGTTCGTCGATGGCCGCGAGGTGCGGGTCGGAGCCAGCGTCGGGGTCGCGTCGGCCAGCCCGGGAGAGTCGACCGCCGAGGAACTGCTCAGGCGAGCCGACCTGACAATGTACGCGGCGAAACGGAACCGGAATCTGCCCGGGCGCCCCGTGCCGGTACCGCCAGGCACCGACTCCAGGGTATTGCTCGCCGAACTGTGCCAGTCCGTTGATGAGGCTCGTCTGGTGCTGGTCTACCAGCCGAAGGTCGATCTGAGGACCCTTCAGGTCGTCGGGGTGGAGGCACTGCTCCGGTGGCCGCACCCCGATCACGGCCTACTGCTGCCCGGCCGATTCCTTCCGCTTGTCCGCAGCCAGGATTTGATGGCGGCGATCACCGGCTTCGTTCTCGCGAGTGCTTTGGACGATGCCCGCCAGTGGCGACGGAACGGCGTTGACATACCGCTGTCGGTCAACGTGTTCGCGCCGATGATGGTCGACCTGAACCTGCCCGACATGATCAGCGCGGCGTTGGCCGAGCGGGAACTCACACCCGACATACTGACGGTGGAGGTCACCGAGGACCTTCCCCTCGGGCGCATCGGTCCCACCAAAATCGTGCTCGACGAGCTGCGCCGGCGCGGAGTGCGAATCTCCATCGATGACTTCGGGGCCGGGTACCCGGCCCTGTCCTACCTCTGTCACCTCTCGGTCGATGAAATCAAACTCGATCAGGGCTTCATCGGCCCGCAGATGGCGGACCCCCGGGTGGAAGCGGTGGTGCGGACGATGGTGGCACTTGCCGGTCAACTGGGGCTCACCGTTGTCGCCGAAGGTGTCGCGGATGCCCAGACGGCCGCGCGGCTGATTGGCTGGAATGTCGTCATCGCCCAGGGTGACCATCTCGGTGCGCCGGTGGATGCCGGCGAGGTGCCCCGACTGGTTCGCCGCTCGGCTGCCGGGCTGGGCGTGGCACCATAGTCCCATGGCGAGACTGGATTACGACACGCTCAACGCCACCATCCGCTACGTCATGTTCTCCGCATTCGCCGTGGAACCCGGCGCGCTGGGATACGACGACGAATCGCGGGCCGCGGTGAGCGATGAGACTGCGGCCTTCCTCAAACAGCAGGAGGACAACGGTGTCGTGGTCCGTGGCCTCTACGACGTGGCCGGGATGCGTGCCGATGCCGAGTTCATGATCTGGACCCATGCCGAACGGCTCGAATCGCTGCAGGCCACCTACAGCGACTTTCGCCGCGCCACCAGCCTGGGTCGCGCCACCAGACCGGTGTGGAGCAGTGTTGCGCTGCATCGGCCGGCGGAATTCAACAAGAGCCACGTACCGGCGTTCCTGGCCGGTGAGGAACCCGGCAACTACGTCTGCGTCTACCCCTTTGTTCGTTCCCTGGACTGGTACCTGTTACCGGACGGCGAACGCCGGAAGATGCTGGCCGATCACGGTATGGCCGCCCGCGACTACAAAGACGTGAGGGCCAACACCGTTCCGGCCTTCGCGCTGGGCGACTACGAATGGATTCTCGCGTTCGAGGCCGAGGAACTGCACCGAATCGTTGACCTGATGCGCGATCTGCGGGCCACCGAGGCTCGCCGGCACGTCCGCGAGGAGATCCCGTTCTTCACCGGTCCACGGGTGGGGGTGGAGGAGTTGATCAGCCGACTGCCCTAGGTCGGTTTTCCGGCAGCAGGGTCAGGTTGCCGGCGGGGCCGGTGCGAGGCGTAACGAGATCGAGTTGATGCAGTACCGCTGGTCGGTGGGTGTCGGGTAGCCCTCGCCTTCGAACACGTGCCCCAGATGGCTGTGGCAGGCCGCGCACAGCACCTCCACCCGGTGCATTCCCAGCGAACCATCCGGACGCAGGATCACCGCCTCGGAATGCGCCGGATCAAAGAAAGACGGCCACCCGCAGTGCGATTCGAACTTCTCTGTGCTGCGGAACAGTTCAGCACCGCAGGCCCGGCACTGGTAGACGCCCTCGGTGGTGGTGTCGGTGTACTCGCCGGAGAACGGACGCTCGGTGCCGGCCTGGCGCAGGACGTGATACTCCTCGCCGGATAGCCGCTCACGCCACTGACCGTCGGAAAGTTGCACCCTGGGTGCGGGCAGCGGATTCACATAGGCAAGGTAGCGCGATTTCAGCACTCGTGGAAGGTCGGGGCGGGCCGTGCGGCCTCCGTCACGCGGGCGTCACACTCGGGGCGGGACTTCCCGGTTGCCGCAGCGGAGAGGTCATCCACGGGGGGTCGATACCGGACTCCGGGTCCTTGGCGAGCCGACCGTCCTGTTTGGCGTCGAGATAGCGGAAGTACAGGACGCAGAACACCACGACGAGCATGAGCGACCAGCCGTAGGTGATCTTCATGTACTCCAGGAAACGGCCCGTGGTGGGCCAGCGCCACATCAGCCAGCGGTCCAGGGTGAGGAAGCCGTAGGTAGCCAGCCACGCCGGCCAGTTGCGCAGCACCGAGTTGGTCAGCACCACTGTCATCAGGAACGGGAACAGCAGCATCGAGTAGTAGCCCTGGGCCAGCGACAACACCAGCCAGGAGGTGATCAGCAGCACCCCCGAGGAGGTGAGCGCCCAGAACAGCGGATCCCGGGTCCGGTAGTAGCGATTGAGCAGCCAGAGACTCGCCACCGCCAGAACCACGAAGAGCACCCTCAACGCGAAGATCAGCCACATGGGCAACCCGTAGTACACCCCGTTGCCGAGCACCGAACTGTTGAAGTAGTCGCGGGTCGAAGACAGGTAGGGCAGGGTCCGATTGATGAAGTTCATCCGGTCGGCAACCAATGGCCAGGCCACCGCGTTGAAGGCCACCGGCACCGCGACGGCCGCGGCGAGAGTGCGCCACTGCCGGTTGAGCAGCGGCAGCAGCAGCAGCACCGCGAGCACCGGTTTGACCACCAGGGAGAGGCCGATCGCGATGCCGGCCAGCCATTCCCGGCGTGGTCCGCCGCCCAGAAGCCATCGGAAGAACAGCACCTCGAGGAAAAGGATGATGCCGTTGACATTGGTGAACACCAGGGTGTTCGTCACCGATTCGGTGACGAACATGGCCGCCAGTAGCGCCGGCAGCGCCACCGAGGACAGCGGGTATCTGAACAGCCGCACCAGCAGGACGCCGGCACCGATGATGGCCAGGGTGTTGACGAGTATGAACCAGTTGCGGGCGGCGAATTCGCTGTCGATATAGCCGAACGGCGCCATCAGCAGGGTGCCGCCGGGCGGATACAGGTAGTGCGGGTCTACGTAGTCGAAGTTCTCGTTGTAAATGTCGACCCCGGCGCGGAAGTTGCGCACGGCCCGGTAAACCGGGGCCCAGTCATCGGTGATGTAGCCGTTGGAGGTCAGGACGTAGGTGCGGTGGATGATCGACATGATGGCGATCGGCCAGAGCACCGAGCGTAGAACCGTCGCGGTGCTGGGGGGACTGGAGCGCGGCCCGAAGGTGTTCAACAAGCCGGAGCGGATCGAGTCAGCCACTGCCACGACCGCACCGTACACCGGCCGGGTGCCGCCGGCGGTCAGGCGGGGCAGAAGGTGTCGGTCGTCGGAATGTCCCCGGTCTCCAGGTAGCTCAGCACCGGCGGCAGCGCGCAGGCCGCGTAGATGCTTGCTCCGTGACCGGTGCCCTGCCACATCACCCGACGACTGGTGGCGCCGGCATTGATAATCGTCGCCGCGGTGGCGGGCACACCCTCGCTGCCGGCGATCGGATCGTTTCGGACACCGAGCAACAGCACGTCGACATCGAGGTTTTGTGGGTCCTGCGGCGCCGAGCCGCTGGGCCAGTTGAGGCATTTCACCAGATTCAACGCGGCGACGGTGCCGAACTGCGGGTACTGCTTGCCCCAGTCGACGACGAGCTCACGCACTCGGTCCGGGGAGGGGCGGTTGAGCGAGTCACTGCAGTCGTTGACGAACTGACCATCGGTGCCGCGCACCGCCTCGGCCTGATTGACCAGGCTGTTGAGCTGGTTGGTGTCCCCGGTGCGGGCCGCCGCGAGCGCATCGGCCAGTTTGACGGTGCTGGCGATCCGGTCGCCGGAGGGATATCCGAGGGCGGTGATGATGGCGTTGGCCAGCACCGCCACCGACAAGCCGCCCGGCCCGCGCCCGGCCCGCGCGCTTGCCAGTAACGAATCGACCGCGCCTTTGGGGTCCGGCCCCAGCGCACAGTCGACCGCGATGCATTGGGCAGCGAACGCATCAAGGGCGGACTGCTGTGCCCTGACCCGGTCGTTGGCGGCCGATTCGGCGCTGACACCGGGCGGGACGGGGGAGTCCAGCACCAGGCGGGCGACCTTATCCGGGTGCGAGCCCGCGTAGGCCAGTGCCACCTGGGCACCGTTGCCGACGCCGATCAGCGCCAGTGCCGGGACGTCCCAGGTGCTGCGGAGCCGCTCGAGATCCTCAGCGGCGCGGGCGTTGTCATAAGCCGAGCTGCCGGGGGCGAGGGCGTCGGTGCAGCCGGTGGTCGCCGTCAACGTGACTGCGCCCAGGTTGGCGACCGGGTCGTCGCCGGACAGAAACTGGGCTTGTTCCCGCATCTCCCGGCGGTCGTAGTCATCACGACAATCGATGGGGCTTGACAGGCCCATTCCGCGCCGGTCGACGGCGACGATCGGGTTGCCGGTGAGAACGTCGGCTCCCGCGCGGGACAGCCAGACCGGGAGTTGCAGGGACGACGGCAGGTCTGATCCGGTGGTGAAGACCACCGGGCCGGCATCCGGTGGCGTTTGTACCGAACGGGCGCGCACCACGCCGATGGTCAGGGTGCCGGTCGCGCCGGTCAGTGGGTCGAGGTCTGCGTCGTAGTCGGCGCAGTCCAGCGCGACGCCGGGTGGTGGGGTGGCTCCGGCGTCCCCGAAGACCTTGGCGGTGCATTCCCTCCACACCAGGTCGCTTTTGGGTGCGGTGATGGCCAGTGGGCCCTCGGGGGCGGCACCGCTGGTCGGCGCGGCACCCTGGTTGTTCGCCGCATCCGTGGCGAATTGCGGGTTGGCCGCCAGCCAGGGGGCGCAGCCGGTGAGCACCGTGAGAACGGCGCTACCCGCGCTGATGGCGGCAACAACCCGACCCTGCCGATGCATGGCACCACAGTAGCGACCCCGTGGCCGCCGGCCACAGAAGCGACCCCGTGGCCGCCGGCCACAGTAGCGACCCCGTGGCCGCCGGCCCGGCAGGCCGCTCAGCCGGCCCGGATGTAGCGCGAGTACAGATAACCGTCAGTGTCGGTGAGGACATGTACACAGCTCATCCGGCTGAGGGTGTCCGATGCGCCGACCGCGATACGGACCGCTGTTCCCCCCACCAGCACCGGAGCCAGCGTCAGGCACAGTTCATCGAGCAGGTGCCGGCCGATGAAGGTGCCCAGCAGGCTTGGGCCGCCCTCGGTCAGCACCCGCGACAGGCCGCGTTCGGCCAGCCGATCGAGGGCCACCGCGAGATCCACCGCGGTCGGGTCGGCTCCGGAACAGTCGAGCACCTCGGCGGCGGAGCCCAACCGGTGCCGAGTACCGACGGCGACGGCGGCGGCAGTCAGCACCAGCGGCCGCACCTCGCTGTCGGTCAGCACCGCGAGGTCATGCTCCAGAGTTCCTGAGCGGGTGACCAGGGCGATCGGGGGAACCTCGGGCTGGCCGCGGTGCCGCCGCGACAGCCGCTGGGCGGCCGACATGCGGACGCCGCCATAGCCCTCGGCCCGAGCGGTTCCGGCGCCCACGACGACCACATCGGCCAGTTCACGCTGTAGGGCGAACAGTCCGCGATCGCCCGGGCCGCCCAAACCGCCGGAGGTCCCGCCGGTGGTGGCCGCGCCGTCGAGGCTGGCGATGACGTTACCGCGCACCACCGGCCTGGGCGGAACGTCCGGGTCGGCATCCGGGTAGGCATACAGCCGGTAGAGGGTGTCATCGTCGACGGCGCCGCCGCCGAGCAGAGTTAACCGCGCATCCACGTCCACGATTGCAACACACCGCACCGGGGCCATCGATACAGTGCCTGCCATGGTCGGGCATCTGGTTGACCGTCACCCCACGGTCTCGCCGCAGCGGCTGATAGCCCAGCTGGTGCCGCCGCCGACCTTCGGTGAGGTCAGTTTCAGCAGTTACCGACCTGACCCGGCCGAACCCACCCAGATCGCGGCGGTGGATACCTGTATGAGTTTCTGCGATGAGGCGCTGCGTCGGCGCGCCGGTCGCAAGAAGCTGTTCGGCCGGCGGGAGACGCTGCCGGGTGTGGGCCTGTACCTCGACGGCGGTTTCGGTGTCGGGAAAACCCATCTGCTCGCCTCGGCCTACTGGCGAATGCCCGAATCGGGCCAACACCCCAAGGCGTTCGCCGCATTCGGTGAGCTGACCCAGTTGGCCGGGGTGTTCGGGTTCGTCGAATGCATCGAACTGCTGGCCGAGTATTCCATTGTGTGTATCGACGAATTCGAGCTCGACGATCCCGGTAACACCACTTTGATTTCACGCATGCTGTCTCAGCTGGTTGAGAGGGGTGTCTCGATTGCCGCGACGTCGAACACACTGCCCGAACAACTCGGTGAGGGCCGTTTCGCCGCGCAGGACTTTCTGCGCGAGATCAATACCCTGGCCGGCATTTTCACCACCGTCCGGATCGAGGGCCCGGACTACCGGAACCGGGGGCTGCCGCCCGCGCCGAAACCGCTGACCGATGACCAGGTCCGCGCCAGCGCCGAGCGGGTCACGGGAGCTACGCTGGATGATTTCGACGCGCTCTGCGCGCACCTCGCCACCATGCATCCGTCGCGATACTTCGCATTGATCGAGGGGGTGTCGGCGGTGCACATCACCGGAGTCCACCAGTTGGATGACCAGAGCGTCGCTCTACGGCTTGTCTCGCTGACCGATCGGCTCTACGACGCCGGCATTCCGGTCGTGGCATCCGGGGCGAAGCTGGACACCGTGTTTTCGGCGGAGATGCTCGACGGCGGTTACCGGAAGAAGTACCTCCGTGCCATGTCGCGACTGCTCGCGCTGACCGGTGCGGGGGCGGCCGCGGTCTAGTTCCTGCCATCGAGTGGCCGCACCATCACGAAGTCGTTTTCCAGGCTGGCACCCAGCCGGAAGCTTCGTGTGCCGCACACCTCGAAACCGTATTTGCGGTAGAACCGCTGCGCCTTGTGGTTGTACTGGTTGACCCCGAGCCAGACCCGGGCGGCGCCGCTCCCGCTCGCCCAGTCGATCCCTGAACTGATCAGCGCGGCCGCCGCACCGGTGTGGTGATAGGCGGGCAGCACGTACATCTTGGACAACTCGACCATCTCGGACGGCTCGGCCGAATGGCGATACAGCCCCGTATCGGAGAACTCCGGGCCGCGCTCGGATGCGCGGATCGACGATGTGCGGATCAACATGGCGTAGCCGACGATCCGTCCGGCATCGGCGGCGGCCAGCACAACCCGGGCGGGATCGGTGAGGTAGGCCTCGAAGTTACTTTCAGACAGGTTGGCCGCGACGAAGGCGGCGATATCTTCGGGTGCGGCGGAGGGAGGGCAGGCCAGCGGGAATGTCGCCGCCGCGACAGCCGCAAGGTCCCGCCGGTCGCTGTGCTGCGCGGTCAGGATGTCCACTGCTGATGCGCCCCTGTTCTCAGCCGGCGGTTCGGCACCGCAGTCCGTCGGCCGGCGCGAGGAGGCGATGAGACTGCGCCGGGCCCAGGCGGACCGGCGTAGCCGAGGAGTCTGCGCGGCAGGTCAGACACGCTGCTGTGGCTAGCCCTGAGTTGCCGACTCCGGTACTACCCTGAAGGCCAGAGTTCGTGTTCGCAATGTTCAGCGCGAGGAGGGTCCGATGGGGATCGCCAGCCGCCGGTTCGGGTCGATCATCCTCGCCGGTTTCTTCAGTGCGGGCGTGGTCGGATTCGGCGTCCCCCTGGCAGGGGCTGATACCGATCAGACCTGCCCGCCAGGCCAGGTGGAGGACACCCTGACTCCAGGCTTCCAGTGCGTCACGGGATGTCCGTCGGGCACGCTGCTCGATGCGGTGAGCGGGTCGTGCGTGGCTGCTCCCGGCGTGCCGCCACCACCGTTGCCCTGACGCCGGTTCGCACCCGTTGCCAGACGGATTGCGCTGGTCAGAGGGGTCGGTCGCCAGCACCTGCCGGTGCCCGGGTGACCGGTGGATGCGGGGTTTGGCCATCCCCCGTATCGGTGCTGTGAGCGTTTCATAGACTCAGGGCATGGCAGGCCTGCAAAAATCTCAGGAACGGCTCGATATCGGCAAGATCGAGAACCGCCCGGCATCGGTGCCCAGGATGTTCGTCGATCGGGTTGCCGCAACCCCTAACGCCGAGGCGTTCCGGTACCCTGGCGACAGCGGATGGACCAGCGTCACCTGGCAGCAGGTGGGCGACCGGGTGGAGCTCATCGCCGCCGGCCTGATAGCGCTGGGTATCAACCCCGAGGACCGGGTCGCGCTGGCGTCGGGCACCCGATACGAGTGGGTCGTGGTCGATTTCGGCATTCTGGCGTCGGGAGCGGCTACCACCACCGTGTATCCCACCACCAACGCCGAGGACGTCGCCTATATCGTGGCCAACTCGGGTAGCCGGATCGTGATCGCCGAGGACCGGCAGCAGTTGGACAAACTGGTCGCCCGGCGCGCCGATCTGCCGGCGGTGGAGAAAGTTGTGCTGATCGAGGGTGCCGGCGATGACGGCGACTGGGTGATGGGCCTCGACGATCTCGAACAGCTCGGCAAACAGCTACTGGCCGACTCCCCGAGCGCGGTGTCGGACCGCATCGACGCCATTCGGCCCGACCAGTTGGCGACCCTGATCTACACCTCCGGCACGACGGGGCGACCTAAAGGGGTGCGGCTGGTTCAGCAGTCCTGGACTTACACCGCGGCCGCCATGGACTCCCTCGGCGTGCTCACCGAGAAGGACCTCAATTACCTGTGGCTTCCGCTGTCGCACGCCTTCGGCAAGGTGATGCTGGCGCTGCCGCTGGCGATCGGGTTCCCCACCGTGATCGACGGCCGGGTCGACAAGATCGTCGACAATCTCGCGATCATCCGGCCGACGATCATGGGCGCGGTCCCGCGCATTTTCGAGAAGGTGCACAGCCGCATCAACGAGATGATGGTCAAGGAGGGCGGCATCAAAAAGAAGCTGTTCGACTGGGCCATCGACGTGGGGCTGCAGGTGTCGCGGGCCCGGCAGGCCGGTGGCCGTCCCTCGACGTTATTGTCGGCGCAGTACGCGCTCGCCGACAGGTTGGTGCTGGGCAAGATCCGGGACCGTTTCGGTGGCCGCCTGCGCTTCTTCATCTCCGGCTCGGCAGCGCTCGACCGCGAGATCGCGCAGTGGTTCGATGCGATCGGGGTCGTCGTGCTGGAGGGTTACGGGCTCACCGAGACCTCGGCGGCGTCATCGCTGAACCGGCCGCTGGCCTACCGATTCGGCACCGTCGGCTGGACTCTCCCGCAGACCGAGGTCGCGATCGCCGATGACGGCGAGATCCTGCTCAAGGGTCCCGGCATCATGAACGGTTATCACGACCTGCCGGAGGCCACCGCCGAGGCGATCGACGCCGACGGGTGGTTCCACACCGGCGATATCGGAGAGCTTGACGCCGACGGTTTTCTGCGAATCACCGACCGCAAGAAGGATATGTTCAAGACCTCCCAGGGTAAGTACGTCGCACCGTCGGCGATTTCTGCCCAGTTCAAGGGGATCTGCCCGTTCGCGAGCGAGATCATCGTCTACGGCGAGGGCAAGCCGTACTGCGTGGCGTTGGTGACCCTGGACGCCGATGGTCTCCGGGACTGGGCCGACGGCAACGGACTTGGGGATAAGGCCTTTGGGGAGATCGCCCGCGATCCCAAGACCAGGCAGGCTGTCAGCGGCTATGTGGACGAACTCAACAAGCACCTCAATCGGTGGGAGCAGATCAAGCAGTTCGCCATCGTCGACCGTGAGCTCACCGTCGAGTCGGGCGATCTGACCCCGAGCTTGAAACTCAAACGCAAAGTTGTCGTGGACAACTTCCACGACAAAATCGACGCGCTCTACGTCTGAGCGGGTCCGGTTGGTCCGCGGTTGGCGCGACGCCGCCGCGCTGATGGTCGGCTGGTCCGGTTGCGGCGGCAACATTTCGGCGCCGCTCGACGATAAGGACAACAGTGGCGACCTGATTCCGGCCGTCACCGCGCGGAAGGATGAACCATGGACGGACAGAGCGTGGACCGACTGCGCACGAACAGACGGGTCGTCAAGGGCAGGGGTAGACAGCGTTATCTCGGCGTCGGATTGGGTGTGGCGGCGGGGGCGGCCATGTTGTTCCCCGCCGTCACGTATGCAGACGTAACTGTCCCTGCGACCGGATCGCCGTGCCCGGCCGAACTGGCCGGAAGTATGACCCTGCTGCCCGACGAGCGGACTTATGTCCGGTGCGAAGAGCAGCCCGGGGCCGACTTCGGATGGCGGCAGGTACAGACCCCGTTTGACCCGAATGACACGTGGCTCAGCTACGGGCCGGCAATCACTTTGCACGGACAGGGGATGCGGAACCCGAATCTGACCTCGGGCAGCTGGATCGCCACCCCGCAGGACACCGAGACCTCCTGCAAGGCAACGCAGACAACGGTCGTGGAGGCCGGTGTCCTCGCTGAGCCCGAGTCAACCGAGGGTGAACCCGGCACGGTCCTGGCACTGCAGATGCTGCCGAGGCTGTTCTACGTCGAACTGGCGGGTAACTGCCTGTGGGCCAAGCAATAGCGCGCACGCCGCCACCAACTCGAGCAGGGGCACGGCATCGCCCGCCCGACGATCGGGGATGCGGCTTCCCGGGTGCTGGCATTGGCCAGCGATCACACCAGCCGTGCAATCGTTGCCGATCAGGGAATGCCAATGGTGTACAGACGTCCCGGCGGGGGGCGGGGAAGGCGCGCGAAGTCATCCGCCGCCACATCTCGGGGGAACAGACCGGCGGTGACGGTGAGGGTTAGCGCGTCCCCGCGCGTACACCGTCACCCGGATGGAATACGCCGCGGCGAACGCCCGGCCGGATATTGCCCCCGCGAGTTCCTCCCACCGTTGTGACATCAGTTCGCCTCGGCGGTAACGGGTTTTGTCGGGTCGAGGATGCGGTAGGCGAGCAGTTTGACGCGGTCGCCGATGAGGAACCAGGCCAGGGCGTAGCCCCAGACCACGGCCGCCCAGGTCCAGCCCAGCGGGGTCATGAACACCCCGTAGACAGCGATGAAGGTGGCGATCAACTGGGTGCCTACGACGGCGGCGAGCAGGATGCGGGCGGGCCGGATCGACCAGAACGGCCCCCGAGTGCGAGTCAGGAAGATCGTCAGGTGCCCGGCCACCGACAGCAGCAGGTACATCAGCGTCTGCACGCGGTCCTGGCCCAGTTCGAATACCCGGTTGCCCAGATAGAACAGCCCGAACGCCGCGATCGGCCCAATGACGCCCAACACGGTGGCGATCCCGAGCACCAGGCGCATGTTCCACGCCTCGGGTTTGTGGGCGTAGTGGACCTTGTCGTAGGCGATGGACAGGATAGCGCCGTCGTTGAGCAGCGCCAGCATCACAATCATGATGGCGGTCAGCGGGTAGAAGTTGAACACCAGAATGGCGCCGGTCATGAACAGCAACACCCGCAAGGTTTCGGCAATGCGGTACATCGCGTAGCTGTTCATCCGCTGGAAGATCTTGCGGCTCTCCTTGATCGCGTCGACGATCACCGACAGCCCCGGTGTTAGCAGCACGATGTCGGCGGCCGCGCGGGCGGCGTCGGTCGCGCCGGATACCGCGACACCGCAGTCGGCCTTCTTCAGCGCGGGGGCGTCGTTGACCCCGTCGCCGGTCATCCCGACGATGTGACCGCGCTGTTGCAGCACGTCGACGATGTGGTACTTATGCTCGGGGAACACCTGGGCGAAACCATCGGCGTTCTCGATGGATTCGTTCACTGCCGCCGATTCGGCTTTGCGCACCTCTCCCAGCCCGGTGGCGTCGAGGATGTCTGCACCGAGTCCGACCCTGGCTGCGGTCTCCCTGGCGATGGCCAACGCATCACCGGTGACCATCTTCACCGACACGCCCATCGTCCGCGCAGTGGCGATGGTCTCTGCGGCGTCGGCCCGCGGGGGGTCGAACAGCGGCAGCACCCCGGCGAACCGCCAGTCGCCGCCGGCCTCGGCGCGGGCCACGCCCAGGGACCGGAAACCCCGGGCAGCGAAATCGTCGACGGCGGCGCTGACGGCCGACCCGGCCTGGTCGGCGTTGGCGGCCAGCGCCAGGATGACCTGCGGGGCGCCTTTGGTGACCCGCAGCGTCGTACCGTCGGCGGCGGTGACGGCCGCCTCGGTGCGTTTGTGGACCGGGTCGAAGGGTGCGAAGTGGGTGACGGTGTAAGACTGCAGCGCTGTCACGTCGGTTAGACCGCCGAGGACCGCGCGGTCGATGGGGTCGTCGTTGTCGGCGCGGGAGGCTAGCGCGCCGTCGAGGACGACCTGCGCGGGGCTGACACTGGCTACGGCGAAGGGGGTCCCCAGGGTCAGCGCGTTCTGGGTGAGGGTGCCGGTTTTGTCGGCGCAGAGCACGTCCACCCCGGCGAGTTCCTCGATCGCGACCAGCCGGCTGACGATCGCTTCCTTGCGGGCGAGTAACCGCGCGCCGACGGCCATGGTCACCGACAGCACGGTGGGCATCGCCACCGGGATCGCCGCGACGGTCAGGACCAGCGCGAATTGCAGCGTCGTGAGAATTGCGTTGCCGCGCAACAGCGAAGCGACGACGATCACCGCGACCAAGGCGACCGCGAGCATGATCAGGTAGTTGCCGATCTTGAGGACGGCACGCTGGAAGTGGCTGACGGTACGGGTGTCGGTGACCAGTTCGGCGGTCTTGCCGAAGTAGGTGCCCGAGCCGGTCGCGTACACCAGCGCATCGGCCTCGCCCTGTCGCACGATCGACCCGGAGAACACGGCGTCACCTGCGGCTCGGGTCGCGGGCAGCGACTCCCCGGTCAGCGCCGACTGGTCGACCTCGATCCCGTCGCCGTCGAGCAGGCGGGCGTCGGCGGCGACGATGTCGCCCAGTCGCAGCCTAATGACATCGCCGGGCACCAGTTCCCGTGCTGGCAGGGTGCCCCAGGTGCCGTCGCGGATCACGCGCGCGTTGATGGCGAGTCTGGTCTTGAGGGCATCGATGGCGTTGCCGGCCTGGCGTTCCTCGGTGTAGGCGACGATCCCGTTGGCCAGCAGCAGCACGAGGATAATGAAGAAATCCGCCCAGTGCCCGACCACGGCGGACAATATGACGGCGATCTCGATCATCCAGGGGATCGGGCCCCAGAAGTAACCCAGGAACTTCAGCAGCGGGTTGGTCCGCTGGCCGGTGATCTCGTTGGACCCGTAGTGGGTGAGTCGGGTGGCGGCTTCCGCGCGGGTGAGACCGCCGGCGGAGGTGTCGAGTCGCTTCTCGACCTCGGCGATCGGCAGCGACACGAGTTCGGCGTCCGGTCCGGGGGAGCCGCCGGCGGGGGTCGACTTCGGCGCGGGAGCGGGCATGGCGCTCAGGACACCCGCAGTCCGTCCGAGACGAACTCGGTCAGTGCGAGGTCGCCGCGGGCGGCCAGGTATTCCGGGCGTGGTGCGCCGGTCTGGAACGGGGCGCCCAACCGGTTGTCCACCAAGTTGAACACCGGGAAGGTTTTCGAGCGCGGGTGGAAGGTGATGTTGGAGCCCGAAGCGTGCAACATGTTCGAATTGAACCACAGCGCGCTGACCGCTATGCCCGTGACGAGCATGATGCCGTGGCGTTCCGCGGCCGCGGTGACGGTGGACTAGTCGCGGACGCCGCGCCCTCGCCGGCGCTCGTAATATCAGTGCGGCCGCGCTGCTGACCGATTGCGCTGCGGCGGAACCCGCAGCTGCCGCTGGCCGACGTCGTGTCACGGTTTCCCCTGAACCGCAACGGCGTTCGTGCACACCCGGTTGCTGGTGTGCCTCTGTCTTGGTGGCCGCTTACTGAGTGGAGTAGCGCGCCTTGCGGATTGGGCGCATTGGGGCCCAGATTTCGCGGTCGAATAGTCGTTTGAGGCCGGTCGGGTGGACGGGACTGTGATGGGACCTGGTGAGGTCAGGCTCCTATGAGGTCACTGCCCGCCCGGCCAGCATCCTGTGGTGCGACCACCTGACAGACGACAGATCAACAGCCGGGGACCCCCAAACCTCGGGGTCAGTCGTAGGCTCACTCGCACCAACAGCCCGGTGCTGCAACGACCGATTGGGTTCCCCCGTATACCTCGATCCGGTTCACCTCTTAAAGACGGTGTGCAAGAAAGCCGAGGTTCGCAGCCATCGCCACGGAGAAACCGGGCCTGGGAAGATACAGAAGGCACCGTCAAGCCTGCTGTGGCTTCGATGCCGGCCGGAGTGTCGCAGATGCCTGTGATGCCGGGGCCAAGGCGCTGAGCACCTCGACGGACCGCTGACCGCACTCGGGCAGCTCAGCGGACCATGCACACGGGGTTTCCCGGGTCGTGTCCGGCGAACCGTGCCGGTCAGTTCTGTGCAGTCACCCGCCGGTGACGACGTTTCCGGGCAGCGCGGTCGGCGCCGCGGGTGCTATGACCGACGGTGTGAAGGAGTTGGGCCCACCCGGCGTGAGAGTGGTGGCCTTTTCGGTGGGCGAGGCCGGCTGGCCGCTCGGTGCAGGTGCCGGCGCGCTGCCCGACGGTGACGGTGCCTGCGTTGGTTCCGGCGACGGCGCGGGTGCTCCGGAGGTTTTGGTCGGCTCAGGGGTCTCGGCGGGCTTGTCCTCGCCTTTGCCGCAGCCGGCTGTCAACGCGGTCATACCGACAACGGCGATTCCACCGAGCAGCAATCCGAGCCGGCAAGACACATCACGTGATTTCATCAAAACTCCTCTAAACGAGTGCGCACTCGGCGCTCTTACGGACCATTCAACGCCATCGAAGGATGATCCACCTAGGGCCGAAAGTCGGGTATTTGCGGGCCCCGCGTGCTCTCAGCGGACCTGACCCCGCCGAATAACCCGATCGCCGATATCGGAGAGAGCGTCGTCGACGGTTACATAAGTTATCGACTGGCCCTCGGTGCACAGCGCACACAGCTCCCACGTGCCCTGATCGCCACCCGGTCGATCTACCAGGCCGAAGGTGTAGGTGCCCATCACGAGGCCCAGGAATGTGAATTGCCGGCCAGCGAAAAAACCGCGGCTCGCGGCGAATCGTGAGTGATGGGCCCGCACGTCGAAGTAGGTACCCGCAGGCGCTCCCAGCGAGCTACTGCGACTGTAGCTCCAGAGCCGCCCGTCGGTCAGCAGCATCTGCAGGTTCACCGCGTCGAGGACAAAGCCTGCCGGGGACCTTCGTCTCAGCGCGCCCGCGAGGCGACCCTTGCCGAACGGCATGCGCTGGGGCCGCAGTGCGGTCCCGAGTCGGTCAGCCAGACCGCTGAGCCGGTCGGCCATGTCGTCGGCGGCACGGTCACACGCCTGCGATCGCGTCTCAAGATCACCGGCACACGCCCCGTTTGCTGCGGTGATCCGATCATGCGGTGAATCTGTGGTGCCCATCGCCCCCCGGCATTGTGACCTGGGCCGAGTTTGGCACGGAAGCGCCGCGCTGTGCGGTGATTTCGGGTTTATCGCCACCTCCGCGCAGGCCTTATATGCCGGGATGTCGACGCGCGGACCGCGGGTGCGCTCAAAGTTTGTCGGCGATGTCGGCGAAGGCGTCATCGGGGCGGGCAAACCGTGGTGGGGTGCTGTGGCCGGCGATTGCGCACAGGTCGACGTGATCTGGTGAATAGTCGACCCCGTCGTGATGCAGGTAACCGAAGCTGTAGCCGTGCACCACCACGCCCAGGAAAACGAAATCTCTGCCGCCGAGGGAAAGCGGGCCGTGGGCACAGGCGGCGTGATCGACGCGGGGGTCGAAGAAGCGGCCCCGCGGGTTGCCCCTGGAGTGGTAACTCCAAAGACGTCCGTCGGGGAGCAACAACTGTGGGCCGAGAGGCTCGAGGACGAAACCCACCGGGGAGAGCCGCTTGAGGTAACCGCGGCCGAACCAGACCCGCTTTGGCCGTACGCCGGTGTCGGCCAATCTCACCGCGAGCCCCTTGAGTCGCTCGGCCAGTTCGTCCGCGGCTGCCTGCCGCAGCGCCGTCGACCGCCCGTGGACATCCTGATCCGTCACCGTGTCACCTAATCAATCCGGACCCGACGAGCTTCTCGGGCACAACCCTCGCAGCGTCCCAATCGGCCCCGCAACGCATTCGGGGCCGGAATGGGAGATCGGCCTGCCATCGGGGGGTGTTGGCAGGCCGATCATTAGCAGATCTATACAGACCTGCCGCGGGAGAACATAACAGAAGTTATGCGCCACGCCCACAGCCGCGCCGGGCCTGTCGGGGGAGTGGTGCGCGATACTGGGATTGAACCAGTGACCTCTTCCGTGTCAGGGAAGCGCTCTCCCGCTGAGCTAATCGCGCGGGCCTCAACTCGGAGGTGGAGACGGGAATCGAACCCGTGTGCACGGCTTTGCAGGCCGTTGCCTCACCACTCGGCCACTCCACCATGGGGATCTGATGCCAGTTGCACCTTCGAGCGGATGACGGGATTCGAACCCGCGACCCTCACCTTGGCAAGGTGATGCGCTACCAACTGCGCTACATCCGCGAGCTACGGGTGAGATCGTCACCCGTTGCGAAGCACGACATTAGTCGACAGGGGGCAAACCCCACAAATCCGTATGGTCAGACGTATTTTCACTGGGACGATCCGTGCGTGCTAACCTTCGACACCGGCATCACCGAGGTGGTCGCCACCGGTCCCGTGGCTCAGTGGGAGAGCGTCCGCTTCACACGCGGAAGGTCGCTGGTTCGATCCCAGCCGGGACCACCAG
>Ga0180435_10000238_pt1 | contig 56808 bp, 49 predicted proteins | sample SS_ome_3_FD_132467 | JGI IMG/M metagenome (GOLD analysis project Ga0180435, IMG submission 132467) | Hypersaline lake sediment archaeal communities from the Salton Sea, California, USA - SS_3_S_1 metaG | ecosystem: Environmental > Aquatic > Non-marine Saline and Alkaline > Hypersaline >... | reverse complement strand
TCTGTTGTTGACCGGAACGACCGTCCCTGCCGGAGCGGCGGTGGCGGTCATTCGGGCAGGCACAAGATACCACACTTGCGTGTGGCCTATATTGCCATTATCAGCACAATATCGCAGTCGAGAGGCAAAAGCGGCACGCTTCTCCCGCTATTGGCCGTAGTATTCAACTGATACAGAGGTTTGGCGCAGGTGGACTACTTTGACCGCGCCGGAGAAACGGGACAAGGACGAGCACAAGGGGCCGTGGCAGTCACCTTTCATCCCGTGTCGTGCCTAACTCTACCACAGGTCTGTATGGCTGTCAAGGCCGGCGAGCATTTTTGTGCGCAATCCAGCCGGACAAAGAGGCCCATGTTCTTGACTTTTGTGGAGTTGCGTAGTAGGATGATTTCGCGCGATTTCTGATGCCGGGCGAAAGGCAGGCCAATCGGGCGGGGTGCCGAGAATGGAATTTGCGGACAAGCTGAGGGCGCTACGGAACCAGCATGGCCTGAATCAGTCGGACCTTGCGGACAGGTCCGGGCTCACGGCCAACAAGGTCCAGCGCTACGAACAGGCGAACCAGAAGCCGAAGGGCGACGACGCGCTCGCGCTCGCGAGGGCGCTCGGCGTCACGTCCGATTACCTGCTCGACGATTTGCTCCCGTTCCCTCCGCCGGAGGAGCACCTTTCCGAAAAGGTGGTCATCATCCGGAAGCTGGAGGGGCTGATAGGGGCGCTCCTCAGCCGCGAGGGAAGGCCCGAGGGCGACGCGGCCGAACTGCCCGACGTCGTCCACCTGCCGGTCTTCAAACTCGGGGCGGGGTTCGACGTGCGGTTCGACGCCGCGGGCCTGCCCGCCGGCGAGAAGGCGCGGGACATCTACCTGGGCGGCCTGGGCGACGGGACGTTCTTCGCCGCAGAGGTGCGCGGCTCGAGCATGCGCGGGCCGGGCGGGGGCGGGTTCGCGGTCGGCGAGGTGCTCGTGTTCCTCGTCGCCAGCTCGGACGACGTGGAGTCCGGGGACTACGCATACGTCCGGACCGAGGACGCCGGGCTTTTCAGACAGGTCTTTCTGCACGGCGACGGCCTGCGCCTGCGCGCGCTCAACCCGGCTGACCCCGAGGTCGTGGTCGGGAAATCCGAGGTCCGGCACATCTGCCGGCTGGTCCGGCGGATCCGGGACTACTGAGGGATGGCGCAAAAAAAGGGCTCGCACCCCGCCTGTAGAATCGCGGGGAGCGAACCCTTGTCATTTTGTAAAACCGGTCGTTCGGCCGGGGCCGGCGTTCGCGGCCGCTACTCCTCGGCGGGCGGCTCGGCCGGCGCCTTCGGTGCCTTCGGTGCCTCCGGGGCCGCGCAACAGCAACACGCGCCACCCTTCGCGCACATCAGGATGCCGAGCAAGAGAAGCACCGCGCCGATTCCGATGGCATACCATTGTTGCTTGCCAAATCCATCAGCCGGGTTCGGCTCGACCAAGCCCGGAACAAACGCTATCACGACCGCGATGATGCCCAGGACGACAAACACCACTCCAAGCTTCTTCATGACACAACCTCCCGAATGACCAATGGTTTCCACCCTCGTCACGTGACAACATGCTAGCGCCGCGCCGGGCGCGCCGCAAGTTTTTTCGGGACGGCGTGGAGCGGAAGCACGGCTCTACCGCTCAGCCATCAGCATGTCCTTGATCTTCATCAGGCGGCTGATGTTGCTTCGTTCCTGCTCGCTGATCTTCTGCTCGATGGAGCGCCGGTCTTGCTGGAGTTCGGGGATGAGGACGTGTTCGAGGGCGTTCGTCCGGCGGCGGGTCCGCTCGAGCTCGTGGGCGAGCAGGCGGAGCGTGTTTTCGACCTCGGCAAGCTCGAAGAGCAGTTCGGGCAGTTTGCGGGCCTCCTCGAACGCGACGTCGAGCTCGGGCGTCGTCTGCGTCAAGCTGTACCGGAACTGCCCGGGCGCGGGCGGCGGCTCAAAGACGGGGATCGCGACGCCCATCGTGCGGCGCTCGGTGACCTTGAGCCGTGCCTGCGACGCGTTCTGCCGGACGGCCTCGTCGACGGCGCCCTGCGAGGCGACCGCGCTCGCGAGCGTGAAGCGGGCGAGGAGCCGCGGCACCTCCTCGTCGAGCCGCCGCCGCAGGGGCTTGTACCGGTCGAGCAGGTCGGTGACCTGCTGGACGATCCCCTCCAGCTTGTCCTTGAGGAGCTTATGGCCGCGCTGTGCCAGCGCGAGGCGCTTCCGCAGTCGGAACAACTCCATTCGGTTCGGGTTGACTTTTCTTTTCATAAGGTTTCAGACGCAGATTCCGCGTCTAATTCTCTTCTCTCGGCTTGTAGCGGTTGTCGAGCGTTTCGGGCTTGCAGCGCTTGAGCTCGGTCCGTGGCAGTATGCCCAGGAGGTCCCACCCGAGGTCGAGTGATTCCTCGATACTGCGGTTCTCGTCGGTCCTCTGCCGGACAAAGCGGTCCTCGAACTCGTCGGAGAAGCGGACGAACAGGAGGTCGATGGCCGAGAGCGACGATTCCCCGAGCACGACGGCCAGCTCCTTGGCGGTCTTGCCGCGGGCATAGGCCGCGTAGAGCTGGTTCATCAGCTCCGCGTGGTCCTCGCGCGTCTTGTCCTTGCCGATGCCCTTGTCCTTGAGCCGCGAGAGCGAGGGGAGCACGTTGACGGGCGGGTAGATGCCCTCGCTGTGGAGCGGCCGGTCGAGCAGTATCTGCCCCTCGGTGATGTAGCCGGTCAGGTCGGGCACGGGATTGGTCTTGTCGTCGTCGGGCATCGAGAGGATGGGGATCTGCGTGATGGACCCGTTCTTGCCGCGGATTCGGCCGGCGCGCTCGTAGATGGTCGAGAGGTCGGTGTACATGTAGCCGGGGTAGCCGCGCCGGCCCGGGACTTCCTTCCGCGCGGCCGATATCTCGCGGAGCGCGTCGCAGTAGTTCGTCAGGTCCGTCAGGATGACGAGGACGTGCATGTCGAGTTCGAAGGCGAGGTACTCGGCGACGGTCAGGGCGACACGCGGGGCGGCGATCCGTTCGATGACGGGGTCGTCCGCGAGGTTGATGAAGAGGACGGCCCGTTCGATGGCGCCCGTGCGCTTGAAGTCCTCGGTGAACTGGTTCGACTCCTCGAACGTGGTCCCCATCGTGCAGAAGACGACGGCGAAGTTCTCGTGCTCCGAGAGGACCCTGGCCTGGCGGGCGATCTGCGCCCCGAGCGCGGGATGCGGCAGGCCGGCCCCGCTGAAGAGCGGGAGCTTCTGACCGCGGACGAGCGTGTTCATCAGGTCGATGGTCGAGATGCCGGTCTGGATGAACTCGTTGGGGTAGTTTCGCGCGCACGGGTTGATCGGGTTGCCGTTGATGTCGACGCTCTTGACGGGTATGACGGGCGGGCCGCCGTCGATGGGCTTGCCCATTCCGTCGAACGTCCGGCCCAGGACGTCGGGCGAGACGTCGACCTGAAGCCCGCGGCCGAGGAAGCGGAGCTTGACGCGGCCGGGCGCGATGCCCTGCGTCCCCTCGAAGAGCTGGACGAGCGCGGTGTCGGTGGTCACCTCGAGCACGCGGGCCAGGCGCTTCGAGCCGTCCTGGAGCTGGACCTCGGCCAGCTCGCCGTACGTCACGCCCTCGACGTTGTCGACCAGCATCAGCGGGCCGACGATGTCCCGAACGGTCTTGTATTCCTTGAACAAATCCTATTCCCTCTCGTTTTCCTTCTCGTTTTCCGAGTTCTCCGGCGCGGCGCCCGACCCGGCGACCTGCTCGTCGATCTCTCCGGTGATTGCCTCGATGCTTTCAAGCTTGTTCTCGGGCACGAGCTTCGCCCGCGCGACCCGTTCGAGCACCGGCAGGGCCGTGAGCTTCTCGATGTCGGCGCCGGCGTCGAGCGCCTCGCGGCACTTGTGATAGTAGTGCAGGATGGCGTGGAGCATCTTGAACTGCTTTTCGAGCGAGGTGTAGGTGTCCGCCTCCATGAACGCGTTCTGGTGGAGGAAGTCCTCGCGTATCATCTTCGCGGTCTGGAGCGTCAGCCGGTCGATGTCGGACAACGCGTCCATGCCGACGAGCCGGACGATCTCCTCGAGCTCGCCCTCGCGCTGGAGCAGGGCGCCGGCCTCTGTCCGGTTCTGGCGCCACTCGGGCCCGATGGTTTCGAGGACGTGCTCGTCGATTTCGTTCTTGTAGAGCGAATAGCTCGTGAGCCAGTTGACGGCCGGGAAGTGTCTCTGCGCGGCCAGGCGGTCGTCGAGCCCCCAGAAGACGCGGACGACGCGGAGCGTGGCCTGGACGACGGGGTCGGACAGGTCGCCGCCGGGCGGGCTGACGGCCCCGATGAGCGTGACACTGCCTTCGCGCCCGTCGGACCCGAGGCAGACGGCGTCGCCGGCGCGTTCGTAGAACGCGGCGATGCGGCTCCCGAGGTAGGCGGGGTATCCCTCTTCGCCGGGCATTTCCTCGAGCCGGCCCGAGATCTCGCGGATGGCCTCGGCCCAGCGCGAGGTCGAGTCGGCCATCATCGCAACGTCGTAGCCCATGTCGCGGAAGTACTCGGCCATCGCAATGCCGGTGAAGACGCTTGCCTCGCGCGCGGCGACGGGCATGTTCGACGTGTTCGCGACGAGCACGGTCCGCTCGAACAGCGGCCGGCCCGTCCGCGGGTCCTTCAGTTCGGGGAACTCGAGCAGGACGTCCGTCATCTCGTTCCCGCGCTCGCCGCATCCGACGTAGACGATGATCTCGGCGTCGGCCCACTTCGCGAGCTGGTGCTGGACGACGGTTTTTCCGGAGCCGAACGGGCCGGGTACGCATGCCGTACCGCCCTTGGCGAGCGGAAAAAGCTTGTCGAGCACGCGCTGGCCGGTCACGAGCGGCCTCGAGGGCGGCACCCTGCGCACCACGGGCCGCGGCTCGCGCACGGGCCAGCGCTGGAGCATCGTCAACTCGCGCTCGCCCTCTTCGGTCGCGATGACGGCCACGGTCTCCTCGATCGTCGCGTCCTTCTCCCCGGCCGATACGACCTTGCCCTTGACGCCGGCCGGGACCATTATCCTGTGCGTGATCGCCTGCGTCTCGTCAACGTGGCCGATGATGTCGCCGGGCCCGACCTCCGCCCCCTCCTTCGCATCCAGGATGAAGCGCCATTTCTTCTCGCGGTCGAGCGCCGGGATGTCCACGCCGCGCGCGATAAAGTCCCCGACCTGTGCCATGATCTTTTCGAGCGGGCGCTGGACGCCGTCGAAGATCGCGCCGATCATGCCGGGGCCGAGCTCGACGGTGAGCGGCATCCCGGTGGGGACGACCGGGTCGCCCGGGCCGAGGCCCTCGGTCTCTTCATAGACCTGGATCGAGCGTTGCTCGCCCCTGATCTCGATGACCTCGCCGAAGAGGTGTTTCTCGCCGACGCGCACCACCTCGTGCATCTTCGTGCCTTCGAGGCCGACGGCGACGACCAGCGGCCCCGATACCTTTATGATCCTTCCTTCAGCTTTGTTCGACATCGCTTTCTGGTCCCTCTAGGTGTCGGTCGGGCCGCCGTCGGCCGCGGCGCCGGCCGGCAGGTCCGTGTTGTCGGTATCGATCGAGCCCAACAGGTCGACGCCCGCGGCCTGTTCGACGCTTCTCCGGATCAGCTCGTAGCCGAGGCCCTGCGACTCGGGCCCGTCGGGCGCGACCAGCACCGCGGCCGTGGCCCCGGCGCAGAGCTCCTTGAACGCGGCCACGTCGGCCTGCGCCACGAACGACTCGCCACAGACGACGAGCCCGGTCGACGCGTCCTCGAGCACGCCGCGGAGCACGTCGAGGAAATCCGACGGCTCCGACCGGACCGCCTCGAACCCCAGGGCCGCGAACGGCAGTGTGAACCGGTCCGGGCCGGTGGCGATCATCCTAGACATCTGCGCCTCGCATGCTCTCGGCGACGAGCCGGTGCTCGATTCTGCCCGCGAGCCCGCCCAGCGCGGCGCGCAGGTTGCGGTTCTCGCGGAACAGTTGCCACAAGTATCGGAACACGCGCCCGGGCCCGAACGCCGTGTACCGGGCCGCCTCCAGGATGCGCCCGAGTTCGTTGTCCAGCTGGCCCGCGAGCGCCTGGACGGCGGCCGCGCCGGCCGACGCGTCGAACCCGCCGCCGAGCACGGCCGGCAGTAATTCGTCCACGACCTTGCCCAAGTCGGCCGGGTCCGCGTCGGCGAGCGGGGCCAGCTTCGCGCCCGCCGCGACGTGTCCGAGCAGGTGCGAATGGATGTCAGCCGCGTCGACGCCCGACATCCGGGCGCGGACGACCGCGAGTAGCGCGGCGAACTCACCCCGCGCCGCCGCCCACCGGTCCACGACGGCGGACCGGAGCGGGTCCGTCAGCCCGGGCAGTATCTCGATGAACGCGCCGTCCATCATCAGGTCGATGGCCGACGGGTGCGGTTGCCCGTCTTTGCCCGCTTCGGCCGCGGCCTCGGCGACGCGGGCGAAGGGGGGCGCCGAGGCGAGGAACTCATCCACGCCTTCCTCGGCCAGCCGCGAAAGCTCGACGGGCCGCCGCTCGACGCCGCAGTGACGCGACTGGAGCAGGTTCGACAGGTCGCGCAGGTCGTACTCGATCAGGAACACGTCGGCGACCCGTTCGTCCGGGCACTCGGCGGCGAACCCGCGGACGAAGCCGGCCAGGGCGGACTCGAGCCCGGCGGCGGCTCGGAGCGGATCGCCGGCCGGCGCGGGCGCGTCGGCATACGCCGGGCTGCGCCGGGCGGCGGCGAGGAGTTCGCCCGCCTCGGCCGCGCCCTCGGCGAGCTCGGCCACCGCCCGGGGCGTCAGGAGTGACGTCTCGAGCACGGCCACGACTCCGCTTGGGTAGCACCATTCGGTTCCGTCGGTCAAGTCCGGTCTCCGGGTTCGGCGGCGGCGGGCGCGGCGAACGCCCGTCTTGCCAGTTCGGGCATCAGTCTGCCTTTCGTCTCGGCGAGCCGCGTGTCGAGCGAGAGATCGATGTCCATCTTGTCGCCCTTGAGCAGGAAGCCGCCGCGGATCGGCGCGGACTCGGCCGCGATTTCGAGTCCGTCGCCGCCCTGCTTTTCGAGCAGGTCCGAGATTGCTTTGCGGTCCGGCTCTGCGGGGACGATGACGCCCTTCTCTCCCGCGACGGATGCGAGCCGCTCGGAGAGCCATTCGCAGTACGCGCCGTCGCGGCCGGCGACGAAACGGTCGACGGCGGCGTCGAACACCTCGTTCAGGATATCCGCCCTGCGGGCGAGGAGCTTGAGGCGGCCTTCGGCGCGGGCGACGGTGGCGTGCTGGTCGCGCTCCTGTTCGAGCTCCCTGCGCGCCTGTTCGACCGAGTCGTGGGCTCGCTTCTCGTTCTTCGCGCGCGCCGCCTTGACGCGCCCGTCGGCCCGCTCCTGCGCCTCGCGCGTTATCTTCTCGGCCTCGGCCTTCGCCGACTCGAGAACCTTCTTCTCTATGTTGTCGATGCTCATGTCAGGTTCCGGGCGTCATCATCTTGATTGCGGGGTCGGCGAACGTGACATCCTTGTTGGTGACCCATAGGATGAGCAGAATTGCGGCGAGCAGGGCGACGACGGCGTACGTCTCGACGAGCGCGGGCAGGATGATCGCCCGGCCGCTCTCTTCGGGTTTCTTGGCGGTGAGGTTGATTGACGCCGCGGACGTCATTCCCTGGTTGACGGCGCTCAGCCACAGCACGACGCCGGCGCACAGGCCGATGAAGAAGAGCGCGAGCCCGACCAGCGGAGCGACGGCGACCTGGCCGGCCATCAATCCGGTCTGCAGGGCGATCATGATGGCGATGATCAGGCCGTAGAACCCCTGTGTGCCGGGCAGAGCCATCAACACGAGCAGTTTGCCGAAGAGCTCGGGCTTCTCGGACATCACGCCGGCGCCCTGGACCGAGGCCACGCGAATCCCCTTGGCCGAGCCGATGCCGCCGAGCATGACGGCCAGGATACTGCCGACGACCGCCCAACCAATCCCAGTCTGCAGAAAATACACGGCCAAAAACTCTTCCATCTCTCGTCCCTCTCAGAAAGTGCCGGTCATTCCTTCTCGATAACGCGAACGGTCCGCGGTGAGCCGAGCGGCGCAAACGGCGTGGCCCCGCCCTGGTAGAACTTGGTGAAGAACTCGACGAATATCAGACGGGCGGAGTGGACGAACCCGCCCAGCGTGCTGATGAGGAAGTTGAATGCGTGCCCGCAGACGCCGATGACGACCGATATGAGGAGCGCGACAAGCGGGAGCTCGAGGAAGCCGGCCACGAACTTGATCGGGCCGCCGAGGAACGGCAGTATCTGCGAGCCGGCCAGGACGAGCTGAACGAGCACGTTCGGGACGACGGCGGCGATGATGTTGAAGGACATCCCGACGATGACGGTCGTCAGGCCGAGCGCCAGGAGCCGGCTGTATGAAAGCGTGTCGCCGATGAAGGACGTCGTTCCATACGTGCCCAGGATGCCGTATAGACTGACGACGCCGGTGACGGCCTTTGCGAAGAAGCCCTTTTCGTGCCGGCCCTGCGTGAGGACGAGGCCGAGTCCGGCCGTGACGACCATCCCAAGGGCCACCTTCGTCCACACCGGCGGCAGGACGCCCGCGCCGCCCACGAGCAGGAGCACGAGTCCGGGCAGGAAGATCAGCCACAGGCCGCCGTCGCAAAGCCCCGCGAGCCGTCGGCCCCTGCGCCATTGGCGGTAGAGCAACAGGGCCATGCCGTAGAACTGGTTCAGCATGCCGATGCCAAGCACGACGCCGAGGACGAGCACGGTCTTCTTGAGCGGGTCGACGATCATCAGGTTCGTGACAAAGCCCTCGGCTCGCTCGCCGAGGTATCCGCCGCTGGCCAGGTCGGCCGCCCATGAACCCGTCAGGACGCCGACGACCGCGGCCGAAAGCCCGCACCAGGTGAGCAGGCCGAAGAACCTCGCAAGCGACGGGTGGTCCGCCGCCTTTCGCGCCAGCCACCAGCCGGTCGCCATGAGCATCAGGCCGTAGACGACGTCGCCGAAACAACAGCCGAAGAAGACGAGGAACGTGAGAAAGATGAACGGGCTCGGGTCGAACTCGAAGTAATTGGGCAGTCCGAACATCGACGTGAGGAACTGGGCGGGCGCCCAGAGCCGCGACCCGCCGAGCGAGACGGGAACGTCCTCGTCCGGCGTCGGGTCGTCGGCGATGAGACTCACCGACGGGAACTCGGCGGCGATGAGCTTCTCCAGTTTCGGCATCTCGCGGACGCGCACGTAGCCCGAGAGGGTCGCGATACGCTTCGAGGCGAGCGTCTTGGCCGATGCGGAGTGCCGCTCGGCCTCGGCCTGCCAGTGGGCGAGCGCGGCGACGACGGCCCGGCGTTCCGCGGCCAGTGCCCGCGCCTCTTCGGTCAACCGCCGCACGCGTTCCTGCGCGGCTTCGAGGGCGGCCTCCGTCTTCGCGATGACGTCCCGGACGCCGCCGGCGCCCGGGTCGAGGGCGAGGGACCGGAATCCGTGGGCGCGGAGCAACTGGGTCGCTTCGTCCCGGGCGTCGTTCAGCCAGACGGCGGCGACGAGCGCCCGTGCGCCCTTGACGGCGCCCGGCTCGAGCGCGACAGATTCCGATTCGGCCGCGGCCTCGATGAGACCGGGCAACGTCTTTGCGGGCACGGTCCCGAGCTCGGCACCGCACCGGGCAAGCCCCGCGGGCGGGGCGTCGGCCCCGGCCCAGTCCGCGAGCGCCGCGAGGCGAGCCGTCAGTTCCTCGGCCTTCTTCTCGGCCTCGGCGTGGTCCCGCTGGATGCGGTCCGTCCGCGCCTGGAGGTCCGCTACGTCGACGGCGGCGACGTGCCGGTCGAACTCAGACCGTTCCATCTCAGCGGGCAGGTTGACGAAGTTCTCGTGGAACCGGCGCTTCGGCGGGACGAAGCCGTCGAGGATGTCGAGCGCCCGAGAGAGTTTGTCGGCGTTCTCGACCGCGGCGTCGAGCCCGGTTGGCGCGCCGGGGGTGAGGGAGGGATTGGGACTACGATTAGGATTAGGATTACGATCAGGGTCAGGAGCGAGGTCAGTGGGAGCGGCCTGTTCCTTCAGGTCGATGATGTGGACGGTGCGCGAGCCGGCGAGCGCCTCGATCATCTGGTCGAGCCGTCCGCGCTCGACGAGGAACCAGGTTCGTTTGACTTTTTCAATCGCCATCGGGCTCTTGCTGTTTCAGGACTTGTGACAGTGTCCACTCCACGAGTTCATCGAACCGCCGCTTTCGCGCGTCCTCGAGGTTCTGTTCGTCCTTGCGGAACCCGGCGTCGATCTCGGCGGTGGCTTTTTCGGTCTTGGTTTTGTACTCGGCGGCTAGCTTTGCCTTGGCCTGCTCGATGGCCGCGTCCGTCTGTTTCGCGATCTCGGCGGCCTCGTCGTCGGCATTCCGGGCCAGTTCCTTCGCGCGGGCCCCGGCGGCGGAGAGTACCTCGTCGGCCTGTTGCTCTATCCGGGCGATCTGGCCGAAGATGCTGTCGTTGTGGTCAGCCATTGTCCGTGGCTCGCGTGTAGGGATATGTGCAGGCGAATTGTAACGCTTGCGCCGCCGTGAATCAAGGGCGGGGGCGGCGCGGAGTGGCGGAGCAAGGGGCCGGGGAAGCGGTTGTGCGGGGGAACCTACGGCGTGTCGCCCCCGATTTTGCGTATGACCCGCGCGGGCACGCCGCCGACGAGCGTCCAGGCCGGCACGTCTTCGGTGACCACGCCGCCCGCGGCGACGAAGGCGCACTCACCGACCGTCACGCCCGGCAGGATGGTGACGCCCGCGCCGATGAAACAGCCGCGCTCCAGCACCACCGGCGCGGTGAGCGCCGGGAAATGCTTCTGGAGGGGATGTGTTTCGTAGCCGACGTTCGTGTGGGTCAGGATCGTGACCCGTTCCGCGATGGTCACGTCGTCCGACAGCGTGACGCGGTCGTACAGGTCGATGAGCGCCTCGTCGCCGATGAAGCAGTCATTGCCGACGCGGAGCCCGCGGAAGCCGGTGTGGTAGCAGTTGAAAAACCTGACGCCGTGGATGATGACGTTGCGGCCGAATCTTGCGCCGAGCAGGCGGAGGTAGAGCGTCCGGAGTTGGGGAAAGACGAGCGCCCTGAACACGACCATCAGCAGTGTGGCGAGTCCGTACCGGGCGGCCTTTCGCAGTCCGATCTCGCGCAGGGCCTTCACGTGTCCTTTTCCCGTCCGAGTTTCGTGTCGGAGATGACGAACTGCGGCTCTCTGTTCTGGTAGAGGAACATCCGGCCGACGTATTCGCCGATGACGCCCACCGAGATGAGCTGGACGCCGCCCAGGAAGAGGATGGCGACGATCTGGGACGCCCAGCCCGCGGGCCCGAGGCCCATCACGACCTGCCGGACCGTGAAATACGCGGCCAGCAGAAGGCCGATGGCGGACACGATGAAACCCAGCACCGTCGCGATCCTCAGCGGCAGGACGGAGAAGTTCGTGGCGAGCTTCGACCACACGGCGAGCGAACGGATGAGGTTGTAGTTGCCACGCCCGGAATACCGCTCGTGGTGCCGGACCATTATCTGCGTGATGTTCTGTGTGACGCGGAAGAGCAGGCCGTCCACGTAGGGGTACGGGCCGTCGTACCGGAGAAGTTCCATCACGACCTGCCGCTTGAGCGCCTTGTACGGCGACATGTAGACGTGAGGCGGCTTCCGCAGGACGATGTTCGCCGCCTTGTCGTTGACCCAGCTTCCGAAGTTCTTGAACCAGGTCTGCTTCTTCGTGTCGAACTTCGCGTAGCAGACGTCGTATCCCTTGTCCAGTTCGGCGAGCAGGGCGGGGATGTCGGCCGGGTCGTGCTGGAGGTCGTCGTCCATTATGATGACCTGTTCGCCGAGCGACCGGCTCAGGCCGGCCATGAGGGCGCTGTCCTGGCCGAAGTTCTTTCGCAGACTGATTGCCTTCAGGGCGCTGTATTCCTCGCACAGCCCGACCATCACGTCCCACGAGTTGTCCGGACTGCAATCGTTGACGAGCAGGATTTCGTACGGCTTGCCCATCGGCTCGAGCGCGTCCGTGAGCCGCTGCATCAGCTCGGGCAGGCAGTCCGCGCTCCTGTAAACCGGGATGATGACCGAGACCTGAATGCCCGAAGCCATGTCCGCCTCCGCAGTACCGCCGAGAGTTGCCGCTCGCGTCCCTCAGAGCGTCCGTTCTTTTTCCCGCGCCCGATGTCCTGCTTCCGGGCTTGCGCGTAGACTACTTTACCGCGGGAATGAAATCAAGAGAAAGCCGGACGCGCCGCGCGGGCCAATGCTCGATTGCCGGCGGACTGAGCCGCGGCGGTGTGCCGGAGATTGCGGGCCGCATATTCGTGTTTGAAAATCCTGCGCCGCGGCGCTAGACTATAGGCGCCAGAGACGAGAACAAAACCTCTGCGCGGCTCGTGCTTGGAAGCGAATATATTTTGAACCGATGCCCACGCGAGGGAGCCTTGCTTTGACGGGCTGGCATATGCCCCCGGCCGCTCGCGGCCGACGGGATTTGTGAAACCGTCATGCGGCGCCCACGTGAATTCAAGGGTTCCAAATAAGTCTTCCTCACGGCCGAGGCGGAGGTTTTTTTTCGCCTGCCCTTCCCCTCCAGTCGCAATCGTAATCTTACTCTGACTCCTACTCCTAATCGTAATTCCTCCCGTGCCTCGGATGAGGAACGATTATTGAAGTTCATGTTGAAAATGTAACCACACCGAGGAACAACAGGGGTCCTTCGCTCCGCTCAGGATGACACAACTACAGCCCATTGAACGAGGCATGTCATTCTGAGCGTCAGCGAAGAATCTCCAGAACGCATCGGCCATTTCCGTCATCAACATGGAAGTCAACAGGATTACGAGTAAGATGACTATCAGGAAGAGGATGTCACGCGCGAACCTGGCCGGTTCCGCGAACGACGAACTTGTAGATGGTAAGCTCGCGCAGGCCCATCGGCCCGCGTGCGTGGATCTTGTCGGTGGAGATGCCGATCTCGGCGCCCATTCCGAACTCGCCGCCGTCGCTGAACCGCGTCGAGGCGTTGACGAGCACGGTCGCGGAATCGACCTCCTTGAGGAACCGTTCGGCGGCGGCCTCGTCCCGCGTCACGATGGCGTCCGTGTGGGCCGAGCCGTATTGGGCGATGTGCTCCATCGCCTCGTCGAGTGAATCGACGATGCGGACCGCGAGGATGAGGTCGAGGTATTCGGCGGCGTAGTCGTCCTCGGTCGCGTGCTGGAGGTCGGGCATGATCGCGCGGCACCGCTCACAGCCGCGGATGTCCACGGCCTCCTCGCGGAGCTCGGGCACGATCCTGGGGAGGAACTCGCCGGCGACGTTCACGTGCACGAGCAGTGTCTCCATCGCGTTGCAGACGCCCGGGCGCTGGACCTTGGCGTTCAGCACGATTCGGGCCGCCACGTCGAGGTCGGCGTCGGCGTCGACGAAGACGTGGCACACGCCCTTGTAGTGCTTGATGACGGGTACCTTCGCCTTCTCGACGACGGCGCGTATCAGCCCCTCGCCGCCGCGCGGGATTACGAGGTTCACGCGGCCCTCGGCCGAGAGCAGGGCGTCGACGGCCGCGCGGTCGGTCGTCTCGACGAGCTGTATCACGCCGCGGTCGAGCCCCGCCTGCTCGGCGGCGTCGGCCAGGACGTTCCGGATGGCGAGGTTCGAGTGGATGGCCTCCTTGCCGCCGCGGAGGATGACCGCGTTGCCCGACTTCAGGCACAGGCCCGCGGCGTCGGCCGTCACGTTCGGCCTCGATTCGTAGATGATGACGATGACGCCGATGGGCACGCGGACGCGCTCGATCCTCAGCCCGTTCGGCCGCTCGACCGTCTCGAACACCTCACCCACGGGGTCCGGCAGGTCGCGCACGACGCGCAACCCCTCGGCCATTCCCTGTATGCGCTTGTCCGTGAGCGTGAGCCGGTCGACCATTGCGGCCGAGAGTCCGCTCGCGGCGTCGAGGTCCTTTTGGTTCTCGGACTTGAGCGTCTCCGCGTGCGCGAGCAGACCGTCCGCCATGAGGCCGAGGGCGCGGTTCCTCGCGTCGGTGGATGCGTTGGCCAGCGAGCGCGACGCGGCCGCGGCCTTCGCCGTCAGGTCGTCGACATACCGTGTGACATCCATGTTCTCGCTCCCATACGGACTCGGAACGACGTGATTATATCGGGCGTCCGCGCGGCATTCAACCACAATGGGCCGGGCGAGCGCGGTTCGTCAGGTTCATACGGCGTTCTCCTGCTTCATGCGACCGAGCCCATTTTGCGACGGCCGCCGCTCTTGTCCAAACAATCCCAGTTGAAATCCGCTTCCGCCTTGTGCTACGCTGTGGCCGCGCTACCGCGATGGAGAACGGCCGAATGTACGAACGATTGAGACGCGAGCCGGATTTCGAACAGTTCCTCAAGGTCCTGCGGCGCGAAGGCACGCCCCGACACCTCCCGTTCTACGAGCACGTGGCCAGCCCCGGTTTCATCGCACGCCGCACGAACACGGAATTCGGCAAGCCCGGCCTGCCGTCTGCCGACTATTGGAAAATCTTCGCCGATTTCTGGCGCGGCATGGCCTTCGACTGCGTCCCGATGGAAATCGGGCTCAAGCATCCTCCGCCCAAGACGCCGCCGCCCAAACCAAAGCCCGAACAGCCGAAGCCCCGGACCGGCCCCGCCTACAGCCACGGCAGTGAATCCGGCGTCTGCATCAGCAACCGCGAGGATTTCGAGAACTATCCCTGGCCGCTGGAGTCGGACCCGGTCCAGTTCTCGTACTTCGAGATCGTCGCGAAATTCCTGCCCGACGGCGCCAAGATCGTCGGCGGCGTGTCCGGCGGGCCGTACGAATGGGTCTCTGGCCATCTCGGCACCATCGGCCTCGCCTACATACTCGCCGACGACCCCGAGCTGGCCGAGCTGGTCTTCAAGAAGCTCCACGGGCTGTACGTCAACGCCGTGCGGACGCTCGCGTCGATGGACTTCATCGGCGCACTGCGCCAGGGCGACGACCTCGGCTTCAAGACCTCGACCTTCCTGCCGCCCGGCCTGCTCCGCAAGCTCGTCTTCCCGATATACAAGGACATGGCCGACGCCGCACACGACGCGGGCAAGCCGTTCATCCTCCATTCCTGCGGCAACCTCGCCGAGGTGTACGACGACCTCATCGACTGCGGCATCGACGCGAAGCATTCGTTCGAGGACGTCATCCAGCCCGTCGGCGAGTTCAAGAAACAGCACGGCGACCGGATGACCCCGCTCGGCGGGCTCGACGTCGACGTGATCTGCCGCGGCACGAAGGACGAGATCCGCGCCTACACGCGCCGGCATATCGAGGAATGTTTCGCCGACGGCTATTGGGCGCTCGGGACCGGCAACTCGCTCACCGACTACATGCCCGTCGAGAACTACATCACGGCCCTTGAAGAGGGACTGAGCATCACGTCGTAGTCTTACTCGTACTCGTAATCCCAATCCCCCTCACCTCGACCGGCGAGGCATTTGACTCGGCAACCTCCTCGGCATATAATCCGGCCTGACAGGATGAGGACGAGGACCGTGTTCGAGCTGACCATCAGGACGGAGTTCGCCGCGGCGCACCGGCTCCGGGAGTACGAGGGCGCGTGCGAGAACCTCCACGGCCACAACTGGAAGATAGACGTGGTGCTCCAGGCCGACCGCCTGAACCGGCTCGGCATGGTCGTCGACTTCAAGGAAGTGAAGGCGCACCTGAACGAAGTCCTCGGCGAGCTCGACCACGCGTTTCTCAACGACCTGGAGCGCTTCAAGAACACCAACCCGACGACCGAGAACATCGCGAAGTCCATCTGCGAAGAGCTCGCCGGGCGGTTGCCGCAGGGCGTTCGCGTCAAGAGCGTCACGTCGTGGGAATCCGACCGCTGTGGAGCGACGTATGTTCCTTGAAACATACTTGCACCACGTATGGTTTTGTGGTTGAAAGATCCTTCGTGCTCTTCGTGCCCCCGCCATACGGACGGCGGGTAAACTTCGTGGTGAGAGAGTTATGACGAAGCCAATAATTCAGGTTGCGCTCGATTTCGATGAACTGCCCCGGGCGCTCAAACTGGCGCGCGAGGTGGTCGAGGGCGGCGCGGACTGGCTCGAGGTCGGTACGCCGCTCCTCAAGAGCGAGGGGATGGAGGCGGTCCGCGCCCTGCGGCGCGAGTTCCGCGAGCGCAAGATCGTCTGCGACACGAAGACGATGGACGCGGGCCGCGCCGAGATGGAGATGGCCGCGAAGTCCGGCGCCAACGTCGCCGTCGTGATGGGTATCGCGCCCGACGAGACGATAAAGGACGCGGTCCGCGCCGGCAAGCAGTACGGCATCGAGGTCGCGGCCGACCTGATGGGCGTGACGGACGTCGCCGCCCGCGCGAAGCAACTCGCCGAATGGGGCGTGGACCAGGTCTGCGTGCACACCCCCATCGACGACCAGATGGCCGGGCGTGTCTCGTTCGAGCGCGTCAAGGCCGTCGCCGCCGCCGTGGACATCCCGATCTCCGTCGCGGGCGGCATAAACTCCGAGACCGCGGCCGACGCCGTCGCGGCCGGGGCGAGCATCGTCATCGTCGGCGGCGCGCTCACCAAAGCCAGGGACGCGCGCGAGGCCGCCGCCGAACTGAGGAAGGCGGTCGACAAGGGCGTCCGCATCGAGTCGCACCTCTACAAACGCGCGGCCGGCGACGACGAGATCCACAAGGTCTTCGAGCTCGCGTCCACCGCGAACATCTCCGACGGCAACCATCGCCTGCCCGGGCTCGAGGGCATCCGGCCCATCAGCCCCGACTGCAAACTGGTCGGCCGCGCCGTCACCGTCCGCACGTATCCCGGCGACTGGGCGAAGCCGGTCGAGGCGATCGACTCCGCCGGGCCCGGCTCCGTCATCGTCATCGAGGCGGGCGGAAAGCCGCCGGCCGTCTGGGGCGAGCTCGCGACCCACACCGCGGTCGGCAAAGGCGTCGCGGGCGTCGTCATCGACGGCGCGATCCGCGACACCGCCGACATCCGGGAGCTGAACTTCCCGGCGTTTTCGAGGCACATCGCGCCGAACGCCGGCGACCCGAAGGGAATGGGCGAGACCGGCGTGCCCATCGTCATCTCCGGCATCCGCATCTGCCCCGGCGACTGGATAGTCGGCGACGACGACGGAGTGCTGGTCGTGCCGAAGGACCGCGCGGTCGAAATCGCCAACCGCGGCCAGGACTGCCTTGAGAAGGAGAACCGCGTCCGGGCCGAAATCACCGAAGGGAGGTCGACTCTCGCGCAGGTCCAGAACCTGCTCCGCTGGGAAAAAGTATGACATGGGCCGAGCGCTGTGGCCTGCGATTGGTCTGAGTCTTTTCCTGACAACTCCTTGTGGTTGTGCGGCCATGAAGCCGAAACCGCCAGAGCAACCTGAGCGCGGGCCCGGCGGCGCGGACTACGCGCACGCGAAGGTGAAGAAAAGCTCCGTCGGCCGCGGCGGGAAGAAGGCGTGGATCTTCGAGCCCGCGGACCCGTCGCCGGAGAAAGCCCCGGTCGTCGTCTTCCTCCACGGCTGGGGCGCGTGGTGGCCCCTCCACTACCGGACCTGGATCGACCACCTCGTCCGCCGAGGCAACGTCGTCATCTACCCCCGCTACCAGGCCAGCTTCGTCACGTTGCCAACAAGAATGACGGCGAACGCGATAGCGGGAATCCAGGACGCGCTCGCCGAACTCCCGAAGGACGGCCGCGTGCACCCCGACGGCGACCGGTTCGCCGTCGCCGGCCACTCGCTCGGCGGCGTGATCGCGGCGAACGTCGCCGCCACGGCCGATGACGCCGGCCTGCCCCGGCCGCTCGCCGTGATGTGCGTCCAGCCCGGCGACCCCAAGCACGCACAGGTCGTTTCGGAGCCGCTCGGCACGATCGACATGCAGTTCCGAGGCGTGCTCGGCGACTGCTCGGCCATACCCGCGGGGACCCTCGTGCTCGTCGTCGTCGGCGATTGCGACGAGGTCGTCTCGGACACGACCGCCCGGATAATCTGGGACGGCATCCGCCATCTGCCCGCGGCGGACCGCGACTTCGTCATCGTGCATTCCGACGACCACGGCTCGCCGGCGCTCAAGGCCGACCACTTCTCGCCGATCGCGCCGCAGAAAAATTCCTTCGTCGAATGGACGGGCAGCGCACGCACGGACGCGCTCGATTACTACGGCACGTGGAAACTGCTCGACGGCCTGACCGACGCGGCCTTCCACGGCCGGAACCGCGAATACGCACTGGGCAACACGCCCGAACAGCGCTACATGGGCACGTGGCCCGACGGCACACCGGTCAAGGAACTCGAGGTGCTCGAAAAATAAGACGCCTGCTCGCACCCGGTGTCCGCCTGTGACCGAAATAAAAACCGCCGACATAACCAACGCCGCCACAACAAGAAGGGGGTTTCGCTTGACAAGACGCGGGGCGCGGAGTAACCTCCCCGCAACTTGTCGCACACCTTTTTCGGCCAGGAGAGAATAAGATGAAATCAGCGCTGTTCGTCTGGGGCGGTTGGGATGGGCACGAGCCGAAACAGTCCGCCGAGGCCGTCGCTCCAGTCATCGAAAAGGCGGGCCTCAAGGTCGAAATCTCGAACACGCTCGACGCTTACCTCGACGCGGACAAGATGAAGTCGTACAGCGTCATCGTCCAGTGCTGGACGATGGGCGAGATCACGGGCGAGCAGTGGAGCGGGCTGTCGAACGCGGTCAAGGGCGGCGTCGGCATGGCCGGCTGGCACGGCGGGATGGGCGACTCCTTCCGCACGAACTCCGCGTACCAGTTCATGGCCGGCGGGCAGTTCGTCGACCACCCCGGCGGCATCATCGACTACGACGTGCACGTCACGAAGCCGGACGACCCGATCGTCAAGGGCATCGGGGACTTCAAGCACAAGTCCGAGCAGTACTACATGCACGTGGACCCGTCGAACGAGGTGCTGGCCGAGACGCCGGTCACGGGCCAGCACTGCCCGTGGGTCCAGCCGTTCACGATGCCCGTCGTCTGGAAGCGGATGTACGGCAAGGGGCGCGTGTTCTATTCCGCCCTCGGCCACGTCGCAAAGGAGTTCGAGGTGCCCCAGATAATCGAGATCACGAAGCGCGGCATCCTCTGGGCCGCCGGCAAGTAGCCCGTGAGGATGCTTGTATGGGAGATTCTTCGCTGACGCTCGGAATGACGGCACTCCTTGTCTGTGTGCGCCTTCGAGCCATGCTGAGCGAAGCAAAGCGTCCCTGCTTCTCGCGCATACTGGTCCGTCTGCAACGTGACGCTCAATAAAGGAGCAGAGCCGTGGCGAAGAAAAACGGCAAGGTGAAGGTCGGCGTCGTCGGGTGCGGCAATATCTGCGGCATCTATTTCGACCGGATGATCAACACGTTCGACATCCTCGACGTGGCCGCCTGCGCGGACATCGTTCCCGAACGCGCGCGGGCGAAGGCCGGGCAGTTCAACGTGCCGAAGGCGTGCACGGTCGACGAACTGCTCGCCGACCCCGAGATCGAGATCGTCGTGAACCTGACCATCCCCAAGGCCCACGCGAGCGTGGCGCTGGCCGCGCTCAAGGCGGGCAAGAACGTCCACAACGAGAAGCCGCTCGCCATCTCGCGCGAGGACGGCCGGAAGATGCTGGCCCTGGCGAAGCGGAGGAAACTGCTCGTCGGCTGCGCGCCGGACACCTTCCTCGGCGGCGGGCTCCAGACCTGCCGCAAGCTCATCGACGACGGCGTCATCGGCGAGCCGGTCGGCGCGACCGCGTTCATGCTCTGCCACGGACATGAAAGCTGGCATCCGGACCCGGAGTTCTACTACAAGGCGGGCGGCGGCCCGATGTTCGACATGGGCCCGTACTACCTGACCGCGCTCGTGTCGCTCCTGGGCGCCGTCAGGCGCGTCACCGGCTCCGCACGCATCACGTTCCCGGAACGGACCATCACCAGCCAGCCGAAGAAGGGCACGAAGATCAAGGTGGACGTGCCAACCCACATCGCGGGCGTCATGGACTTCGCCAACGGGGCCGTCGGCACCATCGTCACGAGCTTCGACGTCTGGGCCGGCGTGCACCCGCCCATCGAGATTTACGGGACCGAGGGCTCGATGAGCGTCCCCGACCCCAACGGCTTCGGCGGGCCCGTCCGGGTCAAGCGCTGTGACGAGCCCGAGTGGCGGGACCTCCCGCTGACGCACGGGTACGCCGAAAACAGCCGCGGCATCGGCGTCGCCGACATGGCCTGTGCACTGCGCTCGGGCCGGCCCAACCGCGCGAGCGGGGCGCTGGCCTGCCACGTGCTCGACATAATGCACGCCTTCCACGACGCCTCGAAGGAGGGGCGGCACATCCGGCTCAGGAGCGGCGTGGACCGGCCGAAGCCCCTGCCAACGGGGCTCCGCGACGGCGCGCTGGACAAGTGACGGGCGCATGCGGCACGGAGTCGAATCCTTGGCCGCCAACTGACGATTTTTTCTTGACCTGAACCGCGGCCGCCGCCATAATGCGGCGGCCCCTTGTAACCGAGCGTTCGCACGAACGCGAGACCGGCCACGAACGACGATATGAACCGACACGAGGTAGTGGGTGTTTCCTTCTTGTTCTTGCCGCCGCTCCGATGAGAGTCGGCCGCACGGTCGACGAACGCACCGCAGTTCCACCGAAACTATCGACACCGGGCGTACCGACGTGCCCACCCGCACGCGCACGGACCGTCCGCGCGAGCACTGCGGCGTGTTCGGCATCTTCGGGGACGACCGCGCGGCCGAGCGAGCATACTTCGGCCTCTACGCGCTCCAGCACCGCGGCCAGGAGAGCTCGGGCATCGCGTCCGCCGACGGCGAAAACGTCCGCCTGCGGCGCGGCATGGGGCTCGTGTCGCAGGTCTTCAGCCCGCGCGACTTCGAGTCCGGCCTCGTTGGCCGCTCGGCCATCGGCCACAACCGCTACTCGACGACCGGCTCGTCGGACATCACGAACGCTCAGCCGATCCTCGTGCAGTACAAGCGCGGCCAGATCGCGGCCGCCCACAACGGCAACCTCGTCAACGCCGCCGAGCTCCGCCGAGAGATGGAGGAGTCCGGCTCCATATTCCAGACCACCACGGACAGCGAGGTGGTCGTGCACCTCATCGCGGGGTCCGGCGCGGACAACATCAGCGAGATGGTGGTGGACGCGCTCCGCAGGGTCGAGGGGGCCTACTGCTTCCTGTTCCTGACGCCGACACAGCTCATCGCTGCGCGGGACCCGCGCGGCTTCCGGCCGCTGTGCCTGGGCCGGCTGGGCGGCGCCGCCGTCGTGGCGTCGGAATCATGCGCCCTCGACATCATGGGCGCGGAATACGTCCGGCCCATCGAGGCGGGCGAGGTGCTGGTCGTCGACGACGCGGGCCAGCGGTCGCTTCGCCTGCCGCCGGCCCCGCACGAGAGCCGGTGCATCTTCGAGTTCATCTACTTCTCCCGGCCCGACAGCTGGATTTTCGGCGAGAAGGCCGACAAGATCCGGCGTCGGCTCGGGCGGCTCCTGGCCCGCGAAGCGCCCTGCCGGGCCGACATCGTCATCGCCGTGCCCGACTCGGCGAACACCGCCGCGCTCGGCTACGCCGAGGGCTCGGGCATCCGGTTCGAGATCGGCCTCATACGCAACCACTACATCGGCCGCACGTTCATCTCGCCGCGGCAGGACGCTCGCGACCGCGACGTGCGCGTCAAGTTCAACCCCGTCGTCGGCGTGCTCAAGGACAAGCGCGTCGTGCTGGTCGAGGACTCGATCGTGCGCGGCACGACCCTGCGGAACCTGGTCCGCCTCATCCGGCACGGCGGAGCGTCCGAGGTACACGTCCGCGTGAGCTCGCCGCCCATCGTATCGCCGTGCTTTTACGGGATCGACATGTCGAGGAAGTCGGAGCTGATCGCGGCCAACAGAACGCTGGAGGATATCCGGCAGTTCGTCGGCGCGAACTCGCTGGAATACCTCTCGGTCGGCAAACTGCGGCAGGCCGTCGAGGACCCGGCGAACTACTGCTTCGGCTGTTTCTCGGGCGAGTATCCCGCGCCCGTGCCCATGGACTTCGACAAAGAGATGTTCTCGGCCGGGAGCAGGAAGGGGAAAAGCTGTGGGGACTGACGCGGCCGTTCTGGCCCTTGAAGACGGCAAGGTGTTCCGCGGCCAAGCGTTCGGCGCACGCGGCGAGCGCTGCGGCGAGGTCGTCTTCAACACGAGCATGACCGGCTACCAGGAGGTGCTCACCGACGCCTCCTACAAGGGGCAGATCGTCGCGATGACCTACCCCCTCATCGGCAACTACGGCATCAACGACGAGGACTCCGAGTCCTGGAAGCCATGGCTCGACGGCTTCGTCGTCAAGGAGCTGAGCCGCATCACGAGCAACTGGCGCGCGACGAAGAGCGTCGACCAGTTCATGAAGGAGCACGACATCGTCGGCATCGAGGGCATCGACACGCGGGCCCTGACGCGCCACATACGCGAGGCCGGCGCGATGAAGGCCGTGCTGTCGACCGTGGACCTCGACCCGGGCGCGCTCGTCGCCAAGGCAAAGGCGTCGCCCGGCCTCGTCGGCCGCGACCTCGTCAGGGAGGTCACGTGCGACAAGTCCTTCGAGTGGGACAGGGGCCTCTCGGGCGACGAGCGCCTGCACGTGGTCGTGCCCGACTGCGGCGTCAAGTACGGCATCCTGCGCCAACTCGTGCGGTTCGGATGCCGGCCGACCGTCGTGCCCGGCAACGCCACGGCCGACGCAATCCGCGCCCTCAGGCCCGACGGCGTCATGCTCTCGAACGGGCCCGGCGACCCCGCCGCGCTCCCGTACGTGGTCGAGATGACGCGAGGCCTGCTGGACCCCGGCCGCGGCCCGAGCATCCCCGTCTTCGGTATCTGCCTCGGGCACCAGGTCCTCGGCCAGGCGCTCGGCGGCGTCACGTACAAGCTCAAGTTCGGCCACCACGGCGCGAACCACCCCGTCCGGGACGTCCGGACCGGCAAGGTGGCCATCACGGTCCAGAACCACGGGTTCTGCGTGGACATGGATTCGCTCGACCGGGCCGCGATCGAGATCACGCACATCAACCTGAACGACGGGACGCTCGAGGGCATCCGTCACAAGACGCTCCCGGCGTTCTCCGTGCAGTTCCATCCCGAGGCGTCGGCCGGGCCACACGACGCGCACTACCTGTTCGGCTGTTTCGTGGACCTTATGAAGGAACAACGTGCCCAGGCGAACTGACATACACAAGATTCTCGTCATCGGCTCCGGGCCGATAATCATCGGCCAGGCGTGCGAGTTCGACTACTCCGGAAGCCAGGCCTGCAAGGTGCTCCGCGCCGACGGGTTCCACGTCGTCGTAATGAACAGCAACCCGGCGACGATCATGACCGACCCGGCCACGGCGGACACGACTTACGTCGAGCCGCTGACCGTGGACGCCGCCGAGTCCGTGATCGAACGCGAGCGGCCCGACGCCCTGCTTCCGACGGTCGGCGGCCAGACGGCTCTCAACCTGGCCGAAGACCTCGCCCACCGCGGCATACTCAAGAAGTACAACGTCGAGATGATCGGCGCGTCGCCCGAGGCGATCAGCCGCGCCGAGTCGCGCGACGAGTTCAAGGCGACCGTCGAGAAGGCCGGGCTGAAGGTGCCGCGGAGCGGCATCGCCAACAACTTCGAGGAGGCGATGAAGGCCGCCGAGGCCGTCGGAATGCCGGTCATCATCCGCCCCAGCTTCACGCTCGGCGGGGCGGGCGGCGGCGTCGCCTACAATATCGAGGAGTTCGCGGAACAGGCCCGCAAGGGGCTCGAAGCGAGCCCCGTCCACCAGATTCTCGTCGAGCAGTCCGTCATCGGCTGGAAGGAATACGAGCTCGAGGTGATGCGCGACAAGAATGACAACGTCGTCATCATCTGCTCCATCGAGAACCTCGACCCGATGGGCGTCCACACCGGCGACAGCATAACGGTCGCGCCGGCTCAGACGCTGACCGACCGCGAGTACCAGCAGATGCGCGACGCCGCGATAGACATCATCCGCGGCATCGGCGTCGAGACCGGCGGGTCCAACATCCAGTTCGCCGTCAACCCCGCCGACGGCGAACAGCTCGTCATCGAGATGAACCCGCGCGTGTCGCGCAGCTCGGCCCTCGCGTCGAAGGCGACCGGCTTCCCCATCGCCAAGATCGCGGCCAAGCTCGCCGTGGGATACACGCTCGACGAGATACAGAACGACATCACGCGCGAGACGCCGGCCTGCTTCGAGCCCACCATCGACTACTGCGTCGTCAAGGTGCCGAGGTTCACGTTCGAGAAGTTCCGCGCGGCCAAGCCCGTGCTCACCACGTCGATGAAGTCCGTCGGCGAGGCGATGGCCATCGGCCGGACGTTCAAGGAGGCGCTCCAGAAGGCGCTCAGGTCGCTCGAGATCGGCGTCAACGGGCTCGACGACATCGGCGGCGAACTGACCGAAGACCAGCTCCGCCAGCGGATAAGCGTGCCCGGCCCGCAGAGAATCTTCTACATCAAGCGGGCGATAAAGGAAGGGCTCGGCATCAGCGACGCGTTCGACCTCAGCAAGGTCGATCCATGGTTCCTCGACAACATCAAGCAGATCGTCGAGACGGAAGAGGAGGTTCGGGCGGCCGGCCCCGGCGGGCTCGCGCCCGCCCTCCTGCGCCGGGCCAAGGAACACGGGTTCAGCGACATCCAGCTCGCGAAGCTCTGCGGCCGGACCGAGCAGGAAGTGCGGCAGGAACGCCTGCGGCACGGCATCGTGCCGGTGTTCAAGTCGGTCGACACGTGCGCGGCCGAGTTCGAGGCATTCACCCCTTACTACTATTCGACCTATGAGCAAGAAGCCGAGACATAAAGGGAAGGGTGCGCAGGCACGCCCCGCCGCGGACGAACTCGTCGCCATACTGGACTTCGGCTCGCAGTACACACAGCTCATCGCCCGCCGTGTGCGCGAGCTCGGCGTCTATTCCGAGATAGTGCGGCACGACATCCCCGCGAGCAAGCTCGCGGCGCGAAAGCCGGCGGCCGTGATACTCTCCGGCGGCCCGGCGAGCGTCCCCGCGGGCGGACCGCGCTGCGACGACGCCCTCTTCCGGCTCGGCGTGCCAGTGCTCGGCATCTGCTACGGCATGCAGTTGATGGCCGACGCGCTGGGCGGCAAGGTCCTCGGCGCCGAGAAGCGCGAATACGGACACGCCTTCGTACACGTCCGGAAGAGCCGGGGCATCTTCAACGGGCTCGGCGAGAAGTTTTCCGTCTGGATGAGCCACGGCGACCGGGTCGAGAAGGCGCCGCGCGGGTTCGAGATCATCGCCGAGAGCCACGGCTCGCCCGTCGCCGCGATGTGCCATCCGGGCCGCCGGCTCTACGGGCTCCAGTTCCATCCCGAGGTCGTCCACACCCCGAAGGGCGAGGAGATTCTGCGAAACTTTCTGTTCAAGGTCGCTCGTTGCCGGGGCGACTGGAGCATGGCCTCGTTCGTCGAGACCACGACAGCCGAGATACGCGAGCGCGTCGGCGACGAGCGCGTCCTCTGCGCGATGAGCGGCGGCGTCGATTCCTCCGTCCTCGCCTGCCTCCTGAACCGCGCGATCGGCGACCGGCTCCAGTGCGTCTTCGTCAACAACGGCCTGCTCAGGAAGGACGAGCACCGGCAGGTGGCCCGGACCTTCAAGGACGCGATGGGCCTCAACCTGAAATGCGTCAACGCGTCGCCCGAGTTCCTCTCCCGGCTCAGGGGCGTGACCAGCCCCGAACGGAAACGGCGCATCATAGGCAACACGTTCATCCGCGTCTTCGAGCGCGCCGTTCGCGGGCTCGGCAAGTTCAAGTACCTCGCCCAGGGTACGCTGTATCCCGACGTGGTCGAGAGCAACTCCGCGTTCGGCGGGCCGTCGGCCGTCATCAAGACGCACCACAACGTGGGCGGACTGCCCGAGCGGATGAAGTTCGAGCTGGTCGAGCCGTTCCGGCACCTCTTCAAGGACGAGGTGCGGCGGGTGGGCATGGAGCTGAAACTGCCGGAGCACGTCATCTGGCGGCACCCGTTCCCCGGGCCCGGGCTGGCCGTGCGGATTCTCGGCGCGGTGACGCCGGCCAAGCTCCGCATTTTGCGCGAGGCCGACGCGATATTCATCGAGGAACTGCACACGGCGAAGCAATATCGCAAGATATGGCAGGCGTTCACCGTCCTCCTCTCGGGCAAGGCGGTCGGCGTGATGGGCGACGAGCGGACCTACGCCAACATCGTCGCGCTCCGCGCGGTAACGAGCCGCGACGGAATGACCGCCGACTGGGCGCGGATTCCGCACAAGATCACGGCGCACATCGCAAACCGCATCATCAACGAAGTGAAGGGCGTGAACCGCGTCGCATACGACGTGAGCTCGAAGCCACCCAGCACGATCGAGTGGGAATAGGCCGGGCGTACGCAAGCAGGAGGGAACATGGCCAAGTACATCTTCGTGACGGGCGGCGTCGTTTCGTCGCTGGGCAAGGGCATCACGGCCGCCTCCATCGGCTCCATGCTCAAGTCCTACGGCCTGCGCGTCAACATGCTCAAGATCGACCCCTATCTGAACATCGACCCCGGCACGATGAGCCCCTACCAGCACGGCGAGGTGTACGTGACCGACGACGGGGCCGAGACGGACCTCGACCTCGGCAACTACGAGCGCTACCTCGACACGAACATGGGCCAGGTGAACAACGTCACGACCGGCTCGATCTACGACACGATCCTGAAGAAGGAGCGGCGCGGCGACTTCCTCGGCGGGACCGTCCAGGTCATCCCGCACGTCGTCAACGAGATCAAGTCGCGCATCCGGCGGTTGGGGCCGGGCCACGACGTCGTCATCATCGAGGTCGGCGGGACCACGGGCGACATCGAGGGCCTGCCGTTCCTCGAGGCCATCCGGCAGTTCCGCTTCGACGTCGGACGCGAGAACGTCTGCTACGTCCACGTCACGCTCGTGCCCTATATCCGCGCGGCCCAGGAGATGAAGACGAAGCCGACCCAGCAGAGCGTCGCCAAGCTCCGCGAGATCGGCGTCGAGCCCGACACGATCATCTGCCGGACCGAGCACCCGCTCACGCAGGCGATGAAGGACAAGATATCGCTCTTCTGCAACGTCCCGCCGCACGCGGTCATCGAGGAGCTCGACGTCCAGACCTCCATCTACGAGGTGCCGGGCGAGCTCGAGCGGCTCGGCCTCGGCAAGATTCTGCTCAAGGAGCTGGGCCTCAAGAAGAAGCGCAAGAAGGCCGACGGCCTCGACGAGTTCGTCGAACGCCTGCGGAACGCGACGGAGAAGGTGACCGTCGGCGTCGCCGGAAAATACACTCAGCTCAAGGACGCCTACAAGAGCATCTGGGACGCGCTCATACACGCGGGCGTCGCGAACGACGTCAAGGTCGAGATAAAATACGTCGACGTCGAGCGGGCCGACCTGGCGGAACAACTGGCGAAGGTCGACGGCATCCTTATCCCGGGCGGGTTCGGCGACCGCGGAAGCGAGGGGAAGATCGACACCGTCCGCTTCGCGCGCGAGAACAGGGTCCCCTTCTTCGGCCTGTGCCTCGGCATGCAGATCGCCGTGATCGAGTACGCGCGGAACGTCTGCGGCCTGGCCGGCGCGAACAGCACCGAGTTCAACCCGCGCACGAAGCACCCCGTCATCGACCTCTTGCCCGAACAGCGCAAGGTGCGGGACATGGGCGCGACGATGCGGCTCGGCGCGTACCCCTGCGTCCTGCGGCCCGGCACGTTCGCCCGCAAGGCATACGGCCGCACTAATATCTCGGAGCGCCACCGCCACCGCTACGAGCTGAACAACAAGTACCGCCGCATCCTGACGAAGCACGGGCTGGTGATCGCGGGCGAGTACGAGAAGAAGCGGCTCGGCGAGGTCGTCGAGGTGCACGAGCATCCGTGGTTTGTGGCGACGCAGTTCCACCCCGAGTTCAAGAGCCGCCCCCTGCGGCCCCATCCCCTGTTCCGCGAGTTCATCAAGGCGGCAAAGAAGTTCTCCCGCCGCGCGAAACCTTAGCCGTCCTCGTTCATCCGGGCAACGAGCTCATCGAGCACGCGGCCGGCGTCCCCGTAGGAGACCTGGCACGTGCCGGCGCGCTCGTGTCCGCCGCCGCCGTACTCGAGCAGGAGCGAGCCGACGTTCGTCGCGGACGACTTGTTGAAGATGCTGTGGCCGACGGCGAAGACGCAGAAGGCGTTCGCCCGGCCGTCGATGACGCGGATCGAGATGTTCGGGTCGGGATAGAGCGCGTAGGGCACGAACCGGTTGCCGCAGGGCGTCTCGGTCACACCGCGCAGGTCGGTCACGAGCACGTTGCCGTGCACGGACGAGCGCGAGGATATGAAGTCGCGGAACTCCGGCTCGTGCTCGAAATAACGGTCGGTCCGGTGCTTGACGTCCGGGAGTGCCAGAATCTCCTCCAGCGTCTTTGTCCGGCAGTGGTCGATCATGTCTTCCATCAGTTGGTAGTTGCTGATGCGGTAGTCGTGGTATCGGCCGAGGCCGGTGCGCGGGTCCATGACGAACGCGAGAAGCATCCAGCCCTGGGGGTGGAGCACATCGTCGATTTCGAGCGCGGCCGAGTCGAACTTGTCCACCGCGGCCATAAGGTCGTGGAACCTCGGGAACTTCTCCTTGCCGCCGTAGTAGTCCCATACGACGCGGGCGCAGCTCGGGGCGGGCTTGCAGTTGCCCTCGAACCCCTGCCCCTCGTGAAGGCCGCGCTCGTCCTCGCTCGAATGGTGGTCGAACCACAGGCCACAGCCCGGGGCATATGGGATGTTGGTCAAGACGTCGTCGGCGGTGATATCAACCTTGCCGTCCTGGATGTCCTTCGGGTGGACGAACTTCATCGAGTCGACAAGGCCGAGTTCCTTGAGCAGGACGCCGCAGGCGAGGCCGTCGAAATCGGATCGGGTGACAAGCCGCATGGAGTCTACTCCTTAATATGGTCCTTGTTTCCGTTTCGGCTCAAGGGGCCGGGGCGTGAGGGGAAAAGCGGGGCAACACCTTTGGCCGCGCCGCGCGCCTGCGCCTTCAGAACTCGGGCTGCAGTTGGGCGGGCTTGCCGGTGCGGACGGCCTTGCGGGCGAGGTCGTATGCCTGGTGGTACTGGTCGGCGACGACCTCCCAGCACACCACCTTGTCGAGGTACTGCTTGAGGCGCCAGCCGAGCTCCAGCCGGAGGTTCTCGTCGCAGGCGAGGCGCACGACGGCGTCGCGGAGCATCTGCTTGTTGGTGAAGAGGAGGCCGCCGCCGCTTTCGAGCGTCTGCGCGGTCAGGCCCTCCATCGGGGCGCTGGTGACGAACGGCTTGTTCAGGGCGATGATGCGGGCCAGCGTGCCCGACTGCGTCTCGTCGGTCGAGGGCAGGACGATGAAGTCGCAGATGGCCATCGTCTTGTAGTATCGTTCGCCGCGCGGGACGAACTCGTAGTAGTGGGCGAGCCCCTTCGTCTCGAGGAGCTGGACGCCGTTCTTGTACTTCTCGTACTCCTCGCGGTGGGCCGGGTCGCGCATCGCGCCGGCGGCGAGCAGGTCCCAGTCCTCGCCCGTGCGGTCCTTGACCTCGGCCGCGATCTCCTCCCACATCGAGGTCAGGATGTCCCAGCGCTTGTTGACCTGTATCCAGCCGATGAGGCCGACGAGGTGGGTGCTGAGGTAGTCGACCTTGTCGAGGCCGAGTTCGGACCGGAGGCGCGGGATTTCGTCGAGGCCGTAGCGCCGGTCGGACCGCGCCCCGTGGGGGACGATCATGATGTTGGTCGGCATGTCCCAGCCGTACTGGCGGAAGTTCCATTCGAGGCGCCACTTCTGGTAGTGGCACTTGAAGAGGACGACGTTGGCCCGCCGGCACATGTTGGAGACGAAGTTCGCCTCGCTGTCGCGAAGGCGGCCGTGGACCGTGTGGGGCTCGATGACGGTCGGGAAGTCGGCGAGCGCGTCGAGCATCTCGATGAAGCCCGCGTTCCCGTCGCCGTGGCCGTTCTTGGCGACGTATTCATACAGGCCGTATTCGTGCTCGATGTGGACGACGTGCGGTTTCAGTTCTTGAATCTTCTCGACCACCGGCTTCCACCAGTCCTCGCGGCTCATGTCGATGATGGGGAAGACGCCCTCGCCCTCTCCGTCCGTGTGGCTGATAACGAGGACGTCGCGGCCCGGGTCGCGCTTTGCGATGAACTCGCGGGCCTCTTCACAGAAGGTGCCGATGCCGCAGAGGCGCGGGGGATAGCTGGAGACCATGACAATGGGGGCGGTGCTCATTCGCGGGTGTCCTCGGTTCCGTTGTCTTTCTCGGCGGCGCCTTCGCTCGGTGCCTCGGGCCTATTATCGGTCAGGTTGCGTGTTCCGATTAGCTGTTGGAGCGAAAGGAGCGAGACGAGCCAGGAGAGTGTGGATTCCGCTCCCTGGTTCTTGTTGGGCCCGTCGGGCTGGAGTCCGTCACAGCATCCGCCGGTCTTGAAGTCATAGAGCGGGGCGTTCAGGTCGTTGCGGCCGAGGAACCAGTCGAGGCATCGGCCGGCCTCGGCGAGCCAGTATTCGCTCTTTGTCCAGATGTACGCCTCGGCGCAGGCCTCGACGAGGCCCATCGCCTCGATGGGCTGTTGGTCGAAGGGCGCCTTTTCGCCGCCTCTCGGGTACCAGCCGTTGTTGCCTATGATGGAGAGGTGGCCGTCCTCGGCGGTCTGGACCTTGAGGAGCCAGTCGAGCGTGCGGAGTCCGACGTCGCCCATCTCCTGGTTCGGAATCCACTGGGCCGAGAGGATGAGGGCGTGCGGCAGTCGCGCGTTCGCGTAGGTGACTTCCTCCTCGAACCAGGGCCAGTCGTCGCCGGCGCTGCGCTGGTAGTGATCGAAGAGCTTCTCGGCGAGGACGAGGCGCGTCCTGCGGGCCGAGGCGTCGCCGGGGAAGCGTTCGAGGTAGGCGTGGATGCCGATGACGGTGAAGGCGATGGCCCGGAGCGACGTGAACTCTTCGGTCGGCGGCAGGGCCTCGCCAAAGAGGCGGACGGCCAGACTCAGGATCGATGTGTTCGGCGCGTGAGCGGTCGCAAGGCCGAGCGACCAGAGCGAGCGGCCGTGCGAATCCTCGCTTCCCGCCTCCTCCTTCCACTTGCGGTCGTACGAGAGGAAGTTGCGGAAGCGCCTGTTTTCGGTGTTGAACGCGTCGACGAGGAACGCGAGGTAGTTGTTGATGAGCGGGACGACCCGGTCGTCCTGGTAGAGCTTCCAGTAGAGCGACGTCGCGTTGAGCGCGCGGGCGTTGTCGTCCACCGAGTAGCCGTGTCGGCGGTGCGGGACGGAGTAGATCGCGTGCTGGATGATGCCGGTGTCGTCGGTCATGGTCCAGACGTGGCGCAGGTCGGGCTCGGGCAGGGCCTCGACGGTTTCGGCGGGCGTGATGGCCGCCGTCATGGGCCTGGGGCAGTGCTCGCGTTCCGAGGTCACCTCGCGGGCGAGGTCGAGGTGGTCGTTCGCCACCTTGTCCCACAGCATGTCGCGCGCGAACTCGTAGGCCCGGATGCGCATCGCGTGCCGTGCGGGCTCGTCGTCGAGGAGGTTGTTTATCTCTGCGGCCAGCGCCTTCGGGTCCTTGAACGGCACGAGCCGCCCGCGGTTGTCATCAAGTATTTCCTGCGCGTACCAGTAGGGCGTCGAGACGACCGCCTTGCCCGCCCCGGTCGCATAGGCGAGCGTGCCGGACGTGATCTGCTCGGCGTTCAGGTAGGGCGTGACGTATATGTCGGCCGAGCCGATGTACTGGCAGAGCTCCTCGAGACTCACGAATCGGTTGTGGAACACGACGTGCTTCGTGAGCCCGAGCTGACGGACCATCTGCTGGAGGGACTGGCGGTATTCTTCGCCGACCGTGCGCCGGATGTGGGGGTGCGTCGCGCCGAGCACAAGGTACACCACCTCCGGATGCTCCGCGACGATGTCGGGCATGGCCTCGATCATGTACTCGAGGCCCTTGTTCGGAGACAAGAGGCCGAACGTCAGGATAACCTTTTTGCCTTCGACGCCGAACTTGTCCTTGTAGAAGTTCGGGTCGATGAACGGCACGTCCGGGATTCCGTGCGGGATGAACATTATCCGATGGCTGGGGATGTCGTATATCGACTCGAGCATGTCCACGGCGCGGCGGCTCATCACGAGGAGCCGGGCCGAGAGCTTGCCCAGCTCGGCGATGACGGTGCGCTGTTCGTCGTTCGGCTCGGCCAGGACCGTGTGGAGGTTCGTGAGGACCGGCATGCTGAGGTCGCGTATCAGCCGGAGGATGTGCGCGCCGGCCGGGCCGCCGAAAATGCCGAACTCGTGTTGCACGACGGCCACGTCGATCTGGTTGATGTTCAGGAAGTTCGCGGCAAGGCGGTAATCGCCCTGCTGGGCCGCGCGGATCTGAAAACACACCTCGTCCGCGTACGGATAGCCCTCGGGCACGTCGTCCAGCGCAAGCGCGAGCAGTCGCCCGGGCCGGAAGACCCGCTTGATCGCGTTGCAGAGATCGGTCGTGAACGTCGCTATGCCGCACTGGCGCGGCTGGTACGTGCCGATGACGGCGATCGAGTTCAACTGGCGTTGGTGTGGCATGGCATGTTCCCGCCCAGAGTTCAGGTACAACGGATTCTACTGCATTGCAGGGGGGCTTGCAAGTTTGTGGAGTGGGGCGGCGCGGCGGCCGTCACCCCAGGAGCCGTTGCATCAGGGTGACATCCACCCATCGGTCGAACTTGCGCCCGGCCTCGCGGAGCTCGCCGACGATCTCGAACCCGAGCGAGCGATGAAGGGCGATGCTGGCCGCGCCGTGGTCGCCTATCCGCGCCACGATGGAATGGTGGCCGGCCTCGCCCGCCAGCTCGACCAGCTTCGACAGGAGCCGCCGGCCGACGCCGCGGCCGCGCCAGCCGTCCTTCACGTAGACCGAATCCTCGACCGTGCGCTCGTATGCGCACCGGGCGATGAACACGTTCAACGACGCCCAGCCGACGACCTCGCCGTCCGCGCGCGCCACGACGACCGGATGCTTCTCCCCGTGCGCCTCGAACCACGCGAACTGCTCCTCGGCGGTCCTCTGCCTGATGACGAACGTGGCGACGCTTTCGGCCACGGCCTTGTTGTATATCGCCGTGATGGCCGGCAGGTCATTCAGCGTGGCTCTCGTGATCTCGACCATCGTGTGCTTCAGTTCCCCTCCATTTCATTCAGCAGCGCCAGCGCCGCGTCCGCCACCTGGCGGACGGTGACGTGGAGCACGCACTTCGGGTCCGCGCACGTCCGCTTACTGCACGGGCGGCAGTCCATCGGGATTTCGACCACCCGACCGCGCGGGTGCCGGGGCGCGTAGACCGCCGGGGTCTTCGGGCCGAAGATCGTCACCGGCGGCGTGTCCACCGCGGCCGCCAGGACCGCGGGGCCGCTGTCCGAGCCGATGAACGCGTCGCACATGCTCAAGAGCCCGGCGAGCTCTGCGACGGACCGAGTCTCGGGCGCGACGACAGCGTCGGTGCCGGCCGCGGCGCCCGCCGCCAGCCCCGCCTCGTCCGGGCCCCACGTGACGAGCGACGCGAACCCGGCCTCGGAGAGAAGCCGGACCACCTCGTTGTACCGCTCGACCGGCCAGCGCTTGTATGCACCGAACCGGCTCGTGCCGGGATGGACCGCGACAACCGGCCGGGCGCCGCGGCGCAGTTCGTCGAACGCGTTCCGCGCGAACGCCGCGGCCTCCTCGGTCACGTCGATCCTGGGCGTGTCGCACACCGGCTCGGCGCCGACGGCCCCGGCGAGCGCGAGCGCCCGGTCGATCCTGTGGATGCGTCCGCCGCCGACCGGATGGTGACGGTTGGTGAAAAGACAGTTCCATTCCTTGCAGAAGCCGGGCGCGTAGCCGACGCGGTCCTTCGCGCCGGTCGCGCGCGTGGCGATCCCGCTCCGCAGGTTGCCGTGGAAGTCGATGGCGAGGTCGAAGTCCCGCCTGCGCAGGGCCATGATGAACCCGCCGACCTCGCCCGGAAGCGACGGGATGTCGCTCACGCTCCGAAGCTTCCGAAGCCAGCTCGACTTGGGCGCGGTGATGATTTCGTCCAGCCGCGGCGGACGCGGCAGGACATCCTGCCAGGGCGACTCGACGAGCCATGCGACGTGCGCGTCGGGGCACGCGGCGCGGACCGCGTCCAGCGCCGGCAACGTGTTGATGACGTCGCCGAGCCCGCCCAGCCGGACAATGCATATCTTTTTCGCGGTCAGCATTGCGGGCAGATTATAACGTTCGCGGCCCGAAATCAGAACAGGGATTTTGAGGGGATTTTCGGCTCACCCCTTCATGACGCCCAGCGGCCGCATGCGGCAAACGCGCTTCGCAAGGCCCGCGCGGCTGACGACGTCGACGACGATGTCGATGTCCTTGTACGCGTCGGGCTGTTCCTCGGCCAGCCCCGTGCGACTGCGCGACCGGGCGACGATGCCTTTCTGCGCGAGTTCCTTCGCGATGGACCGCCCGTGTGCGGCCTTGATGGCGGCCGTGCGGCTCATCACGCGGCCGGCGCCGTGGCAGGTCGTCCCGAACGTCTCCTGCATCGCCCGCTCGGTCCCGAGCAGGAGATAGCTGGCGGTGCCCATGTCGCCGGGGATGATGACGGGCTGGCCGAGGTCGCGGCAGGCGGCGGGCACCTCGGGGCGGCCGGGCCCGAACGCGCGGGTCGCGCCCTTGCGGTGGACGCAGAGCCGTACTGTGCGCCCGCCGACCTCGTGGTCCTCGATCTTGGCGATGTTGTGCGCGACGTCGTAGACCAGGTCGAGCCCGAGCTCGCCGTCGGAACGCCCGAAGACCTTCGCGAACGTCTCGCGGACGAGGTGCGTCATTATCTGGCGGTTGGCCCAGGCGAAGTTCGCGGCGGACCGCATCGCGCCGAGGTACCTGCGGCCCTCGGGCGAATCAACCGGCGCGGCCGCGAGCTGGCGGTCGGGCAGCTCGAGCCCGTACTTCTTCATCGCGCCCTCCATCATGCGGAGCGAGTCGTCGCAGACCTGGTGCCCCAGCCCGCGCGAGCCGGAATGGATCATCACGGTGACGAGGCCGGGCTCGATGCCGAACCGCGCGGCGGCCTCCCTGTCGTAGACCTCGCCGACGGCCTGGACCTCGACGAAGTGGTTTCCCGCGCCGAGCGTGCCGCACTGGTCGTGGCCGCGCCTGTACGCGCGGTCGCTGACCGCGCCGGGGTCGGCGTCCGGCAGGCATCCGCCGGCCTCGGTGTGCTCCAGGTCCGCGGGCCGGCCGTAGCCGCGCTCGACGACGTATGCGGACCCGCGCCGCATCAGGTCGTGCTCGTCCTTCTGCGAGAACTTGACGCGTCCGCCGACGCCCACGCCGCACGGGACGCGGCCGCATATGGCATCGATGAGCTTATCGAGAACGGGCCTGACCTCGTCACGGTGGAGCTTCGTGGTGAGCATCCGCACGCCGCAGTTGATGTCGTATCCGACTCCGCCGGGCGAGACGACGCCGCCCGCGGCGACCTCCGTCGCGGCGACGCCGCCGATGCAGAAGCCGTAGCCCCAGTGGATGTCGGGCATCGCGTAGCTCGCGCCGACGATGCCCGGCAGGCAGGCGACGTTCGCCACCTGCTCGGGCGCGCGGTCGGCGCGTATCAGCTCGATGAGCCGTTCGTCCGCGTAGATGATGCCGTCGACGAGCATGCCGGGCTTCGCCCCCTTCGGGATGCGCCATCGGCATTCGTCGATCTGCTCCATCGGGCCGTTCCAGACCTGGGCCATCTCGGGCCTCCTTCCGGCCTCCCCGGCGCATCGGTCATTATATCAGGTTCAGACGTCGAACAGTACGGTCGCACGCCAGCCGTCGCGGCCCTTTGTGACCTCGAGGTCGTGGTGGGTCACGGCCTTTATCTCGGTCTCGAGCCGGTGCCTCGGCGAGAGGGGCTCGCCGTGGACGACGGCCCGCACCTCCCGGCCCGATATTTCCCGGATGTCCGCGTGATGCGTGACGAAGTGTTCCGCGTCGAGCATGTAAAGGAGCTCGGCCAGGAACGCGGCCAGGAGCGACTCGACGTCGCCGGCCACGGCCCGCGCCTCGCGCGTCTCGGCCGGCTTGACGCCGTCGGCGCCGCCGATGACGTGGAACATCCCGAGCGCCGCGTTCTCGAAAAGCTCTTCGAGCGTGTCGCCGGCCGCGGTGATCCCGACATCGGCCGTGTGGTCGATTATTTCGAACTTGTTCATTTGCCGCAAGTCCTGCGGGACGGGCGCGCCCGGAGGCATTATATGCGGCGCGACACGTCGGGTAAATTGCAATATTACGCCACATGGGATAGAATACCCTCGGAGATGCTTTACAGACGTGACGGAGGGACGACGATGAGGGTACGTGTTCTTGCGGCGGCAATGCTTGGCGCGACGCTGGCCTGTTCGACGGCCTCGGCCGCCGGGAAGGCGGACGCGCCCAAGCCGGCGAAATCGAGGGAGCTGGACCGCGCGGTCGAGCAGGCCACGAAGCTCGGCCGGCCGCTTGCCATCTTCTGGGTGTCCCAGCCGCCCGGCCGGGGCGAGCTCGACAAGATCGCCGAGTGGAAGACGCTGAAGCACATTCAGCACTTCTTCCCCGTGACCGTGTCGGTCGCAGTTCCGGCGGACGGCGTCGTCGACCTCACCAAACAGCCGGACCTCATCTCGAAGATGTATGCGGGTAGCGCCGGAAACCAGGGCGGCCAGCTCCCCATCATGTTTCTTGGGACGGTCGGGGGGGAGTTCCTGGGCGTGGTTCCGGCCAACATGAACAAGGTCGATGTGGAGGCGGTGCTCCTGCGCGCCGCGGTGGAGTTCGGCCGGCAGTTGCCGGTGGCCGAGGCCGCCGCGGTTTGGAGGAAACTGCTGGCGGCCAGAAGACACTGGGCCGCAAACGAGATCGGGCCGGCGCTCAAGTGCTATCGCGCCGTGCTGGCGTGCGAGAAGGTCAATCCCAGGTTGCCGGTTCTCGCCGAGGTCCGGAAGGACGCGGACGCGGTGAACGCAAAGGGGAGAGAACTGATCGAGAAGGCCGGCGAACTCGCGGACGCGGGCAAGCGTGACGAGGCGGAAGCTCTGCTCGGGAGAATCGGCAAGGCGTTCGAGGGGTTTGAGGTGGCCGACGAGGCGAAGGCCGCGCTGTCCGAACCGGCGGAAGACACAGGGGAAGAATCGGAGCCCGACGCCGAGCGGCCGTGACACGGCCCGGCGGCGCGAGCCAATCAGCCCTCCCTCACTGTTCCTTTTCTTCGGCGGGCTCCCCGCGGGCCGCTGCGGCCTTCTTTGCCGCCATCTGGGCGAGTTTCTTGTTCAGGGCGTCCGCCCACTTGTCGGCGTCTTCCGTGTCACGCATACCCGACTTCACGGCCTTCACCGACGGCGACTTGGGACGGCCTTCCTTGTCGATTATCAGGTCGGGGTTCGCCTTGCGGGCCTCAACCAGTTCCATGACGGCGTCGTAGTATTCGGCGCAGAGCTTCTTATGGCGCGCGTAGACCTTGTCGGACTTGATAACCTCCGCCGTCCTGTCGCCACGGTGATCCGTGATGACGCAGACATCCCACTTCTCGTACTTCTTGTTGTAGTTCTCCAGGTCCTTTTCCCGTTGCTTGATCGTCCTGGAGGCCCGCTTCAGTCTCTGCACCTTGGGCGTCTGGGGCTTGGGTAGCGGGAACCCGGCCGCCCCGACCGCCTCGCTCCACTGCTTCCTCTTCTGCTCCCATTCCTTGTTGGCGTCGCTCTGCTCGTCCCTCATCCTCTTCTGCAGGTCCTTGGCGTCCTCGGGGTAAAGTTCCTGAAAACTCACCGAGCCGTCAATCTCAGTGACTTTCCAGACGTAGAATTCGCCCTCGGCCTGCGCCCGGGGGGCCGTGCAGGCCAGGAACGCCCAGGCAAGAACGAAAGAAACCGCACAAGTTCTTCGCATCCACATTGTTCCACTCCTTGACCTGCCGCCTGACCCGGCCCGCAACAGGGTGCCCGGCCTCATCTATTATAACCCATACACGCTCAGACCGCAAAACCGCGCATCCTATCCGACTCGGCCGCGCCGGCGGGCGCCATTTTGTAGTAGAACCGGGCGAGGCCCGACTGGTCGATCCCGCTCGTCCGTTTGGTGGCCCACGCCCCGTCCTTACCGCCGAACTCGTCGAGCACCAACCGATAGAGGTCGTTCGCAGGCCGGTTGTTGATATACGCGGACCAGGTCAGCGGCTTGCCGCGCTCCTCAGCCATCGCCGCGGCCAGCCGCATCGCCTGCGTGCCGATCGCGCGCCGGCGATGCGGCTTGAACACGTATATCTCCGCGACCTGGAGGGAGTCGCAGCGGTCGGGCGACTCGTGCTCGGGAAGCTCCCGCAGAAGAAGCAGGCCGGCACACCGCCCGTCACACTCGATGAAGAACGGCATGAACCGCTCGTCCCGCCAGTACATATCGTAAAGACCGTACTCGAAGACGCCGTGCCGGTTCGGCAGGGCGCCGTTCAGGCGCGAAAGCTCCCTCAGGTAGTCCTGGAAGTGACTCGTGAACGAGTCCTTTTCCTCGACGCCCGCCGGTCTCAGGAGAACTTCTGGCATCATCCCGTCCTCGTTGCGAAGAATCCGGCCTGCACCGTAATTATACCTTGGATTGTCGAGCGAATACAACGCCCGCGCGGCCCGGCGGGACGGAGCTAACCGATGACGCTCTGCAACTCCGTCAGGAACCGGCCGGCCTCGTCGTCGGTGCCGACGCTCACGCGGATGAAATCCCCGACGCCGGGCGTGTCGAAATGCCGGACGAGCACGCCCCGGTCCGCCAACTGTTGTTTGACTGCGCTCGCGCCCGCGACCTTGACGAACACGAAGTTCGCACGCGACGGGAGGAAGGAAAGGCCCATCTTCGCGAGTCCGGCCGCGAGCCGTTCGCGCGTCGCGATGATGCGCTTCACGTTCGCCCGCATGTGGTCGAGGTCGTCCAGCGCCGCCTCGGCCGCGGCCAGACTGACCCGGTCGAGGTTGTACGATTCCTTGGCCTTGAACAAGCCGTCGATGACGGGCTTCTGCGCGACCCCGAACCCGAGCCGCATCCCGGCGAGCGAGAAGGACTTCGAGAACGACCGCACGACAACCACGTTCGGGTGCTTCTTCACCAGCGGCATGCACGTATCTTCGGCGAAGTCCGCGTACGCCTCGTCGATGACCAGGAGCCCGTCGAGCTTCGGGGCCAGGTCGTCGAGCACGGCGACGTCCGTCCAGACCCCGGTCGGCGCGTTGGGGTTGCAGGCGAAATTGATCTTCGCGCCGGCGCCCGCGAGCGCGGGCGCGTCGGGCACACGGACGAACTCCGCCTCCTGGAGCTCCGCGAGAACGTCGTACAGCGTGTACGAAGGGTGGAGCGAGGCGACCTTGTCGCCCTTGCCGGCGCACGCGCGGACGATGAGGTTGAGGATATCGTCGCCGCCCTGGCCGGCGATGGTCTCGTCGGCCGAGAAGCCGTAGACCTCGCCCAGTTTCCGGCAGAGCCGGGTCGCCATCGGGTCCGGGTAGAGCCGCAGGTCGTCGTTCGCCGCCGCGCGGACCGCCTCGATCACCTTCGGCGACGGAGGATATGGGTTCTCGTTCGTGTTCAGCTTGACGTACCTCTTGTCGCGCGGCTGTTCGCCGGGCGTTTATCCCCGCATCCGGGCGACGCTGTCACGAAAGCAATTCATCCGCCCCTCTTCTTGATCGTAACCTTGATCGTAATCGTCGTCGTAATCTTATTGAGGCATGTGTTGATAATGGGAACGGCCAATGCGTTCCGGAGATTCTTCGCTGACGCCCAGAATGACCTGTCTCGCTCAATGGGCTGTTGTTGTCATCCTGAGCGGAGCGAAGGACCTCTGTTGTTCCTCGGTGTTGTTCCATTCTCAACATGGGACTCAATAATCCCGCCTCTTCCCGTCCTCCATCCTCATCGCGGAGCTCTTCCCGTGCGCATCGTATCCTTCCGCCCGGGCGAGCGCCTGTATGGCCGCCTGCGCCTTCGCGAGGTCTTCCCTGCCGTACTTGACGTACGTCGTCGCGCGCAGGAAGCTCCGCGCCGACAGGCCGGAGAAGAAACGGGCCGTCCCGCCCGTGGGCAGGATGTGCGACGAGCCCGCGACGTAGTCGCCGACCGCCTCGGGCGTCCACGGCCCGATGAACACGGCGCCCGCGTTGTGGATCATCGCCGCGACCTCGTCCGCGTTCCCGGTCAGGACCTCGAGGTGCTCGGGCGCGATGTCGTTCGCAACCTCGGCGGCGGCCTCCATCGTCGCCACGATTATGCCCAGGCCGAACCGCTCGACAGACGCCCGCGCGGTGTCCGCGCGGCCGAGCCCGGGGAGTTGCCGTTCGAGTTCCGCATCGACCTTCTCGGCCAGCTCGCGCGAGTCGGTGACGAGGATGGCCGACGCCATCTCGTCGTGCTCCGCTTGCGAGAGCAGGTCGGCCGCGACGTACGCCGGGTTCGCCTTCGCGTCCGCGATGACGAGAATCTCGCTCGGGCCCGCGAACATGTCGATGTCAACGTGACCGTAGACGGCCTTCTTCGCCAGCATCACGAAAAGGTTGCCGGGGCCGACGATCTTGTCGGCCTTCGGGATCGTCTCGGTGCCGAACGCGAGCGCCGCAATCGCCTGCACGCCGCCGATACGGCAAACCTCGTCGACGCCAAGGAGCCCGCACGTCGCCAGCACGAGCGGGTCGATGTCCTTCCCTCTGCGCGGCGGCGACACGACCGCGACGCGGGGTACGCCGGCCACCTGAGCCGGCACGACCGACATGATCACCGTCGACGGATAAGGCGCCAGCCCGCCCGGCACGTAACACGCCGCGGACGCCACGGGCGAATGTTCCATCCACAGTTGACGGCTGGCGACCACCGGCTTCTTCGGCGCAGAGGCCAGCATGCTCTTCTGATGCTCGCGCACGTTCTCGGCCGCGAACCGAACGGCCGCGACGAAGTCGTCGTCGGGCACGTTTTCGGCCGCGGTGATGGCAGTCGGCTTCACGCGGAACATGTCGGGCGTCAGGATCGCGCCGTCGAGTTTCAGCGTGTAATCGACCACCGCGTCGTCGCCGCGGTCGCGGACGTCGTTCACGATCTTGTCGACGACCTCCGCGGGCGAAAGCGCCTGGCCGAAGACCTTCTTCGTCAGGGCGGCGGACCGGGCCGACGACTCCTTCTCCAGCGCGGCCATGCGGTTCCGCAGCGCCGCGAGCGCCGACTTCGCCTCCGTGAGCGGGAGTATCTTCAACATGTCCGTGCCTCCGGTGTGCCCGAGTGCGAATATCTTACCCCGGGCGCCCCGGCGCAGCAAGCGCGCTTGCACCGGCAACGGATTGCGATACAATCCGCCTGGTCGCGACAGGAGAACAAGGATGAAGGAACTGCTCGAACGCGCGCTGGACACGGCGGCGGCGGCCGGCGCGACGCACGCCGAGGCGCGCGTCGTGCTGACGACGAACGAGGGCTACGAGGTGAAGGACGGGGCGCTCGTCGGCGCGGGCCACGGCGCGGGCGCCGGGCTGGGCGTGCGCGTCATCGCCGACGGCGCGTGGGGCTTCGCCGCGCTCCAGGACCTCAGCCGCGACGGCGCCGACCGGGCCGCGCGCCGCGCCGTTGACGTCGCGCGGGCCAGCGCAACCGCGGCCAAGGAGCCGGTCGTGCTCGCCGATGCCCCGACCGTCGAGGGAACCTACGCAACACCGTGCGAGATCGATCCGCTCGCGGTGCCGGTCGAGGAGAAGATCGACCTGCTCCTGAGCGCGGAACGGGCCATGCACGACCGGCCCAAGGTCAAGATCACGCAGGCCTCGCTGATGATCCTACGGAAGCAGACGCTCTTCGCCAACTCCGAGGGCTCGCGGTACGATCAGACTATCTACGAATGCGGCGGCGGCATTTACGCCACGGCCGTCGCAAACGGCGAGAGCCAGGTGCGCAGTTATCCCAACTCGTTCGGCGGGAACGTCGCCGCGGCGGGGTTCGAATATGTCCGGTCTCTCGATCTCGAACGGGAAGCCCCGCGCGTCGCCGAGGAGGCCGAGGCGCTCTTGTCGGCCCCGACCTGCCCCTCGGGGCGGCGCGACATCATCATCGGCCCGAAGCACCTGGGCCTCCAGATACACGAGTCCATCGGCCACCCCATCGAGCTCGACCGCGTGTTCGGGACCGAGGCGGCCTTCGCCGGCACGAGCTTCCTGACCACCGACAAGCTCGGCGGGTTCCGCTACGGGTCCGAGCACGTGAACATCGTCGCGGACGCCACGGTGCCCGGGGCGCTCGGCACGTTCGGGTGGGACGACGAGGGCGTCCCGGCGCGGCGCGTGCCCATAATCGACCGCGGCATGTTCGTCGGGTACATCTCGGACCGCGAGAGCGCGGCCCGGCTGGGCCTGGCCTCGAGCGGCGCGGCTCGCGCCGACGGCTACGGCGCAATCCCGCTCGTCCGGATGACCAACATCAACCTCCTGCCCGGCCGGTGGGACTACGACGACCTGCTGGCCGACACCGACGGCGGGCTCTTCTTCGAGACGACCCGCTCGTGGTCCATCGACGACCGGCGGATCAACTTCCAGTTCGGGACCGAGGTCGCGTACGAGATCAAGGGCGGGAAACTCGGGACGCTCTACAAGAACCCGACGTACACGGGCATCACGCCGGAGTTCTGGGCCTCGTGCGACGCCGTCTGCGACGAAAAACATTGGGAGATGCTCGGCGTGCCGAACTGCGGCAAGGGCGAGCCGTGCCAGAGCGCGCACGTCGGCCACGGCTCGGCGCCGGCGAGATTCCGCAACGTCCAGGTTGGAGTAGTCAGGTGAAAAGCAAACAGGAAGCGCTCGACCTGCTGGAGAGGGCTCTGTCGGCGGCGACGGCCGCGGGCTGTGACGCCGCGCACGCGACGCTGTCGTCCGGCGCGAGCGCCCTGACGCGTTTCGCGAACAACACCATCCACCAGAACGTCTCGAACGAGGGCGGCGGCGTGGGCGTGTGCGCCGTTCGCGGCAAGCGGGCCGGCGTGGCGCACTCCGGCGTCCTGACCGCCGAGGGCGTGGCGGCGGCGGCGAAGAAGGCGGCCGAGATCGCCGCGGTCGCGGCCGAAGACCCCGAGTTCCCCGGCGTCGTCAAGAGCCCGCCGGCCGCGCCGCGCGGCGTCTTCGACGAAGAGACCGGGGCGGCGACGCCCGCGGCTCGCGCCGAGGCCGTCTGCCGAATCATCCGGCGCATCGAGGGCGGCGGGGCCGTCGCCAGCGGCTCGCTGTCGACGAGCGCCGGATGCTTCGCCCTCGCCAACACCGCCGGCACCCGCCAGTACGACCGCGGCACGGGCGTCAACCTCAACGTCGTCGCAATGGCCGACACCGCGGCGGGCTGCGCGCTCTTCTCGGGCCAGCGGGTCGGCGAGATGGACGCCGCCGAGCGCGCCGAGCTGGCGCTGAGGAAGTGCCTCGACTCGCGAAAGCCCGCCGAGGTCGAGCCGGGCGAGTACGCCGTCGTGCTCGAACCGCCCGCGGCGCTGGAACTGTTCGATTTTCTCTCTTACCTCGGCTTCAGCGCCCTCGCGATGCAACAGGGCCGAAGTTGCTTCCAGGGAAAGCTCGGGCAGAAGGTGCTCGACGAGAGCATCACGATGACCGACGACCCGCACGACCCGGCGGGTACGCCCTCGGCCTTCGACGGCGAGGGCCTGCCCAAGCGGCGGATCGAGCTGATCGCGAAGGGCGTCCTCGATGGTTTGGTCTACGACCGGCGGACGGCGGCCAAAGACGGCGTCGAGTCCACCGGCCACGGCTCGAGCCCGCAGAATGCGCACGGCCCGCACCCCGGCAACATCATCGTCTCGCCCGGCGCCTCTTCGCTCGCGGAGATGATCGCGTCGACGGAACGTGGGCTTCTGGTCTCGCACTTTCATTACACCAACATCGCGGAACGGTCGACCGCGACGATCACGGGGATGACGCGCTACGGCCTGTTCGAAATCGCGGACGGAAAGGTGGCTCGGCCTCTGCGGAACCTGCGGTTCACGCAGTCGGCCATCGCGGCGCTGGCGGACGTCGCCGCCGTGAGCCAGGACCGCGAGCGGTTCGGCTCGACGGTGGTCCCGGCGCTGAAGGTTCGCAAGTTTCGCTTCACGGGCAAGAGCGACCACTAGGCGCGGAAACGGACAAGGCCGGCCGGCGGGTTCGGTGCGGTTTCCGGGGAGAAAACGGGCTTACGCCTTGACGGCTTGGGCCGCGACGCGGCGGACGATGACGTAGCCCGACCGGTGTCCGGCCACGGCCCCCTCGACGAGCAGGGCGTTGCGTTCCTTGTCGACGCGCACGACGGACAGGTTCCGCGCCGTGTGGCGCGAGCCGCCCATCCGGCCGGCCATCCGGGTACCCTTGAAGACGCGGGCCGGATACGCGGACTGGCCTATGGAGCCGGGCGCGCGGAGGCGGTCGCCCTGGCCGTGGGTCTTCGGGCCGCCGCGGAAGCCGTGACGCTTGACGACGCCTGCGAACCCGCGGCCCTTGGTCGTCCCGATGACGTCGACCTTCGCCGCGCCCTCGAACATCTCGGCCGTCAGGACCGCGCCGGGCTGTACCTCGCCCTCGCCGTCCCAGCCGACCTCGTGGAGGAAGCGCTTGGTCGTCGCGCCGGCCTTGCCGTAGTGCCCCTGCACGGGCTTCGAGACGTTCTTCGGCCGCCGCTCATCAAATCCGAGCTGAAGCGCGGCGTAGCCGTCTTTCTCGGCGGTCTTCACCTGGACCACGACGCACGGGCCGAGCTCTATCACCGTCACCGGGACGAGATCGCCCGCCTCGTTGTATACCGAGGTCATTCCGACCTTCTTGCCTAGCAGGGCGTCAACCATCTTTATTCGACCTCACAAAACGAATCGAGCAAGGCCCCGTATAATACACGGACCGGCCGGAAAGTCAAGGTGGGACACCGAGAAAAGTTTGACGCGGGGCGTCCCGGCCCCCTCCTCACATAGAGAGTCGAACGGTCCGAAGGACTGCTCGACAGCCGTTTGCCTTCCCGCTCCTTCGCATCGAAACTGTTGACGCCACACAGCCCACTCTGTATAATTCCCGGGCTTTGGCGGGGGGGGCGGACCTCCCGCCTCGGAAAACGCCGGCCCGCGCGGCACGTGCCGGGCGACGCCCGGTGCACGCCGCATGTTCTGCGGTGAAATCCCAACGGTCTGTATACAGGATATCTTATGACGCCAGACTCTACCAACCTGCTTCGTGAACGAATGGACGCCGGGAACTTCGAGAAGCTCGCGGCACTGCAAAACCCCAAGCTCCACCGCTTCGTCGCCGACGCGGTCGAACTGTGCGACCCGCAGGACGTCTTCATCTGCTCGGACGACCCGGCCGACATCGCCCTCGTCCGCCGCCGCTCGGTCGAGCTCGGCGAAGAGGCACCGCTGGCCATCAAGGGCCACACGGTCCACTTCGACGGCCCGAAGGACCAAGGCCGCGACCGCGAAGTCACCAGATACCTCGTTCCGGAGACGGAGCCACTGTCCAAGGCGCTTAACCAGGTCGAGCGCGAGGCGGGCCTCGCCGAGGTCCGCGGCCTGCTCCGCGGCTCGATGAAAGGCAGGACGATGATCGTCCGGGTCCTCTCGCTCGGGCCGACGGGCTCGGCCTTCAGCATCCCGTGCGTGCAGTGCACCGATTCCTTCTACGTCGCCCACAGCGAGGACCTGCTCTACCGCATCGGATACGAACAGTTCCGCAACCTCGGCCCGGACGCCGAGTTCTTCCGGTTCCTGCACTCCTCCGGCCGGCTGAACGAGCGCATGGCCAGCGCCGACGAGGAGAAGAAGCGCGTCTACATCGACCACACGCGCGACACGATCTACAGCGTGAACACGCAGTACGCGGGCAACACCGTCGGCCTCAAGAAGCTCGCTCTGCGGCTGACACTCCGCAAGGCCGACCGGGAGGGCTGGCTGGCCGAGCACATGCTCCTGATGGGCGTGCACGGGCCCGGCGGCCGCAAGACATACTTCGCCGGCGCCTTCCCCAGCGCGTGCGGCAAGACGTCCACCGCCATGCTGCCCGGTGAGACGATACTGGGCGACGACATCGCCTACTTCCGCGCGATCGGCGGCGAGGCACGCGGCGTCAACGCCGAAAGCGGCATCTTCGGCATCATCCAGAACGTCAACCCGAACGACGACCCCGTCATCCACAACGTCCTCACCACGCCCGGCGAGGTCATCTTCTCCAACGTGCTCGCCAAGGACGGCCGCCCCTACTGGCTCGGCATGGACGGCGAGCTTCCGAAGGACGGCGTCAACTTCTCGGGCGAATGGCACGAGGGGAAGAAGGACGAGGGGGGCAAGCCCGTCCCGCCCGCGCACAAAAACGCCCGCTACGCCGTCGCGCTGTCCGCGCTCGAAAACGTCGACCCCGAGCTCGAGAACCCGAACGGCGTGCCCGTCGGCGGGTTCGTGTATGGCGGGCGCGACCCCGACGTCTCGGTTCCCGTGCGCCAGAGCTTCGACTGGGCACACGGCATCGTGATGTACGGCGCGTCACTCGAGACGGAGACGACCTTCGCCATCATCGGAGCCGAGGGGCGCCGCGAATTCAACATGATGAGCATCCAGGACTTCCTCGCCATCCCGCTCGGAAAATACGTCCGCAACAACCTCGATTTCGCCGGCAAGCTCAAGACGCCGCCGCTCGTCTTCGGCGTCAATTACTTCCTGCGCGGCAGCGACGGCAAGTTCGTCACCGGCATGCGCGACAAGGCCGTTTGGATGAAGTGGATGGAGCTTCGCGTGCACGGCGACGCCGACGCCATCCAGACGCCCGTCGGCCTGATACCGCGCCACGAGGACCTCGTGCGGCTCTTCAGCGAGGTGCTCGGCAAGGAATACACCGAGGACGATTACGTCCGGCAGTTCACGCTCCGCATCCCTGAAAACCTCGCCAAGCTCGACCGCGCGGAGGCCTTTCACCAGGCCGAGGCGCCCAACGCGCCGGGGACGGTCATGGAGGTGCTGCGCGCCGAGCGCGAGCGCCTGCTCGCGACGCGCGCCCAGCACGGCGACTACGTCTCGCCCCTCACGCTGGCGGGCTGACCGCGGGCGGTCGTTCCTTCCTGCCTCTACCCACCACGTCAATGCGGCCTTCTGTGCCGACCTGGCCCTTCCCACGCAGGAGTAATCTTCTGCTTGCCGAGCGCGGACGGCCGGCTATAATACGGGATATGGGACAGGGCGAAACGACCGACAACACCGGTGCGGGCGAGGTGCGTTTCTACCGCGCCTGGGCCTCGGGCAAGGGGCTTTGCGCGTTCGAGGTCGTCGTCGGCGAGACGGACTTGCAGATTTTCGCGGACCGGCCGATGGAGGCGGAGGCCGACGCGGCGATCCGGCGGGTCCGCCGCGACATCGAGCTCTACGCGGCCACGCACGAGGGGTTCCTTCGCAGTCTGGAGCCACTGCGCGCCGAGCCGGGCGCGCCCTCCGCCGTCCGCAAGATGTGCGAGGCCGCGGCCTGCTACGGTGTCGGTCCGATGGCCGCGGTGGCCGGCGTCGTCGCGGAGTGCGTCGGGCGCGACCTGCTCGAACGCTCGGACCACGTGATCGTCGAGAACGGCGGCGATATTTTCTTCAAGGTGGACCGGCCGCCGGTGTTCGGGCTGTACGCGGGCCCGCACTCGCCCTTCACCGGGAGCGTACGGTTCGCGCCGCGGGACATGACGGCCGGTAGCGTGTGCACGTCGTCGGGGAGCGTCGGCCACAGCCATAGTTTCGGGCGCGCCGACGCCGTCACCGTCGCGGCGCCGAGCGCGGCGCTCGCGGACGCCGCGGCCACCGCAATCGGCAACGCGGTCCGAACCCCGGAGGACGTGCAACGGGCCATCGAAATCGAACAGGAGCGCGACCTCCTTGCGGGCGGGCTTATCGCCATCGGCAAGACGCTCGGAGCGTGGGGCGCGGTGGAGATCATCGAAGGAGCGTAGCAAATGTATTCTCACCGGATCGTGCTTCACTTTCCGCGCGAGATCGTCGAGCAGCCGTACATCTGCCGCCTGGCGAAGGACTACGACGTCGAGTTCAGCGTCCTGCGTGCCGAGATCGAGAAGGACACGGGCGGCATGATGATCCTCGGCCTGCGCGGCAAGGAGAAGGTGGTGCGTGAGGCGCTGGCGTATCTCAAAGGCCGCGGCGTGCGCATCGAGCCGCTTCAACAGGACATAAGGATCGACAACGAGAAGTGCACCGACTGCGGCGCCTGCGTGGCCCAGTGCCCGACGGACGCGCTGTACGTCGAGGAAGGTACGCGCCGCGTGAAGCTCGATTCCGAGAAGTGCATCGCGTGCCAGCACTGCGTGCCCGCGTGCCCATACGCGGCGATTTTCGTGGCCTTCGTCTAACTCACAAGGGCGGCTCCAATGGGCCAGACCGGCAGTGACGAGTTCGGCGGCGCGCTCGTGGCGCCGCTCCTCACACACATCAGCGACGGCGTTTTCGTGGTCGACCGCAAGCGCCGGATCCGCCTCTTCAACCCGGCCGCGGCCAGGATCACCGGGGTCGGACCCGACGAGGCGGTCGGGATGACGTGCCACGACCTCTTCACCGGCTCGGAGAAGGGCGTCGAATGCGCCATCTCCCGGCGGCGGCCCTGCACGATCCGGTCCGTGTTTGAGACGGCGCGGCCCGTCTCCCCGGACGACGCGGTCGTGACGTTCCCCGGTGGCAACGAAAAGACTCTGCGGCTCAACGTCGTCCCCCTGTTCGACGGGTCGGGCGAGGTCGCCCGCGCCGCCGTCATCCTGACCGACGTCTCCGAACTGCACGCGCTCCGCCGCGAGCTCGTCGGCCGGTACGACTTCCACAACATAATCGGCCGCAACCACCGGATGCGCGAGATATACACGCTGGTCGAGCAGACCGCGGGCACCGACGCGACCGTCCTGGTCGATGGCGAGAGCGGCACGGGCAAGGAGCTTGTCGCTCGGGCCATCCACTTCCGGAGCGCACGCTCGAAGAAGCCGTTCGTCCAGGTGAACTGCAGCGCGCTCGTCGAGACACTGCTCGAGAGCGAGCTTTTCGGACACGCGCGCGGCTCGTTCACCGGCGCGGTGCGCGACAAGATCGGCCGGTTCGAGGCGGCGAACGGCGGCACGATCTTCCTCGACGAGATCGGCGACGTCAGCCCGGCGATGCAGGTGAAACTCCTCCGCGTCATCCAGGAGCGCCAGTTCGAGCGCGTCGGCGAAAACAAGCCCAGAACCGCGAACGTCCGCATCATCGCGGCGACGAACCGCGACCTGAAGGACCTCATCGCGCGGGGCGTCTTCCGCGAGGACCTCTACTATCGCCTCGCCGTCGTGCGCATACACGTCCCGCCACTGCGCGAGCGGCGCGAGGATATCCCGCTCCTCGTCGACGCCTTCCGCGAGCGCTTCCGAAAAAGGATGGGAAAGAACATAACGGCCGTCGCCGAAAACGCTCTCGCGCGGATGATGGACCATGACTGGCCGGGCAACATCCGCGAACTGGAAAACGCCATCGAACACGCGTTCGTGCGGTGCGGGGGCGACAAGATCGAAGAGGGTGATCTGCCGGTGGAACTGCGGACGCCCCCCGACGCGCGGGCGGACTCCACCAGGCCCCGCCCTTCGGCCCAAGCGGCGCCAACCACCCTGCGGCCCGCCGAAGACGAGGAGCGAAGCATCATCCGGGCGGCTCTGGAGGCGGCAGGGGGCAACAAGGCCTTGGCCGCCAAGCGGTTGGGAATCGGCCGCACCACGCTCTGGCGCCGGATGCGAAAACTGGGCATTACGTTGCCAAGATACCCCGGCAACGTTTCTTTGTGACACTATAACGTTTCGAATGTTTCACACGGGGACGCCGCTGAAACGCAACGTCCGCCCCTCACCCCTCCGCGCGACAGCCGACTCCATAACATTATGCCCGAAGGGCCGTTGACGAATCGGTTCCGTGTCGTTTTTGGCTCGCTCGGGCATGGAAATTGCACATTATACTATTGAAAAGACGAGTGGCTGATCCGGCCAGTGGCCGCTCATCTTGTTCTGGGCGTGTAGCCCAGAAATCACAGAAGGGATCGGAGTTGGCGTGGGTCCTCCCCCTCGCGTCGCTCCATCCCTTCTTTTTTTGCCGTTGCGGCCCCGGAAGATGTCGCGTCAGTGTGTTCCGGCGAGGTGGCGCGCGCGGACTTTCGTGAAGAAGTCGATGTATTCAGGTGACCGATAGTCGGGGTAGGTGGTTTCGACGGGCTGGAAGCGGCCCTTGCGGAAGTCGAGCGTGATTTCGGCGTATATGCCGAGCCCGAGATAGAGGCGCTGGGCGCGGTCCTTGGCGCTGGCGAGCACGAGTTTGCTACCACAGACGTAGCCGGGGTCGAGGTTGACCGGGCGCGGGGCAAACGTGTGTTCCCGGGCAAAGGCGTCCTCGAGTTCGTTGGTCTCGATCTTGATCTCGGCGAGCCGGCCGGGGTCGATCTTTTCAACGAAGCCGAGGAACCGGCGCTTCAGGTGCGGGCCCATCTCGCTTTCGTAGTAGTCGGTCCAGTCGAAGTTGAGCAGGGCGGAGCGCAGGGCCACAGGCCCGTAGAGAGTCGCGAGCTCCGCCTCGGCCGCGTCGAAGAGCACGGGCCGCGCGGACAGCATCCCGACGATGAGCGTCACCGGCTCCGGCGCCGTGGGCTTCGTCATCGCCCCTCCCCCATCCACGCCGTCCAACGATTCACGGTCGCGCTCGTAATCCTCCCCCCTTCACACGCACTCGGGCCCGCGGCATGCCTTGACGCAGATGCCGCAGATGTGCTGGCCGATGAACGGGAGCTTTCGGAACTCGTCGAGCTTGCCGAAGCAGGCGTTCACGTCGAAATCGCGGGACGACTCCTTCACCGCGCCGGCGGGGCAGGCGATGACGCACTTCCGGCAGTCGCCGCACCTGTTCGCCGGCGGCTCGCCCGGCGGATAGGGCGCGTTCGTCAGGACCGACGCATACCGCATCCGGGCGCCGTACCGGGGGCTGACGAGGAGCGTCGGCCGCCCGATCCAGCCGAGCCCGGCCTGGTGGCCGATGAGCCGGTGCGAGACCATGCCGCGCCGGCCGCCGGACCCGGTGATCTGGGACGCGGGGACGGGCAGGGCGCGGTACCCTGCCCGCTGAAGCCGGAGGGCGAGCCGGAAGGCGGCGCGGTCGAGCACGTAGTTCGCCTGGCGGTACATGTGGAAGTAAAGGGGCGTCGGCCGGTCCTCGATCTGGTCGAGCACGGCGTCGGGCAGTCGTATGCCGAGCGCGATTCCGCGCGGGAACTCGCGCGGCGCGGATGCCATGGCGTCGGGCTCTTTCGCGCGCAAGTCGTCGAGATCGGCCACGCCCGCGGCGGCGAGGCCGTGCTCCTCGGCGAACTGGTCGAGATCGGGCAGATGTCGGGTGGGCATGGGCGTCGCCGCCTAATCGTCTTCGTCGTCCGCGTCTTCCCAGTCCTCTCGAAGCCGCTCCAGCATGTCGGACAGGCGTTCGTTTTCGGCCTCCGCGTCCGCGAGGGCGGCGCGGGTCCTTTCGAGTTCCTCGGCGAGGCGGGCGTTATCCTCCCGCGCCTTCCTGAGCTCGGCCGCCGGCGGGGCCGGCTCCTGCGCCGCGGCGTCCGGCCCGTCCGACGCGGCCTCCGCCTCCTCTCGGGCGGCCTGAAGCTGTTCTTCGAGTGCGGCCTTCTCCTCCATGGCGGACCCGAGACCGGCCCCGAGTTCCTTGACGGCCCTCCGGAGCGCGACGAGCTCGTCGTACAGGCGGTTGTTCTCGGCGAGGAGTTGGCCCTTCGAACGCCCCATCAGGTCGGTGACGTCCGTCTGGTTGACCCAGCCCGAGATGTTCTCGTCATCGAGCCGGACGGTCACGTGGAACCAGTAGTCCTTCCGTTCGTCGGACGAAATCTTGACGTTCACCGGGATTTCCGCGACGACCTTTGACTTTCTGTTCGGCTTCTCGTAGACGAGGGTCACGTTGTTGGTCATGAATTCACTGCCGAGGGCGGGGCGCGCGGCGAACAGCACCAGCAGAAGGGCGAGGGCGGTCTTCATATCACGACTCCTTTTCACGACGGACGGTCAGGCGGTCATTCCTGAATATTATACACAATGTATGCACGCGGGAGAGCGCGATGGCGGATTATTCCACAACTCCGTGTTTACGGAGCAGGCGCCGACCCGGCCGCCCCCCTCCATCGCTCACTCGTCGACGAGGAGCCAGCGCTTGGCTTCGAGGCATCCGCCGGTCACGCGGACCATGTAGTTGCCCGGCTCGGCGTCGGCGGGCACGGTGACGGTGACGGTCGCCGGGAGCGAGACGTTCTCGGCGTCCTGATCCAGCCCGTAGACCTTGACGTTGACCTTGCCGCGGGTGCTCTTCCGCCACGGCGCGAAGTACTTGAGCGAGAGCTTCGTGCGCCCGCCGCGTTTGAGGGGCGAGCCGGGCCGGCCCTGGTGCGGGGTGGCGCCCAGCTTGCCGGCCGTTCCGACGATCTTCAGTCCGCGTGCATCAAACGGTTCGCCCGGCTTCAGCATGCCCTTCGACGCCGAGACGTCCACGAGCGGCGGGCAACTCGGCTTCGGCAAGAGAACGGCCGACGAGAAACTCTTCACGGTGACGCAGGCCTTGCCGCCCTTCCGCATGACGCGCACGGCACGGCGGGCCAGTGTGCGGCCGTCTATTTCGAAGGCGTACGCGATGTTCTTCGGCAGTTCGGGCAGTTCGATGAGCGTCGGGCCATCGAGCGGCGTGGCGTCGAGATGGCCGCCCACCACCAGCCAGTACTTGTCATACATCCACAGTCGGCCGGTCCACTTGGGATCGTCCGGCGCAACCGGGTCGCGGTCGTGCGGCTCGCCGAAGTTGAACGCATCACGGAACGACGCGCGGACCTCGTGCCAGCGCATTAGCGGACCACCGGCTTCCGGGAAATCCTTGGGCCGTTCCCGTATGAGCGACGGGTGCAGGAAGTGGGTGCTCCTTCTGCACGCGTTGACTCGGCCGCTCGCGTATCCGTTCATCGTCGCCTCGGTCGAGCCGGGATGGACGTAGGAGAGCATCCGGGCGCTCGGCGTCGCCAGCCGGATGAGCTCCAGGTCGTCGTTGTTGCAGTACATCACGAGCGCGGACGACGAATACTTGAGTGTGAAGTCTATCGGGTTTTCCGTCCAGAGAAGGGAATCCGGATTGACCTCGTCCATCGCCTCGCGGACCTTGCGGAAGAGCTCGAGCGCCCACTTGTTGCAGTCAAACGGGCTCTCGTGGTTGTGCGCGGGATTGAAGCACGGGACGAAGGGCGTACCGAACTCATCGAGCCGGATACCGTCGGCGCCGGTTTCCCACAGGAGGCGCTTGCAGATGTGAACGATGTGGTCCTGCCGGGGCTTGTAGCCCATGCACATGCTGACGCCTCCCGGGGAACCGATGTCGAGCGTGTGGTCGGGCCGGTCGAGCAGTCTCCAGTCTTCCGGGTTCGGGCACGTGAAGAGCTCGCTGTTGTGTGGGACGCTGACCAAGGCGACGTAAAGGATAACGCGCCGCCCGAGCCGCTGGACCCTCCGCACCCCTTCCCGCATCGCGACCGAGCCGCCGAGGTCGTGACGGAACCGGTAGAGACCGTCCCTGCCACAGTACACCGCCCATTCCTGCGCGTCGAAGGAATTGCTCAGGTACAGGCGATCCAAGTTGCGAAAGGAGGGGAACTTCTCGGATGGGTCGGGGATCCACGGCCCCTGGTACAGGTCGGTCTCGTCGAGCCACTTGGGGGCGGGATGCGGCTTGAAAGCCGGCCCGAACCACTCGGCGTAGCGCTTGGCCACGACGCGCCAGTTGCCTTTGTGCACAACCAGCCGCGCGGGCGGGTAAGTCACACTGGCGCCGTGTGCAAGCTTCTCGGGCGTGAAATACAACGTCGACATCCCGCCGCCGGGGAACCGCCGCATTATCTTGTTGCGGACGTCGGGATCCATGATGATGCAGCCGAGGCCCTCGTCCATCCGCGGCTCGTAGACCGCGTCCCACTGCATCGAGACGTTGTTGCCGTAAACGCCGCCGCAGTCGACCCAGGCCGGAGCACCGGCCGAGCCGATAGTGCGGCAGATGACGCCCAGGTTCGTCGAGCGGTTCTCGCCGAGCGCGAGCCCGGTCAGGTACGGAAAGGCCGTCATCAGCGTGTGCGTCGTCTTGCCGACGTTGCGGACGGCCAGGTCGCAGTCGATCGCGTGGTCGTTCTCGGGCAGGGTGACCGACAGCGCGAACTCGAGGTCAGGGCCTGAGTGCCGCAGGACGAGCGTCATCCGGCGGCCGCCTTTGGTCTTGCGGAACGACGACGACACGAGCCGGCAATTCCGCGGGTCGACAAGCCGGCCGCCGAGGTTGTCCTCGACCGGCTGGACGTGGAACGGGAACAGCACGGTCGCGGCGGGCGGCATCATCGTGGTATCGACGTATCCCCGGAATAGGTTGCCGTCGCCGCCGGGTTCCTTGAGATATTCATCACCCGTGGCCAGGTTCCTGAGGCCCGCAAGCGCGCCGGTGACGCGGTCGAACTCTATTCGGACAAGGCGATTTTCGAGCACGATGTCCTTGTCGGTGCGAATCGGTTCATGCATTTTCGGGTGATCTCCGCAGAATGGCATCCGGCCGCGAGCAGGCGGCGGACAAAAGGTCGAGGTTATTTCCGGGCCCCGTGCTTCCTGAGCAGTTTCTCGATGTCGATGTGATTCATCATCGCGGTCCACAACAGCGCCGTGCGGCCCCACTTGTCCCTTGCGTTCACGTCCGCGCCATTTTCTATCAGGAGCTCCGTGACATCGGTGTGGCCGTCGAAAGCCGCCGCGTGGAGCGGTGTCCAGCGAATGGCGTCCGCCGCCCCCAGGGCGGCTCCTTTTTCGATGAGGCGCTCGGCCACGGCCCTCGAGCTCACGAGGTGCAGGGGCGTCTTGCCGGCCTCGCTCTTCGAGGCGACATCGGCGCCGCTTCCCATGAGAAGGAGGGCCAATTCCGGCCGGCGTTCTTCAAGAGCCCAGTGGAGGGCGTCGCGGCCCTCGCTGTTCTTTGCGTTGAGGTCCGCTCCCTTCGAGATGAGCAGGCGGGCGATGTCGGCCCGGCCGTAGTACGCGGCGTACTGAAGGGGTGTGGTGCCCCGTTTGTTCACGGCCTCGATGTCCGCCCCTTGCCCGAGGAGCCGCGCAACCTCTGCCTTGTCGCCGGCGACGATTGCGAGATGAAGCGGGGTGTTGCCGTCGTTGTCCCTTGCATTGACCTCGTCACTCATTGGTTTTCTCCGTCGGGTGTGGCAAGATCCTCGAGTCTCGGCGCGGTTTTCGCGTACTCGGCGACGAGGGTCGGGAAGTCCCGCCGTTTCTCCTGATCCGGCCGGACCTCGACCTCGACCCCATCGACCGGCCTGACCAGCGGCCTCGACTTCGGCAGGTGAAGCACGATGCGAGCCGGTTTCTCGCGGCCGGGCGCGTCAAGCTCGACCTCGACGCCCTTCGCCGTTCCGCGCACGGTCAGCCCCATCTCGCCGAAGTGCGTGGGCGCTCGCTCTATCCTGATGAGCTTGCCGTCGCCGAGCCACCAGTCGGGCACGGCCCAGAGGAGGTGCAGAGCGTCGCCGCGCTCGTGGATGAGCATGTGCCGTAGCATGACGGCGAACATCGCGCAACCCGTCACGTGCGGCACTGTGTCGCTGGCGGAGAGCCGGGTCTTGTAGTTGACGCACTCTCCGAACTGGTTCGATGCGGTCGTGTGAAGCAGGTACCAGTAGAAGTTCTCGACGACTCGCTCGTGGTGGCCGCGGATCATGTCGGCCAGGGTCGTATACGTGGTGAGGTAGGCGGCCAGTGTCGAATCCGCCTCCGGGCCGGGATATCGAATCTGACCCTCCCCCAACTCCGCCGAGGTGGTGTGCCGTATCAGGCCCTCGCGGAATCCGCCGCAGTGCAGGTCCTGGACCTCGTGGATCGTCGCATCGACGCGCGGGTCGTCCGCGTCGAATATCTCGGTCGGCCAGAGTGTCTCTGTGTTGCCCCAGTGGCTGTGCCTCGCTTTGACGACGTCGTCATACTTTTCCCACGATGGCGGAAAGTGCGGCTTGCCACACCGCTTCCAGGCGGCGTCGATGTCGGCGCGATATGCGTTTGCCTCCTTCAGCAGTTCGTCCGCCTCGTCGTTCCTGCCGAGGACGCGGGCGGCGTCGGCCGTCACGAACAGGCCACGCAGGTTCCACATGTCCGCGCCGACGATGTGATGCAGGTTGCCGTGGTCGAATCCCTCGCCCTCGCCCTTGGCCAGCGGCAACAGCCCCTTGTACGGTTCCGGCTCGGTGCGGCGGTTCCTCTTCGTCCAGTCCGCCGCGCGCCGCATCGCGGGATAGGCGCGTTCCAGCCACTCGCGGTCGCCGCTGATCTTGTAGTACTGCCAGAACGCCCACGGCGCCTGGCCGTTTCCGTCGAACTGGTCGTGCTGAGCCCAGAAGAGCCCGCCCTTCTTCTCGTCCTGATACTTGAAGTAGTCTTCGAGCGCCCGCTTGGCGGTCTCGAGGTAGCCGGCCTCTTCGAACTGGAGTATCTGGTACGCGCCGTCGCGCATCCAGAACGCGTCGTACAGTCCCTCGCCGCCCTTCACGAGCCCGCCGTCGAGCACGATGAACTGGTAGACGTGCGAGGACCGGAGCGCCTGCATGGTCTTCTCGCATGGCACTTCGAACT
>Ga0180435_10000237_pt1 | contig 57078 bp, 56 predicted proteins | sample SS_ome_3_FD_132467 | JGI IMG/M metagenome (GOLD analysis project Ga0180435, IMG submission 132467) | Hypersaline lake sediment archaeal communities from the Salton Sea, California, USA - SS_3_S_1 metaG | ecosystem: Environmental > Aquatic > Non-marine Saline and Alkaline > Hypersaline >... | reverse complement strand
GGCAGCCACTTGCGCAACCAGCTTGAGAACCTGCCCGCGCGAGAACGACGGCAGGCAGTTGCGTGGCTAACGGAGCGTTTTTCGTTTCCGGAGTCTGATGCAGAAAGCATTCAGCTCGATGGCAACGGTGCGGCCTACTACCTCGATCCTGCACCCAATCTACCCCCCATGATTGCCGAGGCATCGCCAATGTATGACTTTACTGTTGCCGAAGGTGCAGCGATTGACGATGTGTTTGCCCTGCATAGTCGACCAGGGGCAAGTAATGTTGTCTATCTTGATTTTGATGGTGAGACGCTAACTGGTAGAGCTTGGAATACAACCTACGACCCACTAGAAGCCAAGGCTTTTACCTTGGATGGTGACGACACGACCTTTAACGTCGCTGAGGAAGCAGCGATTGCAGAGATCTGGCATCGTGTAGCTGAAGACTACGCCCCGTTTGATATCGACGTCACCACTGAGGAGCCTGCAGTGTTTACAGGTAACACCGGTCACGTGCTTATCACGAAGAAGGTTGATGCAAATGGGAATCCTATGCCAAACAGCAGTGGTGGTGGCGTTGCCTACATTGGTGTCTGGGGTGGTCTTACGTACTTTTATCCCGCGCTCGTATACTACGACAACCTGGGAAGTAACACTACATATATTGCCGAAGCCGCTTCTCACGAATTTGGTCACAACCTCGGCCTCTCGCACGATGGTACCTCTGGCTCATCGTACTACACTGGACACGGTAGCGGCTTCATTTCTTGGTCGGCCATCATGGGTAACCCATACGGCAAGAACGTGACGCACTGGAGTAAGGGTGAGTACGCTGACGCAAATAACACGCAGGATGACGTCGCTATCATCGCAAGTGGTCTTAACTATCGCCCCGATGACCACGCTAACAGTATCGCCACCGCCACTGCACTCAGCATAACTGCAGGCGGGGAAGTGGTTGTCACAAATCCCGAAACTGATGCGGACAACGATTACCCAGCTAACAAGGGTGTCATTGAAACGAGTGCCGATGTTGATGTGTTTTCCTTCGCCACGGAAGATGGGCCAATCGAGTTCACCGTTCGTCCCGCCTGGGAAGGCTTTACTCGCTCAAGCGCCCGCGGCGCGAACCTCGACGTAGAACTAACCTTGCTCAATAGCGTCGGCGCCACTCTTATCACCTCCAGTCCGACTACCGATACGTACGCTTCGATTGCCACCACCACCTCTGCCGGAACATACTATCTCGCGATCGATGGGGTTGGGAGTGCCAACTACTCCGACTACAACAGTCTTGGCCAGTACTTTATCTCGGGAACCGTTGCGACGTCTGGTTCGACCACTACTCCACCAAGTAATGACCCGCCGACCGCGTCTTTTAGCAGCTTGTGTACCGACCTCGACTGCACCTTCACCGATACATCGACTGATTCATACGGTACCATCGCGACCCGTTCGTGGGACTTTGGTGACAGCAATACCTCAAGTGTCACCAACCCGAGTCACAGCTACGCCGGTGCCGGTACGTACACTGTGACATTGGTGGTGACCGACAACGACGGCGACAGTGCGACCACCACTAGAGATGTGACGGTGACGGCTACCAACCAAGCTCCGACGGCCCAGTTTATCCAGTCGTGTACTGGTCTGTCTTGCACCTTCACCGACACGTCGACTGACGCTGACGGCACTATTGCAGCCCACGCATGGAACTTTGGCGATGGCTCTACTTCCAGTATCGCTGACCCAAGTCACACGTTTGTGAGCCCGGGTACATACACGATTACTTTGACTGTGACCGACAATGACACTGCAACTAGTGCAACGAGTACCGACGTGACGGTGTATGGTGCAAACCAAGATCCAGTCGCATTTTATGAATATTCTTGTGACAAACTCGACTGCACCTTCACCGACGGTTCTGCTGACATTGATGGCACAATAGCCAGTCATTCGTGGGACTTTGGCGACACCAACACCTCGAGTGCTGCCAACCCAAGCCACACGTTTGCAAGTGCAGGTACGTATAGTGTTGTGCTTACTGTAGCTGACGATGATGCCGCAACAAGTTCAGTGAGCAATGATGTTGCGGTTGTTGCAAACCAGGCTCCAGTAGCATCCTTTACGAATTCATGCACCAATCTCGCCTGCACCTTCACCGACACCTCTACTGACAGTGACGGTACGATTTCCTCATACGTATGGGACTTTGGTGACACCAACACTTCAACAGCAGTTGACCCAAGCCACACGTTTGCAAGTGCCGGTACGTACACTGTGACATTGGTGGTAGCAGACGACGATGCTGCGAGTGCCACAACGACGAGTGATGTGACGGTAACTGCAGCCACAGCACCTACGGGCGGCGGAGGTGGTGGCGGAGGCGGCGGAGGCGGTTCGCGTGAAGACATCAGTCCTGACAACGGTGATGAAGATGTGAGCGTACGTCCAACGCTTAGTTGGGAAGAGGACGACGATGCAGAATCGTACGTTGTGTACCTTGGTTCATCACGAACAGGCTATGATACAACTGAAGTAGTTACGACGTCCAAAACATCGTACACCCCAACAACGCCACTGGCATACGATACGACCTACTATTGGCGTGTCGATGTGGTGACCGACCGACGTGTGGAAGAGGGAACACGCTACCGTTTTACTACACAAGAAACGGCTGCGTCATCTGCAAGCCAAACAAACACCTCAGCGTCAGCAAACTGGGTGCATGTACGAACTCCTGACGAACCACTCAGTACCGTGACACGCATTGGTGTTGCACGTACCCCATTCTTTACCTACCGTGGCTCAAGCGCACTACTCATGAAAGCCTATGCCAACAATGGCTTGCTCATCCTCACAGCAGGCGTGGGGTCCAAACTGCAGAGAATCCAACCAAGTGCACGACTTTATGCAAATGGTGAGTGGCACACTGTGCAGCTAACTGGCATCTGGCCAAAAAATGTCGACGGGACCTACAGTGGCAAGGCGTACTATCTCTTACGTGCAAGCGACCCCTTGTATGATACGCAAGGAGCACTCGAAGCTACCATGTACATGAACCTGCCAGGTTGTGACAACGTGACCTGCAACGTCAATGGTCCTATCCGCCAAGAGTGGCAGCTCGGTGGGTAGGTGTGCTCTACTGTGGCCAGCAGTGATATCATGTCTGTATGACAATCGCTCGTTTTTTCTTTAAATGCACCACGATCTTGGTGGCATTTCCACTAGGCTACGTACTGGCAGCACTGCCGCTATTTCTTCTTTCACGCGTGTATCAGGTGCTCAGTAGTTCAGACCAAGAACCTGGCACAGGTGTGAATGCATTGATTGTGCTCATGGTCGTTGGTATGACGCTGTTTGTGTACATCATGCTCAATGTGTATTACGGAGTGAAAGCGCGGCCGCTGCATTCACTGTGGGCGACTATATTCTATGTGGTCGGGGTGGGCGCGCTTGCGGTTGCCGGATACATTTTGTTTGAAATCTTTGTCGTACGTGATGCGTACCTAGTCCTGGTGTACTTTGCAGCAATGCCAGCGGGTGTGGCTGGCATTGTCGGGTTGGCCCTTGGTGAGTTTTTGCGCAGGCGAGCGTCCTGCTAATACGAGTGCCTGCAATGCAGCATGTGTACCGCCTATGACGCTGTAGGCCCAAACTCCTTCTTCAGCGCGGTCTCAAGATCTGTAAGCCAGCGCTCGAGTGCGCCGGGTTTGGTGTAGAGTGGTCCGATAGGGCCGGCTGGTGTGTTGTTGACGTCGACGATGTAGAGCTTGCCATCGTGGTTGTCACGTAGTGCGTCTATCTCGCCGTAATCGAGCCCCATCTTGCGACAGAAGGCGAGTACGTTGGCGCGTTCGTCGTCACTGAGCACCTCGTCAGTTTCGGCGAACTCTGCATCGATTGTCACATCGAAAAGATCCCGATCACTCTTGTAACGCTTTAGGATGAACGGAATGGTGTCGTTGAAGATCGGGATGCGCAGGTCCACGACACGCCCTTCGCCGCAGTGGCTGTCGATAAGCTTTTGATACACGTACCCCTCCTCGGCTTCATCAACCGGACAGTCGATGATGGCGCCGTCGTGCACAGCGTTGGTGTCTGATTTGCGCACACACGTTTCAGTAAACGTTTTGGGATCAACAGAAAGCTTGTATCCAAACACTTCCTCAAACACCTCGTTCACACGTGACTTGCTGATGTCGGTGCAGTCAAGGTTGATGACCGCACACTCTGTTGCAAGTTGCTGTATGGTCTCACAGTGGTGGCGTTCGGTAATGTCCTCGAAGTGCATCACCACATCAGCTTTTTCGTTTGGGTCGTTGGTCAACCGCCAGCCTAGACGGTGTGCGATCTTGTATATGGTGTGATACGTTCGTGGCTTCTCGGGGTAGCAGAGCAGAGTGACTGGTTCAAAGCCAGGTACCTTACGTGCACGACGTGCTGCCAGCTTGAAGCCCGTTATTGTGCACAGTGGCCAGATGACATGTTCTTTCCATAGGAGTACGAGTGCCATCAGTGCGTTTGTGATTGTAAAGTGTTTTGCAAGTGGCCCATAGTTGAGTCGTTCTGCGTGGTGCTGAAAAAGCACGTAGCTAACAAGAGCGCCTACGACATTACCGCCGGCGTAGGCAACACCAACACCAATGAGTCCGTGTGGCATAAGTGCGTATACCAATGCAATGGTGCTTACACTGAAGACAGTGTTTCGTACAACGAGTGCTTTGATGTTGTGTGTCAGACGGAAGAGGGAACCGAACAACTGGAACGCTGCCACCGCAACAGCAAGGATGGTCATGATGTATAGGAAGGAGAGGCCTGAGGCTGAATACTCAGAACCAAAGATGCGCAGAATGAGTTCACCACCAATCAAAAGCACCATCATGGCAGGGGCGAGCAGTAGTAGCGTGGTCTTGAGTGAGCCACGCACATGTGATGTGATTGCACGTTCGTCGTGGCTACCCTCGGCAAAGAGTGAGCGCATTGTGCTTGCAGGAATCACGTACAGGAGACCGACGATCATCATGACGATGTAGTAGTACGCAGCCTGGTCTGCACCAAGATTGTTCGTGATGATGATGGGCAACACGGCAAGCGGAAGGAAATTGAGGATGTCTGCAATGTAGTTGCCTGCACTGTAGCGCCAAACACGTGCGACGACTGTACGATCAATCGTGAACGATGGTCGGTACGCAAACGTTCGCATGAGAACCACTATGCTCAACAGAAAACCTACAGCTTGAGACACTGCGGCCGCAGTAAAGATACCAAACGCACCCCACGGAATGAATGCGAACGGTAGCACTACTTTTACAAGGCTAAAGACGGTGTCTATAAAGAATGTGTACTTGGTCTGTCGGTGTGCAAGGAATATGGCGTCGGTGAACATGTTTACTGCGGCCATAACAGTAAAAATCACAAAAGCTGCCGCAGTCGTGAGGTCTGCTGTTATGAACGACAGCTTTGGTGAGATGATGTTGATGAGCGCCACAAACAGAGTGGCAAGCACAAAGGACGCTATACCGATCACCAGAATGCCGGTGTTCATGCTTTCGTTCTTTCGTTCTTCGTGTGCGAGGAAGCGTACGGTTGCCGTGTCAAAACCAATCAGCGACAAAGTAGAGATCATACTCATCACAGAGATAAGTGCCGCCGCAAGACCCACGTCTTCACTACTGAAGAGACGTGCGGCAAACAACCAAAAGAAAAAGCCCAACCCCGCCATAACAGCGGTCGCGAGCATGGGGTAGAGGGAGTTCCTGAACAAGCTGTCCCGATACAGATTCAGTAGTATTGTTTTCACGTGCGTATAATACAAAACAATACAAGAATGTCAAGGTCAAGAGCTGCAAAAAAGCCCACAAATACGTGGTTTTCCAATCAGTCCACGAAGTAGCTTTGAAGGAACATGCGTGGCGCTTTTTGGTGCGATGGGTATACTGCACCGTATGCAACACCAAGAGAACGAACTTGATTTACGGCACACAAAACCAGGGTTGCACCCCGAGGGTGAGGTGGTTACAGAGGGGCATGCGGTCATCCATGAACATCACCCAGTGCACCGTCGTGGTTTTCGTTTGCGTGTATGGGCTGGGATAGGAGTATTCGTGACGCTTCTGCTTGTTGGCCTTGGTGTCATGGCGGTGCTTGCGGATCGAGCTGCACCGAGCGATCAAACACCATTAGTTGAGCAAACACCAGAGATTATGACAGGACATGAGCGACCAGAAACTACCGCGCCTCCAGCACCAGAAGAGACGCCTCTGCCTGTACAAAGCAGCACAACGACACCTGCTGAAGAGCCAGTAGACGACCCGGTAGTTCCGGAGCCAGATAAAGATCCGGCACCAGAACCACAGCCGGCAGAAGAGCCAGAAGAAGAACCCGCTGTCCCGGTGGTGCCCGACCAGCGCGCAAACCTGAACTACAACTACGGCATCGCCATGGCAGAGACACTGTCGGTGGTGAGCCAGACCGAGCTACAAAAACGCCTTGATGACGTCGTGGAACTTGGAGTGGGTTGGATACGTGTCGACCTCGCATGGAGCACCATACAGTGGCGCGACAAGGATACCTACTACTGGGATGCCTTTGACCGTATCGTCGCAGAGGCAAACGAGCGGGGCATTCGGGTCCTTCCGATACTTACCTACACACCGGGCTGGGCCCGGCCGAGTGACTGCACGCACACCAAAAAGTGCGGGCCACGCGACCCCGATGAGTTTGCCGTATTTGCCCGCAAGGCAGCAGAACGCTACGCGCCACAGGGTATCGACACGTGGGAAATATGGAACGAGCCCAACATGGGCATCTTTTGGGCGCCACATGCCGACCCGGCCCGCTACACAGAACTGTTGCAGGCGGCATACACTGCCATCAAGAGCGTGGACAGTGATGCGTTTGTGGTGAGCGCAGGTCTTGCACCCGTTGCGACGCGCGGTGCCAACATGACCGCTCGTGAGTTTGTCGAGGCCATGTACGTGTACGGTGCCAAGAACTACTTCGACGCACTTGGCTTTCACCCGTACACCTACCCCGTGCTGCCGACCGACTACAACGACCAGAACGCATGGTCGCAAATGGAAGAAACCAAGTGGAGCTTGCGCGGCATCATGAAGTACAACGGCGACGGTGACAAAGACATCTGGCTCACCGAAGTGGGTGCCCCCACCGGTGGCCCTGGCGCGCGCGCAAACAGCAACGACTTCAGCAGGTGGAACGTACCCGACCACGTGACCGAGAGCTACCAGGCAGAGCTTTTGGAGAGTGCGGTACGGGAAAACGAAACAGTCGATTGGACAGGGCCATTCTTCTGGTACAGCTACCAAGACCTCGGCACCAACACCAGCGACCGCGAGAACTTCTTTGGTATTCGGCGCTACGACGGGAGTGCAAAACCCGCGTATACCACATACCAAGAACTCTTGGTACGCTACTAGCATGAAGAAGCATCTCGACATTATCGCACCAACCGCATTCCTCGTGTTGGTGATTGTGGTGGTGCTCTTGCAAGATAGCGAGCGTGTCCTCACCTGTAACCCTGCGGCGACGGTGTACCCAAGCACCTTTGTAGTTACCGCGTTTGCTATAGAGGAGCAGGCGCTTCTCGAGCGCGTGCAGGTCGTGGACACCTGTGAGCTCGGCGACACGCGCTACCACACCGTCACCTTTGCAAATGAAAGCTTCGTTACCTACATGAGTGGCATGGGACCCGAGGCAGCTGCCGCCACCACAAAACAAACCTTTGACACATTCCGTGTGCGTACCCTCATTTTCTCCGGTATTGCAGGTGCAGTCGACGAGGCGCTTGCCGTGGGGAGTACCACGGTGGCAACGACCTGGTACAGCACGACGGGCGCTCCGCCGGTGACCATAGACGCCACACTGTTTGCTGGAGCACTTGCGAGCACCACCGCGACAACCGTACCGGCGGGCATCACCGCAGGCGAGTTTGTCACCGACACGAGCACGCTGCCAGACGGCATGGATATCGTCGACATGGAGACGCACACCATCGCGACCCTTGCGGCAGAGGAGGGTGTGCCGTTCATCGCGTTTCGCACGGTGAGTGACCGTGCCGACGGCACGCACACCGAAGACGACCTCAAACGTGCAGCCGTGGAGAGTGCGCGCGCCACGCTGCAATTCCTCGAAAACTACGAGTAAGGGATACAACCACCCTCGCCACGTCCGCTCGAGCACCAGGATTCTAAAAGTCAGCCGCCACAGGCGGCTTGTTTGCTGGCGAAATAGCACGAGAAACGTACGTATTTTTCAAAGACAAAGGACATGTGTTGACCTCTGAGACGCAGGAGTTTGTACACACGATATGCAGGTTGCGGCTTGGTGTAAGGGGTATTCAATGGAGTACGTGGGCTGGGAAGCGCCCTCGGGCGCCGGGGCTCACATCACCATCACGCGAAAATCACATCTGCTGATTTTCAGCTACACGGGGTCTGAGCCTTTGCACTCAAAGGAGCCACTTGGGCCTCGATAGCTGAAAAGCACGGGAGACGCTTTGAGGCGGGTTACCAGCAAATAGCTCGGAAGGGCATTCGAGCACCTATGACACCGCGTCAGCAACAACCAGATGTATACGCGCTACCCCTCAGCAATGGGGCGTAGGGTGACTTTGTGGTGTGCACCACCACACAGCACGGTTGTATTAGAAACACATTATTAATCAATTATTACTATGAACATACGACGAATTCTTCTTTCGCTCGCAGTACTGGTCTTCGCAGGCTCAGTCGTAGCGGGAGGTACCGGAGCGTTCTTCAGTGACGAAGAACGCTCCGAAGGCAACATGTTCACCGCGGGAGCTATCGACCTCACCGTGGACAGCGTTGCACATTACAACGGCATGATTTGTTTCGATTCAGGCGAGAACTTTTCAGATGGCTACGAGTGGCATCCTGCAAAAACGCTTGAGTGGGTTGGGCCAACGGTAGACGAAGATGGTTTCTACCAGCTCATACCAGGCACAGACCTAGATGAAGCGATTGATGAGTTCAACGAGGCAAATGTGGCCTTGGTGCCACAGGCGGGCGATGATTGTACCGGTACCTGGGCGCTGCGCGACCTTGGCGACGACCAGGTCGGTCCAGCAACCACGTTCTTCAGCTACGGCGACCTCAAGCCAGGGGACAGTGGTGAGAACACCATCTCCCTCCACGTGGAAAACAACGATGCATGGGCATGTGTCATTGTTGACGAAATGGTGGACTACGAAAACGGCTGCACCGAGCCAGAAGGCAATGCAGACGAATACCCGGACGGTGAGCTTCCAGACAATACTTGTGCAGGTAGCGTGGATACGCCTATGAGTGGTGAAGGTGAAGGCGAGCTCTCAACCGAGGTGAACTTCTTCGCGTGGGCAGACGACGGTGACAATGATTGGGAGGCTGGCGAACTACCACTGTTTAACAACCCCAATGGCGTTGGTGCGGCAAATGATGTCATCAACGGCCGCGTGTACGACCTCTTCAGCCCCGCAAATGGCATGGGTCCAATGAGCGCGAGCGACACCAAGTACATCGGTATGTACTGGTGCTACGGTGATATCGAGGTAGACACTCAGACCAATACGCTTACCTGTGACGGTGCGCCGGTAACAAACCGCACACAGACCGATGCACTCGAGGCAGACATCACCTTCTACGTCGAGCAGGCACGAAACAATCCGAACTTTGACTGTGCGTCACTGCTTGAGGAGGAACCACAGATAGTAGTCACCGAGGGTGATGCCGACACTGTGGTTGGTAGCGGCTTCACAGAGACAGTTGCGGCGCGCTTCAAGTCGTTTGCAAACACCGGTAGCAAGGAGCTGTATGTTGGCTTCCATGATCTCGGTGTTGGCGGCAATCGTGTAGAGCAAGATTACACTTGGGCTTCTGGCGAAACGCCGGTGGTTGTTGGCTACGATGAAGTGAATGACGAAGTGTACGGCAAGGTCGGCGGTAACCCAACTCTGACTAAGCTTGCGAATCCTGACGCATGTCCTGTGGGCGAATGGGACACGGTTCAGATCAGCGTCGTGAATCGCGACATCGGTACCACCGTGAACCTCAACGATGTTGTGGTGGACACCATTGCGTTGGGTGACTTCGTGGGTGCAGGTTGGAACAACTGGACACTCACCGGGTATGCATTTGGCAGTGGATTCGAGCTGACTGCGGACCTCGAGCTTGCGGGCACGTTTACAGGTGACGAAGTGAGCAAGGTTGAAGTACTCGTTGGTTGTGACGGAATCTAACCCGTCTCACTAACCGTTCCCCCCACCACCGACTGGCGGGGGGCGGGTTGGTGGGAAGCCATCAGCCCCGTAATTCGGATTACAAACATTACAAACAACTTAGAAAAAACCTTATGAATCGACGACTTATAGTTAGCAGTCTGGCGTTCGTGTTCGCACTTGCGGCAGTCTACGTCGGCGGCACTGGCGCGTTCTTCTCGGACACATTTGCGTCCAACGACAACGTGTATGCCACCGAGGGTGTCACCATTGAGATGTCTGACATCAGCCACACCTACAACGGCACTCCAGGTCCGGGCGAGCCCGCTGACCCAACCGGCTTCGTGTACGATAGTGACGGCACGTTCAACTTTACCGATCTCAAGCCACTCGATTGGGGCACGCTTGATTTCGACATCTTGAATAGCGAGAATGAAGCATACCTCTGCGGTTATGTTACCGGCGACGTACCAACAGAGACAGAGGATATAGCGCTCTATGACAACCTGCAGTTCTACAACGGTGGTATCCAGCTCGTGTTCAACCGATGGTTCGACTTTGGTGTGCTCGCAAGCGGCGCTACCGCTGACTACGAAGTAGACTATTGCTTTGGTGAGCCAACCGTGAACTCTGGTGGCGTGGTGGGCTGTAGCGTAGACCCGCTTACAGACTATAATGCCGCACAAGACGCAGAGTTTTCCGCAGACATATTCCTGTTTGCTATCCAAACTCGCAACAACGACGGCTTCACGTGCGACGCTCTGACCTACAACCCGGATACTACAACACCGCACGAGGGTGTCGACATCGACTTCAGTTACCTGCCCGAAGCGCCCGAGACCTTAGTTGGTGCATCTGCGTTCACATACGTAGCACCAGACTCAACGCAGTGTACTCTGACGGTGGACGAGAATGTGTCACCTAACACTTCGACCGAGTTCAGCACGTTGGGTGCTGCCGAAGCAGCTGCTAGTGACGGAGATACTATCTGTGTAGAAACTGGAACGTACGAAGAAAATGTAACCGTGGACGTACCGAACGTGACCATCCTTGGCCTCAATGACCCTACTGGCAGTGAAAAAGCTACTATCGACGGACAAATTACCATTGATGTTGATGGTGTAACCGTCCGCGGTCTTGAAATTACCAATGAAGATGGATCGACTGGGCTGTTGGTACGCGATGTAGATAACACTGAAATTCTAAACAATGTCTTCGTTAACATTGGAACTACGCTAACCAGTGGGTCTGCTCAAGCGGTTTACTTCTCGGGAACCACGGGCACAGTTGGTTCAAACGGCTTCGCTGTAACTGGAAATAGAATCACCGGTGTTGGTAACCTTACGAAGGTTGGGCCAGGTGGCTCAAAAGGTATCTACATCGGTGACTCAGATGACACCGGAGTTGTTACTGGAGTCGTAATCACCAACAATGATATCTCAAACGTGAGAACGCTGGTCTCTGACTTTGGCAGTGGTGGCCGTGGTTCACATGGAATCCTCTTTAACTACGGAGTCATCCCGGCAGCCGGTAATGCACCCGGCGTAATAGATGGGGCCGTGATTTCTGGCAACACCATTACAGACATTGAAGGGTATTGGTCACGTGGGATTGGTTTGGAAACCGACACGCCGAACACATCAATCACCCGAAACGACATCTCTGACATTGTAGATCACCTTACCGCAACACCGGGAGATGCAAGTGATGGAGTGCATTTTGAGGGTAATACAAGCGGTAGCTCAGTTGTAATCAACGAAAACAACTTTGCAGACACCGTTGGGTTTGGTGTTTCCCTCAACGTAGTAGCGAAACAGCCTGCAATCACCGTCAATGCAGAAAACAACTGGTGGGGCGATACAGATCCTTCCGATGACATTCTTGAGAATGCAGGAACGATTGACTTCGATCCATTCGAGCTCGCAGCGTTCGCGAACAACTAGTTACCACTAGCCGTTTCCCTCGCCACCTATGTGGTGGGGGGCGGGCTGGTGGGAACACCGGGATATACGTCACATGAGTAGCTTCAAAAAAACAGCACTATGGATACTGGCAGCAGAAGCGGTCGTGCTTGCTGCGCTCCTTGTGACATTTTTCGTGCCACTGCCGGGCAAGCCGGAGTTTCGTATCGTGCAGTCGGGCTCCATGGAACCTGCCGTGCCGGTGGGCTCACTCGTCGCTATAGTGCCGTCGGCCACCTACGGCATCGGTGACGTCGTGACGTACGGTGCAGACCGAGGCGGCAGCATACCCACAACACACCGCATCGTTGGCAGTGAACGTGTCGACGGCAAGCTACACTACCAAACAAAAGGTGACGCAAACGAAGACGTGGACCAAACGCTGACCGCGCACGCCGCGGTGCTCGGCAAGGTGGTAGCTACCATACCGAGGGCAGGGTACGTCATCGACTTTGCGCGCAACAAACAGGGCTTCTTTTTCATGATCGTCATACCGGCGGCACTCATTATGCTCGACGAGATACTCACCATCGTGCAAACAGCACGCGGCATGCGCCGCAGGGAAGACGACGAGACACCCGCACCAACAACAAGAAACAAGAAGGACCGACCTTCTGTAGTGCCGCAGCCAGTAACCGCACCGCGTATGCACGCACACCACGCAGGTATTAACGGCTATAGCGTAGTGCTGCGCCCATTGTAGTATGCTCACTGACCGTTCCAGCATTGTCGACCTCAGGAACGTTCGCACCGAAGAGTGTGAACGTGTGGAGCGTTTGCGCCGTGAGGCACTGTTGCAGGAAGAGCGGGCGCGCGTACTTGCGCAGGCACAAACCATACAGGACAAGCGTCGGTGGCAGGATGTCGTAAACGGCGTGCTGCGCGTGGCGAGCATTGTATTCGTCGTTGCCGGCTCGTGGAACGTTTTGCCGACTCTTACCGGCTCGCTCTCGTACTTTATGGACACCGAAGCGAGCGGCTCGCACATGACCACAGGGTTCCTTGAGCTCTCTGCGACCACATCTCCCCAGGTGACTGAGCTGTCCTGTGGTGGCATGCACGACCCAGAGGTACATATTCAAACAGACGGCAACCCCGCCACGGTCAGTGCAAGCACCACGGCGCTCGCGGGAAGTGTTGCACTTTGCGAAGCCATCGAGCTCGACGTTCGTCACCATGGCGAGACACTCTACTCTGGACCGCTTACCAGCTTTTCTGCTGACGGCATCCTTGATGGCACGATGCGTTTTATCGTGTCGCTGCCTGACGATGCGGGGCCCTTTGCAGATGACGCCAGGTGTACCACGAGTATTGAGTTTGTTGCCGTACAGCAGCGGCATGGAGGCGAAGCAGGGTTCACCGATAGGGAGACCGTCGAGCTTGCGTTCTCTGTCGATACATCAAGCTGCGACAGCTGTGACGAGCCGTGCGACACCTGCGGCGACCTGTACGTCGATATCGTAAACGACAACGATGCAACCGTCATCAACATCTTCGACATCTCGAGTGGTACAGGTGGGAACACCGCATCTAGCGGCGGCACCATCATCACCGGCGATGCTTCAAGTACCGTGCTTATTGAGAATTCTGTTAACGTCAACGAAACGGTGATCGAGGTGGATTGTTGCTGCGAATGTGAAGAGGAGTGTGGCGAGTGTGTATCTGAGTGTGACAATCCGTGCGGTGAAGCCGAGGACGAGCCAGACTCTGAGGAGGTTGCGGTGGACGAGGTGGACGAGGCACCTGAACCTGCTGACGAAGGGGAAGAAGAGGTAAGCGAGGAATCAGAGCTCACAGCAGAAGATCTTGCCGCACAGATACAAGCTGAACTCGACGCACGGCTGCAGGGTGCGTTTGGAAATCTTTAACAGGTAACTCTTTTTCTTATGGAAACAAACACACTCCCAAAAGTGTCTTTTGATGCACCTGAGACCAAGTGCTGTCCGCGGTTTGATCCTGGGCCTTGGCAGGGAGCCACTGTTACACTCGACAGGAAGACGTTTGTGAAAGGGACAACCTTTAACGTTCTTCACATGCCACTCACCTTCGGTGCAATGATGAAGAAGGTATGGAAGCAGATCGAGGATGCCGGTGCAAACAGTCCGGATCAGTTTGCGCTGCTGTCATACGACGTGTCACCATGGAAGGGCGAACACCTGTTCTGGGTCACTAAAGATGTGCCAGGTGCTGAGACGATATCGCTCTCAGGTACATTTCGTACCGAAGTATTTGAAGGTCCGTTCAGAAATATCCCAGACTGGGAAAAAAAGCTTCACGACGAGTTTGGCGCATCGGGTACTGACGTTAAGAAAATCTATTGGTACTACACGACGTGCCCAAAGTGCGCGAAGCAGTATGGAAAGAACTACTGTATTGCGTTTGTACAGATTAGGTAGTGCATTAGCCTAGTAAGACGATACTTGGCATGTTGCATACAAAACTGAGAGGAGTACACTCGAAGTAATGCTAACCATAGTCCTTGTAGCGGTCGTTATTCTAGTGATTCTGGTCGTTGGACTGGCGGCTTCGTTAGGTTCTGAGGAATAGCAGGAAAGCACAAAGAAACCAAAGAACCTGACGAAACAACGTCAGGATTTTTGTTTCAACTGGCATGTTCTTTTGGGAGGTACAGTGCAATGCTATGCAATTTGGTAGAAAATGGTCCGGCGTGCACAAAAATACGGGGTACGCAGAGTTGTCCACAAGAACACGGAAAGTGTGTGTCTGTAGAGCGAGATCTCTTGGCAGCTGGCGCACTCAACATTCGTCAGATAGACGCAATTGAACAGAGGCGTGAGAAGCAGCGCCAAGAACAACGAGCAGCGTACGCTAATCCGAGTCAGGGCGAGTATTACTAGCGGGTGCAAGGAGCCATAAGCTTACAGCACTTGCTGATATCGGCACACTAGCCGATGTAACGGGGCCACAAGCCCCGTTTGTCTTGCAAAGATACTCACGACGTGTACTATGCTCTCCGGACATACAACAGTACGGGGGAAACGACAATGTCTGGTATTCATGAACGTCATCTGCAAGCAGAGGCAGGAATTGGTCAGCAGTGTGAGGAGCTCCGCCAGACTCGTCTTGCGCAAGAAGAGTTGGCGCAGGGCAGCGCGCAGCAGACGCAGCCCACAGAGCCGGAAGAGCAGAACAGTTCTGCGGCACAGGGTGACGAACGCAATGACCCACATCGGGTGTGGGCAAGCGTAAAGCGTTTCCTTACAAGTCTTGGCCATTAGGCGACTGCAAGCAGGGCATCCATGGTGTCCTGTTTTTTGTATTGACTCCTTCCAGCATAAGAGTAGTTTCAATAGTAGGAAAAGCAGAAGAGGAGTAGTGCTATGTTGACCGTTGGTATTGCTGCTACTGTGCTCGGATCATATCTATTCCAGGCCGTGTTAGTGGGCATATGTATTGGTGTGGGGCAGTATGCACTCATGCAGCTTGCACGCGGCGGTGCCGAACCGTGGCTCGTACGCCACCACATACGTGCACGTATCTATGCCGCACTGAATCCCATCGCCCAAGTCGATGACCAGTACATAGACGATGTCTACGAGGGATGTATGGCAATCGAAGACTTGTTGGTTGCGTACATACTGGAGTACAAACAAGAGCACTGGTGTCCACACATGTGCAACGATCGCGATCTCTTGATGCAGCGTGTGCAACAAATTGCAGCAGCATACTTTGTGCCACAGGGTGTTGTTGAGATGGTGCGATACGAATCGCTCGAGCAATTGCGTCAGTGCATGACAGCGCATGGGTATGAGGAGAGCTACCGAGCGTATCTTGCAAAAACCTACGGAGATCACCACGAGGCACCCTAGGGCCTCTCACCTAAAAAACCGCCGACAGAGTGCCGGCGGTTTTCGTGTGTCGTCTTGGTTAGTTACCCATCCAGCGCCACATGCTGCCGAGACGTTCTCGTAGAGCTTGCCATACACTGCGTTGCAATTCCTCTGGGAGTGCTTCAGCAGTCGCTGCAAGTTGGCTTGCTGCGTCTGACTCGTTGTTCTCAGCCACTTCGGTAGTTTCTTCTTCCGGCTTTGCTTTGGTGTCTTCACGAGCCAGGAATACGTCTGCTTCCTCTGGATTGCCACCCATACCAAAGCGTTCCTCGAAGTCCTCCGGAAGAGGTAGTTCAAGTGTTTCGTAGGTTTCTACGCGCTGCTTGTAGGAGTTTATCTCTGATTGTTGACGTTCGGTAAGTGAGAAGTCTAGGTCTGCACACCAGAGTTCGTTCACTTTCTTCTGTGTGGTGTAGTAGACGTAGCCACTTGTTTTGCTCATACCCCATGGTTCAAGAATGTCTGCACCGTACTTCTCTTGGAAGCTGTGCACAGCCTCGTGTGTAACCTCGTCATACTCATTGGTTACCGCAATCTCACTGTGACCTTCTACGCTGCGGAGGAAGTACTGGAGCTTGCCAACCTCAGTGCGATTGTTGCTGTCACTACCGTACTTGATGTACGTCGTCAGCAGTGGTTCGCAGGCTACGCCGACCGCGATGTCGCCGGTAACTTCAATATCAACGCTCGCGATAGGGGAGTCAACAGCGTTACCGAGATTTGTTTCGTAGTCTGGATGGCGCTCGGTACCACTGATAAACGCACGGTTAGTGTACGTACCAGGTTCTGTGTCATCGCTGAAGAATGCATCGTATGAGACAACGATTGTCTCACCAGCAAGGATGGTGTCGAGTGCCCAGCGCTGCTCATGAATCATGGTACCGTCGGCATCGTAGATTTCATCAATGAGCATTGCGTTGTAGACAGGGTCGCCATCGTTCACAATCGTGATTGTGTAGGTCACGCTGCTGCTGGCAGCAATGATCTCGCGGCTCGCCATTTTCTCAATCGATAGTTCTGCAGGGCGCAGACGAAGTGCGCTGCCGCCTCCATGTACTGTGACGACACTAATCGACTCATTGTTGTTGCTCTCGTCCGCATCGTTTTCATCCTCGTCGACGACAAACTCTGTGTCGATCTCGACGTCGCCCGGTACATTCTCGTTGATGCAGGTAGGTATGTTGATCGTTGCCAACCCACCTGCTTCAATGCGCCCCAAATGATACATGAGACGGCCGTCGAGGTCCTCTTCAAACATTTCGATACGCTGCTGCAATTGGTCGTAGATGCCCTCCAACACAACGTTGGTAGCTGCCGCGTCCCCGAGGTTGTTGACGGTAATCTCGTAGTCGAAGCAGGCCCCACGACGCACTTCGTATGGCGTGAGCGCGCGCGCACCAATCCACAGGTCTGGCTGACCAAAGCTGATGTCACCGGTCCAGTCACCAAAGATGTTGAAGACTGCCAGTACCCAGTTTCGTCCAAGCACGTTTGTGTTCACGACGTTCACGACGTTAGCAACCGCGTTTGCATCACCGGTTGAAACACTTGCGCCACCGTTGTCAGAGCTCGCTTCATTGTCACCGGTCAGAGCCATGACCGAGACGTTGTTCGTGACGGTTGCTGTGTTGTTGTTCGTGACGGTGAGATGCTCGGTGCTGCCTGCAGTAGCAAGTGCGCCCGTTGGGCTGAATGTGAGTGCAACACCATCATCCGTTTGCTGCCATGTCATGCCCTCTGGTAGGCCAAAAATGTTACCGGCCCAGGTGCCGTGCACCTTAAACAAGAAGGTAAGTGAGTCACCGAAGAGATTGGTGTTCACTTGGTTGACTACAGTGGCAGCTGCTGTTGCATCGCCCGTTTCGATAGTTGCAGTATCACCACTTGCTTCGTTACCACCTGTGTTAGCTTCCACGTCTCCATTGGTGGTTACTGATGCGGTGTTATCGTTTGTAACAGTGGTCGACGTGTTGCCGTGCACCGTCGGCTGTGTACGTGCTGCATGCAAGAGTTCGTAGAACCAGTCAGCTCCTGGGAAGATCACATCACCCTGCTCAGCATTGAAGCCGTTGACGGTCATCAGCAGGTAGTTGCTATCAGTGATGTTGGTGTTCACGAGGTTCACAACATTTGCCGCTGCAAACGCATCACCAGTTGTCACCGTTGCGTCGCCACTGCCAGCATTGGCCGTGTTGCTTCCAGTAGTGGCACTCACTGTAATGTCGTTCTCTACGACTGCAGTGTTTTCGTTGGTGAGGTTCACTTCCGTATTAGGTGTAGCGCATGACTCTGGTGTGTCGATAGCGCAGCCACCTTCAGGTGCTTCGTCTTGACCGGTGAGGATCGAGAAAATGTTTCGTGTGTCGAGGTTGATGTTGCCGAGAAGGGCATTGATGAAGTAGAAGAAGCCCGTCGAGTTGAAGATGTTGGTGTTCACAACGTTCACCACGTTAGCTGTGGCGATTGCGTCGCCTGTGTCGATTGTGGCAGATGTGCCGCCTTCAGCAGTGTTGGCACCCGTAGCACTCGCTACGCTTGCTGTCGTACTCGCTGCTGCATCATTTTCGTTTGCAACCTCGATTGTGGTGGTGCTGCTCTCGGGTGTATCAACTGCTGTGATGTTTGAGTTTTCGGTGGTGCCGATGTCGCCTTCTGCCGTAGCATCACCCGTTTCGATGACAGCATCTCCTTCAGACAGCTCCGATTCACCCGATGTATCGCTCTGTTGTGCGTCGTTGGTCGATTCGGTGCTTTCGCCCGGTTCACCATCTTCGCCCGGTTCTGGTGCCTCAGACAGATCCTCAGCAAACTCTTCGTCAGGTGTTGGGCCGACTTGGATGTCTGGCTCTGCAGCGGGTTCTTCGGTGGTTGTTTCCGCCGGCTCTTCCGTTTGCTCGGCTGAAGCAGGCTCATTCTGTGCTGGTTCCTCAACTTCGCCCTCGGCGTGAAGATCCGGCACGAGCGTAAAAGCACCAGCAAGCACGAGTGCTGCTGTCACCAAGAGCCCTGACAGTCGGTCGAGCGTACTCAAGTTATGAGAAAAATATTGATAAGACATACGATAATGTGTGTGACATGAGAGACACAAGGCGTGTAAGCGGTGATGTTGTTTCAGTAACTTCACCGCGTGGGTCCCGGTCTTCCCAGTGTCGGTTGATAACAGTACTTGTAGTGGTGCTCGAAGACGCGATTACCTCATCAGCACGTACGTCTTCTGTGGAGTGTGGTGCGCGCACATCTGTGTGCACGGTATCCTCAATGACCTCTTCGCCACGTTCAACACGCGTCGTGGTGGTCGCACCAGTTTCGTTTGCGTGTGTAGTTGTTTCGACAGTAATGCTGCCTTCACTTGATTCCTCGTGTATGTCGACCACAGTCTCACCGTTGATGGTGGTTGTGATGTCTACACGTGCGGAGCTTTCGCCCCCAATTATTTCGCCGCCAGTGGCGCTGTTGCCACCGGTGTTACTCGAGACATTGAAGTTTGTGAAAACAGATGTTTCTGCAAAGCTTGCCGTGGGTGTAAGTACAAGAGCTCCCACAACAGCTACACATCCAAACAGGTTTGTAATGTACAGACGCATACGGTTGTAGCGTTAATCCCTCCATAAGACCTCGACACATCAAGGTCTTAGGGGAGGGGGGGAGTCCAAGGGACTGCCCCTCCCAGCACAACCCGTTCCAAAAAGTTGAAGTCGTATGACCTCTACTCTTCGTCCCCTGAACGGAAGATGTTGTGGTTAACAGTGTTCACAAATGCTGCAAGGACATCTGCGCGACCGGTTACGATCACACCGCCTTCAGCACCTGCGCCACCTTCGCCAGCTTCACCAGTAGAACCGGTGTCGCCACCTTCGGCAGCATCACCACCTGCTGCGCCGTCACCGGCGATAGCAGCTGCGCTTTCATCGTCACAATCGTCGTGGCAGTGGTGATGGCGTCGTTCTCGTTCGTCACCGTCGACAGCAGCAGCGTCACCGCCGTTGCCGCCCCTACCACCGTCACCGCCGTCACCAGCGTCACCGTCTGCATCGCCAGAGTCGCCGCCGTCGGCAGCGTCACCACCATCTGCATTGTTGTCGCCAGTGTCAGCTTCGATTGAACCTGCGTTCATAACGAATGCCTCGTTGACATTCATCACCGAGAGCATGGTTGTAACAGGTACGAAGGTCTTCATGTAGACCTCCCAGCTGTCGGCACCAGAAGAAGCGTCTTCGCGCTCACGTTCATCGTAGTCAGTGCCTTCCTCGTAATCGCAGCATTCTTCGCTGACGTACCAGTCGTCTGATACACGATGGTCACGGCTCCAGAGCTCGTACCAGCTGTTTGCTGATTCGTAGTACTCGTTGTAGTTACCGCAACAGTCGTCATCGATTGTGATGTCGGTTTCGTTGACGTTTACAGCGTTGCTGATTGCAACTGAAGCAATAGCGTCACCAGTGGCGATTGAGCCACCTGAGCCGCCTGCGCCACCGTCGCCAGCTGCACCCGTGCTGCCGGTGTCACCACCTGCTGCACCTGCGCCACCGTCGGCTGCATCGCCGCCTTCTGCGTACGCATCGTCGCTTGACTCAGCGTATGCTTCACCGCCGTTGCCGCCCCTACCACCGTCACCACCATCGCCAGCGTCGCCAGTAGCGTCGCCTGAGTCACCACCGTCAGCACCGTCGCCACCCTCTGCTGAGTTTTCGCCGGTCTCGGCTTCAACCTCAATAGCGTTCACGACAGCTGCGCTGTTCACGTTGGCAACATTTACGACTGTGGTTACACCTGGAAGAAATGGCATAGGCATCGGCTTCATTTCTTCAGCGAGTGCCGGTGCTGCAAACAAACCAAGCGCAAGAGCTGGGGCTGCGGCGAGAGCCACAATGCGACCCAGCGTAAGATGTACAGTGTTCATGTTGATTCTGTAGTTTTTCGTTTTGATAAATGTCTGACACACGGCTCTTTCGCCCCCATGGGGAAAGTGAAAGAACCGTGGTCGTCTGCCGCGTAAGCGGATATCGACCAGGGTGAGCTATCAAGGCAGCTCACGCGAGGAGCGGTTTCCAGGCTCGCCTCGTGTAAGTTGCACCAGGTGTGTAGAGAACTGTCTTCTGAAAAGAAAACGGCTCGCACGAAAACCGCGCGAGCTAACTAGTCCGAACCGTTCGGACGTGGGTGTTGTATGGATGTAGCGAAGAATGCGACATGGCAAGGCCAATTCGCTGGTTTCCCCTTCGTACGGCCCAGTGTATACCTCTTTTTACTGTGGTCAACTGTTTCGGGAGCTTTTGTGATGTCTGGTATACTTTACGGTGAGTGTCAACAAAAAACGCCCCGTTTCGGACGTATTTCGCTCTCATGAGCGGCAAGAAGGGCGTGCTACCCCAAAGGGGAAACCAGCTTCATAAGAAGCTGCCGGGTTGCGCGCCCTTCTTGTGGCTCAGGAGAGAACAGGTACACGCGTTATAGCAGGTACGGTGATTTGCGTCAATAGGCCCGCCACTGTGCGGTTTTTTTGCGCATGTCACAAGACACGACGGTCCAGTGTGACGAAGCTGTACACAAGGCCTTCATGTGTACAATCCGTGCGTTCAATTTCGTCAAACGGCAGGTGTTCGTATGACGGAAAATGTGTATCCCCGTCATGCGAACTGTCGACTAGGGTAAGATAGAGTCGGTCTGCATCGTTAATGGTCTGCGCGTATATCATGCCGCCACCAATCACAAACACTTCGTCTGAATCGAGTGCTTGTGCGTGCGCAAGTGCGTCAGGAATGCTTCCAAACACACGGCAGCCTTCAGCCTCGTAGTCTGAATCGCCGCTAATGACAATGTTCTCGCGGTTGGGAAGGGGGCGGCCAATGGATTCATACGTTTTGCTACCCATTATCACAGGGTGTCCGGTGGTCAGCTCCTTAAACCGTCTCAGATCATTCGGAATCTTCCACAAGAGATCGTTGTCCTTACCTATTGCACGCGTTCGACTAGAGAGTGCTGCAATTAGGGAAAGCCGGGGTTGTGTATTTCTCATACACGTATTCTAGCAGGTTCAGGGTCACCAGGGTCCATTGTTTCGTTGTATACTTTCTGTACCAATTCTGTTTATGTCTAAAGCTGCAGCACAGCACAGCGTTGATGTTGAAAAAATTCTGAGTCGCCACCCCCATATAGGGGATCGGTTTATTCCAGACTATCGTGAGCTTGAGTTGGTGGTGGCAGAGCTCAAGGATCGTGGCCTGCGTATTGTGCTTACGCAAGGCGTGTATGATTTGTTGCATGAGGGCCACGCACGGTACTTGGAGAAAGCCCTATCACACGGGGACGTTCTGATTGTTGGTGTCGATACTGATGAACTTACGCGAGAACGAAAGGGTCCAACACGACCCGTCGTGCCGTTTGAGGAGCGTCTGAACATGCTCGCGCACCTGCGCCACGTTGGCATACTGACCAAACGGGATGTTGGTGTGCAGATAGGAGAACTCATACGTGTTGTGCGTCCACATGTACTGATCACGAGCAAATCTACCAAAGACTTTACGCCAGAGCACGTTAAGGAATACGATGCATACTGCGAACAGACGATCACGCTGCCGCCGCAGGCCACCACAAGCACGTCAGCACGCATTCGCACACTCACTATCGATGGCGCTGATACACTTGCCCAAGAGCTTCACAAACGAATACCTATCGTGGTGCAGGAGACGCTTGATTACGTGCGCAACAAGCACGGATAGCACAGTATGGAGAAAGCATTGATTGCGTATGTGCCCGTCCTGCACGAAGGGTACCTAAAACTGTTCCGTGCCCATGGTGGGGCACTCTATCTGGTTGGCCCCGATCTTGTTGCAGGTGATTTGCCGCGTCTGCCGCGCGATTTGCGTGCGGTGCCTGTGGAAGAAATGTGTAACGCGATTGGTGCACTAGGGTTGTTTGATACGGTCGATGCGCTGACAGACGACATACTGCAACAGCTTAATGCCCAAAAGGCACAGGTCACCATGCCGACTGATGAGATCAGCGGCGTTATTGCCGAAAAGCTTCCCGATTGCACTATAGTGCTGGAACAGGTGTTCTTGCGTTGGGATAAGCCCATTACGCTTGCCGAAACCGAAGTGCATCCCGATCGGATTGTCTCTGTTGCCAAGCAAGATCGTGCGTTTATGTCCCAAGCTGCAGAGGTGGCCGATAAGAGTGGTGATTGGTGGCGCCAGGTGGGTGCAGTTGCTGTACGGGACGGTGATGTGTTATTCACTGGATACAATGCCCATCACCCATCCGAACATGCCGTTTTTACTGATGGTAATCCACGAGATAACTTTGATGCAGGGGAGGCACCCGATATCTCACCCACAATCCATGGCGAAGCGTCCATTGTGGCCCAAGCTGCAGCAGCAGGTGTATCCCTTGTTGGTTCGTCAGTGTACGTAACCACGTTTCCATGTATAAACTGCGCCCGCCTTCTTGCGAAAGCGGGCGTCAAAAAGATCTACTATCGAGATGGCTACTCACGTCAGGATGCTGAGCAAGAGCTCAAAGATGCCGGTGTCGAGATTGTACTGGTTCGGGATTAGTCTCTCACCTTGTATCCAATGAGTGTCAGTATCGGTTCGCTGTCCTTGGTTTTTTCTCCACCAACAATAAGCTGCCCGTGCAGGTGGGTGACTGTTGCACCTGTGTAGTCCGTGTTCCCGGATCGCATGAGAAACGTACTTCCTGGAATATCGTACTCTTTGCGCACAAACGCCAGCACCCGTTGCAGGTCTGCCCAAGCCTCCACCGAAAGTTCTTCGGGGAGCATGCAGTGTTGTTTCGCCACAAGCAAGAAGTGTTGGGCTGTACCTTCGTACGGTGAAAAATTCCAGGTCAGTATCCAATGATCTGTTTCCAGGACGATCTCTTCTGTGTGGTACGTCTCGAAGTTCTCACGGCAAAATGGGCACTTGTCGTCTTTGACTATCTGCTCCATGACTGCCCGTTGATGATCTTGGCGTGCGTGCTCCAGGTTCACGTGCGTTTTGTCGTTTTCTTGGCCCATATGTACTCCTATACCGGTGTCGGAATGTTCATGTGATCGTGTGGGTCGTAGTCGTCGCCGAGCGTGAAGTGTTCCCGTCGTGCATCAAGCACACCTGTGACATTGGGGTCGAGTGTGACCGTCGGGAAGATGCGAGGCGCACGCTCAAGTAGCTGTTCCACGTACGGGAACTGACTCTCGTACATATGTGCATCCGAAATAGTGTACACGTACTCCTTAAACGTGTAGCCAAGTTCACGGGCAAACAATATGCCGAGTGCCGCGTACTCGACAAGGTTGAGTGCAACCCCGACCGGCACATCGCCACTACGCTGGAAGTGATGCAGGCTTAGCTGCTTCATTTCAGGCATTGCCACGATGTGCACCCAGCCGTGACACGGTGCCACGACCACTTTCCGCTTGAGCTCGCTGTGCTGCAGTGCGAAGAATGGAATCCATGGTGAGATGATATGTGTGCGCAGGAACGGACGTTCTTTGATCTGCCTCACAACATGTTCGATTTGGTTGAACGTGCCGCCGTCTGGCGTTGGGAAGTCTGCCCATGCAGCACCATAGGAACCGTCGCCCAGGTCGTGTGGTGGCAGGTCGAAGATTTCACATTTCTCCGCTGTGACCCAACGGTCCCAAAAGACATTGGGACAACCGTATTCTTTGAGTTCTTCGAGCGTACGCGCGCCGTGCAAGAAGCCAATGAGCTCACCGAGTGCTCCTTTGAATGATTTCGTTAAGTCTCGAATAGGTAGCAGTGGAAAGCCGTTGCGCATGTCAAAGCGCATTTGGTGTCCGAAGACCATGCGCGCACCTTCTCCGTGTATAGGTTTCACATCGTCGCCAGTCTCCAGGATGCGTCGTAACAGGTCGTGGTACTGCGTATCTGGTGTTCGTTGTTCGGGTGCTAGGTAGTTCACTGTGTTGTTCTCCATAGTATTGTCTTGCGCCAGCATACTGGTGTACCTGTGGTGGTCAACCTACCGGAGCGTGGGTTTCATAGTATCATACGAGACATGCTTACTATGAAACTCCAACGAATCGACCCAGACGTGCCGATGCCGACCTATGCGCACGAAGGTGACGCAGGTTTCGATCTTTTTGCCCGCGAAGCAGTAACGATGCAGCCTGGCGAGCAAGTGCAGGTGAAGACAGGTATAGCGCTGCATATACCTGACGGGTACGTAGGTCTGGTGTGGGATAAAAGCGGTCTCTCGCATAGGCACGCGCTAAAGACGTTGGGTGGTGTTGTGGATGCAGGCTATCGGGGTGAGGTGATGGTTGGCCTCGTGAACCTAGGCGACGAACCGTACACAGTTGAAAAGCACCACAAGGTGGCGCAAATGCTTATACAAAAAGTGGAGCGAGCTGAGTTTGATGTCGTTGCATCACTCGATGAGTCAGCTCGAGGCCATGGCAGCTTTGGCAGCACTGGCAAATAGACGAACCGGCGCAAGGCGCCGGTTGTTGGTCAGTGGAAATCAGATCCCTGCAGTTCACGAATACGTTTAACGTGCTCTTTCGGAACAATAAGCCCCTCGTTGTGGCGTACCCACGTCGTGGCTGTATGGTAATGCTCGATAAGTCCCATGAGCAGCATTGCTGTTGTGGTGGTTTCATTGGTGTCGCGTGAAAGTGCTTTAGCCACCAAGTCCACAACATGTTGCTTGGCTTGTGCACGAGGCACGAGAAGCTCGTGCGGCTCGCGGACCTTGAGGCCGATCGTTGTCCATGATTCTGTACTTTCGTGCTCGCGAAACAGTGATAGCGATGCGTGCGCGCGCGACATCCAAGACGGATTGGAAAACCCTGTTGTCATAATCCGCAGCCACACTTTGCCGTGTTCTCGACGCACGTCGTACGTCACCCTGTGCTTTGGCCGCCCGGGTATCTTTGCTACATGTACTATGCCTTTTGTCATCTCGTTCCCCTTCGTGTGTGTCCGGCACCATGTAAGCATGAGGTGCCAGAAAGTGCAACAGAAGTGCATGGTATACTCGCTCCATATGTATGATGCTGTAAAAAAACAAGACGTTGACGTGCATGCTGCACTTATCGGGGAAGAGGAACGCGAGGCAACAGGGCTCGAGCTCATTCCGAGCGAAAACTATGTAAGCAGACCAGTACGTGAGGCACTTGGGTCAGTCCTTACCAATAAGTATGCAGAAGGATACCCGGGCAAGCGGTACTACGGTGGACAGGAATTTACCGATGCGGTTGAGACGCTTGCGATCGATCGTGCCAAGCAGTTGTTCAACTGCGAGTATGCAAACGTGCAGCCACTCTCCGGCGCACCGGCAAATATCGCAGTATACTTTGCGCTCCTCGAGCCCGGTGACACCGTGCTCGGCATGGACCTTTCCCATGGCGGACATCTCACGCACGGCCACCCGGTGACTGCTATGACCAAGGTATTCAACTTTGTGCGCTATAAAATGAAGAACGTCGAAACGGGTGAGATCGATTACGACGAGATGCTTGAGGTGGCCAAACGCGAGAAGCCCAAGCTGATTCTCGCAGGATTCTCTGCATATAGTCGTGAACTCGACTACGAGAAGTTTGTTGCAATAGGTAAGGAGGTGGGTGCGCTGGTGATGGCTGACATCGCACACATTGCAGGGCTTATCGCAGGCAAGGCACACAAGAATCCCTTTGACGCGGGGTTTGACCTTATGACAACCACGACCCACAAGACACTGCGCGGTCCGCGTGGTGGTATGGTCCTCGTGCGGGAAAGCGAAGAGATCATAGCCAGGGTGAACAAAACAATCTTCCCGGGGCTGCAGGGTGGTCCACATATGAACAATATCGCGGCCAAGGCCGTGGCGTATAAGGAAGCCCTTGATCCTTCGTTCCAAACCTATGCTGCAAACGTAGTACAGAATGCCAAGGCAATGGCCGAGGTATTCAAGGACCGGAACGTACGCATGATAGCTGGCGGTACCAGCAACCACCTCATACTGGCAGATGTATTTGGTTCACTCGGCATCACTGGCCATGAGGCGGAAACTTTGCTCGATGAGGTTGGCATCACTGTGAACAAAAACGTCATAGCAGATGATCCCCGCAAGCCCCTCGACCCAAGCGGTATACGCTTTGGCACGCCGGCACTCACCACGCGTGGTTTTGACGAGAAGGGCAGTGCAGAGGTAGCTTCACTTATGCTCGATGCGCTTGTGGCACGAACGAACGATGCAAAAAAGAGCGAGATACGTGCACGAGTGCGAGAGCTTGCAACGCAGCATCCGGTACCAGAGCTCTTTGTGTAAGGCTGTTGTCTGGTTTTGAGTTTGGTATGCTGTACATGTGCACTGCAGCACGTGTTTACCATAAGAACAAATCATGAGTTTTCTAGACAAAATACTAGGACGTGAACCGCAAGAAGAACCAACGCTTGCTGAGTTGACGAAGGATCAACCCCCAATTACCGAAGCAGATGTGGAAAAATACAAAGTCACACAAAATGTTGACGAGGGTACACCTGCTGATTTCGGAGTGGAGGGTGGCGAAATGGCAGTCGAAGAGATTACCGTGGAGAATATTCCTGTGCCTGCAAATACGGATGATGCTTTTACAGACTCATCGCTTGCGCACAACGACAGGAAGGCAGTTCAAAAGAGAGAACGATCTGCATAGGTTACGATAATGTGTACAAAGGCTGCATTACAAGCGGCCTTTTGCGATACTATGAACATATATTCGTGGGGCCTTGCTCTGTAACTCTAGCAGCATGTTTGGATTTATTGCACTCGTCATACTTGTCTTCGTGTTTGTGAAGCTCAGTCGCGTCAATGCACGCCTCGATCACATCGAGAGCTATTTGCAAAAAACCACACAGACCCTGCCGGGTACACCCGCAACCAGTGCACCTGAAGTACCTTCTGCACCACCCGAGACGCAACCTAGCAGCGCAAAAGATGCTGCAGCAACCACAGAAGTGCGCAAAGCACCTGAAGATGTGCTGGTGCCAGAGTCTGCAGAACCGAGCATGCTTGAGCGTTTTGGGGCATGGCTTAAGGAAGACTGGCTCATGAAGCTTGGTGCGCTGCTTGTTGTGCTTGCTATTGGTTGGTACGTGAGTATCGCGCTCTTGGCCGGATGGATCGTGATTGGCCCAATGGGTCGAGTAGCGATAGGTTTGCTTGCTGGTGCAGCCATAATGATTGTTGGTCGCCGTCGCATGGCACGGTTTGTAACGCAGGGCAGCATATTGCTGTTCTCTGGCGCAGCGATAGTTATTTTCGCCCTGTATGCAGCCTCAGAGATGTACGGGCTATTTGATCCATTTGTGGTGCTGGTAACTATGTTCTTGGTTGCAGCAGTATTGGGCGCTACCAGCATTCAGATACAGCGTCCGGCACTTGCGTACGCCAATGTGGGGCTCGTTGCCATTATGCCGCTGCTTGTTGATGCACTACCAAGTCCAACCATGTGGTATAGCTATCTGCTCGTTCTTGCGCTTGGCTGTGTGTGGGTTGCGATGGTAACCGGGTGGCGCTTGATCGTGTTCCTAGCACTCCTTATCGTCTCATTCTACAGTCTCACATTCATCGCCAGTAGCGTAGGGCAGGATGTCGGCTTGTTCTTTGCGTATGTCTATACTGCGGTGTTCTTTGCAACATCGGTTCTCGGCATGCGGGTCATTCGTGATGTAACATTCGTTGATGTGTTGACGGCCCTGGGCTCAGCCTCGTATCTGCTCGTGTGGGTGCTTGCGGTCGTCGAGAGCGACTGGCAAGCGTTTGTGCTCATCTTGTGGTCTGTGGTCTATGCTTTCGGGGCGTTTACTGCGGTGCGTATGGGTGCCGCGCGAGCGTACTTCTACACATACGGCGCAGTGGCTGCTGGTTTTTTGGGACTCGCGACAACATTGTTGTTTGATGGTGCAGTACTCACGCTTGCGCTGCTGGTTGAAGCAGGGCTCTTTCTGGTACTTGGCTACCGCGTTCTCAAGCGTCCCGATTTGGTTGCACTTTTGTCTGCACCATTGTTGGTTCCAGTGGTACTGAGTCTGACGCACATTGATGCCCGCGAATGGAACACTGGTATCATGCATGAGCATTTCGTGATGCTCCTCATTATGGTTGCTGCATTCGTTGGGCTTGCACGCTGGTTTGCCTATGAGCGGACGCAAATTGTAGAGACAGACGAGTCGCTGTTGGATGAAGGAGAGCAGGTGTCGTGGGTTGTTGCGGGACTCTTCAGCGCTACGCTCGTGTGGCTTGTGACGCATGCGCTTGCACCAACGGATGACATGGGAAGTATGCTTGCCCTAACCATATACACACTCGTTGGTGCAATGTTCTACATGGTGGGACGAGCAGAAGGGAGTACCTGGCAGCGTATCGTTGCCGGTTTCATTATTGGGGTTGTGTCGCTTCGTCTGTTCTTTGTGGAGATATGGGCGATGGAGCCGATGGGGCGTGTGCTGACATTCCTTGTCATCGGCGCTATCTTTATTGTTGTGGCGTGGGTGGAGCGAAACACCATGCGCGACACGCAGCCAATCAATCATGACCAAGATAACAACTAATTGTTCATATGGGGTTCTGCTTGTAGGCCTTGCGTTGGCAACGGTCTCTACTGTGTTTGCGCGGACCCCTGAGTGGGTAGAACAAGTCGACATTGATTTGAGTGCGTTTCGTTACGTTATGACTGTATCGGTACCGAGCATTGAAGTACCAACGGTGGTTGAGGTGCCCCTGACAGATCGCTGGTTCTATAGCACTCAAGCCATTGTTGTGGGCAGTGACGGAGATGTGCGGGTAGCGCAGTACACGATAGACCATAGCTACACTCCGCTACGCCCACGAACGTATTCGGTCGATGCGCCTGGACTCAACACAGCAGCCATCACTGACGGTAATCTAAACACGTTTGTTGCATTTCCGTTCTCCGAAAGCATCACAAATGATGTGACCCTGGTCGCCGAGTTCACTGAGCCAGTGGTGACGTCCGAACTGTATGTACGCTTGCCGCGCAATGTTTCTTTACCTGATACGGTGCGGGTGAAGGGGCGAAGTGTGAGCACTGGAGATGATGAAGTGCTGCTGGCAACTACAGAGATGCGGGGGACGCATGTAACGTTTCCAGAAACACGCGTGAGTCAGTTGGAGGTGACTTTTAGTTTCTCACAACCGCTGCGACTTGCTGAGCTTGGGGTGGTGACCAATCGCGCAGAGCGAACTGACAGTGTGCGTTTCCTAGCACAACCGGATACACCATACACGCTGTATCTTGATCCAGACCGTAGTTTCGGTAGTGTGCCACGCGGCGGTATCAATCTCTCAAATGAAGAGGGTGTCGTGGTTGTTGAGGCTGGTGTCCTTGCGCGCAATAGCCAGTATCAAGAAGCTGAGAGTGACGGAGACGGAGTACCTGACGTGCTGGACAACTGCGTCTCCGTACCGAACCCAGATCAGGCCGATGTAGATAGAAATGGTCGCGGCGACGCTTGCGATGACTTTGATAGGGATGGTGTAACAACACTGCAGGACAATTGTCCGAACACACCAAACCGCGACCAACGTGACACAGACCGTGATGGCGTTGGCGATGCATGCGATGAAGAAGAAAGCAGGCTGACTGAGCAGCATCCGTGGATACCGTGGGTCGGGCTGTCGGTGGCAGTGCTTGTACTTGTTGGTCTTTTGTTCATGACTATGCGCATGCCACGACCAGACGAAGATGGCGTGATGACCAGGGGTGAGCAACCAGACGAGTCGACTAACGATGCGTAGACATGAAGAAGCTGGTGCGTAAAACACGTGCGTTTTTAAAGCGTCACGTTGCTACCGTGGCGTTTGTCAGTGGCTTTGTGTGGGACTCGCTGACGCTCACACGCATCGATCTTGTGTACGAGAATGTTGTTTTCATTTCGTACTTGGTCATTGCGTTGTGTGCGATACTCCTCATTCACTGCATCGAGACGCATGTCTGGGAGCCGAAGGTCGCAGTGAAATACAAGGTGTGGTTACCTGCATTTGTGCAGTTTCCACTAGGCGGTCTCTTCTCCGGCTTTGTCATTTTCTACACTAAAAGTGCTGCATTCTTTACCGCGTGGCCATTTCTCGTATTACTATTCACACTTCTCGTTGGCAACGAGTTCTTGCGGCGCAGATACGAGCGACTCACGTTTCAAATTGGCATCTACTTCTTGGCACTGATGCTGTACCTTGTTTTGGTGACACCGATGGTGTTGGGCACTGTGGGCACTATATCGTTTGTACTTGCAGGACTCATGGCGCTTGTGGTGATGTCGCTCGTGCTGCAGCTTATCATGTGGCTCTTCCCACAGCTCTACAAACGCAGCATGAAGGCAATATGGTTGGTGATCGGAGGCATTTACATTGGTTTCAATGTTATGTATGTGACAAACGTTATTCCTCCTGTACCGCTTGCGCTCAAGGATATCGGCATCTACCACGCCGTTGTGCGTGATGGGGTGGGCTACAATGTGCGCTACGAACCAGCTCCGTGGTGGCAACCATGGCGGGACACCTCGGCCACCTACAGTCGCGCGCCTAATGAAGCCGCGTACTGCTTTGCGAGTGTTTTTGCTCCAACTGATCTTAATGCCACTATCTACCACCACTGGGAACGACTTGGCAGCCATGGTGCGTGGGTAAAATCAGAACGTATACCATATACAATCACCGGCGGCCGCGATGAGGGTTTCAGAGGGTATACGATAAAGACCGCACTCCAAGATGGTGACTGGCGCTGCGTTATAAAGACCGATAAAGGTAAGGTGATTGGTGAGACGCGCTTTACGATACGGTCGGTTGAGATTCCTGTTTCGCTTGAACATGCGACTCTGTAGTTTGTCTTGCTACTACGTTCCCGCTATAGTGAGCGCATGATGGAAGTATCAATACGTGAGGCCCTTGAGGCTGCCTGCACCAAGTTAGGGCTACCGGTTCCGGACGGTGGGGTAGCAGTCGAGCATCCTGACGATCTGTCACACGGTGATTTTGCGACCAACATCGCACTGGTGCTTGCTAAGGAAGCAGACAAGGCGCCGCGCGAAGTTGCCGAGGAGCTGCTTGCTGCTTGGGAACAACCGGAGGTGGTGGAGCATGTCGAGGTGGCTGGCCCAGGATTCATAAACATGCATCTCACACGTATCGCACTGCGCGATGGTATACGCACTGTGTGTGCAGTGGGAGAGCGTTGGGGTGCACATGACACACTGAAGGGGCAGAAGGTACTTGTCGAGCACACGCAGCCCAATCCGTTCAAGCCATTTCATATTGGTCACTTGATGACGAGCACACTCGGCGAGTCAATCGCTCGATTGTATGAGTTTTCGGGTGCAGAGGTGCGCCGAGCAAACTACCAGGGTGACGTTGGTTTACACGTAGCCAAGTGTCTCTGGGGGCTCAACAAGCTCGGTGGTGATCCGTCGTCCTTAGAGGATCTAGGCAAGGCGTACGTGGAAGGAAACCGTGCGTACGAAGATGAAGACGGCGCAAAGGCAGAGATAGCCCAGTACAACGCCATGGTGTACGAAGGAGCAGCGCACATTCAGGAACAGTACACGACAGGACGCCGCGTTTCCCTTGAGCATTTTGAAGACTTGTATACGTTGCTTGGCACACACTTTGACCACTACTTCTTCGAAAGTGAAACACAGGCGCCCGGCAGGGCAATGGTGAAGGAGGGTCTTGCCGAGGGTGTGTTTGAGGAAAGTGATGGAGCTGTTGTGTACAAGGGAGAGGATGACGGTTTGCATACACGTGTGTTCATTAGCAGTCAAGGACTGCCAACATACGAAGCAAAGGAGTTGGGGCTTGCACAGCTCAAGGCAGAGAAATGGGACTTTGATCTGTCGATCACCACCGCTGCTGTAGAGCAGCAAGAGTATTTCAAGGTCATCTTTGCAGTGCTGCACAAGCTGCGTCCGGAACTTGCAGAGAAGCTCGCACACGTCAGTCACGGCATGATGGTCCTTTCCGACGGCAAGATGAGTTCGCGCAAGGGCAATGTCATTACCGGCGAGGCACTGCTAACCGAAATGCAGGAACGGGCCGCCCAGAAAGTGGCAGAGCGTGACCTCACCGACGACGAGAAAGAGGAAATCACCAAGGCAGTTGCGATTGCAGCAATCAAGTACTCGATACTCAAGCAAAAAGCAGGGAAGAACATCACCTTTGATAAAGAAAAGTCACTGTCGTTTGAAGGCGACTCAGGACCGTACCTGCAGTACGCACACACTCGCGCAATGTCAGTGCTTGCAAAAGCGCAGGCTGCAGGCATTGAGCCGAGTACTGAGCTTGCACCGAAAGAAGTGGTTACCCTTGAACGACTTGTATATCGTTTTCCTGAGGTTGCTTTACGTGCATGCAAGGAGCATGAACCGCACTTTGTGACCACGTTCCTGGTGGAGCTTGCGAGTGAATGGAACTCTTGGTACGCAGCAGAAAAAATCCTTGATGGCTCGCTCGAGACACCGTACAAATTGGCGGTCGCTGAGGCTGTTGCCAAGACGCTCAAGAACGGTCTGTGGTTGTTGGGTATGCAGGCGCCAGAGAAGATGTAGCCATCATGGGTTTTGAAGAACCAAAGAACAACGAGTTGGCACATGGGCTGGACAGTGAATCGTTCTTCAAACGACATCCACTCCTTGTGGGCACGGTTGCCGGGGGCGCACTTTCGTTTGCGGTGTTAGAAGGTGGAAAGCTCGTTGATCAAGACAGTGCCAACATCGAACAGCTGCTCACTGAAAAAGATGTGGCAGCCGAAGACGTGGTCCGTGTTCTTGAAGGAGGTTTTCGTGGTGATCGCGAGGCATTGCTTGCGCGTATGGCTCCTCATCTCAAAGACCTGTGCTACAAGAGTGACAAGGAATGGTCGTTTACGTTGCGAAACAGCGATGGCATATACGAGTTGGTTGACGCGCAAGGTGGTGGCGATGACCATGTGTCCCCAGAGGTGTCCGGTGACGAGGGCGCTGACGGTGCACATGTTGTGCATATGCACAATCATCCGGTCTCCGCTTCAGTAACACTTGCGACAAATCCTCGATTTGAACGACTGCGCCAGAACTACGGTTTTGGTGAGTATTCTGGGGACATGGAAGCCAAAATGCTCAAGGCGTATAGAAGCGGTGCGGTGCCAGTACCGTACTTCCCACCCAACATTGCTGACGTTCTGGCCCTGGGCGATCTTAGTCAACTAGCACAGACCGAAGAAGGGAAGATGCAGGGCATAGTGGCTGGCTGCAATGGTGTTTGGGGTTATGAACGTGCGGTAGAGTCTCGTCCAGACGATGGTGAGGTACCTATCGATGACGATACTCAGAGCTTTAGCTCGCTACACAATTTTCAGGACACAGGTTTTCTGTTGGCTGCGCCGTACTCAGCTGATGCCTGGAAGCAGTATTTTGAAACAGGAGACGATTCTGACATACAAGCAGAGTTTGAGGAGCGCACCCATCGTGTGTTACAGCTGGTGCAGTATGCGGAAGAACTGGGATACACGTTTACGTATACACCGTACACTGAACTCAGGAAGTAGATCCAGCAAAGTGAACACAAAGCACCCGCCGGAGAGGCGGGTGTCGGTTGCAGGTTCACAGGAAAAGGGGTCAGTCACCTTTTATGGTACCATTTCTGCTTTTCCTTGCGTCACAGGCGTGGACACTGAGTGCAAACGCACTTGTTTTGTGATACCGTGCGCGGTATGGATACGAAGAAAAAGACGATACTGGTGGCGATAGTGCTTGTGGCAGTGGTGCTAGTGGTTGCGTATGTCGGCTTCAGAGGAACAGCGGACGATACGCCGACCAATGTACCTGCGGCTACAACAACTACACGCGTTGCAACCACCACCGACATCTTCGACATGGAGCCCATCATCCCCGAGGCAAAGGTATCCACCGAGGGGTGGAAGACGTGTCGAAATGAAGAGTATGGGTATGAGTTTAAGTTTCCGGGGGAGTGGAAGATCTACGGCGAGGATGCGTTGAGTGAACCAAACGCACTTGGAAAACGGGCTTTTGTACGCGAGTCGGAGGAGTGTAACGGGGCGAGTGTATTTTTGAGTGCGTTTGAGCCGTGGAGTGGTGCACTGGGCACGGCGGATGATGGGGATTTTCATGTAAATGTACGCTTAAACGAATCAAGTGCCAAAGAGTATTTACACGACTTTATAGCTACGCACGATGAGAAGAAATCAGTAATGGAACATATTGCGGTTGACAGCTACGCAAGCATGTTGCAAGTGGATACAAACCAATCATTGTACAATGGGCGAAGTTGGCGTGTACGAACTATCTTAAATAACAAAGAATACTGGTTGTCTGGTAGCTTTTATATTGAACAACAGAATACTATTGAAACCATCCTCTCCACCTTCCGCTTCCTCGATACTGCAACCAGCACAACCTCCGAATAGCAGAACACCCGCCTCCTCCAAGGCGGGTGTTGTCTAAAGAACTAGAGAATCGTTACTTCCACAGGGGTACGCTCACCGCTTTTACACGGTGTGGGTCGGGAAGCACACCCTTCCATCCATACGGATCGACGTGGATGTAGGTTTCACCAGCCTTCCGAGCGACCTCGAAGTGCAGATGTTTAGCACCAGGTGTTCCAACATCACTTGCGGTACCGAGGACTGTGTCTGTCGTGACTTCTATACCCTCGGACACAGCAATATCTTTCATGTGCCAGTACTGCGTGATGTACCCGTTGCCATGATCGATACCAACTGCTCCCCACCCCGTGCAAGTCCCACCGGCGTTGTACGTCCAACACCGACCAGGAAGCACTACACCGTCGGCAACCGGATATACGGGAACATCAGCCACTACATAGTCGATTCCTGGGTGACCATCGTAGGAGAGGTATGCCTCTAGGTCGCACACGCTTGCACCGTCATAGTTACTCATGGCAGTGCTGAGCGGCACATCTCTAGCAATGCAAGTACTGTCGGCTGAGTGTTCCTCACCATCAGCAACTTCCCCCGTATACGCCGTCACGACATGGTCATGCTGATACGGTGCAATATACCCATGCCCGTCCGTCATTGTGTGATCCATCACGCTACTGATTGGCGCTGTTGCAGACGTATATCCGCGAAGCGGAAACTCCAACCCTTCGACAAACCACAGGTCATCGACGTAGATAAGCCCCACATCACCCGCTTGGAACGAGATCTCCCGCACCAGTGCGTTTGTGGGATCAACCCCAAGGTCGTTCTGGAAGGCATCAATCGGTATGGCAACCGTGTACCAGACATACGGACTGTACTCCCACCCATTCTGGGGTGGTGTGATCATATGGTCGGTAATCTCCACCGAGCCAATGATGCGGTACTGCGGGTCGCGCAGACGTACCCACACCTGGCCGAGGTGGTTGTCACCGATACCCATGACGCGAAAGACGAGTGCTTTCTTGCCGAGGGTGAGTGTTGCCGGTGCACGGTACAGAATGACCTCCTCCCACATCTGTGTGTAGTCGGTGAACTCCATACGCAGGACAGTGTTGTCATCCGTGGTGTAGTCGCTCACCTGCACACTCGTGCTTGGCCACACGGCAACATGCCACTCGGTTTCGAGCTGGTTGCCGTAGACACGTTCCGAGGCTCCTTTCAAGTTGATTGGGCAAGCGAGCTCGTTTGCCAGCACCTGGCCTGTTAGACAAAGGATGAGGGCGCACCCTATGGACGCGAGTCGGTTAGTACTCATTGCAGACTCCTGTGTCTGGTGTGGTGGTGGTTTCAAACCGAATATCGTCAAACGACACCGTCGTTGTTGCATCGTGCATGAAGGTCACGCCCGTGATTGTCGTTTCGCTTCCGGCTAGGTCGGCGAGCGGTATGTGCACCTCGTGCCACACGTCGGGGGTGAGGACACCGCCAACGACGTAGTGTGGGACGTAGACGTGGGCGCTCCAGAGCGGATTGCCCGATGCGTCGAAGAGGTGAACATAGAGCTGCTGTGCCTCAGCATTTCTTGGGTTAATCTTGAACGAGAAGGTGTTGTGCCCGGTTGTGTCGAACGGTGACGAGAGTAGCGTGAACTCACCATACTGCTGTGTGTAGACCACCGAAAGGTGCCCATCCGTCGCAGACACTGTTGCGCCATAGGAGTCATCATACCAGCCGCTGCCCAAAGCATCGTCAAAGACCGTTGCCGAAGCAGTGTCAGGTGGCAGCGGCTCATCTTCGGGAAGCACGGTTACGATGCGCGCCTTTGCCTGCGCCTCGTTGCCTGCTGCATCCGACACGTTGTACCAGACATAGTGTTGGCCAACGTCGGTTGTGTCGATGGGGAGTCCAGTTGTAACGATAGCTGCGGTGATAGTACCGTCCACATCGTCCCAGGCAGTCGCACCTGCGTCCGTGTAGCTTGCGCCGTACGGGATGTCCACCATCGAGTCCCCAAGCCGGGTGATTACTGGTGGCGTAGTGTCTTGTGTTGGAGCAGACGTTTCCTTCAGGTGTCGTTGTACTGACCAGCCAATTGTGCCGTTGTACCATGCAACGCGCCACCATACGTATGCGTGACGGTGCAGGGGACCCCCGATTACTTCCCCAACGTTCCCTTCATCGTAGTAGTCGAGTACATTTTGGTCGACCCCCGCAGTGAAGCGTGTGGCGAGCGAGCCGCTTCCAACGCCGTCCACTTCAACCCACTCATTGTCGAGGTTGTTCGATGGTCGGTCGTCATAGTCCCAGAGGTCGAGATGGTTTTGCACGCTCCACCCCGTTACGTCGAATGTCGGGTACTCGATACGCCACCATTGGTAGCCGTTGTTGTACGTGGGCCGCCACGGACGATGCCGGGCACGCCGTCATGTACGGTCATAAGGACCGAGTAGCTTGTACCCGCACCCGAGCGCACGTTTAGGTTGTCAGTCGCTTTCACGTACTCGCCCGTGTAGAAGCCATAGGGTGCATCTGCAGCCAGGGCACGTACCGGGATCAGCACAAACAGTATGACAAGTGCATGCCATATGCTGTGTCGTTGTGTTGTGTACACAGTCGTTCTCCTTGCGTGTCAAAGGACGTAAGTGTCCGCCGGCTATTGTAGCATGACCACTTCGCCAAGTGGTCAAAAAATGCTAGGATTTGCGCTATGGGGAAGGAACCAGAACGACAGGTAAGCGCGACCGCACAACGGGAAGAAGAGATCGTTGCGTTTTGGCGTGACGAGGCCGTTTTTGAAAAGACACTCAAGAAGGATGCGCCCAATGGTGAGTTCGTGTTTTACGATGGACCCCCGTTTGCAACCGGTCTGCCGCACTTTGGGCACCTCTTGATTTCTGCATACAAGGACGCGATTGGTCGATACAAGACCATGCGCGGCTATCGGGTGCCACGGCGTTGGGGGTGGGACTGTCACGGCCTGCCGATCGAGAACAAGGTTGAGGAGATTCTGGGCCTCAAGAGCAAGAAGGACATTGAGGAGCTTGGTATTGCCAAGTTCAATGAAGAGGCGCGCAAGAACGTGCTCACGTACGTCGCCGACTGGAAACACTACATCGAACGACTCGGTCGTTGGGTCGATTTCGATAATTCATACAAGACGCTCGACAACAGCTACATCGAGAGTGTGTGGTGGGGTCTCAAGAAGATTTACGATGACGGGCGACTGTACGAAGGACGCAAAGTGCTCATGTACTGCCCGCACTGTGAGACACCGCTATCCAAGGCAGAGATAGCGATGGACAATAGCTACAAAGATGTCACCGATGAGGCAGTATTTGTGAAGTTCAAGGTCACCGGCACGTCACATGCCGATTTGCAGGATGCGTTCATTGCGGTTTGGACGACCACACCATGGACGCTGCCAGCAAACGTGGCGCTCGCGGTTGGTCCAAACATCACGTATGCCATAGCAGAGAAGGGTGGTGAGAAGTTGGTGGTTGCAAAGGAGCGACTGGAGGTTCTGGGTGAAGATGTGACGGTGGTTGGCGAAGTGCGTGGCGATGCACTCGTAGGTACTCAGTACGAACCTCTCTACGAAGTAGAGAAGGTGCGTGCGCAGAAGCAGCAGGCAACGTGGACCGTGGTTCCAGCCGACTTTGTAACAACTGAGGACGGTACGGGTGTTGTACACATCGCCCCAATGTACGGCGAGGACGACTACAACTTGGGTGTCGAGCACGAGCTACCTGTGGTGCCTTTGCTTGATGCAACAGGAACATTCAACATGGATGCAGCAGAGCTGGTGCGTGGCATGTATTTCAAAAAAGGCGGCCGCTACGTTACCGAAGATCTCAAGGAGCGAACACTCTTGCTGGGTACTCACGACTATAGTCACTCCTACCCACACTGTTATCGCTGCGGCACCGCACTTATCTACAACGCACTCACGTCATGGTTCATCGACATTCAGTCGGTGAAGGAAAAGCTCATCGAGTCTAATGAAGACATCAACTGGTATCCAGAGCACTTGAAGCACGGTCGCTTCAAGCACAACCTTGAAAGCGCACCCGACTGGACCATCAGTCGTAACCGTTTTTGGGCAAGCCCGCTCCCTATTTGGAAGCACGAGAAAACCGGCGACGTACACGTGTTTGGGTCACTTGCTGAATTGCGTGCACACACAAAGAAATCTGGCAACAGGTACTACGTTATGCGCCACGGACAAGCTGATAGCAATGTGCACAAAACCATTAGCTCACTCGCAGACGACAAGAACCACCTCACTAGCACAGGACGCGAACAAGTCACCGCGGCAGTCGGCGCACTCAAAGATCGGGGAATTACCAAGATCATCGCCAGTCCTTTTGTGCGCACAACCGAGACAGCAGAAATCGTCGCACAAGAACTTGGACTTTCTGAGGACGGTGTTGTATTCGAGTCACGTATAGGCGAGTGGTTTTTGGGAGATCTCCATGGCAAGCCTGTCGCAGACTTGAAGAAAGTGTGTGGAACGTACGCGGAGCGATTTCGTGATGGCTGTGGTACGGGTGAGACACTGGTTGACATGAAGCATCGCATTGGTGAGGTGCTCTATGAGGTAGAAAGCACCTACGCGAACGAAACGATACTGTTCATTGGGCACGAGTACACAGCGTGGCTTTTAGAGTGTGTTGCCCAGGGTGCAGACGTAGACATTTGCATAGAGATACGCGGAACTAACGATGACTACATAGAGAATGCCGAGGTGCGCGAGTTGGACTTTGTACCGTTGCCACACAATGCACAGTACGAGCTCGATCTGCATCGTCCCTACATCGACGAGTTGCCGCTTGTTGCCAACGATGGCGCTACTCTTGAGCGCATCCCTGAAGTGGTTGACTGTTGGGTGGAGTCTGGTGCCATGTCGTATGCGCCGGAGCACTATCCGATGGAGAACGAAAATGTGGTGAAGCGACGCTATCCGGCTGACTTTATTGCGGAGTACATTGCACAGACTCGTACATGGTTCTATTACATGCACGCGCTCGGCATACTTCTCTTTGATGCACCAAGCTACAAGAACTGCGTCACCACCGGTACCGTGCTTGCAGCGGATGGTAGCAAGATGAGTAAGTCGAAAGGCAATTTCACGGATCCACTTGCAAACATAGATCAGTATGGTGCCGATGCACTTCGCTACTACCTACTCTCGTCAGTACTTATGGTTGGAGAAGACGTGGCGTTCAAGGATGAGGAGCTACGTGAAGCACACAATCGCTTCATAAACATGCTCTGGAACAGTTTCCAGTTCTACAGCATGCATGCAGATGAAGAGCATGCAGACACCGACAGCACGCATGTACTAGACCGATGGATTCTTGCACGCTTACATGAAACAGTCCAAGGGGTAACAGAAGCGCTTGACGGGTACGACACCATTCGATCTGGACGGATTCTTCGTGAGTTTGTCACAGACCTGTCAACCTGGTTTATCCGCCGTTCGCGTGATCGTTTCAGGTCCGATGACCCGGTAGATCGAGCTGCAGCGCTGAGAACATCTCGTACAGTGTTCGCGACAACTGCTCGACTGATAGCACCAGTAACCCCGTTTGTAGCAGAAAACATATTCCAAACAATGCAGCCAGAAGGTATCAGTATTCATCTTGAAGACTGGCCAGAGCTCGACGGTGCGCGTGACGAGGCACTACTTGCAGATATGGCAGAAGTGCGACGTGTTGCATCGCTCGTTCTCGAGGCCCGACAACGTGCAGGCATCAAAGTTCGTCAACCACTTGCATCCGTGACACTCAAAGGTGACCTTCTGCAAGGCAAAGAAGAGCTCTGTGCACTATTGGTGGATGAGGTGAATGTGAAAGAGGTGTTGTTTGGCAGCGGCTTTGATGAAGAAGTGCAACTCAATACAGAACTCACACCTGAGCTTGAGCGTGAAGGGCAGGTGCGTGACCTCGTGCGGTCGGTACAAGCGCTTCGCAAGCAGAGCGGATTGGCACCAGAAGACCGAGTGCAGCTACGCATTTCAAACACTGTATCCGACAAACTGCTTACCGCAGCGCATGAAGATCTGGCTCGTGTGGCAGGAGTTGCAGCTGTCAACAAAGTTGTGCTAACCGACGGTGCCACACTTTCTTTGGATGGCACAAAAACCTACGTCGCTATCGACGTAGTGTAAGTGTATGCATACACTGCACACCACGGACGCTTACGTCGTGGGAGCTATGCCCCACGGTGAGTCTAACCGTGTGTATCGGCTGGTATCCAACAAGCTTGGGTACGTGTACGCACACGCACAGGGTGTGCGTGAGCTCAAGAACCGTAACCGGTATGCACTTGCGTCACGCGGGTTAATCAACGTGTCACTGGTGCGCGGTCGCGATGTATGGCGCATCACCGGTGCTCGCACCACCGAGTATATGTATCCACCTGAGACAAGGGCTCGTCAGAGTTTACGCCGAGTGCTACAAGTTGCCGGAACATTTTCGCCGAGCGAGGATCCTGGTGCAGGTGTGTTTGCGGTAGTGCGAGTGGTCCATGGTGCACTGTGTACGATGCCGCAGCGTGCGTCTGAGATAGAGACTGTCGGCGTGATTCGCATACTAGACCGGCTAGGCTATGTAGCACACCCAGGTGACGATGCTGTGCTAGAGCAGATTGCTACACGCACAGACGTGCTTGACGAAGAGGTGTGTGCAACCGCTGCCACGGAGCGGCTGCGACTCGTTGACATCATCAACACAGCACTCACACATGCAGCCGTATAGTGCATGCTATACTTTTTGCATGTCTGAAGACCTTGATCCAACTGCACCGGAAGAGTCATCCAGCAGTGTAAAGAAAATGAAACGGGGGCTCTATCGACGTGGTGCCCAATCCACCGTACACGAGCGACGTGAGCTCCATGATCGCCCTGTCGAAGCATCTGACCACTGGGACGATACTGATGCACCACTGCCGGAAGCAGACATAGAAGAAGATCCGGAACAGGTGCTGCATGACCTCCACGAAGGTCGGGTGCCTGGCGCACCTCATGATCCACTGCGTGACATACTCGAAGAAAACCAGCATGCACGGACCGCTCAGTATGAACGTGAGCAGGGAGGTGGAGACCATACTGTCCCGCTTGCACATCGCCTCATAAAAACACTTTTCGTTGCTTCCGCAGTGTTTTTCTTGGTGTCTGTGGGTATAGCTGGGTGGTGGTTCTTCTTTGGAAAGGGGCAGGTGTCCTGCCAGAATATCGAGTTCAACATACGTGGACCGTTGAGCACACCGAGTGGCAAAGAGCTCGTGCTGTACGTAGGCATCACGAATAAGAACCCTGTTGCACTACAGAACGCAGAGATTTCTGTGGAGTTTCCGGAAGGTACACGAAGTCCAGAAGATAGTTCGAGGTACCTCACCACGCAGCGCGAAACTGTGGGCACGCTGGAGATTGGTGAGTCGGTACGAACAGACGCTCGTGCGGTGTTGTATGGCCAAGAGCATGAAGAGTTCGAACTAGTAAGTGCGATTGATTTTGGTATTGAAGACAGCAATGCCACCTGGCACTGTGAGCGACCGCAGGCAATCACTATTGCAACTGCTGCTGTCACTCTCGCCGCAGACGGACTCGAGGAAATCTCGACCGGGCAAGAATTGGAGCTTGAGATAACAGCACAAAGCAACTCGGAAGTACTGGTGCCAAACGTGCGTCTTGTAGCTGATTATCCGTTCGGCTTTGATTACACGTCAGCAGATCCAAAGCCAACAACCGACGAGCACGTATGGGACTTTGGTGACATGGAACCTGGTTCAGCACGCACGATCACTATTCGTGGCACTGTAAGTGGGCAGGGTGACGAGGCACGTTCAGTCAAGTTCGCGCTTGGTGAAGCAGATGTGCAAGATGAAACGGAGCTCAACACAACCATGCAGACACTCGAACACATATATCTCCTGACTGAGCCGTTCTTGGCACTCGATGTAGAACTTGACCGCGATCCGTCTCCAGAAATTCAGGTATCACTTGGTGAGCGCATGGAGGTGGAAGTTGCGTATCGCAACAACACGGATTACGCGCTACATAATGTTGAAGTGGAGTCACTATTACCAGGGATCATTATTGATCGGCGTAGTGTCGAAGTACGTGATGGTTTTTTCCGTTCGGCTGACAATACTGTGTTATGGACACCTCAGACTGAGCCCGAGCTGGGAATGTTGGAGCCCGGTGAATCAGGTGTGCTGAAGTTTGTATTCAAGACAAAGAAGTTCCAGGATGTTACCAACGCCGAGGACCCTCGCATCACACTAGACTTTGATGTTCGTGCGCAGCGTGTATCAGAAGACATTCCGGTACAGCAAGTATTGACTGCTCAGTCTCCGCGCACCATACAGTTTGTTACGGATGTTGCGCTTGCAGTTGATGCAGTCTATGGGATTGGTCCATTTACCAACACCGGCTTGCACCCACCGAAGGCAGATTCGGAGACAACATACACACTGCGCTGGTCGCTCACGAATACTACAAATACGCTGCAGGATGTCGAAGTGTCTGGTCGTTTGCCGGTAAATGTAACGTGGCTCGCTACAACGCACCCAGACAACGAGCGCCTCATCTACAACCCGGTGTCTCGTACGGTTACGTGGTTGGCGGAGAGTGTGGCGCCTGGTGTCGGGTATGAGAGAGCTGCACGCGAGGCATACTTCCAAGTATCGTTGTTGCCAAGCATCACACAGATTGGCGCAGAGGCACTCCTCTTGGAGCCGACGACAATCACTGCCGTTGACGACTTTACCGGCAGTATGATAGAACAGACAAGCACGGAAACGACGACCAAGTTGAAGAATGATCCGTATTTCCCACAGGACTTTGGTCGTGTCCGAGAATAGATATGGCTGATACCCCCGCATCACTTGAGACCATTGCGGCGCTCGCAAAGCGCCGTGGCTTTATCTACCCGGGGTCAGAACTGTATGGTGGTTTTGTTGGTCTCTACGACTACGGTCCGTATGGCACTGAGCTCGTGAACAATATCAAAGCTGCTTGGTGGCGCTCTATGGTGCAGCTTGAAGACAACATTGTTGGTCTCGACAGCGCCATCGTCACACGACCTGAAGTGTGGGTGGCCAGTGGTCACGTTGGTGGTTTCTCTGATCCTCTGGTGGAGTGTAAAGAGTGTGGGACGCGTTCACGTGCCGATCACCTTATTGAAGAGCAGGGTGGCTTTGCAGACGAAAAGATGACACTTGATGAGATCAATACGGTTTTCGACTCGTATCGTGACAAGATAACGTGTCCAAAGTGTGGCCAGAAAAATTTCAGTGACGTCAAAACGTTCAACCTGCTGGTCCAGAGCAACCTCGGCAACTTCAGTGAAGACTGGAGCAAGGAGCCAACATACCTGCGTGGTGAAACCTGCCAGGGTATTTATATCAACTTTAAGAATGTCGTTGATACAGCACGTGTGAAAGTGCCATTTGGCATCGCACAGATAGGAAAGGCATTTCGCAACGAGATTGCACCGCGTCAGTACATCTTCCGTAAGCGCGAGTTTGAACAAATGGAAATGCAGATGTTTGTGCATCCTGAAAAGTCTATGGACGTGTATGAAGAGTGGCGAGAGAAGCGTATGCAGTACTACAAGGACCTTGGCTTCAAGGAGGCAAACCTCAATTGGCACGAACATGAAAATTTGGTTTTCTATGCAAAGGCTGCCTGGGATATCGAGTACAACTACTCATTCGGATTCAAAGAGCTTGAAGGGGTGCACCATCGCAGTGACTACGATTTGACCCAGCACAGCAAGCACTCAGGTGTTGATATGTCCTATCGTGACCCGGTAACGAACGAAACGTACATACCGCATGTGGTAGAAACATCGGTTGGTGTAGATCGGACGTTCTTGGCAGTACTTACCGAATTTTATGACGAAGACACGTTGGGTGGGGAGGAGCGAACAGTTGTGCGTTTTCCAAAGAATTTGGCACCAATCAAGGTGGCAGTATTCCCGCTTTTGAAAAACAAGCCAGATCTCGTTGCAAAGGCACGAGAAGTATACGATGCGCTGAAGCTCGACACGCGTGCCGAGTTTGATGACAATGGTAACATCGGCAAACGTTATCGCCGCCAGGACGAAATCGGTACACCAGTATGTATTACGATCGATTTTGATACACTCGAAGACAACACGGTTACAGTACGTGACCGCGACAGCGGAGAACAGACTCGTGTACCAGTTGAAAAACTGACGCAGACTCTAGCCTAAGTATTGGCGCAAACTGGAGCACTACGGTACTATGAGCCCAATGGATAGTCGACGGCCCATAGCAATAACAATCACCCCCGGCACGATCGTAGCGACCGTGCTCATTTTGGCCGGCTTCTACGCTGCGTACTATTTGCGCGAGCTGCTACTTGTCGTGATTACTGCAGTAGTGCTAGCTAGTGCTATCGAGCCAGCGACACTATGGCTCATGAAGAAAGGACTACCTCGGGTGCTTTCCGTGGTACTGATCTACCTAACTACGTTCGTGGTGCTTGCACTGGGCATCAATTTGTTTGCAAACCCGCTTGTGAATGAGACAAAAGGTCTTGTGCAAGACTTACCAACCTATCTCGAGGAGCTCAACATTGCTCCCGAGGATGTGATGCAGGCTACAGATAGTGCAACAGTTTCTGATCAGCTGCTGCGTTTCCAGTCGGTACTGGGTTCATCTGGAAACAGTGTTCTGAGTGCTGCCTCGAGCGTATTTGGTGGACTCATGTCGTTTGTGCTCATTGTGGTGCTTTCGTTCTACTTTGCAGTGCAGGAGCGAGGTCTCGATGATTTCTTGCGCATGATTACACCTGTTCGAAAGCAAGACTACATTCTTGATCTATGGAAACGTGCTCAGCACAAGATGGGTCGCTGGTTGCAGGGACAGCTTCTTCTGTCGTTGTTGGTGGGTGTCGCCGTGTGGATTGGTTTGGTCCTTTTGGGCGTACCGTACGCTCTTCTCTTAGGTATTGCTGCAGCGGTACTTGAGCTCATTCCGGTATTCGGCTCCATCCTTGCCGCTATTCCAGCTGTCATCGTCGCGTTTCTTGATGGCGGTACGAGTAGTGCTGTGTTTGTCATTATTCTCTACATTGTTGTAAACCAACTACAGGGCAATATTGTGTATCCGCTTGTGGTACAGAAAGTGCTTGGCATCTCACCACTTGTTGTGATTCTCGCCATCATCGTGGGCTATCAGATTGCTGGCTTTCTTGGCGTACTCATTGCCGTGCCTATTGCAGCAGCGGTACAGGAGTACGTGAACGATGTACAGCGCGGGCGTCAAAAGCTTGCGTATCCAGATGACGATGGCACAGTGACCTAACGTATGAAAAAAGTATCACTTACAACAACGCTGCCGTATGTGAACTCCGACCCGCATGTCGGTTTTGCACTTGAGATTGTGCAGGCAGATGCAGTTGCGCGGTACCACCGCCTGATGGGCGACGACGTGTTTTTCAATACGGGAACTGACGAGCATGGGATCAAGATCTACCGAAAGGCACAGGAAGCAGGGCAAACGCCACAAGAGTATGTAGACTCGTACGCTGCCAAGTTCGAACTCTTGAAAGACAAGCTAGGACTTTCGTATGATGCGTTCATACGTACAACCGACGAGCACCACATAGAGGCTGCACAAGAGTTTTGGAAGCGTTGTGAGGCAAACGGCGATATCTACAAGAAACACTACAAGGTGAAGTACTGTGTCGGATGTGAACTTGAAAAAACAGACTCTGAACTTGTGGATGGGAAGTGCCCGATTCACCCCAATCTCGAAATAGAGCTCATCGAAGAAGAGAACTACTTCTTCCGCTTCAGCAACTATCAGGACAAACTTCTGCAGCTCTACGACGAGCGTCAGGACTTTGTGGTACCAGCACACCGGTTGAACGAAATCTGCGCGTTTGTGGAGCGTGGTCTGCAGGACTTCAGTATCAGCCGTCTTAAAGAAAAGATGCCGTGGGGTGTTGCGGTACCTGGGGATGACGAGCACGTCATGTATGTATGGTTCGATGCACTCGTAAACTACGTGAGTACTTTGGGTTGGCCCGATGAGAAGTACCAGGAATGGTGGCCGAACATACAGTTTGCAGGCAAAGACAACTTGCGCCAGCAGAGCGCTATGTGGCAAGCAATGCTCATGAGCGCAGGCCTCGAGCCAAGTCGGCAGATATTCATCCATGGATTCATCACAAGCGGTGGCCAAAAGATGAGCAAAAGCCTGGGGAACGTCATCAACCCTATCGACGTAGTAGACCAGTACGGCACCGAAGCGCTGCGGTACTTCCTGCTGCGCCACATTCACCCAAGTGAGGACTCAGACTTCACGATGGAGCGTTTTCATGAGTGCTACACAGCAAACCTCGTAAATGGTGTCGGTAACCTGGTGTCGCGTGTGATGAAGCTTGCCGAAACCCACCTTGACGAACCAATTGCGAAACCAAGCAAGGTTGACTGTCCAAAGGAGTACAAGGAAGCGATGAAGGAATATGACTTCAATGCAGCAATGGATCTGATATGGCGGCACATCGGGGCGGCCGACCAGCGCATGACAGACGAAGCGCCGTTCAAGCTTGTGAAAACTGATGCTGAAGCAGGGAAGAAAGTTATAGCGGAACTAGCACACGAGTGCTTAATCATTGGTTGCATGCTCACGCCGTTTCTACCGGAGACTGCACACGCCATCAAGCACACCGTCCTCGCAAACAAAAAACCCGAGTCACTGTTTCCTCGAAAATAGCACCAGATAACATGAAACGATTCTTACTGTTGTTCCTTTCCTTGATCATCGGCTATGCGTTTCTCATCTCGACTAGCTACTTGTACTATACGTTGACCGCTGATATGGAGTTGTTCGGCATGCTGTTGTTTCCACTGCCATCGGTGCTTGCGCTTCTAGGGACACTGCTGTTTGTGAAGAACGTGGCACACTACACACCAAGCGCAATACTGCTACTACTATATGCGTTCAGTTTGTTCTTAATACAGAATGTGGTTGGCTTTGGGAGTATGCGGCTGTAGCATGAAGCACTTCGACATCCATGCATGCATGAACCTCGCTCAGTTTGACGAGGATTACGATGCAGCCATCGAGCACACTGTCCTCGCAGACAAGAAGCCCGAAGCGCTGTTCCCAAGGAAGAATAGCTAATCATGAGCAAGGTAGTACGTAGTATTTCGTCTTGGACACGCACACATAGAGCTGACACCGTTCATGTTCTGCGTCGGATGTTTAGTCCAAAACCGTTCGCCATCATTCTGCTAAGCTGGGCGATTGCAATAGTCATTGGCTACGTTACGCCTCAGGCAGCGGGCGAGTATGCTGAAGGCACCCTGATGCGTATGCGTGTTGGCTTGTACGCAGCTGTGCTCCTACTCCTTATGCTGGCTTGGACAGTGAAAGAAGGCGACAAGAAGCCCGTGCTACTTGGTCTTGCGATTGTACCTGCAGTAATCATGTCGTTTGTGCTAGTTGCTCTACTCCTGCTACATGCAGTGCTCGCTCTAACAGGAGTGGTATGAAGTACATCGACATACACACGCACATGAACCTCGCCCAGTTTGACGAGGACTATGATGCTGCAATCAAGCGAGCGTTTGCCGCTGGGGTAGGGATGTTTAATGTTGGCACAGACAAAGATACAAGTGCGCGGGCTGTGGCTCTACTCGATGAGTATCCAGAGAATCTATACGCAACAGTCGGCTTACACCCCTTGCATGCTAGTGAAGAGTCATTTGACCGCAGTATGTATAAGGCGCTTGCGGAGTGCGAACGCGTCGTGGCGATAGGGGAGTGTGGGCTCGACTACTCGCGTGGGCCGAGTGATGGGGAGGTAGCGAAGCAGATTGAAGCGTTTGAGGCACAGATAGCCCTCGCCAATGAACTCGAGCTACCGCTCATGCTACACATCCGAAGTGGTCCACGCGGGAATGCATACAAAGATGCGCAAGACATTCTCAAGAAGCACGCAAAGGTCCTCGGCAACAGCCACTTCTTCGCTGGTTCGCTAAACGACGCGAAAGCCTTTTGGGATATGGGCTATTCCACGAGCTTCACCGGTGTGCTTACGTTCACCCACGACTACGATGAGGTGGTGCAAGCTGCTCCGAAAGGGCTGATTCACGCTGAAACCGACGCACCATACGTTGCGCCGCATCCGCACCGCGGTAAGCGCAACGAAGCTGCGTACGTCATAGAAGTAGTGAAGCGTCAGGCAGAACTCCGTGGCGTGCCTGAGGACGAGTGGGCAGCACAGCTAGTAAGCAATGCGCAGAAGCTGTTTAGGATCTAGGTTTCTCTGTTTCAGAAACTGAACTCTCAAGCTCCTTATGAAGCTGTTCTAAACTTTGTGCGGCCTCCTCAAGCTTACTGTCAGGCGCCATACCGCGGGCCTTTCTTTCATGAATTTGTGATTGCACTTCAGCTACTTTGACCGCAAGCAACTTACGAGCCTCTGGATCAGTGGCGTACTTTTGTTTGAAGTATTCCGCGGGATGTTCGATTCGGTTTGGTCGTTTCTTATAGGCAAGTGCGACACCTATAAGCCCCAACGCTAGGGGCGCAGCAAATCCTAACTCTGGAAAGTTTTCATGCACAAGAAAAGCTGCACCAATGCTACCTGCAATATAGATAGTCTGTGCTAGTGTCAGCGGTCCAAAAACAAGAGGTTGGTCGTACATGAGCTTACTCTAGCATAGGTGCTGCGTGCACGCTGGTCAGGCTACTGCTCGTATGGTACTGTGTGCCAACATTAGTAATAAGTCATTAAAACATGGCAGATACACATGAAGACAAGGCTGCAGGCGAGCTCTACGAGCTTGGCTACCACCTTGTACCGTCGCTGGGCGAAGAAGACCTGGCGCTTCGTGTGGCTGACCTGCAGAAGAAGATCACCGAACTTGGTGGTTCTATTCACAGCGAGGGCAGCCCACAAGCATTCACGCTTGCCTACCAAATGCGCAAACTGCGCGGTGGCAAGTGGGAAAAGTATGATCAGTCGTTCTTTGGTTGGACTCGCTTCCACCTTCCCAAGGAGGGTATGGATGAGCTCAAAGATGATCTCGAGCACAATGAGTATCTCATTCGCTACCTCCTCATCAAGCTCGACAAAGAAGCACTCATACCACCAAAGGTACGTCAGCCACGACCAATCGAGCTCGAAGAAGTAGAAACCGAACCAAAGGCACTCGAGAAGAAGCAAGATACGGAAGAGGGCGGTGAGGTCGTCGAGGAAGAGCTCGACAAGCAGATTGAGGAGCTGATAAAATAGGACAACTACACACGTAACTTCCTCTACCATGTACCTCAACAAAGCACTAATCATCGGCAACCTGACCCGAGACCCAGAGCTCAAGAGCCTCCCGTCTGGCATGGCTGTTGCAACATTTGGTGTTGCAACCAACCGTGTGTACAAAGACCGCGACGGCAACAAGCAGGAGTCGACCGAGTTCCACAACATTGTGGTGTTCGGGCGTCAGGCTGAGACCACGGCGCAGTACCTCAAAAAGGGCAGCTCCGCACTTATCGAAGGACGTCTTCAAACACGTTCCTGGGAGTCAGATGGCCAAAAGAAGTACCGCACCGAAATTGTAGCGGATCGAGTGCAGTTTGGAGACCGACGCAGTGATGCGCCGATAGGTGACGCACCAAAGGTTGCTGATAAGGGTGCAAGTAAAGGTCCAGACACGATCGATTACCCGGACGAGGAGATTAATCCGGATGATATTCCATTCTAACCATGACTGAAGAACATATTACTGAAGAACAGGTGGTGGTGCGATACTACGACTACAAAGATATCGACACCATTAAGCGTTTCTTGAATCCACACGGTCGCATCATTGGCCGCAAGCATACGAAGCTTTCGGCTGGTGACCAGCGCAAAGTCGCAAAAGCCGTCAAGTACGCGCGCTTTATGGGATTGGTCCCATACACCGTTAAGTAACAGGATTGTTAAAAAACGCCGGCCACATGGTCGGCGTTTTTTGTGCTCATACCGCACATAACGTTTGATGTGCAAGCCGCACCAGTGCCCCAAAGGTTTGCTTGTCATGAAGCTCTTCGTCCGTGTACTCAACGTCTCGGTTAGTCAGCAGCTTGATTCGGTCCTCGATCTGTATGTACACAAGTTGCAAATCGAGACTTCCGAGGCCTAAGTCCTCGACAAGACGCGTACCCATGCGAACTGATGGCATGGTCTCTAGGCTGACCTCATGGTTGATAGAAGCGTAGACGATCTCAGCTGCTCGTTTGTACACTACTGGTTCGTTCGATTCGTCTGACAAAAGCGTGTCGATGTCCACGTTCTTTTCCTGTACTCCAGTTTCACCTATACCCACTCACAGTGTAAGGCGCGTGTGCACCTTGTCAAACCTAGGCTTTTTCTATACGACTCGCGTATGATCCAGTCTCGGTGTTTACTTCGATAACATCACCCTGATTGATGAACAGTGGTGTGTTCACGGTAGCGCCAGTCTCGAGTGTCACAGTCTTGGTGGCTCCAGTAGCCGTGTTTCCTTTGACCGCTGGTTCGGCCTCGGTCACAGTGAACTGCATCTTGACCGGCAACTCCAGGCCGATGATCTCGTCATTAAAGAGTAGGGCGTTGTACTCGGCTTTTTGCTTGAGGAACTTAGCTCCAGCGCCCACCAGCTCCTCATCAAGAGGAAAACGGTTGCTTGGGTTTCCTGCTTCGTGGAACACCAGCTCACCCTTGCCAGCGTATATGAACGTAATTGGTTGCTTGTCGAGATCTGCTTCCTCCACTTTGTCACTCTGGTGAAACGAGTAATCGACCACCTTGCCGCTCTTGAGGCTTTTGAGTTTTGTGACGTTTACCGGCTTGCTTGCCTGCACGCGAAATACTTTGTGTGAGAGTACCTTGCACGGCTCGTCGTTATAGACAATGACCTTGCCGGTTGTGATATCGTTGTAGCTCAGCATGCAGTTCGCATTATTTCTTAATGGCTAGCATTGTAGTCAAATTGTGGCTGACTGTCCAACTTGAAAGCGGGCACCATGGGCGCCCGCTTGCTCCTTATGTTGTTGCTTCAACCGCTCGTGTGCAGTGCTTGTCGACGATAAGCCTCGACCATTCCTGGTGCTCGGCTGCAATCTCGAGCGCGAAAAGAAGTGCAGCGGTGGTTGGTACCTTCGAACCCTGTGCCAGAGTCACTGCGCTGGTGTGATGGCCGTGTGTCCACCAGACCGCTGGAAGCGCGGCGCCAAGTTCTTGTTGCGTGTTCATGGGTATGAGCGGCCATAGTATGTCGAGGCTCTGCATGCACCCGCTCGTCATGATGTGGTCGAAGATCATAGGCAGGTATGTACCAAATAGTGCAGTGCCAATGACGTGCGGTTTTGCTCGAAACAAGTAGAGCGCGAACACAATATCATGTGCGCCTATGTACTCGACAAATGCTTTCTTGTACACAGCGTCGCTCCCGTGCTGGAGCAGAGCAAAGTGGTTGTGCCTTGCTGCCCAGCTTTTGTCTTTGCTGGCGTATGCTGCCAATGCGTCCATGAGCTGCTCGGTGTTCTCTGTGCCGAGCAGCATGGTTGCACGGTCTTCCAGCAGCTCAAGCGTTATTGTGTCAATGAGTTTGTTCTGTCCCATTGCGTGTTCCTCCTGTGTCTGTCGATGGTTATAGCATGGTTTGTTGTGGGTGTCACGTACGAACTGGCACCGAAACTTTTTGCCTGGGTCAATGGTTACAGTCAGTGCGTGGGGCGGTAGTATGGACATATGTACACACTAGACGATAACACCAACATCGACGATTGGTCTGATGAAGTTGTGCTGGCTGGGTCTATTCAGAATCCAGATCTTTTTGTGTTTATTGTGCGTCGTTACGAGGAGCCGTTTCTGCGCAAGGCTCGTACCGTGCTCTACAGGGAAGAGGATGTGGAGGATGTTGTGCAGGAAACGTTTGCAAAAATGTATCTCAATGCTCGCAAGTTCAAGACAGTCGAAGGTGCGAGCTTCAAGAGCTGGGGCTACCGTATCCTAATGAACACTGCGTTTACCAAGTATCGCAAGGTCATGCGTGACCACAACAAGACCGCCGAGCTCACCCCTGAGCACTACGAGAGTTTGCCAGACGATAACCATGAGGAGACATTCAAGCTTGAGCTCTCGGACTACATCGTTTCGATTCTCTCCAAGATGCCTGAAACCTTAGCGCGAGTACTTGAGTTACATTTTATACAAGGCCTCCCACAGCAGCAGATAGCAGAGCGTGAGAAGGTCAGTGTCGGTGCCATCAAGACTCGTGTGCACCGAGCAAAACAAATCTTTCGAGAAATTGCAGATGAGTATTCACCGTATTAATCAAATAGCATGAAGACGTTAGAGCAAAAAATAATGATCCGCGTACATCGTATTTATACGCTGCAGCGGTTTGTGGGTCCGACTGCACTCAAGGCCTACACGATTGTGGTTGGCTTTGCGCTTTTGGGGAAGTTTGTGCACGTGGCGAGCGTTGCTGCCAACATGCCAAGCCTTGCAAGTCCTGTAGCGTTTGTACAGTTTTGGTTTGGCGCTATTGCCCACACGGAGTTTGTTGTGCAGGCGGTCTTGCTTGGCTTGGCACTTGCGGTTCTCTTCTTTGCTCGAGATGTCTTTCGTGATGTGCGTCATATCCAGCTTCCGTTCTTTGCGCACTAGGTTTTTGCTTTTGGCTACAATTCATGACGACACCGCCCGAGAGGGCGGTGTTAGCTTAGTGTTATAATTACTGCTTTCTTAGCTCGCGGCGTAGTACGTAGTACCCAACCGCAGCACTGCAGAGTGAGCTTACTGCTAGGTTTGTAATGAACAGCAGTTCGCAGTTCTCTACGGTGCGCCACTGGTTGCTGACAATCCAAAGGCCGAAAAGAACAACAATAAAAACAAAGACGCCCGCAATAACAGCACGTGTTACCGCAGCTTCAAAACCATCTACGTCCATAGTCTTCTCCGTCAGAAATACTACCCAACGTATACTCCTGGCTTCAGTATGTGTCAATGCTGTGCAAATGGCATCTCGTACAACTATTGACCACACTGAAACACCGCCCGAGAGGGCGGTGTTGCTGTCGAACAGCTTCAGCACGGATTAGCAAGCAAGTAAATGGATGCTTCGCCACACTGGAACTCAGTTTTGATGAGCGATCGCTCTAGTAGGTTGAGTTCGTACCCAAAGCGTTGTGCATGGATACCTGGATCGTTTGTGTCACCTGCAATGTGCAGAAACGGCATAATGATCTGGCCGCATGGTTCAAGGAAACTAGAAGCTTGTTCCAAAAAACGCAGCAGTAGATTTCCTTCATCAAACATGGCGCGAGAGACAGGTATGTAATCAATCGGCTTTGTTGCAAAGAACGGATGGTTAAATACTATTGTCTCAAATCGTGTGTCCGCAATATTCTGGAACAGATCGGACTGCACAACATGTGTTTCGGTGTCGTGTGCGAGACGCTCCATGTTCAGGCGTGTGTTGTTGACTGCATCTGTGCTCACATCAGCACACGTTACTGAACGTGCACCAAAGCGCGCCATGACTACCCCAAGCACACCACTACCAGAGCCCATATCGAGCACGTGCTTGTCTCGATAGAGCCATGAGTTACCGGCAAGATATTCTGCAAAGTGTCGTGAGGTCATGCGCTCTGGCCGAAGAACGTTTGCCAGAACAGCAAACTCTTGTAGTGTGCCGTGTTTGCCGAGGCGTACGTTAGTCGTGTAGTCATCGTGTTGATGTCCGTCGAGCTGGTGGTTTACTATGGCACTTTGTAGTGCATTCAGTTTCATCTCAGTACTCCTGGTGGTTGATCCACACACACCTTAGCATATGCGTTGTCGCTGTAAACGAGTCAGCCGCCCATGCGGGCGGCTTCGTGCTACTGCTCTTTGAGTTTTGCTCGGATTTCTTTGAGAAGTGCTTTTGTTGTTTTTTTGTCCTCTCGCAGGCTCTTGCGCGCTGCGTCGTATCCACGACCAAGCTTCACCGGCTCACCATCCTCGGGATTGAAGGAGTAGCTGGCACCGGCTTTTGACACCAGGCCGTACTTTTCACCTAGTGCAAGGAGCTCACCTTGGTGTGAGACACCCTCGTTGTACAAGAGGTCAAACTCAGTAACCCGGAAGGGTGGGGCCACTTTGTTTTTCACAATCTTTACACGATGTCTTCCGCCGACCACTTCGTCACCTTTCTTGATCTGTGCAATGCGGCGAATGTCGAGGCGTACCGATGTATAGAACTTCAGTGCTTTGCCGCCTGGTGTCGTTTCCGGGTTACCGAACATGACACCGATCTGCATGCGGATCTGGTTGATGAAGATAACAATTGTCTTACTCTTGTGAACGATGGCAGTGAGCTTCCTCAGTGCTTGGCTCATGAGTCGAGCCTGCTTACCGACGTGTTGTTGTCCCATTTCACCCTCGATTTCATCTCGTGGTGTCAGCGCCGCCACAGAGTCCACTACAATGATGTCGATCTTGCCGGAGCGTACCAAACTCTCGACAATCTCGAGTGCCTGCTCACCGGTGTCGGGTTGAGAAACCAATAGCTCATCAAGTTTTACACCGATACGGGAGGCATACTCTGGATCGAGTGCGTGCTCCGCGTCGATAAAGGCGCAAACGCCGCCGTCTTTTTGTGACTCAGCGATAGCGTGTAGGGAAAGGGTGGTCTTACCACTACTTTCTGGGCCAAATATCTCAATGATGCGACCACGCGGGTACCCACCAACCCCTAGTGCCCAGTCGAGCCCCAGCGAGCCAGAGCCAATCGAGTCCACATTTGTTCGAGGTGTTTCGCCGAGGGTCATGATAGCTTCTTCGCCAAACTTTCCCTTAATACTTTTGAGGGTGGCGTCTATCTGCTCCTTGCTGTCTTTGTCGCGATCCGGCGTCACCTTTTCTTTCGGTGCTTTTTTTGCTGCTTTTTTTACTGCCATGGTGTTGTTTATGTTGTTAACTCAGTGGTGGTGCCAGCCGCTTCCACAGATGGATCACCTATAAATTCTATATGCTCTCGTGCAAAATGGCCAAACCTGTTTTCAGCTTCGATAACGATGTCGCCGTATCCCCGAGGTGTAACCATTCGTTCGCTAAATCGCCCGTCTGGATCTGTTGCTACGACACGTCCGTTGATGGTGAGGCGCGTGATGTTGTGCGCACTGCCGCGTATGTCGTACAACGGCTCAGTGATTCGGCTGCCATGTTCTGGCTCGTACACAACAAGACTTGGCCCCTGCATAAGTGTACGGGCTTGATACAGTCCGTAGAGCAGAGTGCAGACTATGAGGGCTACTGCAAAGTACTTTCCACGCCTATCGTTCATACGCCTCGTTCTCGTCCGTTTCTGTAGCTTCGAGAAGTTCATCGGCAGCCTCTTCAAGCGCGTCTTCGCTGCCTTGCAAGACCTCGCGTGGTCGATTAGTGCCGTCGCTTGGTGCAATGACGCCGTTTTGCTCGAGTTGGTCCATAATTCTCGCTGCACGACCGTACCCAACCTTGAATCGTCGTTGGATGAGGCTTGTACTTGCTTTGCGCTCCTTCACAACAAAGTCGCGTACGTCGTTGTAGATCTCGTCGAGGTCATCGCTTTGTTCGAGCTCGTCAAACGGTATGCCGCCACCTTCGCCATTGCCTTCAGTGCTTGCAAAGTCTAT
>Ga0180435_10000236_pt1 | contig 57421 bp, 55 predicted proteins | sample SS_ome_3_FD_132467 | JGI IMG/M metagenome (GOLD analysis project Ga0180435, IMG submission 132467) | Hypersaline lake sediment archaeal communities from the Salton Sea, California, USA - SS_3_S_1 metaG | ecosystem: Environmental > Aquatic > Non-marine Saline and Alkaline > Hypersaline >... | reverse complement strand
TCTGGAGGAGTGGTACTGGCTAGACCGCCCGCAACTGCTGACCGCGCCGCAACCCAATTGCAACCCAACACGCTGGTACAGGACGGGACCAGATGAGATTTGGTCGCTCTGCCACCTCGAACCCAAGCAGGAAACCGGACGCGTTGCAGAGAGAGTGGGCCAGAGTCAGGACGGCGACGTGGATGCGCCCAGGTGTGCAGCAACAGCCGCCCAGCGCGGCTCACGTCCTTCTACAAGCCCGGCCGCGGTGCAAACCGGTGCGCAGATATCAAGGTTCCGACAGTCCGGTACTAAGCCGCCCAGCTAACGACGATGCGGTCCCAGTCGGGTTTGCCACCGAGGTTCCGCGACGGATTCACGGTTACGTTCTGGAAGAGCAGCCAGGCGACGTTCCGCTTCTGCCGGGCGTCGAGATTGGACCACCAAGTTGATAGGTCTGTTTCCGGCACGTTGGCCACAGCGGACGAGCGAAGGAGCTTGTCTCTCTCGGACTCCAGCTTCCGCATGGTCGCGGTCAGGCGCTGTGAACGTCGCAGCCAGCGGGAGCGATCAAAATCAACGTCAGGGTCGTCGTAGTCCCGGTCCGCTTCGTCGAGCTTCACACTCAACTCATCGAGTTGCTCGTCAATAGTGGCCAGCGCTTGCTCGTCAACCTCGGGTGCTGCGAATCGTTCCTGTGCAGACGGTGCCGATAGAGCATCAATGATGAGGCCCTCGACGTACTGTTCTAACCAGGCCGCCTTGATCGCCAAGCGATTGCATCCGCTGTCGGTGCTGCATGTGTACGAAGGGCCACGCTCTCTTGATACCTGGCCCGACACCAGGGGCTGTTGGCACCGTCCGCAAATTGCAACCCGAGTCATCCAACGCTTCATGTCTCCGCCGTTCCACCGCCTCTCTGGGCGGCTCAGCTTCGCCTGGAGCTTCTGCCACGTGGAGAGGTCGAAGATGGGCGGCCATTCTGCGTCGGCGACGACTTCGCCTTTATAGGTGCGCTTCCCGATGTAACGCGGGTTCTTCAGGATCTCCGCTATCCGGCCGTACGTCCATTGCCCGCCCGCTGCGGTGAGCACCCCTCGCTCGTTGAGGTCCATGCGGATCGATCGGGTGCTGTGCCCATCAATGACCTTCCGAGCCATGTCCCGAAGTTCAGCAGCTTCATCCTCCCGTATGGTGCCGTCGGCTTCGTAGCCGAATGGGCGTCGTCCGCCCATCCGCTTCCCCCGGTAGGCAGCGTCCCGGTTGGCGGCGGCGAGACGCTCGGATGCGCGCTCAGATTCTTGCCGGGCGAGTGCCCCAACGATGCGGGCCTGGGTACGACCCTCGGGAGTGCTCAGATCGAACGTCCCTGACGTAACCGTTTCGACTCGGGTCTTTGTGCGTTCCAGCAGATCCACCAGATCCTCTAGCTCTCTGGGATGGCGCGTCAGTCGATCATTCGCCCATGCAACGAGAACGTCGATGTCTCCGACGCGGATGCGATCGGTCGCTTGCTCCCAGCCCGGACGTGGGTTGCCCTTGGATGCGCTGCGATCGTTGTCCTCGAAAGTGTCGACGCACTCCCAGCCAGCCCGTTCAATATGGGTGCGGCACTCTTTCAGTTGTCGCTCGACACCTACACGGGTTCCTTCAGGGTCGTGACTAATGCGGATGTAGACGATGGCGTTCACGTTGTCTCAGGCACCTACGTGGAGAGCGAATATGTCAGTACACCCATATATACTAATCAAGGTTTTCCCCCGCGCAATCGCATCATCAGCGGACTGTCCGCTGCGGTTGTAGTCGTGGAGGCAACGGTCAAAGGTGGTGCTCTGATAACGGCCGAAGCTGCTCTCCGCCATGGCCGGCAAGTGTTTGCCGTGCCGGGTGACATCAGCCGTGCTTCATCTGCGGGTAGCAATCTGCTAATTCGTGATGGCGCTTTCCCGGTGCTGGATCCTGAAGATCTCATCGAGTCGCTGGAGTTGCTCATGGGCCCACCACCGCAGAGGCCGGTGGCGGCGGATGACGTCGGCGTGCAAGGCTGGGAGCGAGAGTTGCTCGACCTTGTGGCGTCCGGAGTCGGCGAGGCGGACGACATCCTTGCCCGCTGTGAGGCGTCGCCGGGTGATGTGCTGGCCGCGTTGGGACGCTTGGAGATCAGCGGAGTGCTGCGCTGTGAAGCGCCGGGACACTACACGGTGGCCGGGCGAACAACGCCCGGTCGTTGACGTTGCGGCGGGTAGCGGCGACGATGAAGGGCTGATGGAGCAGACCCTTTCGCTTGCCGATGCCGCGCTCGAGTTTGTGCACCGCCTCGAGGTCGAGCGCGGTCTCTCGTCGCACACGCTGCGCGCCTACGAGCGCGATCTCATGCAGTTCGGTGAGTTCTGTGAACGTGCAGGTGCGGTGACGCCGGGAGAGGTCACCAGGAAGATGATCCGCCGCTACATGTCGCAGCTCTCCACCCGGGGGTATTCCCGGCGAACCATCGCTCGCAAGATCTCGGCAATCCGGTCCTTCTACTCCGATGCGGCGCGCCGCAACCTGGTCGCAGCCAATCCGGCGGAAGGCATAAGTCAGCCGAAACGCCCTGCCCCGCTACCCAAGGCTCTGCCGGTTCGTCGTCTGCTTGCCGTTCTCGATGATCTGACGGGCGACGATCCCGTTGATCTCCGCGATCGCGCACTGCTCGAGGTCCTCTACGCATGTGGTCTCCGCGTCTCGGAACTGGCATCCCTGCAAGTCGCCGACATGGATGGGTCCGATTTCCTCCAGGTCGAGGGCAAGGGCGGGAAGACGCGGATGGTGCCCATCAGCGGGGCAGCCCGGCGGGCCATTTCCGCCTACCTGGAGCGAGGTCGACCGCAGCTAGTCGGAGATAAGGCATACTCTGACCTGTGGGTTGGGGTCCGAGGCGGCCCCCTTGATACGAGAGGAGTGCGGCGAGTGGTGCAGAAACGCCTGGGTACCTTCCCCCACGCTCTTCGTCACTCGTTTGCCACCCACCTGCTCGAAGGCGGAGCAGATCTCCGCACCGTCCAAGAGCTGCTGGGCCACGTTGAACTTGCCACCACCCAGATTTACACTTCCGTTTCCCGCCGGCACCTCCGGTCTACCTACGAAAGAAGCCACCCGCGTGCTTGAACGCGCCGAACATGAACTCCAGAAGCTCTGGAGGGACTTCAAGAACAAAGCGGACCCTGCTGCCCGCGAGGGCTTGATTCTGCATTACTCAGCGCTCGTCAAGTTCGTCGCCGGCCGTCTCAAGGCAGGCTTACCCCGGAGCGTCGATCCCCAAGACCTTGTTTCTTACGGGACGTTTGGCCTCATCGACGCCATCGACAAGTTCGAACCCGAGCGAGGCTACAAATTCGAGACATACGCGGTCAACCGGATCAAGGGAGCCATTCTCGATGAGCTCCGGGCGTTGGATTGGGTGCCGCGCTCGGTGCGAGCCAGGGCACGGGAGATTCAACGCAGCCTGGGAGAGTTGGAGCACAAGCTGCAACGGAGCCCCACCGATGAAGAGCTGGCCGCGCACATGAACATGCCAACTGAGGTTCTCCAAGACAGGCTCGGCGAGATAGCAACGCTCGGCATCATGGCCCTGGACGACCTGCTCAATCCTGGGGAGCGTGATTCGTCGACAATGGGAGATCTGCTCGCCGATCCGCGGGCGGCCGACCCGAGCGGTTCGTTCGAGCAGGAAGAAACACGATATCTGCTGGTAGATGCGGTCAATCGGCTCTCCGATCGGGAGCGGCTCGTAGTGACGCTCTACTACTACGAGGGTTTGACTCTGGCGGAAATCGGTCAGGTCTTGTCGGTCACCGAGTCACGCGTTTGCCAAATCCACACCAAAGCAGTAATGAGCCTGCGGAACCGCCTGATGGAGCCCCCGAGCAGGGGTTAGCCCCCGACCCTCAGCCTTCGGTGCCTCCGGCACTCCCTACCCAGCGGATCCGCCGTTGCACTGCTTTCCCCACTCCGTGGGGGAACTGATTGTGCGCTACCTTCCCCCCGCTTTCGCGGATGGGCCGACCACGTGGTTTCGGCTAGAGGATGAGTCTGAGTACACTCTCCGCCCGAATACGCACGGCCACTGCAATCTCCGAAGGTCGGGGCTCGCCCCGCGGAGGCTCGAGAGCGTCGTCATGGCTCTCGCAGGGTGGTCGGAGGACCAACCAAAACAGGAGGAACGCATGGCAGTGACTATGCGCGAACTGCTCGAAGCGGGCGTTCATTTCGGCCATCAAACCCGCCGCTGGAACCCGAAGATGCGGCCGTACATCTTCACCGAGCGCAATGGGATTCATATCGTCGATCTGCGGATGACGGTATCCCAGGCCGAGCGCGCCTACAAGCTGGTTGAGGACGCCACCACCAAGGGCGGCACGATCCTCTTCATCGGCACTAAGAAGCAGGCTCAAGATGCCATCCAGAAGGGGGCGGAGGCCTGCGGCATGCCGTATGTGAACCATCGTTGGCTCGGTGGCATGCTCACCAACTTCCAGACGATCCACCGGCGCATCATGTACATGCGCGAGCTGGAGAGGATGGATAGCTCGGGTGAGATGGATGCTCTCCCCAAGAAGGAGCGGCTGCGGCTGCGGCGGGAAATGGGCAAGCTGCAGGCGGTGCTCGGCGGGGTGCGGGACATGCACAGGACCCCCGATGTTGTCTTTATCATCGACATCAACGAGGAGCACATCGCAGTTGCCGAAGCGGCGCGGCTCGGGATCCCGATCATCGCCCTGGTAGACACCAACTGTGACCCCGATCTGATCGACCTCGTAATCCCCGGAAACGACGATGCGATTCGGGCTGCCTATCTCCTCTCGAACGCTATGGCCGACGCCGCCAACAAGGGTCAGGAGCTCTACGCAGCCAGCAAGAAGGACAAGGATTCGAAGAATCAGGCCAAGGCTGCTCCGGCAGCAAAGGCCGGCGCAGAAGCACCCAAGGAGTAACGAGCAATGGCCAACATCACAGCCAAGGATATCCAGGCCCTTCGCCAGGAAACCGGCACGGGCATGATGGACGCAAAGCGTGCCCTGCAGGATGCCGACGGCGACTTCGACAAGGCCAAGGATCTCCTTCGGGAGCGCGGACTTGCCGCCGCCTCCAAGCGTTCCGAACGGACGCAGACTGAAGGCATCATCGGTTCTTATCTGCACATGCAATCGGGCCGGCCTGTGATCGGTGTGCTGGTCGACCTTGCCTGCGAGACCGACTTCGTCGCCAAGACCGAAGGGTTTCGGGAGGCGGCCAACGACATCGCCATGCATATCGCAGCCGCTCGGCCGATGTGGATCGACCGGGAAGACGTCCCTGCCGACATCCTCGACAAGGAGAAGGAACTCATTGCGGCTCAGGCTCGCAACGAGGGCAAGCCGGACAACATCATCGAGCGGATTGTCGATGGGCGGATCAACTCGTTCTTCAAGGAGAATGTGCTCAACGATCAGGTCTTCGTCAAGACCGAGAAGTTCGAGGGCACCATCGCTGAGATGGTCAAGGGCCTTGCCGCCTCGCTCGGGGAGAACATCTCCGTCAGCCGATTCGAGCGTGTCCAGGTCGGCGAAGCAGCCGAGTAGCGGCATGGGAAGACGAGTCATCCTCAAGCTCTCCGGTGAGGCGTTTGCCGACCAGGAACTGAACTACGGCATCGACCCGGTCACAGTTGACCGGGTCGCGGTAGAGATAGCCCGCGTGGCCGCAGAAGGGTACCAAGTGGCCATTGTCGTCGGAGGTGGCAACATATTTCGCGGACTGTCCAGTACCGCCAAGGGCATGGATCGCGCCAGCGCCGACTATATGGGCATGCTGGCAACGGTCATCAACGCCCTTGCGTTGCGCGATTCGCTCGAGCGTGCCGGGGCGCCGACCCGGGTGCAGAGTGCGATCAACATTCAAGAGGTTGCCGAGCCCTACATCCGATTGCGGGCGATTCGTCACTTGGAGAAGGGCCGGGTGGTGATCTTCGCCGCCGGTACGGGCAATCCATTCTTCACTACCGATACGACCGCGGCCTTGCGGGCGGCCGAGGTCGGGGCGGAAGAGGTGCTCAAGGCGACCAAGGTCGACGGTGTATATAGCTCCGACCCGGTCAGCGATCCGGATGCCGAGCTATACAGCGAACTGACCTACATGGAGGTGATCAACCGGCAACTCCGGGTGATGGACTCCACGGCCATTACGATGTGCATGGAAAACGACATACCGATACGAGTTTTTAACCTCGCCAAAGCGGGAAACATCTCGTTGGCGGTCCGAGGAGAATCAGTCGGTACCCGAGTTCGCTGAGGTGATGCTGTGATCGATGATCTACTGGCGGAAGCACAAAGCAAGATGGACCAGGCGATCGAGCACACCATAGGTGAGTTCGGCAGCGTGCGAACGGGCCGGGCGAACCCCGGTCTGCTCCAGAGAATCTCCGTCGACTACTACGGCACGCAGACGCCTCTGCAACAAATCGCCGGTTTCAGCGTCCCCGAGGCCCGACTTCTCATGGTGCAGCCCTATGACAAGTCATCGATCACTGCCATAGAGAAGGCAATCATGAGGGCGGATCTGGGTCTGAACCCTTCGAATGACGGCAACGTCATCCGGCTCGTGTTCCCCCAACTCACTGAGGAACGCCGCAAGGAGCTGATCCGGCTGGTCCGTCATCTCGCTGAGGACGGGCGCGTCGCGATCCGCAATGTGCGGCGTCATATCAAGGACGACATCGAATCGCTAGAAGGCGACGTTTCTGAGGATGATGTGAGGCGGGCAGAGAAGACCCTGCAGGAGATGACCGATGCCCACGTCGGGAAGATCGACGAGCTACTGCAGAAAAAGGAAGAAGAACTGCTCGAGGTCTAGACCCGACGAGCGTCCGGCATTGAAGGAGACACCGTGAGTCGTCGCGACGACGAGGGGGGCGAGGCAGCCAAACCGGGTGAGGGGGAGTCCTCGTTAGAGGATGAGTTCCGGGATTGGGCTGATTCGGTAGCGCCTGCCGACGTAGCTGGCGAAGACTTGATCAGCGACGAGGAGACACCGGTCGCCAAGTCGGGGTGGATGGGGCGCGTGTTCAGTCGCAAGCAGGATGATGACCGCGCCGCAGCTGTGCCGGCCACCGAATCAACCGGGTCCGCACCGCCGTCGCCGGCAGACCTCGAGGACCCGGAGCCGGACCAACTCGGGGTCTTCCAGGCAATCAACCCCGAAGCGGGCCCGCCACCGGAACTCTCGGCGGTAGCGGATTCGCCGGCGGATCCAACCGATGAGCCCGAACCGTCGAGCAGCGGCGACGAGAGCCGCGAGGCCGCGCCGATTGCCAGTGATGAGGAGGCCGACGATGTCGAACCGGCGCTAGCTGCCGGTGTCGACCCAGGCCAAGAGCTCGAAGGCTCGCCATCCGAACCCCCGCTGGGGGCGGCCGGGACCTCCTCGTTTGCGGATCTATGGAGTGACTCAGCGGACGAAAGCGGCAACCAAGAAGATGTGGTTTCGTATGCCGAATTCACCAGCGAGGACTACCTCGCAGCGACCACGCGCGAATACGCCGGGTTGGCCGAGGCTGTGGCTCGTGCGGAGGAAGAAGGCACCCAACAGATGGCAGTGGCTGCGGAGATTCCCGGCTTGGAGAGTGGTCTGGTAGGTCTCGATGATGTGGTCGGGGCCGAAACCGGGGGGGCGACCTCCGATGTGATCGAACCTCCGGCAGGCTCCGATCTGTCGATTCGGGTGCTCACTGCGCTGGGCCTGCTCGTGCTGTTTGGTGCTTCTCTGCTGTCCCCGTACGGCATCGGTGCGCTCATCTTCGTCGTCCTGTTCATTGCTGCGGGCGAGTTGTTCGCTGCCTTCATTCGCAGTGGATACCGTCCGCTGTCCATCTTCGGGTTCCTAGGCGTCGCCGGCGCCTTCGGCGGAACCTGGGCGGCCGGACCGATTGCGGTTCCGATCGCTCTGCTGCTCACTGCGATCACCGTCTTGCTGTTCTACGCCACAGTCCCCGGTCGGCGATCGGCGCTGGAGAACGCATCACTCACAATTCTGGTGACAGCATGGATCGGAGGTTTGGGTGCCTTCGCCTTCGACCTGTTGCAGTCAGACGATTACGTTTGGCTGGTGCTGGCACTCGTAGTCACCGTTGCGGCCATGGACGTCGGCCAGTACTTCATCGGCCGCCGGCTGGGTCGGCGGCAACTTGCTCCGCTCGTCTCGCCGAAGAAGACGATCGAGGGCTACGTCGCCGGCATCATTGTCGCCATAGCCGTCGGCGCCGGTTTTGCTTGGGCCGAACCATTCGAGATGACCGACGGATTGTTGATCGGGGCAGTCGTTGCCATCGTGAGTCCTCTCGGCGACCTGGCTGTGTCCGTTCTGAAGCGAGCGCTGGGGATAAAGGACATGGGATACATCTTGCCCGGTCACGGTGGCGTGCTCGACCGCGTCGATGCGATGATCATCACGATCCCGGCATTGTGGATCGCCTACTCATGGATGGGATTGGTCTGAAACCTTTGATCATCCTCGGGGCAACCGGCTCCATTGGCCGGCAAACTCTCGACGTCGCGTCCCATCTCGGGATTCCCGTCGCGGGAATAGCGGCCAACAGGGCTTCGACCGAATTGCTCGCGATTGCCCGGAGTGCTCCGGAAGCGCGTGTTGTTGTGGCCGATGCGACCGCAGCATCCGGCGCAACGGCAGTTGCCGACCTTCGTTTGGAGCTGGGCGGCCGGGTGGCTTTCGGCAAAGAGGCCCTGCTCGAATTGGCAGCCACATCGGGCACGGTCGTCGTCAACGGAATAGTCGGTGCTGCCGGGCTTGGCCCGACCGTGGCTGCCTTGGGAGCAGGGAATCGGGTTGCCCTGGCCAACAAGGAGTCGTTGATCGCTGGTGGCCCGGTCGTCATCGACGCCGCCGCAGCAGGAACGGGTGAGATCATCCCAGTCGATAGCGAGCACTCAGCGCTGTGGCAATGCCTGGTCGGAGAGTCCGCCGAATCGGTGCGGCGACTCATCCTCACCGCATCGGGCGGTCCCTTTCGCGGCAAGAGCAAAGCCGAGCTGCGAGATGTCACAGTGGCCCAGGCACTTGCCCACCCCACCTGGGCAATGGGGCAGCGCATCACTATTGATTCGGCCACGCTGATGAACAAGGCATTCGAGGTGATCGAGGCCCACTACCTATACGCCGTCCCGTATGAGCGAATCGACGTCTTGGTGCACCCACAAAGCATCGTGCACTCCCTGGTTGAGTTTGTAGATGGGACCCTCAAAGCGGAGCTCGGCCACCCCGACATGCGCGTTCCGATCCAGTACGCAATTACCTATCCCAACCGTCTGTCGGCGCCCGGTTCTCCTTTTGATCTCACTGCGTCCCCGCTGGATTTCGAACTCCCCGACAGAGCGGTATTCCCCTGCCTCGACCTCGGTTACGCCGCGGGCCGGGCCGGCGGTTCGGCCACTGCGGTGCTCAACGCATCCGATGAGATTGCCGTAGCTGCTTTCTTGCAGGGCCGAATTCCATTCGTCGCAATCGCCGCGGTGGTCGAGGCCGTACTGGAGCGACACACCGTAACGGATGTTGCAACAGTGGAAGAGGTGCTTGCGGTCGACGAATCGGCACGCAAGATCGCAGCTGAGTACGTCGAATTAGAGATTCGAACTAGGTAGCGTTGGCGGGCAGGAAGAAGCGACAGGACACCTATGGGACCGATATTTGTCATCGTCGGCATGCTGCTGATGATCGTCATACATGAGGCTGGGCACTTCCTCGCTGCCAAGTATTTCAACATGAAAGCGACGGAGGCGTTCTTTGGTTTTGGTCCGCGTCTGTGGTCGATGAGGCGCGGGGAAACCGAGTACGGCGTCAAGGCGTTCCCGCTGGGCGGTTACGTTCGCATCATTGGAATGAATCCGTTCGAGGATATTCCCCCGGAGGAGGAACATCGCACGTACCGCTTCAAGCCCTTCTGGCAGAAGACGGTTGTGGTTCTGGCGGGAATCGCCAGCCACTTCGTTATCGGATTCTTTCTGTTCGTGATCCTGTTCTCCGTGTGGAACGAGCGGTCGCTCAGCCTCGAGGTGGGGAACGTGTCCCAGGTTTCCGTTTCCGCCAGTGGCGCAGTCGAAGAGATGCCCTTGCTGCTGGAGATTGGAGACAATGTCATCTCAGTCGATGGCGTTCCCCTGGATGTTCTCGGAACCTCAGCAGACAAGGCGCCGGACGAGGTTATCGATGTGGTCATCGAGCGTGACGGCGAACAACTCACCCTGCAAACCAACGACAACGTGGTAGTTGCACCTTCCAATCTGATCGGGATCCAAGAAGGCGATCGGCTCGTTGCCATGGACGGTATCGCTTTCGATGATTGGGGGCATTTCGTTGAGCTAGCCCACGACCGTCCGGGTCAATTGACAACGATTGCGATTGAGCGTGATGGCGAGGTCGTCACTAATGACGTTGTCCTGGCGGAGCGCACCCTCGATGGAGAGGTCGTCGGCTTCCTAGGGGTAGGGCCCGGCGTCGAGGAGACTGACGTCAGCGTGATCGGTGCGTTGGGGAAGTCGGTCGTCGAAGTGGGGCGAACGACGGTGCTATCGCTCGAGGGGCTGTGGACGATGGTTCGGCAGACTCCCGAGCTATTGGGGGCGGCGATCGGCCAGGATGCCGGGCCGATTGAGGAGGCTCGGCCCGTCAGCGTGATCGGGATCGCCCGGATCGCATCTGATCTCTACTCGGCTGTCGCCCTTCTTGCCTACGTGAACATCTTTGTCGGCACCCTCAACTTCATTCCCCTCTATCCGCTGGATGGTGGGCACTTCGCCGTTGCCCTCTACGAGAAGATCCGCGGCCGCGAGGCCGATGTTCGCCCGCTGATCCCGGTAGCTGCCGCCGTGTTCATATTCATCCTGCTGCTCGGTCTGCTGGGGATCTACTTTGATATCGTTGATCCGATACCCGTTCCGCGATGATGGCGGCGGATGCAATCCGCTTGGAGTTCGATGCGGTCGAACTCCCGGCACGAACAAGCCGGATGCAATCCGCTTGGAGTTCGATGCGGTCGAATTCCCGGCACGAACAAGCCGGATGCAATCCGCTTGGAGTTCGATGCGGTCGAACTCCCGGCACGAACAAGCCGGATGCAATCCGCTTGGAGTTCGATGCGATCGAACTCCGGCCTGGCACAAGCCTCCGGCTGCAAGTTGCCCGGCTGGAACCAGTTGGCTGATCGAATAGCATGAGGTCACCATGACGATTACACGCCGCCCCTCCCGGTTGCTTCACGTCGGCGATGTGCCCGTCGGCGGAGACAGCCCTATCACGGTCCAATCGATGACCACGACCAAGACGGCCGACGTTGATGGGACCCTTGCTCAGGTGTATTCGCTCGCCGGCGGTGGTGCCGACATCGTGCGGATCACCTGCAATGATGTAGCCGCAGCTCAAGGCCTTGCGGAGATCGTCCCGCGTTCTCCGGTGCCGATCATCGCCGACATTCACTTCCAGTATCGGTTGGCGCTTGCTGCCATCGAAGCCGGGGTGGCGGGTCTGCGACTCAACCCGGGCAACATCCGCAGGGAAGAGCACATCAAGACCGTTGCCCGCGTCGCTGGCGAAGCCGGAATACCGATACGGGTCGGTGTCAACGCAGGCTCGCTCGACAAAGACCTACTCGAGAAATACGGTGCTCCGGTGCCGCCCGCTCTCGTCGATTCTGCCCTCAAGGAAATCGCCTACCTCGAGGATGTCGGTTTCTATGACATCAAGATCTCGGTGAAGCACTCTGACGTGCCGTCGATGGTCGAGTCCTATCGCCTGCTGGCCGACAAGGTCGAGTATCCGCTTCACCTCGGCGTCACCGAGGCGGGGCCCCCTCCGGGAGGACTCATCAAGTCGGTGGCCGGGATTTCGACGCTCCTGTTCGAGGGCATCGGTGACACCATCCGCTTCTCGCTGACTGCCGACCCATTGGAAGAGGCCAAAGCAGGGCGGAAGCTGCTCGAGATTCTCGGCCTACGAGAGAGGAAGGGTCTCGACCTGATCGCTTGCCCATCCTGTGGTCGGGCGGAGGTCGATGTCGTCGAAGTAGTCCGTGAAGCCGAAGCCGCTCTGGAGGCTGAGGGGCTGCCGATCCAGGTGGCGGTGATGGGCTGTGTGGTCAACGGTCCCGGAGAAGCTCGCGAGGCAGACATCGGCATTGCGGCAGGACGCAAGAAGGGTCACCTCTTCATCAAGGGTCAAGTGGTACGCGTGGTCCAGGAACACGAAATGGTGGAAGCTCTGGTCGATGAAGCTCGGCGACTCGCCGAAGAGGGGGTCGAGGCTCGATTGGCAGCCGCCGACGTGACGGCCGCGGATCTCGCTCAGGAGGAGGCAATCGAGTTGCGTTCGCTTCAGGGTGACGCCAACCGATCTGCCGCGAAGCGATCCGCAGTCGCCGAGGTAGCGGGCGAGTGACCAACGAGGACGGGCGCTGGCTCGTAGGCGCACTTGCCCTGGCCGTTGTCACCGCCTTTTTGGTCGCCACCGCGATGCAGGCACCTGCGCCCAGCTATCAACTCGCCGACGGCATCCCGGGCGCCCGCGTACCTTCGACCACAATGCCGCCACCAACTGAGCCTTCACCGGCCACCGTTCCGGAAGTCGAAGCTCTGCTCCCGCTTACGGTTGAGGCCCTGCGCGACGATGTTGCTCAGTCCGTGGGTTTCGTACTCTCCCAGCAGAGCACGGGAAGCGGTGTTGTCATCAGCGAGAACCTGATGCTCACCAATGCGCATGTCGTCTGGCCCGACAGCACGGTGTCGCTGGTGTTTCCCAATGGTGCCACTTTCCGAGGGAGAGTGATAGCCCTCGATCCGTTCGTTGATCTTGCAGTCGTTGACATCAGCCGACTGACCCGTAAGCCGCCTCCGATCACGATTGGTTCGATCTCCGACGTCGAAGTCGGCGACGAGTTGTACGTGATCGGCTATCCGGCACCAGATGAGTTCACGCCCGAGCCAACCATCGATAGCGGTGAGGTGCTGGGATTCACGGACTGGCAGTTCACCGGCGTCGGTTGGTTCTCCATCGGCGCACCTGCCATTGGCGGTCAGAGCGGGGGAGCGGTCGTCGACGAGTTTGGCCGGATTGTTGGCATCAGCACGTTCGGCAGTTCGGCTTCTCTAACGTCTATCTCAATTGACGATGCCCTGGCGGAAGTCGACCGGCTGCTGGCAGACGCTGATTCCCGGGGTCTCGAGCCCAGAGAGCTGCCTCATGCCGGCGCCCGGCGCAGTAATGCAATCGGCCTGGACGGCCCGTGGGATCAGCAGTTACTGCTCGGCTGGTTCACCGAGGATGCCAACGTTCGAATCGATTGGGAAGGTGGCAACGGCGACCTGATCGTGACGAGCATTGATGGCGTAGCGATCACAGACGGCCCCGGTCGAGTCGAGTTCTCGCCGCTGTTTGCGTTTCCGGTGATGATTGCCGCAACTGCCGATGATGCGGCGGGAGGTTCGATCGAGAGCTCGCTGCCCCTCATCGCCTACGACGACCCTGATCACGGCAAGGTTCTGCCCCGCGACGGCTCGTTATCCGGCGTGTACGAGGTCGGAGGGGACCGGGATTACTTCTATCTGAGCCTCCGCGAAGGCGAGTCGGTCTCGATCACGGTCGAATCTGCTGCGCGGACCCGCTTGTTCGTGTACGACCCGGACGCCGCCGTGGTGGCAAGCGATCGAGATACTTCCGGGTTCATCGCTAGCGATGCTCAGGTGGGCTTTGTCGCCGCCGCAACCGGCCGCTACGTCGTGACAGTAGAGAGCACGATGGCGACGGTCTCCGGCTATACCATCGCCACGGACTAAGCAGGAGAGGACCGATCAAGCGCTAGGCTCATTGCCTCGCAAGCATCCCGGAGCGATTCGTGCGCTGGTCACAAGCATTCATTCCCACCCTTCGAGACGACCCCACCGATGCGGAGGCCGCCAGCCACAAGCTGCTGATTCGGGGCGGATTCATCCGTCAGCTGATGGCGGGGGTGTACACGTTGCTGCCTCTTGCGTATCGGACCAGGGCCAAGATCCGTCGCATCATCGAGGAGGAGATGGACGCCATCGGCGGCCAGGAATTCCTGTTCCCGTCGCTACACCCCGCCGAGGTGTGGGCTAAGTCGGGTCGTCTCGACGAGATGGGTGAAGAGATGTTCCGTTTCCGTGACCGCAAGTCTGGGGAAGTCGTCCTCGGGATGACCCATGAGGAGATCTTCACCACGATTGCCACTGAGCTCACGTCTTACAAACAGTTGCCTCAGATCTGGTACCAGATGCACACCAAGTTCCGCGATGAGCCACGCCCGAAATCCGGTTTGCTGCGTGTGCGCGAGTTCACGATGAAGGACTCATATACGTTTGATCTCGATCAGGCCGGCCTCGATGCTGCCTTCGATGCTCACTACGAGGCGTACTCGCGCATCTTCGACCGTCTCGGTCTGCAAGCCGTGCCGGTTGCAGCCTCCTCCGGTCTGATGGGGGGAAGTGGATCGGTCGAGTTCATGGTGCGCTCGGCAGCCGGTGAAGACCTCGTTGCCCACTGCCCTAGTTGCGGATATGCCGCGAACGTCGAGGCGGCCAAGTCAGAGATAGCCGCCGTCGCCGACGAGCCAGGATCGGAGGCTCCGGAGAAGTTCGCTACTCCGGGCGTGCGCACCATCGAGGATCTAGTTGATTTTCCCGGTGGCGCAGCGGCATCCAGCCAGATCAAGACTCTCGTGTACATGCTCGACGGCAACCCGGCACTCGTGCTGCTCCGTGGCGACCATCCGCTGCAGGAGCAGAAGCTGCTCGATCAGACCGGGGCTGTCGAATCGCGGCCGGCGCATCCGGACGAAATCCGGGAGCTGCTCGGTGCGGATGCCGGGAGCCTCGGTGCGGTGGGTGTTGCCGGAGTTCGGGTGATCGCCGACTTGAGCCTGCGCGGCCGCACCAACATGATCACCGGGGCCAATGAGGACGAGTTCCACATCCGTGGTGTGTCCGTCGCCCGGGATATCGATGTAACCGATTGGGTCGATGTTCGAGAGGTCGGCGCCGGCGAACCGTGCGTTGAGTGCGGGAAACCGCTCGATGTGTTCCGGGCCATCGAATGCGGCCATATCTTCAAGCTGGGCACCAAGTACTCCGACCCGCTGGGCGCATCCGTACTCGACCAGAACGGCAAGGCTCGCTCCATCTACATGGGCTCGTACGGTATCGGTCTCGAGCGGAATATGGCCGCAGTGGTCGAGGCGTATCATGACGACAGGGGCATTGCGTGGCCCGTTACCGTGGCTCCGTACGAGGTGGTGGTCACTGTGCTCAAGCTGGACGACGACACGTCCGGGATTGCGGAGAAGGTGTACCGGGAGCTGGCGGAGAACGGCATCGATGTGATCATCGACGACCGGGACGAGCGTCCCGGCGTGAAGTTCAACGACTCGGAGCTGATCGGCATCCCTTATCGAATCACCGTAGGCCCGCGTGGGCTCGCCGCCGGAAACGTGGAGCTGACCGAACGTGCGACCGGAGAGAGCAGCAACGTTGCGGTGAGCGAAATTGTCGCTCTGGTTGCCGATCGGGTGCAGACGGCACGTCGGTAGGGCACCCCGGGCCCCAGCTGCTATCATCCCCACTCCAACGGAGAAGACTTCTCTCGAGGTGGGCCCGCGCCCGCCTCGTTTTGTGTGCAGCGAATTGGAGGATAGAGGTGGCGAGCAAGGTCGACCGGCTGTGGGCCGTGATCGAGCCATATGTCGCAGCTGAAGGCATCGAACTCGACGATCTCGAGATCGTGGGCAAGAAGCCTGGTGTTGTCGTGCGCATCACTCTCGATGCCGACGGCGGGGTCGGCGTGGACCGTCTCGCCGAGGTTTCACGCCGCCTCTCTCGCCTGTTGGATGAGCAGGATCCGATCGACGGCTCCTACACGCTCGAGGTTTCCTCCCCGGGGCTCGAGCGCAAACTGAGGAGACCGCGGCACTTCCAGAAGTCAGTAGGTCGCGAGGTGAAGGTGAAGACCCGCACCGAGGTGGACGGTACCCACAGCCATCGGGGGGTTCTCGCCGCCGCCGGCGATGGCGGGTTTGCCATCGAAGTGGATGGAGACGGGCGAGAGATCGCCTACGGTGACGTCGTGTCGGCTCGTACGGTCTTTAATTGGGAGAAGGCTGCGAAGCCGGGAAAAAGGTGAGAGAGGAACGGCTATGGACTTCAACCTGATGCTCGACGCACTCGAAGGGGTTGCACGCGAAAAGGGCGTTCCGGTCGAGACAATTCTCGATGCGCTCGCCAACGCGTTTGTTTCTGCCTACAAAAGAACCCCCGGCGCGGCCGAAGAAGCTCGCGTCACCATCGATGCCGACACCGGTGAGATCACCGTCTACGGCCAGGAGCTCGACGAAGACGGCAATGTTGTCCGCGAATGGGTGGATACCCCGGAGGATTTTGGACGCATTGCGGTGCAGACCGCCAAGCAGGTGATTACCCAACGGCTTCGCGACGCCAAGCGCGAACAGGTATTCGACCTGTATGACGGTCGTGAGGGGGACCTCGTGACCGGCATCGTGCAGAGTTCGGATCATCGCTATGCCATGCTCGATCTCGGCAACGCCGAGGCGATCATGCCGGGCTCGGAGCGGATTCCGTATGAGCGGCTTGAACGCGGCAACCGCATCAAGGCCTACATTCTCGAAGTCCGCGGCGAGGGCAAAGGGCCGCAGATCGTCGTGTCCCGGAGCCACCCGGAGTTCATCCGGTCGCTGTTCGAACTCGAGGTGCCGGAACTTGTCGACGGTGACATCGAGATCAAGGCTATCGCCCGGGAGCCGGGCCATCGCACCAAGATCGCCGTTCTCTCGCACGATCCCAACGTGGATCCGGTCGGTGCCTGCGTCGGTGCCCGCGGATCGCGGGTCCGCCAGGTTGTCAATGAGCTTCGTGGCGAGAAGGTAGACATTGTTGAGTGGCGAGATGACACCCGGTCCTTCATCTCTGAGGCGCTGAGCCCTGCTCGGGTCAAGGAGGTCCGTCTCGACGAAGAGGAGAAGGTCGCCACCGTGATCGTCCCCGATCATCAGCTCTCGCTGGCGATCGGCAAAGAGGGCCAGAACGCCCGCCTGGCCGCACGGCTGACCGGGTACAAGATCGATATCCGCTCGGAGAGCCAGGATCTCGGCCTGGACGTCGATGAGGAGACCGGGCTCCCGGTGGCGGCTGAGGAGGGCGGCGAGGAGCCCACTGCAACCGACGTTGCCGTAACTGAGGCTCCCTCGGCTGCAGTCGCGGCCGAATCGATAGAGTCCGACGGGACAGCCCTGCCTGATGCTGCAGTTGAGTTGGAGTCAGAGGAGGGCGGAGCGGTCCTAGAAGAGGACATAGCGGAGTTCGATTCGGAGGATTCCGCCGAGATCGGCTCCGGAGAAGAAGTAGTTGAGAACGAGGTTGATGCCCCGGGCGACGAGGACGATCGAACCGTCTAGCAGCCTGCAAGAATGGGTATCTCGGAGGTGAATGTTGGCTAAGAAGCGCGTCTACGAACTGGCACGCGAGCTCGGGCTCGAGTCCAAGGACGTGCTCGAGCGCGCCCAGGATCTTGGTATCGAGGTGAAGACCGCCTCGTCGGGCCTCGATGAAGAGTCGGCGGCCCTGGTAACGATGTCGTTCGATGAATCCGCCGGGTCCAGCCCCGCGGCTGCGCCGGAACCACAACCGGAACCGGAGCGGCGGCCCGAGCCAGAGCCGCAATCTGAACCTGAGCCCGAGCCTGAGCCGCCGGCGGCACCGACACCAGCTCCCCCGGCCGACGACGAGAAAATCATTGCGGTGACCGCAGGTATCACCGTTGCCGAGTTTGCCACTGAGGTCGGCGAACGCACCGGCACCGTGGTCAAAGAGCTAATGGGGATGGGCGAAATGGTTCCCGGCGGCGGCACGATTCCCCCGCATGCCCTCGAGGCGTTGGGCGAGGTCTTTGGATATGAGGTCCTGGTCGACGAAAAGGCGGAAGAGGAAGAGGATGTGAGTCCGGAGCGGTTCCTTGTCGAATATGAGGATGATCCGGCCACCCTCCAGCCACGTCCGCCCGTCGTCACTGTGATGGGTCACGTCGACCACGGCAAGACTCAGTTGCTCGACACGATCCGCAAAGCCAACGTGATCGCCGGTGAAGCCGGAGGTATCACCCAGCACATTGGCGCCTACCAGGTGGAGCGCAATGGCAACAAGATCACCTTTCTCGATACCCCGGGTCACGAGGCCTTCACCGCCCTGCGAGCTCGCGGTGCCAACGTCACCGATATCGCCATAATCGTCGTGGCCGCCAACGACGGCGTCATGCCGCAGACTGCGGAGGCCATCGCCCACGCCCAGGCCGCCGATGTGCCGATCATCATTGCCATCAACAAGATGGATCTGGAGTCCGCCGATCCGTATGCCGTACGGGCCTCCCTCACCCAGCACGGCATCGTCGTTGAGGATCTTGGTGGTGATGTGGTCGCAGCCGAGATTTCAGCTCTCACCGGAGACGGCGTCGATGACCTGCTCGAAATGGTCTCTCTGGTCGCTGAGGTTGAGGAGCTGAAAGCCAATCCGAGCGCGTCGGCAGTTGGGACCGTCATCGAAAGCCGACTCGAGGTAGGGCGGGGGCCGGTCGCCACCGTCGTGGTCCAGCGGGGCACGCTCAAGCAGGGCGCTTCGATCGTGGCTGGAGCTGTTCCCGGCAGGGTCCGTGCGATGTTCGATGACCAGGAGAAGCAGGTGAAGTCGGCGGGACCGTCAACACCGGTTCTGGTTATGGGATGGGCCGAAGTCCCCACGGCCGGCGACATGTTCGAGGTGGTCAAGAACGATCGAGTTGCCCGCAAGCTCGCCGATGAGCGACGCCACGATTTGCGCTTATCGACCCATGTCGTGCCCACGGCCACAGAGCGCCTCGAGACCCTCCTCGAGAATCTTCGGACGGCCGACCATGCAGAACTCCGGATCATCGTCCGAGCCGATGCAATGGGCTCGCTGGAGGCAATCCGGGATTCCGTCCGGAAGATCACCCGGGAGGACGGGAAGGTGACCCTGATCCAGGGCGCGGTTGGCGGGGTCACGGCAAACGACGTGATGCTCGCAGAGGCCTCCGACGCGATCATCTACGGGTTCAATGCGCGGCCCGACGCCGCTGCGCGCGCCGCGGCGAAGGATTCGGGGATTGACATCCGCACCTTTTCGATCATCTACGAACTGCTTGACGATATCGAAGGCATGCTGTTGGGCGAGCTAGCTCCCGAAGAGGTCGAGTCCTTCCTCGGGGTCGCCGATGTACGTGAGGTGTTCCGGGCTCCTCGACTCGGTCGGGTTGCCGGTTGTTACGTCACCGAGGGCGAGATCAATCGCAACGCCCGGGCCCGGGTGGTGCGCGATGGCGTCGTGGTGTACGAGGGCCGCATCATCTCGTTGCGCCGCTTCAAGGACGATGTGCCGTCGGTGGCGGCGGGATTCGAGTGCGGTATCGGTCTCGAGAACTTCCGCGACATCAAGGAAGGCGACACAATCGAGTCCTTTGAGGTGCGCGAGATAGCGCGCGTCTAGCGCCATGTATGCCGCGGCCATGCGTCTCGAACTGCGGATTCGTGATGTGCAGTCGCTCAAGGAGAAGCGGCGTGTCATCAAGTCGGTCTCCAGTCATGTTGGTCGAACCTTTGGCGTAGCAGTGGCCGAGGTAGATCATCAGGATCTATGGAATCGGGCCACTTTGGGTGTTGCCGCCGTTGCGCCACAAATGTCACAGCTCGACCGTATCCTGCACTCAGTCGAGCGGCATATGAGAGAACGCCGCGACGCAGAATTGATCGGTGTCAGCATCAGTCACTTGGAGACCCCGGAATGAGCAAGCCCCCATCAGCGCGAATGCGCAAAGTGAACGAGTTGCTGCGTGAGTTGATTGCCGAGGAAGCGGCTGAGTTGAAGGATCCCCGCATCGGCTTTCTCACCATCACCGGAGTTGACACCGCCCCCAACCTCCGCAGTGCCCGCGTCTACTACTCGGTGCTCGGCGACGACGACCAGCGCGCCGAGACAGCAGCGGCCCTGAAAAGCGCTGCCCGTCGCTTTCAGGCGGCGATCGGCCGGCAGACTCGCCTCAAGTACACACCCGTGCTCGAGTTCTTGATCGATCCATCGATAGATCAAGGGTTGCGAATCGATGCATTGCTGCAGCAGATCCGTGAAGAGGAGGGCGACGATGAGTGATTCGCTGCGACGGGCGGCCGACGTCATCACTGCCGCCGATTCGGTAGCGGTGATGGGCCATATCGGTCCCGACGGCGATGCACTCGGCTCGATGCTCGCCATTGCTCGTGGTGCCGCCAATGCCGGGAAGAGGGCCTACGCAACCTTTGGCGAGCCATTCGTTGTCGGCAGGCAATTCTCCTTCCTCGACACTGCGCTGCTTGTTCCACCCGGCGATGTACCCGAGTCTGTTGACGTGGCCGTCGTTGTCGATACTTCAATCCCTGCTCGCCTCGGGTCTGCGCTACCGATCGTGGAGCGGGCGGACAAGGTCGTGGTTATCGATCATCATCTATCTCAGGACAGCCAGTTCGGTGACGTACTTGTTATTGACACCGCCGCAGGCGCGGCGGCGCAAGTGGTTTACCGATTGTTCCGCGAACTGGGTTGGAGAATTGACAAGCAGATCGCTACGGCGCTCTACGTCGGGATCGTCACCGATACCGGGCGGTTCCAGTACTCGGCAACCAGTCCCGAGGTGCACAGAATCACTGCGGATCTGATCGAGGCGGGCGTCGAGCCTGCTGTGGTGAGCCGGCACATATATGAGGAGTCGCCCTTTGCCTATCTGGGAGTCGCCGGAGCGGTTCTCGGGCGCAGCCGTCTCGATGCCGAGAAGCGCCTCGTTTGGTCACTACTGACCAAAGCTGATCTGGCCACGGCCGACCTCAACTACGAAGATGCGGACGGCCTCATAGATCTGATCCGCATTGCTGAGGAGTCCGACGTTGCCTGCCTCTTGCGGGAGCTGGGAGATGGCAAGTACAAAGGAAGCCTGCGTTCCCGAGGCCGGGTCGATGTGAGCCAGATCGCCGCACGATTCGGCGGGGGCGGACACCACAATGCCGCCGGTTTCGTCGCAACCGGAGCTCTGAGTGACATCCTCGATCAGATCGAGGCCGAGCTGACGTGAGCATCGATGCAGGGTTCTTGCTGGTCGACAAGCCATCCGGATGGACCTCTCACGATGTTGTCGCCAAAGTGCGCAACCTGCTTCGCCTCAAGAAGGTCGGTCACGCGGGGACGCTCGATCCGATGGCGACCGGGCTGGTTGTCGTCGGTCTGGGGCGCGCAACCAGGCTGTTGCGGTTTGTGCAAGGCGCACCGAAGGAATATGTCGCACGAGCCGTCTTCGGCGTTGCCACGGACTCGCTTGATGCCGATGGGGCGATTCTGGAGCGTTCTGAGATGCAGGTGGGCGAAGCTGAGGTGCTCGCCGCTATGGAACGGTTTGTCGGAACCATCGCCCAGGTACCGCCGATGGTCTCGGCTCGCAAGATCGGTGGGCGCAAGCTCTACGAGTTGGCTCGAGAGGGGATCGAAGTAGAGAGGGAGGCTCGCCAGGTAGAGATCTATTCGCTCGAACTCGTCGATTTTGCCCCTTCTCCATACCCGGAGGTCACCTTTCGCACCGTTTGCAGCACCGGAACATACGTGCGCACGCTCGGCGACGATATCGCCCGGTCGCTGGGGGGAAGGGCTCACCTCAGCGCATTGCGCCGCTTTCGCAATGGATCGCTACACGTCCGGAACGCCTGGAGTATCGAGGAAATCGAAACGGCTGTACGAGAGGCTAGAGCTGCCGATCTGATCCTATCGCCGCGAAACGGCCTCCCCGATCTCCCCGAGGTAGCGGTCGCCGCCGACCTCGCAGCGGGGGTGGGCAGCGGGCTTTCTTTCCCAACGGCTGCGGTCCGCGCCGAGATGCCGCCGGGGGGGCCGGTGCGAATCATCGACGAGTACGGCAGAATGCTGGCCGTGTATCGAGTAGAAGAGAGCAAGGCATTCCCCGAGGTTGTTATTGCATGAAAATCCTCGAGGGCGACTATCGAAGCTGGGATCCGCTTCCGGGGCCGTCTGCGGTCACGATCGGTGTGTACGATGGCGTCCACCTCGGCCATCAGCAGGTGCTGAGAGCACTCGAAGCTTTTGGGCTGCCCGTGGTGGTGGCGACGTTCCGCCAGCACCCCGAGCTGATCATCGATCCCGAGGCGGCGCCGCGGTTGCTGATGACAGTGGAGCGCCGCATGGAACTGCTCGCAGAGTATGGCGTGGCGGCGGTCGCCCTGATCGACTTCGATGAAGATTTCCGTCGTCTCCCGGCCGATGAGTTCGTCGAGAAGGTTCTGGTGTCCCGACTGCAGGCGCGTCGTGTTGCGGTAGGTAGTGGTTTCCGCTTCGGGTATCGGCAATTGGGTGATGTCGCGCTGCTGCGCAACCTCGGAGGGCAATACGGGTTCGCAGTGGACGATGTCGAGATCCTGGAAGAGGGAGTTCCTGTCCGGTCGACCGTGATCCGGGCCCTGGTCGGCGAGGGTCACGTAGATGCTGCGGCCCGCCTGTTGGGACGTCCTTTCCGCCTGGTCGGGCGAGTGGTGCCCGGTGACCAGCGTGGTCGTACCATCGGCTATCCCACCGCCAACCTGCACGTTGCCGACGGTTTGGCTGTCCCCGGCTCAGGTGTCTATGCGGCGCGGGTGGGATGCGGAGGGGATTCGTATCTCGGTGTTGTCAATGTCGGCAACCGGCCGACCTTTGGTGGGGAGGAGTCGGTGGTGGAAGTGCATCTGATCGACTTCCGGGGAGACCTGTACAACGCAATGCTCTCTGTTGATTTCGTGCGAAGGCTGCGCGCCGAGCAGAAGTTCCCCGGGATCGAAGAATTGGTGCACGCAATTGCACACGACGTGGAGGAGACACGCGAGATGCTGGAGGCAGGATGACGAGGATGCAGGTCGAATCAGGCTCGCCCTACGAGGAGAAGTACGGGTTCTCCAGGGGCCTGCGTCGGGGCAGACGGGTAGAGGTCGCCGGTACGGCACCGATCCCGGAACCGGGAGCAGCTGTCGCCGCAACTGCCTACGAGCAGATGTTGCGTTGCGGCGAAATCGCAATCAAGGCCCTCGAGCAGATGGGGAGCTCCGCCGACGAGGTTGTTCGGACCCGCATGTACATCACCGACGCAGCAGCCGCCGACGAAGTTGGGCGAGCTCACGGTGAGCTGTTTGGGGTTGCCCGTCCCGTCGCCACAATGGTTGTCGTTGCTGGATTGCTGGATCCTGCGTGGCAGGTCGAACTCGAAGTCGAAGCGCTGACTGTTGACAGGATTTGACATGTCTATGGCCTGGGGTCCCATAGCTGCGGTTTCCCTTCAGAAAGGGGACTGTCGGCCCAGGAAGATCCGATCGCGACGGCGTAGGTTGGTGCCGACGACCTGGAAGGGGAAGCATGAAGCCGCTCAAGACCTATGCCGTTGCCCCCAAACTGCCTCCTGAGCTAGAACCACTGAGAACTGTTGTCTATGACCTGCACTGGTCCTGGAATCATGCGGCCATCGGCCTCTTCCGGCGGCTGGATGGTGACCTGTGGGAGGCGACGGGCCACAACCCGGTCCTGATGCTCGGCTCCATTACCCAGGACAAGCTGGATGCGGCCGCCGCTGATCCGGCGTTTCTGACGCATCTGGAACGTGTGGTTGAAGAGTTCGAGACCTATCGAACCACGCAAACCACGTGGTTCGCACGAACCCATGGTGCCGACTCAGGGCTGCGGGTGGCCTACTTCTCCCTAGAGTTTGGTATCACCGAATGCCTCTCGATCTTTGCCGGTGGCCTCGGCATCCTGGCCGGGGATCACCTCAAGTCGGCCAGCGATCTCGGCATTCCGCTCACCGGTGTTGGCCTGCTCTACCAGGAGGGCTACTTCGGTCAGCAGCTCAATGAAGCTGGATGGCAGACGGAGGTATATGAACCGAACGACTTTTACAACCTTCCAGTTGAGATAGTCACCAACGGCGACGGCGACCCGCTAACAGTGACCGTTCCCTTCCCGAGTCGGGACGTGACGGCCCTTGTTTGGAAAGCGCAGGTAGGCCGGGTGGATCTCTATCTGCTCGATACCAACAACGAGTACAACACCGCCGAAGACCGCCGAATAACCGACCAGCTGTACGGAGGGTCGCGCGAAACCCGGATGAAGCAGGAACTGCTGCTCGGTGTGGGCGGATTTCGTGTCCTCGAACAGCTCGGGATCGTTCCCACGGTTTACCATATGAACGAAGGCCATTCGGCCTTCCTTGTACTCGAGTGGATTGCTCACCTCATGGACGACAACGACATGTCATTTGCTGAGGCCAGAGAAGCGGCTTCGGGGCTTGTCTTCACTACTCATACTCCGGTTCCTGCCGGACATGACTACTTCCCTCCGGATCTCGTCAAGCGTTACCTCGGGCGTTATGCGGATCAGTACCGGATGCCTCTAGAGGATTTCCTGGCCCTGGGACGGCGGAACCCGGCCGATACGCACGAGGAATTCTGTAACACGATCCTGGCCCTAGACATGGCCTCGTTCTCCAACGGGGTCAGCAAGCTCCACGGCAGCGTCAGCCGCGACATGTGGACCGGCCTCTGGCCAGATCATCCGGTTGATGAGATCCCGATCACCTCGATTACCAACGGCGTCCACGCCAAGTCCTGGGTCTCGCAGGAGATGAAGACCCTGTACGATCGCTACCTCGGCCCGCAATGGCGGGAGGAGCCTGCCGATGCCGCGGTGTGGAAACGTGTCCGCGAAATCCCGCCGGCTGAGCTGTGGCGCACCCGGGAGCGGCGTCGGGAGCGGCTGGTTGCTTTCACCAGGCGGCGTTTGTCACGGCAGCTGGCAATGCGAGGGGCACCACAAGCTGAGGTCGAAATGGCTGATGTCGTTCTCGACCCCAATGCCCTCACCGTGGGCTTTGCGCGCCGTTTCGCCACCTACAAGCGCGCCGACCTGATACTGCAGGACGTCGACCGTCTGCTCGCCATCATGCAGGATCCGGACCGGCCCGTGCAGTTCATCTTTGCGGGCAAAGCGCACCCCGCCGACGATGGCGGTAAGAGACTGATCCAGAAGCTCATCGAGCTGACGCGTAACCCCGATGTCAGGCGACATCTTGTCTTCATCGCCGACTACGACATGTCGGTCACCCGAGCGCTTGTGCAAGGTGCCGACGTGTGGCTGAATACTCCGGTTCGACCTCTCGAAGCCAGTGGCACTAGCGGCATGAAGGCAGCAGTCAACGGCGTGCTCAACGTGAGTACGCTGGACGGTTGGTGGGACGAGGCGTACGAGCCCGGAGTCGGGTGGGCGATCGGGCGGCGCGAGACCCACCCCGACCCAATATTGCGTGATCGGTTCGAGGCTCACGCCCTCTACGACTTGCTGGAACGTGACGTGGCCCCGCTCTTCTATGACCGTGGGGTCGATGGTCTGCCCCGCGGGTGGCTTGCCATGATGCAAACGGCATTGACCAAGTTGAGCAGTCAGTTCAACACGCATCGCATGGTGCGCGAGTACACCGAGAACTACTACCTGCCCGCCGGTGTGCGACAAGAGAGGATGAGCGCTGCCGGCGGCAGCCGGGCGCGTGATCTGGCAGGTTGGAAACAGCGGGTTCGCGATGCCTGGTCGCAGATTCGCGTAGTCGATGTCGAATCAGCGGCACCGCCAGATGTCGTTGTCAGAGACAATCTCACCGTGCGAGCGCAGGTTCACCTTGGCGGCATGGCGCCCGATCAGGTTGCTGTAGAGCTCTACTACGGCTCGCTCGACCCGAACGGCAATATCTCGGGCGGAAAGACAGAAGTGATGGAGCCAGTCGAGTCGATCGGCGACAGCCACTGGTACGAAACACAGGCGCTCAGCTTCGCAACGAGCGGCAAGCACGGCTTCACGGTGCGGATCCTGCCTCATCATCGGGATCTTGTAAGCCCGCACGAATTGCGGCTGATACGCTGGGGATGAGCGGGGAGCAGAATCCCGACTGCGGTTCCGGGCTTGGCAGACTGAGATGGCGTGTTACAATCTCGGCCGGACGTTCGTCCGCGCTTTCTTTTCTCAAAGGAAACTTCTGCGTGAAAGACACGAAGACGATTATCGAAGAATATGGGCTGCATGACTCGGACACGGGTTCGCCCGAGGTTCAAGTTGCGCTGCTCACCGAGCGCATCAGCCATCTCACCGAGCATCTGAAGGTCAACAAGAAGGACCATCACAGTCGGCGAGGCTTGCTGATGATGGTCGGTAAGCGCCGGCGACTTCTCAAATACCTCAGGAACCAGAATGTCGAGAGGTATCGCAGCCTGATCGCCAGTCTGGGACTGAGGCGATAGAGAACTCGGGGGGCGGCTCGACGCCGCCTTCTGTGCGTTCAGGAACGCAACGTTCCAGCGGGGGCGCAAGCTCTCGCCACAAGAGACAGCGGAGGAGGCCCTCAGTTGTCAGTGGCCGAGGTTCGGCCAACGAACCCGATCCGGGTACGCGGAATCTCGACCACTGCCAATTGTTCGCTCTCCTCCCACAATCAAGGAGACGCGCGTGGCAGAAACCACAGTACGCGGTCGCATTGGCGACAAAGAGCTCGTCTTTTCGACGGGCAAACTAGCTCTCCTCGCAGACGGTGCGGTCGTCGCCAGCATTGGCGATACCGACGTCCTCGTTACGGCTACTTCCAGCCGCAAGATGCGCGAGGGGCAAGACTTCTTCCCACTCACAGTGGATGTTGAAGAGAGGATGTACGCCGTTGGGCGTATCCCCGGTTCCTTCTTCCGTCGTGAAGGAAGAGCAACCGAGAAGGCGACGCTGACGGCACGTTTGATCGACCGTCCGCTTCGCCCCTCATTCCCGGATGGATTCCTATACGAGACCCATGTTGTGGCGACAATCCTGTCGGCTGATCTGGTCAACGATTACGACGTGCCTGCGCTCAACGCCGCTTCGGCGGCACTGACCGTCAGCCCGATTCCGTTCCTGGGACCGATCGGTGCGGTCAAGCTTGCCCTGAGCAACGGCGAGTGGATTCCCTTTCCGACTTTCGAAGAGCTCGACGACTCGGTATTCCAGTTGGTTGTCGCCGGCAAGCGCAACGCAGCCGGCGAGGTCGATATCGCCATGGTCGAGGCCGGTGCCACCGAGCACGGCCATCGCATGGTCACCGACGGGCAGCCGGTGAGCGACGAAGAGAGCATCACTCGCGGCCTCGAGGAGGCCAAGGGCTACATCGGTCAGATCATCGACCTCCAGGTTGAGCTGCGGGCTCAGATCGGCGAGATCAAGGCCGTCGAGTTCCCCGTTGTCGAGGCATATAGCGACGAGCTGTACTCCCGGGTCGAGGCGATTGCCAAGCCCAAGTTCGAAGCCCTCGGCATCATCGTCGATAAGACGGCGCGCCAGGAGGCCGAGGCGCTGGCAGCCGAGCAGGCTATCGCCGAGCTGGGTATCGACGAGGAAGACGAAGCGACCCTAACCGCGGCAAAGAAGGCCCTGAAGGCAGTCCAGAAGAAGGTAATGCGGTCCCGCGTCGTCAACGAAGGCGTACGCATGGACGGGCGCAGCCTCACCGACGTCCGCCAGATCGACATCGAGGTCGGGCTGCTCGGTCAGGCCCATGGCTCCGCCATGTTCAAGCGTGGCGAGACCCAGGTTCTGAATACGACGTCGCTGGGCATGCTGCGCATGGAGCAGATGCTTGACACGATCGACCTGGCCGAGTCGAAGCGCTATATGCACCACTACAACTTCCCGCCGTTCTCCACCGGTGAAACCGGGTTCATGCGTGGCCCGAAGCGCCGCGAGATCGGTCACGGGGCACTTGCCGAGAAGGCCTTGCTTCCGGTGATTCCACCGGTCGAGGACTTCCCGTACGCCTATCGCCTTGTCTCCGAGGTGCTGATGTCGAACGGTTCGTCATCGATGGCCTCGGTTTGTGGCTCATCGCTCTCGCTGATGGACGCCGGGGTGCCCATCGAGGCGCCGGTAGCCGGTATCGCCATGGGTCTCATCGAGCAAGACGGCAAGTACGTCACGCTCACCGACATCCTGGGCGCCGAGGACCATCTCGGCGACATGGACTTCAAGGTTGCCGGCACCAAGGACATGATCACCGCCCTCCAGCTCGACACCAAGATCGAGAGCCTGCCGGCCGAGGTGCTGGTTCAGGCAATGGCACAGGCACGTGACGCCCGTCATTTCATCCTCGACAAGATGACCGAGGTTCTCCCCGGTCCCCGCGAGGAACTGGCCGCCAATGCACCGAAGATCGAAGCGATCGAGATCCCCAAGGACAAGATCGGCGAGGTCATCGGCCCCAAGGGCAAGACGATCCGGGAGCTCGAGGAAGAGACCGGAGCCACCATCGAGATCGACGACGAAGGCATCGTCCGGGTCGGCGCTTCCGACACCGCCTCGATGGAGCTCGCCCGGGAGCGCATCCTGGCCATCGGTTTCCCGCCGGAGGCCAACGTCGGCGAGACCTACGAAGGCGAGGTCGTCAACATCACGAAGTTCGGCGCCTTTGTCAACATCCTGCCCGGCCGCGACGGCCTGCTGCACATCTCGAAGATGGGCGGCGGCAAGCGCATCGAGAAGGTTGAAGACGTGCTCGCCCTTGGCGACAAGGTCAACGTGGTGGTCCGCGAGATCGACGATCGCGGCAAGGTCAGCCTCGACCTGGCCGACGGTGTAGAACTCGTCGATGAGAACACACCGGTCAAGGAGGGCGGCTCGGACCGTGGCGATCGCCGTGGCGGCGATCGTGGTGGGCGCGACCGTGACCGCGACCGAGGCGGTCGGGACCGTGATCGGGGCCGGAGCCGCAACCGTGATCGCGGCGGTCGGGACCGTCGTGACGATCGACGCGACAGCCCCAATCGGACCGTGGTCTCCTTCGAGGACGAGTTCGAAAAGGGCCTCTAGCCCTCCCAACTGAACCACGAAGCCCTCCCAACTGAACCACGAGGCCCCCGCTACGGCGGGGGCCTCAATCGCGTTTGAGGCCGGGGGAGAGCTGCGAGGGAAGCATGTGGCTCTTGGCCGCTTGAGCGAACCCACGACTGAAACTCGGCTCGGATTGGCGACCTGGATCGTCTTAGGATCGGTCGCAGCCTCGTCGGTTGTCCTGGCCGACTCTCGCTCGGGGCGACGACCAGGTCGCCTCCCTGAATCCGAGCTTCAGTCTTCGAGGACGAAGGTGAGCTTCATGTCTACTCGGAAATGCTTGATCGTGCCGTCCTCGGAAAGGACGACCTTCTGCTCCGAAATCCAGGCCCCTCGAATACCGTCGATGGTGCGCTGTGCCTTGGCGATGCCCTTACGGATGGCATCCTCGAAGGACCCGGGTGAAGTAGACGTGATCTCAATCACCTTCGCAACAGACACTGTGGAGCTCCTCTCATCGGAAGTGTCATGGCCCAGGGTACCGGATCGGACGTCCTGCAACTAGTTGCGGTTTGGCTCAGCGGCGGTCACCAGCGCTGCGCAGTGCGCGCTCCGACAAAACCGCCGATCCCGGCGCCGATCAGCAGCAGAACAAAGGGGATCGTGCCGAGCACCCAGCCGATGACCAGGCCGAGGACGCCACCGACGATGGCGCCGACTCGCATCCCGTTCACCCAGTCGTAGTTGGTGCGTCCCTGGCGCGGTTGCTCGTCCATATCGGCCTCCTCAACCCTATCGTACGCCGGTCGGTTCGTTGCTGCGTTGCCGGTGAGCCTAGATTGACGGGAACCAGTTTGGCGCAGCCCTGCGTCCAACCGGTACCGAACAGGGGAGACCCGACGATGAAGATTCTGAAACCGATGTCGATTCTGTTCCTGGTTCTGCTGCTGGTGCTGGCTGCATGCGCAGGAGGCGATGACGAATCCGGTGACGACATGGCGGCCGCCACGACTGCCGCGGCGATGGAGGACACCGGTGACGACGGTGGTGGCGTGTCCGGTGGCGATCGGGAAGCCGAGGCCCCGCAGGACGCCGACGCCCTCGGTGCCGGGGGGGTCGATGGCACGGTGCTGCAGACCAGCACGCTCGGACGCGACATCATCTATACCGCCGACCTGACCGTGGCGGTTACCGATGTAGCGGCGGCTGGAGCCGAGGCCACCCGCATCATCCAGGATCTTGGGGGATATCTGTTTGGCCAGGAGACGAGGGGCGCACCGGAGCCGTACAGCTTGCTCACCTTCAAGGTGTTGCCCGGTGACTTTCAGGAGGCGCTGGCCCGGCTGGGCACGGTTGGGGAGATCCGCACGCAGAACATCTCTGCGGACGACGTCACCGAGCGGGTGGTCGATCTGGAGTCGCGGATAGATACTGCAGAAGCCAGCGTGGAGCGGCTCAAGGGCTTCCTGGAGCAGGCGACCGACATCGAAACGATTGCTGAGCTGGAGAACCAGTTGCTGCAGCGAGAGACCGATCTCGAGACAATGCGGGGCCAGCTGCGCACGCTGCGCGATCGGGTGGACCTGGCCACCATTTACCTGACTTTGACCGAGGCATTGAGTAGCCCGGACATCGGGCTTCAGGTCAGCGGGTTCCCCGGCCATGACGACGGGATTTCGTGCCCCGCCGACGGACAGATCCGGGTCGAGGAGAACGAAGAGGCAACCGTCTGCTTCGAGATCTTCAACAACGGCGATACCCCTCTGGCCGGGATCGAACTGACCGACACCGTGCTCGAAGTCGAATTGGCCGACCTGATCATCGTCTGGGGCGATCCCAATGGTGTCCTCGAGCCCGGCCAATCCATGGTCCTCGCTCACGAGATCACCGTGGAGCGCAATCTGCGCACCCAGACCAGGGTCAGCGCCGAACCCGTCGATCAGGACGGCAACCGAGTTGAGGGTCGTGAGGTCGCCAGCACGACGGCGATGAGCATTGAAGCCGTCGATCCCGGCGGCCTGCCCGGCTTCCAGGACGGCCTAGAGGCGAGCTGGGAGGCGCTGCGCTGGGTCGGTGGGCTCATCATCCTGCTGACCGGAACGATCCTGCCATTGATCATTCCGCTGGCGTTGCTGGCGGCGCTGTGGGTCTGGATAGCCCGTCGCCGCTCGGGGACTGCTGAGGTCGAGCCACCGTGGAACAAGGATGAACAGCCCGAACCTGTGCAATCCCAAGATGAGGACGATGCGGCCCAGGGGGACTGACGCGTAATCCATCGAGATTCCGGGGCGCCGTCCGTAAGTAGCGGCCGGCGGCATCCCGGATTAACCGCCTGCTTCGCTCCTTTTGGCGTAACTGGCGGTGCTTCACTCCTTCCGGCGTAACTGGCGGCAATATATTGCCGCCAGTTACGCCGGAACGGGTAGGGATGGTGGCTCCCTTGCTTATCGAACATATGTTCGATAAGCTGGCTTGCCCCGAGGGCGAGGCGGAGAAGGTGGCGGATGCGGTGCGATTGGAGCAATTCAAAGGCAAAGTTGTCGCGTCCAGCGATCTGCTGGCTCTGCAACCGGGGCGAGTGACCGGTCTCGTTGGTCATCCCGGGTTCGGTCTCACCAGGCTCGGGTTGACCATGCTGGCCTCCCGGGAGCAGCTCGGACCGGTCGCCTATCTGGATGTGAGGGGCTGGTTGAGCCCGCCTGCTGCCTGGGAAGCAGGGGTGTCACCGGAGAGCCTGGTAGTAGTCAGGTGTGACGATCCGGTGCGGTGGGCGCGGGTGGCTGCACATCTCCTCGAGGGGGTCAGCGCCGTCTATGCCGAGGTTCCCGCCCGGATCAAGCCCGCCCAACTGCACAAGCTGGTAGCGCTCGCCCGCAATCGCAAGACGCCGCTGGTGCTACGACCGCTCCAGGGAGATCTCCCTGGTGGGATGGCCCACCTCCGTCTCGAAGCCCGTCGGGTGATCTGGAAGGGAACCGACTACGGGCACGGCAGGCTCACCAGTCGCCGGCTGGTTTTTGCGGCGTCGGGCAAGGCAATGCGGGGTATGGCCCGGCTCATCGAGGTGGAGGACGATGGAACGAACGCTATGCGTTTGGTTTCCGGACTGGCCGCTGCGCCGTCCGGACGTGCCACCGGCTGACCCCTGCCAGGCCGTCGACGACAAGGACATAGTCGTTGCGGTCAATCGGGCCGCAGTCGTTGCCGGTATCCAGGTGGGGATGCGCCGCCGCGAAGCGGAGGCGGTATGTCCCACGGTGACGACCATCGAGCATGATCCCGGAGCCGAGATGGCTCGTTTCGAGCGGGTGGCCGTTGCCGTGGAGACCCAGATTCCTCGTATCGAAGTCGTCGCTCCCGGTTTGATTCTGGCTCCGGTGACCGGTGCGGTGGGCTATTTCGGCGGAGAGGAGCCACTTGTCGACCGCATCGCCAAGGAGATAGATGCGGTCACCGGTCCCGGTTTCCGTCTCGGTCTCGCCGCTGGACCCTTTGCGGCACGACGTGCTGCTGAGCTCGCTACCGGTGGCGACCCCATCTTCATCGTCGAAGATGACGGTGCATTCCGCGATTCCCTCGACGTGAAGGCGCTGGGTAGTGAGGACATGACCGCGGTATTCCGCTGGCTGGGGATCAGCACCCTGGGTGAGCTGGCTGCGCTGCCGCGGGAGGCTGTTGTCTCTCGTTTCGGTCCTGATGGCCTGCGGGCACACCGGCTGGCCTGCGGGGAGGATCGGGATACGAGAGATCGAGTCATTGCCGATGACCTGAGTATCGAGGAGCGCTTCGATCCACCTCTGGAGAATCTGGAGCAAGTGGCCTTCGTTGCCCGGTCAATTGCCAACCAGCTATTGAGCGCACCTGCCCTCGACGGGTCGATCCCGCACCGAATCGAAATAGAGGCGGAGGCCGCCGACGGGGCGGTACGCAACCGCACCTGGCGCAGCGCCGATCCTTTTGACGAACGCATGCTGGGGGAACGAGTGCGGTGGCAACTGCAGGCCTGGCTGGATACGGCGCAGATGCGTAGCGGGCCCGGTATCCGTGGTGGCCTCATCCGATTGCGGATAATGCCGGCGGACCTATCCGACCGGGGACGGCAGCTGGCGCTCGACGAAGACGCGCAGTCGTCTGCTGAGGCGCAGCGGGCATTTGCCCAGGCCCAATCCATCGCCGGCAACGACGAGGTGCTGCAGGCAATTCCTCAGGGTGGTCGTGACCCGGGGGAGCGCGCCCTCTGGTATCGATGGGGAGAGACTCCGCCTGCCCCCGCGCGCGACCCGCAAGCTCCCTGGCCGGGACAAATCCCGGCCCCGCTGCCGGCACTGGTGCCTCCCGGCCCCTATCCGCTGGAAGTCGAATGGGACGGTGGTATTCCCACCAGGGTCCGGCTGGGTAGCCGCTGGGTCGAGGTTTTATCTTGGGCCGGTCCCTGGCGCAAGGTGGGACGCTGGTGGGATGGTGAGCACCCGGCGGACCGCTACCAACTGGTCACTTCTGCCGGAGCATTTCTCTGTGCGGTCGTCGCCGGAAAGACCTATCTGGCTGGGGTCTATGACTGAGGCTGCTGCAAGCAGCACCAGGACTTCGGCCTGGGCTCATGGGCGATCGGGGCGATCGGGGCGATCGTGGAGTCTGTGGAACTGTTCGTCGATGATGCCGTATACCTGCGACCGCAACGCGTCGATGTCCTTCACGGTGAGATCGGCGGTGGGAATGGGCTCGTGGATGACGACATTGGCGTGACCCCGGTAGAAGAGCTTCGAGCCCGGCGGCCACACTTCCCAGGTTCCATTGACGGTGACGGGAACCACCGGCAATCCGGTCGAGATCGCCATTCGAAAGGCGCCCTTCTTGAACGGGTGCAGCTGTCCGTCTCGGCTGCGGGTGCCTTCTGCGAACACGATGAGCGAATAGCCGTTCTCTTTGGCCCGAGCTACCCCCTCATTGATGGCCGCATACGAGGATGCTCCCGCCCCCCGGTCGATCTTGACCATGCCGGCGACATGGAGCGCCTGGGCGAATACCGGGATTTTGTAGAGCTCCTTCTTGGCCAGATATCGGATCGGTGTCGGAATGGCCCGGAACAGCAGCGGGATGTCGAAATTGGACAAGTGGTTGGCCAGGAAGAAGTACTGAGTTCCCGGCTCGATGTGCTCGGTTCCGGTGACGTCATAGCTCATCGGAGGCAGGAACAAGAAGACCTTGCTCCAGAGCTGGATGATCCACTCACCGGCTCGGCGCAAACGTAGTGTCATGGCGAGGATGAATGAGGCGGAAATGAGGATCGTGAACACGAAGAAAAGCGGAACTGCAAGTGCGGTTCGTGAAGCGATCGGGATCTTTCGCAGCATCGGCGGTAGCGTAGTGGACCAAATGATGCGGAGGGAGGACGAATGCGACAGCTGAGGCTCGACCAGGCGCGCCGGATCGCGCTGGCGGCGCAGGGGTTTGCGGACCCGCGCCCAAAGGGTCGGGTCGATCGTCGTCACTTCCGCCGGGTCATCGACAGGATCGGGCTCCTGCAACTGGATTCCGTGAATGTGTTGGAGCGATCCCACTATCTGCCCATGTGGTCACGTCTCGGCGCCTACCGGAAAGTTGCCCTCGACGAGTACACGGCGCACAGCGGCGAGATGTTCGAGTATTGGGGCCACGTCGCCTCGCTCCTCCCGGTCGAGACATACCCGCTCTTCCGGTGGCGAATGGACGCGATCACGCCGGGCCCGCGTACCCAGGCAATGCTCGACGACCATCCCGACTACCTCGAGTCGGTGCTCGCCGAAATTGCCGAGCACGGTCCGCTGACGGTATCCCAGCTGTCCGACCCCGGGAGCCGAACCGGTCCGTGGTGGGGGCACGGCAAGGGCAAGGTGGCACTGGACTGGCTCTTCTCCAAGGGTCTGATCACGGCATATCGCAACGGAAGTTTCGGGCGTCTCTACGACCTGCCGGAGCGAGTGATTCCGGCGGAGCATCTGAACGCACCATTTCTCAGCAAGCAGGAGGCGTTCCGCGAGTTACTCCTACTCAGCGCGCGCCACCACGGCGTGGGCACCCTGGGCGATCTTGCCGACTACTACCGGCTGAACAAGGTGATGGCGCGCGAGGTAGTGGCCGATATCATCGCTTCCGGAGAGCTGGTCGAGGTAGAGGTCGAAGGGTGGGACCGGCCGGCGATTCTCGACCCCGGCGCGAGAATGCCGCGTCGAATCGACGTTGCCACCCTGCTGACCCCGTTCGATCCAATTGTCTGGGAACGGGACCGGACCGAGCGTCTCTTCTCCTTCTTCTACCGGATCGAGATCTACGTCCCCAAGCCCGACCGCGTATACGGCTACTACGTCCTGCCGTTCCTTATGGGCGACGCTCTTGTTGGCCGAGTCGACTTGAAATCCGATCGCAAGAAAGGGGTGCTGCGGGTGCTGGGCTCCTACCACGAGGCCGACGCCGATCCGGAGGAAGTCGCAGCTCGGCTCGCACCCGAGTTGCGTCAGATGAGCGCATGGCTTGGGCTCGGTGGCGTCGATGTTGCCGCCAAAGGAGATTTGGCCCCTGCGCTACGGTCATCCGCCTAGATCGAATTCGTCGGAAAGGTACACAGCCGCAACGGGGATTTCGACGGTGACTTGGTATTCGGCGCCGGTCTTCCAGTCCTTGAAGAGGAGAGCGTTGGACTCGGTGTCCTGCAGCACTAGCAAGCGATCGTCCCATGTCAGGTTCACGACACGTGCCGTTGCGTCGACCGACGATAGTCGGGTCGATCGTTCGCGTACCTTCCGCGCCAGGATCGAAGTGTGGCCGTCTGCCTGGACAACGGCCGCCAAGACCCAGACGCCATCGCCGGTTATCCGGAATTCGGCGCTACCGATATCCAAACTCGGGAGTTCGGTTCTGCTGCCATCGGGGTTGAGCAAGAAGGGCGTCGTTACCTCGTCGCTAGGATCCGTAAGCAGCAGCGTGCCATCGGTCGCAGCGTCGAAGAAGACCCCATCGATTGCTCGTGTCGGCAATCCTTCCGGATCAAAGCCGAGAATGGTCGGTCCGCTGGTTGTCGCGAAGCCCCAATCTCCCCAGGCCTCGATCACAAGGTCCGATTCGGGAATCCGGAACTCAGATAGAGCCGTGACGTCACGATAGGTTTCGCCGCTCAAATCGGCGACGCGGACGATTGTCGCTCCGCTCTCAGCATCGTCCTCGGTCCAGGCAAACAAGCTCTCGTTTGTATCGTGCCAGACGCCGCTTGTGGCGTCCCAGATGTACGCAAGAGCGCCGGCTGCAGAGTCGATGATGAAAGAGTCTCCGTCGGCTCCACCGCGAATCCCGATTCGTGTTCCGTTGGCATTGTATTGGGCCGATAGCGGCCGCGAGATGCTGCTGTTGAACAAGGGGAAGGCCAGATCGGCGTCCCAATATCCAATCCGCGCAGTGGTTGTTAGAGCCACTAGATTCAACCGGTCACCCACGATCGGAAGCATGTCCCGCAACATCGGCGGCGGGGGGAGCGTGGTGGTCGTAGTCGGCTCCTCGGAAAGGGTGGCTGGTGGCGCGGTTATGCCGGCACCGGCGGTCTCGTTTCCGCCCGCGCTCAACCCGCGTGTAATCACGCCAAATGCGAGCGCTCCCAGGATGATCGCAATCAGCAGCGCGATGCGGCGTTGCGGCTCGACAGGAGGTTGCGGCGCAATTCCGTCGAGATCATCAACAGGGAGCGGTCGAATCCTCGACCCGGAATCCCTTGCCTCCATTGACCCTGACCCTAATCGCCCACGTGAGTATCTGTCGACGCATCAGAGCCCGGGACTATGGTGCGACGGCGAGCGGGAGAAGAGAACAGTGTTGCCATCACCGGAAGCCGGGAAGCAGGAATGGCGTAGCTGGGCGCGCGATCGGCGCCGGTTGATCGACTGGCCTGCCGTGTCTGAGGCGATCGTCCGTGGCTTGCAGGACTGGATCGTGCCGAACAACTACCAAACCGTCCTGGTATTCCTGCCGATGGCGAACGAGGTTGACCTGAACGGGTTGCTTGCATCCGACCGGGAGACACGATTTGTCGCTACCTGGACACCCGACCGTGGGGGAGACCTGAGCGTACATGAACTAGGCGGCCCGCTCGAGGTACATCGGCTCGGATTCCTCCAGCCGCACGACAGCGCACGTCGGGTCGGTCCGGACGAGATCGACATTGCGCTGCTGCCCGGGTTGGCGTTCGATCTGTTCGGCAATCGACTGGGTCGCGGTGCCGGGTACTTCGACCGGCTGCTCCCCGCTACCCGAACTGGTGCCAAGCTGGTGGGCGTTGTGCCCGCCGCCCTCGTCGTGGACCGTTTGCCCGGCGATCCCCACGATGTTCCCATGAACTACCTTGCGACCGAGGAGGGTGTCATCGAGACTGCCTGAATAGTTATCCGTCGACGGCCAGGACCTGTTCGGGATCGATGTGGAACGCGAGGCGATCGCCGGGCGCCAATCGCTGTGAGCCTGCGGCCGTGAGGGTGGCCGTCCCGGTCTCGAATTCAACGGTGTAGCGGCCACCGGCGAAGGCGCTCTTGGTTACTGTGCCGTGAAGCGCGCCGTCGTCGGCTATCCGGATGGCATGTGGCGGGATCACGACTAGTTGCTCTCCATCGGGCAGCGCCGTCTTCACCGTTGCCCAACCGAGGTCGGCTTGTCCAGCGGCGACGACGGCCGGTAGGGCAGGTCCGAAACCCAGCATCTTCGCCACGAACTCATGTCCGGGATCGGCCCACAGGTCTTGTGGTGTTCCCTTGCGGACCACTCTGCCGGAATCCATGACGACAACCGTATCGGCCATGGCAAATGCCTCGTCTCGGTCGTGGGTCACGTACAGGGCGGTCACTCCGAGTTGCGAGAAGATCGAATGCATCTCGGCTGTGAGATGCTCCCGAAGCGCGCGGTCGAGCGCCCCGATGGGTTCATCGAGCAGGATCAGTCGCGGTGACGGGGCCAGCGTGCGGGCCAAAGCGACGCGCTGTTGCTCCCCGCCGGACAGCTCATGGATGGGACGGCGCTCGTAGCCGGCCAGCCCAACCGTATCAAGCACGGTGCGGATGCGCCGTTCCCGTTCCCGGCCGGGCACACCCTGCATGCGCAGGCCGAAAGCAACGTTGTCGCCGACCGAGAGGTGGGGGAATAGGGCGTAATCCTGAAACATGAATCCAAATCCGCGTTCGTGGGGTGGAACGTGCCGCAGATTCCGTCCGTCCCAGGTGATGCTACCGACGTCCGGGGTCTGAAGACCTGCAACAGCACGGAGCAGAGTTGTCTTGCCGCACCCGGACGGACCCATTACAGCCACCACCTCACCGTCGGGAACGTCGAGGCTGACGGCATCGAGCGCCAGAGTTTCATCAAAGGCGACCGTCAGCTGGAGGCATTGCAGCATCAGAAGTCCTCCATTGACTCCGGCCGGAGCCTCTCGATGAGCAGGATGGTGACGGCGGTCGCTGCCATCAAGATCGTGCTCAACGCCATTGCGCTGGTGAAGCTCTCGCTTCCGGGGCGGCTGAGCAAGCGGAAGATGGCCGTGGGTAGCGTCGGGTTGCTCGGCAGAGCGAGGAACGACGTCGCCCCGAACTCGCCGAGAGAGACGGCGAAAGCGAACCCGGCCCCGATCAGACCGGCGCGGGCAACCAGCGGCAGGTCGATTTCTCGCCACACCCGATTCGGCGGGGCGCCCAGCATCGCCGCCGCTTCGCGGAGCCGGTGGCGTACCGATCGCATGACGGGAACGGCGGTGCGGACAACGAATGGGATAGCCACCATGGCATGAGCGATGGGAATGATCCACAACGAGGAGCGCAGGTCAATCGGTGCGTCGAGCGCAAGTAGAAAGCCAAACCCGAGGGTCACCGCCGATGTGCCGAGGGGGAGCATGAGCAACGCATCGAAAGACCGGGACAGCCAGCCGCGTCTATAGGCGATCACGGTGGCGGCGGCGAGTCCGATCGCTACCGCCAGGAGCGTGGCAACAGCGGCAAATCGAGCAGAGTTCCAGATGGCCGTCGTGGCCGGAGCCGCCATCCCTGCGATCCTGGTGCCGAGGTCTCTGTATGCGCTCAGCGAGTAGCCGTCACCATCGCGCATTGAGCCCTCGATCAGCACCAAGATCGGTGTTCCCAGGAGCGCGAGCATGACGACGACGTTTGCCGCAACGCGCCACAGTTCGCCTCTTGACGCTGTTGTCAATGGCCGGGAACGGGTTTCGTGAGCGAACTGCACTGCCCGGCGTTCTTGATAGCGCGAATAGGCAAAGAGGGTCAACGAGATCCCGATGATCTGGAGCAGCGCCAACGCCGCAGCAACTTCGAAGTTGATCAGCCCTGTTGCCTGCCTCCAGATCTCAACCTCGATGGTGGCGTGCTCGAGACCGCCGAGGATGAGAATGATGCCGAATGATGTGAACGTGAACAGAAAGACCAGCGATGCTGCCGACGCAATAGCCGGTCGGAGCATCGGTAGGGTTACCCGCCAGAAGGTCCGCAGCTTCCCCGCCCCAAGCATCTGGGCGGCCTCCGCCAGCGAGGGATCGATACGCTCCCAATAGGTCGAAACTGTGCGCACCACGATCGAGTAGTTGAAAAAGATGTGGGCGATGAGGATCGCCCAAATCGTTTGCCGCAGGTCGATCCGGAGCGGTCCACTTGGGCCCAGCAGTGCAAGGAAAGCTGAGCCAACCACGACCGTCGGCAGTACGAACGGGACGACGATTACAGCTCGTACGAGGCGCTTCCCTCGGAACTGGTATCGGGCCATCACGCTTGCCGCCGGGAGTGCAATCAGGACGGTGAGCGCAGTGGAAGCAACGGCCTGCCACAGGGTGAACCAGGCGACGTTGAGCAGAGCGCTTCTGCCCAAAACCGTTTCGATCGGGCCGAGGTCGATGCGGCCGTCGCTCCAAAAGCCGGTAACGATGACCGTCATCAGCGGGTATACGAAGAAGTACCCGAGGAAGGCGAGAGGGAACGCGACCAGGGCGATCCCCCCGATACGATTCAGCGAAGGATGTCCGTCCATTCGTTTATCCAGGTCTCTCGATTTCGTTCGATCTCGTCGACGGCCACCTGTGCCGGCGCCGACGGTACCGGCGAGAAAGCGGTGAACACTTCGGGAAGTACGGCCTGCGAGTTGGCGGGGTACACGAACATATTCAGCGGGATGTCCTCCTGGACCGGCACCGAAAGCAGGTGATCGATGAGCATCCCGGCCCCCGTTGGGTCGGGGGTGCCGGCGACAATGCCGGCGTACTCCACCTGACGGAAGCATCCCTGGAGTAGGGAGGCGGTGGGGGCCTCGGCGGGCGGTGGATCGGTGAAGTAGACACCGACTGCCGGGGAGGAGGCATAAGAAACAACAATGGGGCGATCACCTGCGCCGCCACCGGCGCTGAACTCCGCGGTATAGGCCTCGGTCCATCCGGAGGTGACGAGAACGCCATTTGCCTTCAGGTCGGCCCAGTAGTCACGCCACGTGTAGGGGCCGGTCTCGCCAAAGGTTCCAATTGTGGCCAGGAGGAAGGCCAGCCCGGGAGAGGAGCTAGCCGGATCCTGCACCACGAGCATGTCCCGATAAACCGGATCGGTCAGGTCGGCGAGAGTTGCCGGCGGCGGCACCGAATCGAAGGCAGAGCGGTCGTAGTTGACGCAGACATCGCCGAAGTCGATTGGGGTCACTCGTGGATCGATGACCAGCTCATCGAACGCATCATCGAGCAACTTGGATTCGTACTCGAGAAAGATGCCCTCGTCCAGGGCGCGCGACAGGAACGTATTGTCGACACCGTAGATGACATCGGCAATTGGGTTGTCCTTGGTGAGGATTGCCTGGCTCAGCATCGAGCCGGCGTCGCCGGCGTTGAGAACATTGATCGCAATCCCGGTCTGGGCGGTGAATTGCTCGAGCGTCCCCGGAGAGAGAGCGAAGGAGTCGTGTGTCATGAGAGTCAGCTCTTCGACAGTTGGCTCGCTTTCGCCCGAGCAAGCGGTTGCCGTCACCGCAAGCACGAGTAGGACAACAACGGCGCGAGGTGTCTTCACTACTGGTTCCTTTCTTGCACGATCAGCACCTGCCCACCCGTCACGGATACACGAGCGACGTCGGCGACGATCTCATTGCTGACGCCGCGGGTCGATCCTGGGGAAAACGGTCGCCCGGAAAGCGGCCAGCGCAGCCCGGCGGATTCGCACTCGGCTGATCCGCCGACAGCCAGCACCGAGAGGAGAGCGCCATCGACCCGGCGGTAGGTATGCGATCCACCTGTTCGGATCGCAGTGATTGTGGCTCGCGAGGTTCTCCATTCGAGCGCGATCGATCGCTCCTTCAGCAGCAGTAGAGCATTGGCGAGAGTGTGTGCCATGCGGCCGCCGGTGCCGCCGATGATCGTTGCTCGCTCATACCCAGCCGCCGTTGCGGCATCGATGGCGAGCTCGAGATCTGTTGCGTCTTTGGCCACGGGATGGCGTTCGATGGCTATGCCCTGGTCCTGTGCCCGCTGCAGCGCATCCGGACCTACCGAATCCATGTCGCCAACAACAAGGTCGGGGGCGATTCCGATGCGAAAGGCCTCGTCGAGGCCGGAGTCGGCGGCTACCACGAAGTCGAAGTCACCGAAGTGCTCGGTGACTGCCGGCTTGATCGGATTACCTCCGGCAATGATCAGTGCCCGTTGGGGCTTGGTAGCGTCCACGCGCTTCCTCCGCTGGCATGACCCAGTTCAGGTTCCGCGGGTCGGTGACGTTCCAAGCAAAGCTCGACCGGTCGCCCTCTCAGTTCGGCGTTCCCGAACTCCCCGGGGTGGGAATAAGTACAGGATAACAGGCCACAAGCGCCGGACACGACCGCTGCCGAGAAAAGGGGGTTGACAAATTGGCATCGTTGTGACATCATAATGACATTAGAACAGTGTCACAATGATGAGCGTGGCGAAAGGAACCAAGATGCTGTGGGCAAACAATCCGGAGATGCTGCGGGAACTGCACAACGAGCGGGTGCGGCAGGTCGTAGCGAGCCATACCACCCGGCGGCCGCGTTTGAAGCTGGTTTCCATGGAGGCCGAGGCAGAGGCCGCTAGCGTCGCCTGAAAGATCGAGGTATCCGTTGAAGGAAGAGAAGAAATGAACACCGAAGCCATTACGGCCAAGATTGAGGATCAGCTAGCGGCAACGGGCCGGTTGGCAGCCAGTGATCCCGCCGCCGAACAAGTCGTCGATGCACTGATGACCGCCGTTGGCCCCGCCATCCGCCAGGGCGTCCTCGAGCTTGTCGAGCAAGCTGCGGCCGAGGTAGGAGCGCAGCTAACGACCGGACGCGTAGAGGTCGTGGTAAGTGACGGCGAGCCGGCGCTGGTGGTGCGCAGCGACGAGCCAGAGCCCTCCTTCAGCACAGACGACCTGGTCGCTCGGATGACCGTGCGTCTACCGGCACAGTTGAAAGCAGCGCTCGAAGAAGCCGCCGATGACGCGGGTGACTCGGTGAACAGCTTTGTGCTCAAGACGCTATCGACCGGTACCAGCCGCAGCCGCAAGGGTCGCCGGATCAGGGAGACTTTGGAGACATGAGTAGTCGTAAAGAAACATTTGAGGTCGGCGGCTCCGTCCGAGTCATCGCATCCACTCGCAGCGGCGATATCGCGGTGGTGAGCGGCCCCGGGGGAATACTTGAGGTCACTGTCGATGGCCCCGGCGCATCCAACTACGAGATCGACCAGCTGGGTGACGTGATTACGGTGGAGCCCCGTCGCAGGGGTCGATTTGCTGCCTCGTCCGCGGATGTTGTCCTTACGGTCCCCGAATCAGCGAGCCTCGAGCTCTCTTGCACATCAGGCGACATCAACGTGCAGTGTGATGTCGATGAGCTGCGTGCGTCGGTCGCCAGCGGAGACATTCGCACCGGCTCCGTGCGTGGGGTCTTCCGGGTCAACTCGGCATCGGGTGATATCAAGGCCGAGTCGGTGATGGATGCTGAGGTTAATACGGCATCGGGTACGGTACGTATCGGTCGTGTTCTCCGCAATATCCGCCTCAACGCGGCCAGCGGCAACGTGTATGTCGATGAGGTTGGCGAAAGCGCCATCTGCAAGGTGGCGAGCAGCGACGTCCGGATCGGGGCCTTCACCGGTACCGAAGTCAGACACAAGTCGATGTCGGGCGATCTGCACCTTGGCATTCCGCCCCGTCGCACTATCGAACTGGATTTCTCGAGCGTGTCGGGCCGGCTGCGCAATCGGCTTCCCCAGGGCGATGGCGGTCCGAGCGAGAAGCTGCTCACAATATCGGTGAACGCCGTTTCCGGAGATCTGACGCTCAAGGGCGCCTAGACCGGTCATCGACGCACCGGCTACCATTCAAGTCCGTGACAACGAAGTCCTTCCACAGCGACACAGAGGCCCGGGCCCGGGAACAGGCTAATTGGCCGACGGGTGGCGAGGACCGGCCGGTCATCATCGGTATCGCTGGAGGCTCCGGATCCGGCAAGACCACCATCGCTGAATCCGTAGTGACTGCGGTGGGCACAGACACCGTCTCGTTGATTCAGCACGACGCCTATTACCGCGACTTGCCTCATCTCGACTTTGCGGAGCGGTCTGCGGTCAACTACGACCACCCTGATTCGCTGGAGACCGGACTACTCATCGAGCACATTCAGCAGCTGCGGGCGCGCAGGGAGATTCGACGTCCGGTCTATGACTTCACGGAGCACCGCAGGACGACCGAGACGGTGCTGGTCAAGCCGCACCCGGTGGTGATCATCGAAGGGATCCTGGTGCTCACTGAGAGTGAGCTGCGCAACGTCATGGACCTCCGCATTTACGTGGATGCTGATGCCGATCTTCGCCTACTGCGTCGATTGCAGCGCGACATCATCGAACGGAAGAGGACTCTCGACTCGGTGATAGCCCAGTACCAGCAGACAGTACGGCCGATGCACCTCCAGTTTGTCGAGCCATCGAAGCGCTACGCAGACATCATCGTGCCCAGCGGTGGATACAACCCCGGTGCGGTCGGTACGATCACATTGATGATCCGTGATGTGCTTTCGGCTGCGCAGCAGCGTTCTTAGCGCAAGGTGCGGTGGCTCTCGTGATGCGCCAGCAACTCCTCGAGCGCAGGGATCGCCGCACGGGTGTAGATGCGGTGCCCGTAGGCGGAGGCGTGGAATAGGTCTCCGGCAAATACCTCTGCCGGATTGGTGACAAACTCGTCGAAGCCCGGTGCCCAGGCATTCGTCTTCAGAACACCGGGGAAATCGGCGACCGCACGCCGGATCGCCCGATCAAATGATCGGCCGCGAATGCGCACTATTGATTGGGCCAAGGCGGGAAGGCGGGGTATGGAACCGAGGTCACCGACGCCCGAAACGGCGACACCGGGGACATGTCGGGTGAGTTGGGCGAGTATCTGCCGGTACTCACTCTCGAACTGGATCAGCGGGGTCGCTCGCAGCGCATCGTTGGCCCCGACAGAAACGAAGGCAATGTCCGGCTCCGCGGCGATCGCAGCCGGAACCTGGTCGGTGAGTACATCGTGGGTCTTGGAGCCGCCCACAGCAATCGAAATGACTTCGACGCGGTAGCGATCGGAGAGATAGCGCGCGATCCGGCGGGGCCAGGCAGCGTCGAGAGGTTCAACACCGGGAGCTGTGACCGAGCTGTCACCGAGCACTGTGATGCGGAGCTGCGGATGAGCGGGATCGCCGAACACGCCGGAAGGGTCCTGATTCTCGAATGAAGGCAGGTCCTTGCGGTGCCCGGCGCGGTAGACCTGGGCGACGAGAAACGCGACAATCAGCAGCGGTGTCCTGAGGAAGCGAAGTCGTGACATATCACCTCGGTTGTCGCAGATTCTATCGAATGTCGCCCTCCGCATCGTTCGTACAATGCTGTTATGGCTGACCGGCAGAAGATCGATGAGTTGCAGCGGCTCTTCCACCGTGTCGAGGCCCTCATCCCATTCAATCGCTATCTGGGCTTGCACGCCGAATCGATCGACGAGGGCGGCGCAGTTGTGCGCTTCGACATGCGGGATGAGCTCGTCGGCAACTTCCAGGAGGGCATCCTGCACGGTGGCGTCATCTCGGCCACATTTGACGTTGTTGGCGGAATGGCAGCGATGGTGACCGCAGTACTGCGCGAAAGCTCGGTCGAGGAATCCATCCAGCGCCTACGCCCGGCCAGCACCGTGGATCTGCGCGTCGACTATCTCCGTCCGGGAGCAGGCCGGCGGTTCACCGCCCGGGGCTTTACCCTTCGGGCCGGGTCCCGGGTTGCGGTAACAAGGATGGAGCTGCACAACGAGCACGGAGACCTCATCGCGGTCGGAACGGGCACCTACATCTACAACTACGCAGATCAGTAGACGCGGAGCTCACCCGGAACGCCGCTAGGCACCACCGGTCTAATCGGCGCCACCGGTGATATTCGCTCGTAGCGCTTGCCGACGGCGGGCCGGTTATCGGCCTCCCCCTTGTTAGGCCAGAGTGCCATCGCCCGCTCCGCCATTGCGGTGATAGTCAGCGCAGGATTCACACCGAGGTTGGCCGGCACCGCAGAGCCGTCGACCACGTGAAGCCCATTGTGGCCATGCACGCGATGATAGGCGTCGATTGCCCCGGTGGCGCCGGTCTCGCCCATGGGTGACCCGCCGATGATGTGGGCAGTTGTCGGTACGTCGAGAAGCACCTCATTCACTGCGCTGCTAGGGAAGCCATCCATCGCGGTCGCCGCGACACGAGCTGCCTCGTTGGCGATCGGGATGTAGGTCGGGTTGGGTTTCTCATCATCTTGATGGGAGCGAAGCTGCTTGCCCAGCAGGCCATTTCGTAGTGTTAGGCGGATGCTGTTGTCGAGGCTCTGCATGACGAGCAGGATTACCGATCGCTCCGACCACCGCCGCACCGACAGGCTGCGAGCAAAGGTGATTGGATCTCGCAGAACCCGACCGACGAAACGCAACTGGCGTGGCACGCGCCCCCCACCGTCGACGAGAATCGTGGCGAGTAGTCCCATGACGTTGCTCCCGCGCGGGTAGCGAACGGGCTCCATATGGGTCTCCGGCTCGGGCCGGATCGACGAGGTTATGGCTGCGCCGGCCCAATAGTCGGTCCCGAGTCGCTTGGCCGTTGCTCCGAGTAGTGCCTCGGAGTTGGTGCGTACGGACCAGCCAACCTTCTCGGAGAGGTTCGGTAGAGATCGCTCTCGGAGATCGAGGAGCAGCTTCGTGGTACCGAGTGCCCCGGCGCTGAAGATGATCTGGTCAGCGTGGAAGCTACGCCGTCGCTTCCTGAACCATGCACCGGGCCGTTCGGTGACAATCTCGTATCCACCCTCGGGCCGAGTGATCACATCAACGACCTCGGTGTCGGGATGCACCATCGCTCCGGCCTGCTCGGCCAGGTGAAGATAATTGCGGTCGAGCGTGTTCTTGGCATCAAAGCGGCATCCGACCATGCATCCACCACAGCTGATGCATCCGGTGCGGTTGGGTCCCACGCCGCCGAAGTAGGGGTCGGGTGCAGTGGCTCCGGCCTCGCCGAAGTACACACCAACAGGAGTTGGCTCATAGGTGTCCTCCGCGCCGAAGTGTGCCGCGACGTTCTGGAGCACCAGATCGGCCGGAGTCATGTTCGGGTGCGGTGTGGAGCCGAGCATCCGCCGTGCCTGATCGTAGAACGGCGCTAGCTCCGACTTCCAATCGGTGATGCCGGCCCAGGCACGATCCTGGTAGAAGGCGTCGTGTGGCTCGTACAGCGTGTTGGCGTACACGAGGGATCCGCCGCCTACTCCGACGCCGGTCAGCACCAGTACGTTGCGAAGCAGCGTGAGCCGCTGGATTCCTCGCAGGCCGAGGCGTGGCGACCAGAGGAACTTGCGCAGGTTCCAGTTGGTCCGGGGGAAATCATTCTTCGTGAACCGCCTGCCTGCCTCGAGCACGCCGACGCAATAACCCTTTTCGGTGAGGCGGAGGGCGCTGACGCTCCCGCCGAATCCGGAACCGATGATGACGACGTCGTAGTGTTGCACGGGCACAAGACTGGCAGATTGCCGGGACGGATGCTCAGACGTTGAAACGGAAGAGGATCACGTCGCCTTCCCGGACCACATAGTCCCTGCCCTCGAGGCGCCACTTGCCGGCGTCTTTGGCCCCGTGCTCACCTCCGTGTGTCACGAAGTCATCGTAGGAAACGACCTCAGCCCGGATGAACCCGCGTTCGAAGTCGGTGTGGATCCTTCCGGCTGCCTGCGGTGCAGTCATACCGTGTCGGAATGTCCAGGCCCGTGCCTCTTTCTCATTGTGTGTGAAGAAGGTGCCGAGACGGAGCAGTGAATAGGCCGCCCGGATCACGCGGTTGAGACCCGACTCCTCCTCGCCGATATCTGCAAGAAACTCGGCCTTATCGTCGTCCTCAAGCTGAGCAATCTCCGCTTCGATCTCGGCACAGATGACGACGACCTCGGCGCCTTCTCGGCGTCCCCGCTCATGAACAAGCCGCACGTAATCGTTCTCGTGGTCTGAGGCCTCTGCAATGTTGGCGACGTACATCATCGGCTTCAGAGTCAGGAGTTGGTACTCGCGGATATCTGCGAGCTCGGTGTCGGTTAGCGAAAGCGTCCGTGCCGGTTCGCCTCGATCGAGATGCTCCCGAACCTTGGTCAGCGTCGTCATCAGCTTCTTGGCGCCGACGTCGCCGGCCTTTCCCTTGCGTTCCGTTCGTTCGATGGCGCGATCGATAGTGGCCTCGTCGGCGAGGGCGAGTTCCAGATTGATTGTTGCGATATCGTCGGATGGGTCGATCTTGCCGGTGACATGGGCGATGTCGGCGTCCTCGAAACACCGCACGATGTGGACGATGGCGTCGGTGTCCCGGATGTGGCCCAGGAACTGATTGCCCAGTCCTTCACCGTGGGATGCGCCGGCCACGAGCCCGGCAATGTCGACGAACTCCATGGTCGTCGGGATTACCTGGTCGACCTCGGCGATGGCAGCGATCTCATGTACGCGGGGATCCGGTACGGGCACCACCCCGACGTTTGGGTCGATGGTGCAAAACGGGTAGTTCTCGGCGGCGATCTCGGCGCGGGTGAGCGCGTTGAATAGGGTCGACTTGCCAACGTTGGGAAGTCCCACGATGCCGCATTGCAGCGCCAAGCTCGGCCTCCGGGTCGTAGAGCTACCGAGGATAGAGCAAGCCGCAGCGGCCGGTGGTCAACTCGGTGGGCTGCTGATGCGATTAGGTTGCCCTCGTGAGCGACCTGACGACACTGATCGAAGCCAGCGACCTCGATGGCCTGATCCGCCGTATCGACGGCTTGGTCTCTGCGCGCGAGTGGGATGACGTCGTCGAGTTGCGTGACCGCTGCATTGAAGCAGTCGATCGGGGCAAGCAGCTGTGGGGCGTTGCCCAGTTTGCCGAATACCGGCTGGCACTGGATGCACCGGGGGAGTTCGCCGGGCAGGTGGTTCGCGAAGGTGCGGGTCGGTTTGCTCTCGGCCCACTGTGGGAGGTTGCGGCTTCGAAGCACCCCTGGGATGAGATCGCGCCGCACGTCGATGATTCCCGGCTGCGCACCTTGATCGCACACGAGAGACTGCTGCGCGGCGAGATTGTGAACGCGGCTCTCGACTCCCACGTGCTGGAGGTGCCGCTTCGGTTACAGGAGTGGGAACCGGACTATCCGGTGGCTGCTTATCGATCTGACCGCGCCGATTTCCCTGAGCTGGAATGGACGGCTCTCGGCTGGGTCGAGCTACCCGACCCGGTCGCCCGGCTATCTGGTGATGATGCCCTCGAGTCGCTATCGGTCCTGGTTTCGCCTTGGACGGAGCAATCGAATGGCCGCGCCGTCGGTTGTTTCGTGGCGGGGACCGCGCTCGAGGCAATTCGCACGCTCGGTCCGCATCGAGTACGCGCAGCTGAGATCGATGGGGGAGAGGCGTTGGCCTTCATGGCCTGGACGGCGGCATCGGGCGGAGCCTACGGGCGCCGGCGCGGTTCCCCGGTCGGCAGGATGCACGCGTGGTGGGCGTTGGCCGCCTTGCTTGGCAAAGATGAGATCGACGACCCCGACGAGTTGGGCTCCGGCCTCGGCGAGCTGCGCTGGTGGCGCTGGGACCCCGGCGATCAGATTGGTGGCTGGGCTTTTCACCTCGCCGTCGAAGACCGCGAGGATGGGCTGGCGTGGGCGGTAAGCGCCGTCGATGCGGTGTGAGGAGATCAGGCGCTGCCGGTGAGTTTGCGGTAAGACTCGCCCTTGCCGGCCCCGGTGCGCTCCCAGGCTGACGTCATCACTTTATCGTCCGAGATTTCCGCCTCCCAACGATAAGTGGTCGGCCAGGTTCGGAACACGGGAGCGACTCGTGTGACAATCCTCATCAACGCCGGGAGCCCCGATGGCTTCCACCCTTGGGTCACGTCGAGCCTGACTTTCGTCTTGTCTGCCCGACTTATCTGCCACGTCCCTCCCACGATCGAGCTCCGATCAATGAAGACAGTCCACGTTCCGTCCTCGATTCTGGGTTCGTCGCCCAAGTCTGGAAAGCACGGATCGAACTCAAACCGTGCCTCGTGACTCGCGGCTCGACCGACGACAGCTCGCGTACCCCCCGCTTCGACGACGCTCTCCGCCAAACCCACCAAGTCGTCGAGGCGAACGCCGGAGCGGGCCGAATTCACGGCAACAGCGCAGAGATCCGTTGTCACCTTCACCAAGCGACGTCGCGTCAGCGGCTCGGCGGGGAGATGCCCTAGCGAGGCCGCCCGGCCGTCGATGAGCACCACGGGAGTCGGTCCGGAGCGCCGCAGCAGATCGAACTTCGACATCCAGATCAGTGGGAGCGACGTAGGGGACGTGATAGCGGCTCCCATCGGAGCCAGGAAGGCAGCGCTCCTCCGCCCGCGTGGCGTGTAGTCACCGGCGCGGACCTCAATGGCGCGATTGGCGGCATCGGTGAAGAGTATGTCTGCATTAACGCCACGATCCGAGACCTCGAGACGATTCCTGCGAAATTCGGTCTCAACCCATGCGCCGAGGCCGCTTCCGATGGCATAGTTGGCCTGATCTAACTTCAGTCCCGCTTCGTAGTACACGTCCGTCTTGTCATCGGTACGGCGATTGAAGAAGACCAGCATCCCCTTGCCGTGGGAGGAATCGTCGAATGCCTGGATTTCAAGGCCCGAGTAGTTCGGGTCATCCGCGATCTCGAAGTTCATCATGCGATCAAGGAGATCCAGCTCGAGCGAAAACGGGTGCAGCGGTAGTCGATCGCTGCTCATCTAGGCCGACCTCTCCTTTACCACCTCGGGGATACTGATGCGGCGGATTGCCCGCAAGCCGGGCCACTGTGAGATCAATGCCACCACCACCAGCGCAATGCCGGCGAATACGTAAGTCATGGGTTCGATGTACAGATCGAATGCGAACAGGTCGCTCGAGAAGCTGCCCATTGCGGCCTTGGCTGCGAAGTAGCCGGCAACCAGCCCCAATGGAATCCCCATTGCGGCCACCAGCAGATTCTCTGCTGTGATGTAGCGGGAGATACTGCGGCGGTCGGTGCCGACTGCCAGCAACGTGGCCACCTCCCGGGTGCGCTCTGCGATGTTGACACTCATTGCGTTGAAGATCAGAGCGAAGGCCATGGCGCCTCCGAAGACCAGCATGACTCCGACGAAGGCATAGAAGAGCACCATGTAGCGCTGCATCATGTCGTAGAGAATGTTGGCGTCTTCGAATGCCGCCACCTGGGGAAGCTCCGTGACGGTGTTGCGCAGCTCGGCCGAGTCAACGCCGGCGTCGTAGCTGATGAGTGCGGATGTGGCCGGCAGCGGTGTGCCCGTCAGCGCCTCCGCGGTGGTCCGCGCTACATAGCCCATTGTGCCCAGTGGTTCGTCGACAAATGCGGCGACGGGGACCGCAACGGTGATGCCATCCGCTAGAACGACCTCGACGGTATCGCCGATCTGTATGTCGAGCAGGTTCTCCGTTGCCTTGCCGAGGACCAGGCCCTGGGAGGGTAGGGAGATCCAGCCGTCGTTGACGGACAGAAACCGGTGCATGGTCGTGCCATCCGGCAGCACCATCAACGCCGTCTCGTAGTGATCGCCGTTGGCGCTCACGGACACCGGCAGTGTTAGCGCCGGTTCGGCAGCGGCCACCCCCGCGATATCGGTGAGGGCTGCGACGTCTTCGGTCGAGGTCGGTCCGGCGAAGTAGACCGTTGCGTCCTCCTGCTGAATCTCAACGAACTGGCGGTCCATGAGGTTGCGGATGGTGTCAATCATCCCCCAGGACACGAGAACCAGCATCAGCGACAGAACCACACCGACGATCGTGTACACGGTGCGGCGCGGGTTGCGACCCACCCCGCGGAAGGTCATTTTCCACGCGGCCGGTAACCGCCGCAGCGGGGGAAGCAACCTTTCCAGCAGGCTGCGCCGGCCGCCACCCGAGGGTGTTTCGCCGCGCATTGCGGCTGCGGGGGATACCCGGGAGGCGACTAGAGCCGGCGCCAGCGCCGCCAATAGGCTGGCAACCAGGCCAAATGCAACTGCGCCGAGCAGCGTCGCCGGGTAGAACTCGATGAGAGTGACGGGTATCGACAGCATGCCGGTGTACATCCGGGTAATTGCCCTTGCCAACAGCACCCCGGCTATCGCGCCCGGGATTGAGCCGATGAGGCCGGGAACCAGTCCGTAGCCCAGGTAGTGACTCAGCACCTGACGGCGGGTGAAGCCGTTCGCCAGGAAGACACCGATGTGTGGACGTTGGGAATGGACTAGCCGGCTGATCATCACGTAGGCGGCCATAGCCGCCGCCGTCAGGAACATAATCGGGAAGAACACCGCCATTTCCTCAAAGCCCTTGAGATCTTCGGACAGCGCCGCGTTGGAAGGCTGCTCATCGCGGGTGAAGACGCTGGTGGCTCCGTTGCTGCGGGCGAATGCTCCGAGCGAGGCGGTGAGCTCATCGTCCGCCTGCCCTCCGGTGTAGTAAGCCATTACCTCGTTCGGGCCGCCAGCGGCAATCCTCCGAGCAAGGTCCTCGGTGGTGAAGATGACTCCGAAGTTGTCCGGAGTGGTGATGATCTCCTGACGGTCACGCGCCGGCCAGATGTACTCGGGTGAGGCCACGGTTCCAATGACGGTCACGGCTGCCCAGTCGCCGTCGATCAGCACCTCGAAACTATCTCCCGGGGTCAGATCGAAGTGATCCGCCGTGTGTTTCTCGACAAGAACACTGCCGTCCGTGCCGTCACCGAGATATGTCCCCGAGAGCACCTCGATCTGGTTCACCGGTGGCTGTTCGGCGGCAGGGAGCCCGACGGCCCGTCCGAGGAGTTTCGTGTCATCCACGCGAAATGGGACGTCAATCGTTGTGCGGGTTCCCACATATTCGACCTCGGGGGACTCTTCGGCATGTGCCGCGACGGCCGTGGCGTCACCGCCCACCATGGTCAAGTTGGCAAAACGGTACTCAACGGCTGTTTGGTCATAGGACGCCTGCAGATTCTGAAACGAGTCGTAGGTGGCGCCGAATATGGTGACTCCCAGGAAGATGGTCAGCGTGATCGCAATGAACTGCGGCTTGTTACGCCCAACATCCCGCCACAGTTTGCGCTGCAGCGGCTTCACCATGTCAGAGTCCCCGCAGCTATGGGCGAATCGTTCCGAACATCATCAACGATCTCGCCGGAACGGAGCCGGAGAACCCTATCGGCCATGTTGCCGATCGCGGCGTTATGAGTGACCAGCAGGACAGTTTGCTCCTGTTCCCGGCTGATGTTCCGCAGCAGCTCGAGAATCATGCGCCCGGTCTCGAAATCCAACTCACCGGTCGGTTCGTCGCACAGCAGGATCGGCGGCTGCTTGACCAGAGCCCGCGCGATAGCGACACGCTGCTGTTCGCCGCCCGATAGCTCGGCAGGGAAGTGATGCATGCGATCGGCCAGCCCTACTTTGATCAAAACATCTTCGGCTCGCGCGGCCCCGTCGGCTGCGGTGAGGTCGGCGACGAGTTCGACGTTCTCGGCCGCAGTCAATGTCGGGATCAGGTTGAAGAACTGGAACACGAAGCCCACGTTCTCTCTCCGGTAATTCACCTGTTCGTCGACGTTGAGGTGAGCGAGATCGATCCCGCCGACCTCAATGCGGCCCTCGGTGGCGTGATCGATAGCGCCTACGAGATTGAGTAGCGTTGTCTTACCTGATCCGGACGGTCCCAGGATCACGGCAAACTCGCCCTGGGGCCCTTTGAGGTCGACGTCCTTGAGTGCGTGTACTGCGGTGTGCCCTTCGCCGAAGGTCTTCCAGACCCCGGCCATCTCGATGGTCATGTCGGTTCGCTTTCTCTTTTGATGCCGGAAAAGGCCAGCTCTAGTTGTCGGTCGACCTGCTCGTACAGATCGGAGATTTCGAAGCCTTCGAGGCTCATGAACATGAACAATTGGAGGAAGAAGGTCGAGAACACGAGGAGCGTGGCCTCCTGAACCGCAACGCCATCGGCCAGCCGTCCCTCTTCATGGAAGCGGGAGAGGAGAACGGTCATCTGCTCCAGAAGGCGTCGGTCGAGCTGGGCGAGCTCTGAGGTCAGTTCTTCGCCGCCGACCTGGCTGAAGGCCGCACTCATGACCTCGCGGAGCAACCTCGGATCCCAGGCGGAGAAATCGTCCAGATAGACGTGGATCAGTCGCTTCACCGCAATGAGTGGATCGTCACCGGGGTCGGCGAGCGTAGCCATCCCCGCCGCGACCATCTTTTCGGTCTCCTCTTCTACGCCGGCGAGAAGTAGCGCGTTCTTGGTTCCGAAGTAGTTGTAGACGGTGCCGACCGATACATCGCTCGATGCGGCAATCTCCTCCATGGTGGTGTCGGCCATGCCCTTCTCGGCAAAGAGCCCGGTGGCCGCGCGGATAATGCGGTGGCGGGCTTGCCGCTTCTTGCGATCTCTCAGTCCCGTCACGAACACCTGCCAAATCTATAGTCACTATAAGTTTATAGTTGCTATAAAAAGTGTCAAATCGCGTAATCCCATACCGGATGGGCAGGGATTGGGTTCCAGGGATCTATACCGGTGGCAGCTGACCGATCAGCTGGTTGGCGACATAGCCGATGGCGACGGCGATACCCCAGCTGGCCAGCGAGCCGACTAGGACGTACTCCGCAGTGACTGTCGGCTTATCGCTGGTTATCTCCGGGAAGCGAAGGATGCTCTTGGCAGCCACGATGAGACCGACCGCAGTAGGGGCTCCGGAGATGAGGAGCAGCACGATGAGAGAACGCTCGAATCGGCCGATCCATAGCCCGAGCCCGGGTTGGTTCTTCCACACATCGAGTTCCGGCGGGCTATCCGGATCGTCATCTTCAGGGTTGACTCTGTCGAGCAGCTTGCGGACTGCATGTGCGGCCGGCCACCAGGCGATGGCGAGTGCAATGGCGACGATGGCGGAGAGTCCAAGCCAGTGTGTCACGGCGTCGCTCATCATCGGATGCTGGCAGATTCGACGAGGCTGAGCAGGCCATTGCGATGGATTCGTCGCGACACAACGCCTGGAGTGATCCCGAGGCCGTCGGCGATCTTGGCCTGGCTCTGATTGCTGAGGAGGCCGAGGGCAATCGTTGCGTCGGTTGCGTCGATCCCCGCTAGTACCTCGTCTCGCAATATGACGGCGGCGGTCAGAGGCGACGAATCGACTCCGGTGAAGACAGTGCGCCGATTTCGAGCCGCTCGCGACGATGACTTGAGATCGGTCAACGCAGTGCGGGCAGCCCACCAGGCGGGGCCGTCCTGGTTTGCGGCTTCGTCAGAGTCCGGCAGTGCCGTCACCTCACCCTGAGAAACGCTGATCCAGAGATCGTGGCCGCGTTGCAGCATGAGCAGCCGGAGCCGCAGGGTGGCCTCCCACGCTTGCTGCCAGGAACCGTACGAACCTTCGAACTCATCTCCCCGGGTGATGCGAAGAGTCGTAGTGGGTGCTGTGGCCTGATTGGCCTTCTCGAGCACAGCGAGAAAGTCCTGTTGCAGCGCATTCCGGTCGCTCACCGTCCTCGATCCGACTATGTCGCCGATCACGGCTGCCAATTCCATCTTCTCGGTCCTGTATGTCGCCTGAGAGCAATATAGCACCGTATTGTTCTAATAGGACAACCTATTTAGATTTGCCCTCCTGGGGCAATCAGTGGCTTCGCAGCTGGGTGGAAGCGACCGCAGGGTCGTCAACGGCAACAGCGAAGTGAAGGCTGTCACCGTTGGCATGAAGCAGATACATCGCTTCGATGTTTACGCCGGAGTCGGCGAGTCGCTTGGTCATGTCGGCCAGAGCGCGCGGCTCGTCCTTGATGACGGTCTCGATCACCCGTTGCTCCTCGAAGCGAACTCCCGCGTCGGACAGCACCCGGCGAGTAGCGTCGTCGTCATTGGCCATCAGGCGGGCCATGCCATCATCGCCCAGGGAGAAGAGGGCGAGGGCTTCGATGTGAACACCTGCGGAGGCGAGTTTGCCGACGAGTGCTGCGAACTGTCCGGGCCTGTTCGACAAGTGGACCGTGAACTCAGTCATACCCACAGCCTACGCCGTGGGCGGACGAGCGGCAATCTATCTGGTTGGCGCTGGGTCATCGGAGCACGTCCACAGTTGGTAGCGAGGCGGCTCGATGTCACCGCGGGCGATGAAGGCAATCAGATTGTCGTCGCTGTCGTAGCCGAGCCAGAACCAGCCGTCGGGTGCAGGAGGGGCGAACTCCAGGTCCTGCTCGGTGCGAACGACTTCAGGAACTTCGTCCCGGAGGATCTGTTCGGTTTCGCGTGTTGAGTCATCGATGTACTGCTCGACCATGTAACCCGGCGCACAGCTGAGCCGGCCTACCGTCTGAAGCGGTTCGGGTGGCGCCGGCGCTGGCGGAGTACCCCGATAGAAGCGCAGCTCGTAGGTGCCGTTCCGCCACAGCATGGTTTCGCCATCGGAACGGACATGAATCCGAGGCGGATCGGCCCAGAACAGTTCTTCGAAGATGGCCTCGATCTGCATCAGGTCGGATCCGTCGTCACCGACGCAGCCCATCGCAGTGGAGTACACATCGGGCAAGGTCAGCCACTCACCGTCGAACTCGTATTCACCGGCCGTCCCGAAGCCGTTGCACCCTGAGTTGCCGGAGATAGCGGCGGTGTCGATTTCGACCCAGGGGTGCTCGGCGGTGTTGATGCCGATGCCGACATCCAGGTAGTCGTCCGGTGTATGGATGGCTTCGAGGCGCCAGGTGCCAAGGATGGCGTGGTAGGGCGCCACGGTTGTCGTGGGAGAGACGGGAGTAGATCGGAAGACGAGCTGGGTGTCCTCCCTTGTCCAGAGCATGGTGTCGCCATCGACTTCGATCTGGATTGGCTCGTTGGCCATCATCCCCTGCAGAAGGTGCTCAACTTCCATGAGGCGTTCGTCTTGCCACCCACAATCCATACTGGTGTTGTGCCCGCCGCTGATGGTTATCGTGTCGTCGGTCCAGCGGCTGATCTCGCGGCCCGTCGTGTTGCAGCCCATCTTGCCCTGGATAGCCTCACCGATCTCGATCCACGCCTCGCTTGCAGTGTTGACACCAACCTCGACCTCGTGGCGCTCGTCGTTGATGGTGTACGACTCCAGCAGCCAAAATCCCTGGGCGCGAGCCGAGATGTCATCAGTGGCCGCGGCGGCGCCCTCGCCGGTTGTGCCGCATGCGGAGGTGAGCAGGAGGGCGGTCATCAGCCAGTAGCAGAGTCGTGCCATGGGCTGATGGTAGTGACGGCATGCGCTATGGACGGATCGAACATATGTTCGATACAATGCTCGGTCCATGGTCCGATACGCCGAGCTGCATTGCCACACCAACATGAGCTTCTTGGACGGGGCTTCGCACCCCGCAGAACTGGTCGCGGTCGCCGCTGAGCTGGGCTACACGGCGCTCGGGGTCACCGACCACGACGGCTTTCGTGGTGCGGCCAAGGTGCATGTTGCAGCGCGTGAGTTGGGCATGCCGGTGGTGTATGGAACCGAGATCGGTATGCCGAGGGCGACTGGTGTAGGGGCGGATACAGACCCCCTCCCCGGCGAGTCCCTTCGGGGCCGCCGACCCTCCCAAAGGGAGGGTGACTTCCCTCTCCCCTCGGGAGAGGGAGCCGAGCGAAGCGAGGGGGGTGAGGGGGTAGTCACTCATCGCCGCGGCCGCATCCGGCGGATGCACGGGTCGAAACCCACCAGGAAGCTCGAGACCGATCATGTCGTCCTGCTCGCCCCCGATCCGGAAGGGTATGCCGCCATCTCTCGGCTGGTCACCAGGGGGCAGTACCGCGGGAAGAAGGATCAGCCGGTTTACTACTACCGCGATCTCGACCAAGCGTCTCGACACGGCAAGCTGGTTGCGCTCTCGGGATGCCGCAACGGTGCGGTCAATCGTGCTGCCCTGGCCGGTGA
>Ga0180435_10000234_pt1 | contig 57502 bp, 41 predicted proteins | sample SS_ome_3_FD_132467 | JGI IMG/M metagenome (GOLD analysis project Ga0180435, IMG submission 132467) | Hypersaline lake sediment archaeal communities from the Salton Sea, California, USA - SS_3_S_1 metaG | ecosystem: Environmental > Aquatic > Non-marine Saline and Alkaline > Hypersaline >... | reverse complement strand
GCGGGCTTTGCAGTCATCGCCGGTGGCCCCGGCCCAACGCTCGCCGGCCGCCAGGCGAAAGGCCGCCGCCAAACGCACCGACGACGACAGGCCGGTTCACAGCTTCCAGACCGTGCTGGCCGATTTGGCCACGATCGCCAAGAACCGCATCCAGCCGAGCGTGCCCGGCGCCGAATCGTTCGAAAAGATCACTCGTCCGACGTTGAATCAGCAGCGGATTTTGGACCTACTGGGCGTCAGCGCGTGAACATCTGAGGCGATTGCACCCAGTACGCGCAGGGACAAAACAAGGTCAACTATTGTGACAATAAGGAGTTGTCTGTTGTATTGATCTGGAACTTCAGACTAATTGGCGGAGAAAGTAATTATCCCCGCGCGATTTCAGGACGATATGGGTAATACGATACGAAGCAGCCGACAGCCAACACGCCCCATCGCCATGCGGTCATGGCGCGGGAGGTCCAACTATGAAAATCGCGGTCATCGACGACAGTCCTATAGCAATGACGCTGGCCAAAGCCAGACTGCTCAACGAGCCGGTCGACATACTCTGCGCCCACAGCGCCAGATCGGGACTGGAGATGATCAAGCGCGAGATCCCGGACCTGATCCTCCTGGACGTGGACATGCCGGACATGTCGGGCTTCGACGTATGCCGCATCCTCAAGAACGACTCGGAACTCAACACGATCCCGGTGATATTCCTGTCGGGAACGAGCGGCCCGCAGGACAAGGTCCGCGGACTGGACCTCGGGGCGGTGGACTTCGTAAGCAAACCGTTCGACGCGTTCGAGCTTCGCGCCAGGGTGCGGGCGGCCCTGCGGACCAAACACCTGCAGGACCTGCTTACTATGCACGCGCAGATCGATCCGCTTACCGAACTGACCAACCGCCGCGGAATGGACAATCGCCTCGCCAGGGAATGGTCGAGGGTCCGCCGTCACGGAGGGACGCTGTCGCTGGCGATCGGCGATGCGGATCACTTCAAGCGGATCAACGACACCTACGGCCACAGCGTCGGCGACAGGGTCCTGCAGCACATATCGCGGATTCTGGAGGCTCAGTGCCGCCGGATCGATCTCCCCGTGCGGTACGGAGGCGAGGAGTTCGCCATAATCATCCCTGACGAAACGGCCCGGGACGCCCGGAACCTCGTGCGGCGATGCCGCGAGCAGATCGCCGGCGAGCCTGTGATCGCCGGAGGCGCCGAGGTGCGTGTGACGATGAGTTTCGGCCTGTCCGATTCATCGAGCGCCGGCTCGATCGACGAACTCATAGACGCCGCCGACCGGGCGATGTACCGGGCGAAAAAAGCCGGACGAAACCGCATCGAAACCGCATCTCAAGCGGCATCGGCCTGCATCTGATCTTCTGTTTATCTGTCCGCGGCGAAACAGCGGACCGTGCCGTCGGTTGCGGCAAGGTAGAGCCGCCCGCGTGCGGCGGCCATTCCGTCCCAGACCGGCATGGCTTTGAGTTTCAGCTCCGCCAGGCGTTTTCCGTCGACTGCGGAGACAGCCCAGAGCGCCGCGCCCATCTTGCCCGACATCGCGGCCTGTTGATCGGCGATCCGCTTCTGCACCGACGGGTCGAAGCGTTTTCGCACCGCGGCTTCTTCGTCCAGCACGTCCGGCGGTCCGGCGACGAACAGCGTCTTGCCGGCCAGCACCATCCCGCGAACGATGAGCGGAGGCGCCTTCCTGGACCACTTCATATCCACCGCTGAAAGCTCCTGATTGGTCATCTTGCCGGTGATCTCGCGGTTGAAGATCCAACGGTTGCGTCCGATCTTCTGGAGCTTCCTGCCGCCTTCGAGCGCGCGTGCGATCGATTCGGGCTTGATGTTCTTGTCGGCGGCGTAAAGCCGATACTCCAGCGCCGGGGTCCAGAGCATGTGTTTGGGCTGGCGCCCGTAGCCGTATACAGTCTCGTTGTCGACGACCATGATCCGCCCCGACGGAGCGTACTTGGCCGCACGGAACCAGAAGTTGCATCCGTTGTGCACCATCCGCCCGTAGAGCCAGTAAGTCCTGTGGAACCACGATCCGTCGAGGAATCCGGCGTTCGAGAACAGGTGCACCCCTTCGCCGATCTGCTTGGATGCGCTTTCCTGGGCGATCTTCTCGTTCCAGGAGGGATTGCCGGCGAACAGCTCGGTTCGCTTGCCGTTGAGGTCGAATTTCTGCGACCGCATGTAGACGAACTTGCCGTCGGTGCTGAGCACGTCGCTGAGGCCGGGGGGCATGTTCAGGCCCTGCATCAGCGTCTGGAAATCCTCGCCGGTTTTCGGGTCGCGATCGTTCAGGATCGTCTCTGAGATCAGCTTTCCGGTCTCGGCGTTTATGCGGCACAATCTCATGCCTTCGTCGAGGAATATCGTCCGCCCGGCGATGCAGTAGACCTCGCCGCGGCGCACCAGCACGCTGCCGTGGACGGGCCAGACGCTCTCGATCTGCTCGAAGCCGGTGTGCCGCCTGTCGCACGGCGCGGCGAGATATCGCCAGACAAGCTCGCCGTCCGACGCCCGGACGCAGTAGACGTATCCGTCGGCCGAGCCGAATATCGCACAGCCTCTGTAGATCGTCGGCGGCGAGTCGACGCGGCCGTTGGCGGTGAACGTCCAGGCGGCCTTGCCGGTCACGGCGTCGAGTGCGTGCACGGTATGAGCGTCTATCTGGGCTACGAAACACTTGCCCCCGGCGACTACGACACTGCTGAGGCGTCCGCCGATTTCTGCGGTCCAAGCGGGTTTCACGCCCGCCGGAACGCTCGCGGGACTGTATCCGCTGCGGGCGGCGTCATGGCGATAGGTCGGCCAATCATCTGATCTGGAATCTGGGACCTGCCCGCCGGCAGGCAAGGTTTGGGATTTGAAATTTGAAACCTTGCCGTACGCCGGACCCTTGGTCAGGCGTTTGTTCTCGGGGCATTTCGGAGCCGGGGTCCTGGGCTCCGGCGCCAGGGCGTTGAAGCCGTTAAGCTTGGTTTCGATATAGCACGCGCACGGATGCTGCGGCGCGTAGGTCAGTCCGTTGGCCGGCATCACTCCGTAGACGCACGCACCGCGGACCCAGTGGTTGCGGACCCAGTGCTCCTTGACCCGATCGACGTACTCGATGCCCGTCCGCGACGGGATGAAGTACTTCGTGGTGGCCTTGCTGCGATGGCAGCGGTGATGGAACCAGTAGCCCTTGATGTCGCAGTCAAACTCCTGCTTTGTTTCGCCGGTTCTCAGGTCGTATCCGGTCCACCTGTTGCTTCTGGCCACGTCGCCTGTCCACGCCAAACCACCGACTACGAGAAGATCCTCCGGCGAACGGTGCCCGCCGCGGTGCTGGGGACGGTTCCACAGCTTCTCGCCGCTGTCTGCATCCACCGCTATCACCTGGTGCTTTCCGCCGGTGAACAGGACGACATTATCGCAGACGATCAGCGCCGGGACGTATTGCGAGGGATAGGTTTTGGGCTTCTTGTCGATCTGCCGGGAGGACCATTTCTTATCGCCGCTCTTCGCGTCGAGGCACACGATTCTCTGCGAATCGTAGTAGGCGCACTTGCCTCCTTTGACAGCCAGGCTCGCCGGAGCTATCGCAGTCTCGCGGGACCAGAGCTTTTTTCCCGTCCCGGCCTCGATAGCCATGACCGTCCGCTTCTTGTCGCCCAGGGAGCGTTTCTTGATCACGTTGTTTCCGACGGTCCAGCAGACCGGATCGTCCCAAACGAACGTGTCTTTCTTGTACGGCTCGGTGTTGACCACCAGGTAGAGCACGCCGTCGGCGAGCACGACTTCTTCGGGGCTGGTGGTGCCCTTGTAGGTGCGGACCGTCTTGCCGGTGGCCGCGTCGAGCGCCACCAGAGGCTTGTCCAGCCCCAGCGACAGGTAGACCCGCTCGCCGACGGCGACCAGGCGCCGCGGCAGGATCGCCGGCCCGCTCTTGAGCGGGTAGATGTGCGTGTACCAGACCGGGATGTCGCGTTTCCAAAGGACTGTGCCGTTGAACGCATCGCGTGCGATGAGCTTCCATTTGGCCGGCAGTTGGATCGACGCGCGGGACCCTTCGTCGAAGATGTAGAACAGCCGCCCTTTCGTGGAGACCAGGGCGCTGATCGAGGCCATGTGTTCGTGATGGCGGGCCCATCGCGGGCCGCCGACCCACTGAAGGCGTTTGGGCGGTCCGACTATCGTGTCGGTTGCTACGGGGTTGCCGTCGGGACCGTGCATGTAGTGGGTCCATTCATCCATCTCTTTGGGGCGGGGCTTTACGCTCCTGCTCCACGCCCCGCCCGGCTTGACGTAGGCCGCACCGCCGGGGCACAGCACGCGCATGACTTCATCCATCGACACCTTGCCGAGATTCTCGGCGACCACGAGATTCACCAGGCCGTCGATGTACGGCAAGGCGCCGCCCGGCAGATGGCTGATCGAAACTTTGCCGTACAGCCCGGCGCTGCGAACGGTCTTGCGCGCCTTGGCGACGTTTGCAGGGTCGGCGTCGAGGCCCTGGATGAGAAAGCCGTCGTTGGCGTGCAGCGCCGCGGTGAGCTTCCCGTCTCCGCAGCCCAGATGGATCACCATCCCGCCGCGGATCCCAGTGGCCTTAAGGATATCCTCGGCCGGCGAGGCGGCCAGGACGCCCGAACATGCAAGTGCGGCGATAATGCAGAACAGCCCGGCAATGCGGGGTGCGGCGGAAGTTTGCCTATACACTGGAACGCTCCTATTTCTTGTCGGCGTAGCACCTGACCGCGCCGTCTGTTGTAACCGCGAACAGCCGCCCGTCAGCGGCGATAAGCCCGTCGAAGATCGGCGGGAAGTCGAGTTTGTATTCATTGATTTTCTTGCCGTCGGCTTTCGAAACCGCCCAGAGCGATGCTCCCTTGCGTCCGTCGAAAGCGGCCATCGGATCGCCGGTCGGCAGGATGTCCGGGGCTCCGGCTACGAACAGTGCGTTTTTCGCGGCGACCATCGCCCGGATGCGAAGCGGAACCCAGTGGAACCAGACCGGGGGTCTCGTCCGCGTGAACCCGATCCCCTTGGGCACGCCGCGAGTGTAGTCGGGAATCACCGGTTCGTTTTCGTTATCGTCGGCGAACAGCAGGTATCCCTGCTTGCCCGGAGTGAACAGCGGGCTCTGGAGATTGCGTCTGGGATATGCCTGGACGGCGTAAGTGTTCTTGTCGTCGACGACCAGCAGAGAGCCGGTCTTCGCCGCCCAGTTGGCGTGATGAAAGCCCGGCCAGGTAGCCGAATACATCCAGAACGTGCGGTTGTACCATTCGTCGTCGAGGAACCCGCCGGTGGCCAGCACATGCCGCCCCATGTTCCGCTCGCCGAGATTCCCGGCGCCGTACTTTTCCTTGTGCTCCTTTGACTGCCTGGGCCAGACCCGCAACTGCCAGTTCCTCTGGACAACTTCATCCCTCTTCTGGGTCTGAACGTTCTGAGCGTACGGCTTGTCCAGCAGGTCATCCATCGTCATCGCGTCGGGGTGACCTCCGTCCTTCAGCAGCGAATACGGAACGTCCCGGGCTTTGAGGGTCTTGTCGAACTTGTACTGGCCCATGTAGAGATATCCGCCCTCGCTGACCAGCACGTCCGAAAAGGCGCCCTCCATGTGGTACCCCGGCACAAACGGCTTGCCTTCGGCGTCTTTGCGGGTTTCGGCCCAGGTGTCCATGTGCGCCTCGTGCAGCAGTTTGCCCGTAGCGGGGTCGAGAGCGAAAACGTAAATGCCGCCGTCGAGATAGGTCGACCGTCCGGCGGTGCAGTACGCAGCGCCGCCTGTGACCAGTACGCTGCCGTGGACTCGCCAGGCGGACTCCAACTGGCCGCGGTTCACGATCAGACGATCGGCGGGCGCGGCGGTGAACCGCCAGGCCAGCTCGCCGTCCGAGGCCCGCAGGCAGTACGTCTTTCCGTCAGTGCAGCCGAACAGCACCGCGTCGCCATGTATTGTCGGCGGCGAGTCGATTCGCCCGTCGGCGACGAACCGCCAGGCGTCCGAACCGTCCGCGGTGTTGATCGCGCGGATCGTGTGGGCGTCCTTCTCGGCGATGTACAAACGCTTGCCGGCAACGACAGGAGGCGTGAGCCGGCCGGTGAGCTTGATCTTCCATTTCTCGACGATGCTCGAAGAAACCTCGCACGACGCCCCGCCGCTTCGTCGGGCGTCATGGCGATATGTCGGCCAATCCTCCAATTTGGAATTTGAACGTCCAACCTTGCCGAACGCCGGGCCTTTGGTCAGGCGATCGGGGCCTGCCTTGGCGTACTTCGGCGGTGCTCCGGCGTCCATGGCGTGGAATCCGGTGAGCTTCACGCCGGGGTAGCAGAAGCACGGATCGGGCGGCACGTAAAGCAGTCCGTTGCCGGGCATCACGCCGTATGTGCAGGCTCCGCGCGTCCAGTCGTGAACCGTGTTGGACTTGCCGGTCAGGCTGACGAACTCCACGCCGCGGTTCGGCGTAATCACGTAATTGACCGTCGCCTTGCTCTGGTAGCATCGCGGGTGGTGCCCCCAGGTGAACACGTCGCCGGCGCCGACCTTCCTGCCGGGCCGTCCGCTGGAAAGCTCGATACTCTCCAGACCGCCGCCGGTTCGCCGCCAGATGTGCCCGTTGGCGATGAACGGTTCGGAGCCCAGCGACTTGCCCTTGGCTGTCCAGAGCGTCTTGCCGGTTTCAACATTGACCGCCTGCAGGCCGCCGGGGCCGTTGAACACCACGCGGTCGCCGCAGACGATCACGAGAGACGCCCGCGACCTTCTGTTTCGTTTCCTGGCGGGTTTGGCGACTTCGGCCCGCTTGGCGGACTGCTTCACCGGAGCCGGGGCGGCTGTTTTCCACAACTCCTTGCCCGTCTTCAGGTCGAGGCAGTGCAGAGTCGACTCGAATTGGTAGAACACCCTGCCGTCCGCGGCGGCCGGCGACATTGCATTTACGCCGCCTTCGACGTCCCACAGTTTCTTGCCGCCTGCAATGTCGAACGCCATGAGTTGGCCCGAGTTCTTTCTGGCCAGGACCACCCCGTCGCTGCATCGCAGTTCCTGGACCCCGTCAGACCCTTCGCAGACAGCCAGCACCTTGCCTGTAGCCGCATCGAGAATCGACACCGGAGCGTCGTATTCCAAGGTCGCCAGCAGGCGATCGCCCTGTGCGACGATTCTGCGCGGAACGGTTTTCGGAACGCCTCGCAGCGAACTGTTCCGCCACAGGCTCGTGCCCCATCTGGCCAGCGGGCGATCCCACAGCAGAACGCCGTTGAAGGCGTCTCGGGCCACGAGCGTCCAGCGCTGGGGGATCGGTTTGTCGGTCACGCCGGTCAGACCCATGTCGAATATGTAGAACAAGCGCCCGCCGGATGAGATCATCGCCACGAGGCTGGAGTTGAACTCGTGGCTGCGCGACCAGCGGGGCCCGCAGGCCCACTTCAGCCGCTTGGGCGGACCGACTTTCTTGTCGTCGGCGACGGCGTTGTTCGTCGCGTCGTGCAGGTAGTGCGACCAGTCGTCGATATCCTTGTCCCGCGGCTTGACGGTCTTCTTGCCGCCTATGATCGCCGCACCGCCGGGCACGAGCACGCGCATGACTTCGTTTATGGGAATACCGCCGAGATCGTCACCCACAACGAGGTTCACAAGGCTGTCGGCGTACGGAAGGTGCTTCGCCGTCCACTGCATCACCGACACCTTACCGTACAGCCCGACCTTGCGGATGCTTTCGCGCGCCTTGGCTATGTTCTTCGCGTCGGCGTCCAGGCCGTGCACGATATAGCTGTCGTTGACCCGCAGGGCGGCGGTGAGCTTGCCGTCTCCGCAGCCGAGATGGACCACCAACCCGCCGCGCAGGCCGGAGGTTTTTACGAGTCCGGCGCCGGTCTGTCCGCGGGCCGCCGGCGAAAGCGACATGAATACTGCAACTGCGGCAAGTGCGGTCTTTCTCATAGCGGCTGTCCTTCCTGGAGTTACCGTCATCGCTGATTCTCTGCGAAGTACTTCAGCAGCAGCTTCTTTCGTTTGGTCGCCGTGCTGCTCGGCGAGGCGTCGGCCCTGTCGGTTCCGTGCTCGACGCTCCAGCCGTGCCACTCCCTGTAGGCGTGATAGGCCCAGTCCCATCGGCGAGCTTCAAACAGTTCGATCAGGTCGCGGATATAACGGTGCGCCGATTCGTTCGGAGCCCAGCGGATCGCGCTGAACTCCCCCACGTAAATATGCACGTTGAACTCGCGTTGAAAATCAATCGCCGGCCTCATCGCCGCCAGCAGGCGGGCCTTGTCCCACTTAACCCCACGTATCCGGCCCGGATAAGCCAGCTTCTTTCCCGCCTGGAACTGGTGGGTGAACTCGTGCGGCTGGTACATGTGGAAACTGTAGATTATGCGATCGGCATCGAGCGGGACGATCTCGTCGAATCCCTTGCACGATCCCCAGGGACCCGGCTCGAATACGATCGGCTTGCCCGGATCGATCTTCCGGATGATCTTCACCGCTTCAGTCGCCAAATCGCGCCAGCCCAGCAGCCCTTTGGGATGCACCCGCACGTCGACCGGCTCGTTTATCAGATCGTAAGCGTAGATGATCTTCCGGCCCTTGTATCGCCTGGCCAGCATCCGCCATACGTCGAGGAACTTCTGCTGATATCGTTTGTCGGTGAACATTCGGCAGACCCCGCCGTCGCTTCGACCGCCCGGCGGGCAGTGGAGATCCAGCAGCATCCTGACGCCGTATTTCCCGCACGCGTCGACGGCCTTGTCGGCATGCTTCAGGGCCCCTTCGAGCCATCTATCGTAGCGGTCGAGGTCCATGGCCCACTGCTCGGCTGCTTTCATCGGGACCCAGTTGAGCTGCCAGCGGACGTGATTGGCGCCCCAGGCGGCGAGATCCCGGATGTTCTTTTCGTCGAAGTTCGGACCGTGCATCACGCCGCGGAGGCGTTTGAGGTCGTGCCCCTTGAACGGCCTTGTGAGTCTGCGGCCGCCCGATGCGCCCCGACCGAGCGTAATGCGGACATCATCGAACCACACCTTGCCTGTAACTTTCTCCAACCCAAGCTGCAGCGTCACGCTCGACACCTTCTCCGGCAGGCGTATCGACCGCTGAACCTCGGTCCAATCGAACCGACCCCGGGGAAGCGCAATCTGCGGGTAGTCGGCGTGCGAGCCGGACCTGACGACCAGCATCACCTTTATGCCGTTCCACGGCCTGGGCGGCTTGGAGACTCCGGCCGATTTGACCTTGGCGCGAATCGTAATAAGCTCACCGGCCATCCGGGACGCGGGCAGAGCCATTGTCCGATTGGCGTACGGATTCCCGCCGGAGGCTTCGATAAGCAGACAGTTGCCGTCTGCCGCGGCGACGAGCTTGCCCCCCGAACCAGCCCATTTCGACAGGGCGTCCGGGGCGTTGAAGTCGGCGTCCAGAACAGGCGGAGCCTCGGCGCTCGAACAGTAACCGGCAAGCAGCAGCACCGCCCCGCAAATTACCCGTAAATTTCGAATCATGGCATTACTTCGGATCGGCGTCCTTGTCGGGCTTGAAGTCAAGCGAGGCGGAATTGACGCAGTATCTCAGACCCGTAGGAGCCGGCCCGTCATTGAATCTGTGGCCGAGATGGGAGCCGCAGTTGGCGCAGAGGGCTTCTTCACGAACGCCGCCGAGACTGGTGTCTTGGCGGAAACGGATGCTCTTGGAATCGTACGGTTCGAAGAAGCTCGGCCAGCCGCTCCCCGAATCGTATTTCGCCGTCGATTTGAACAGCGGCTTGTCGCAGCAGACGCACAGGTAGACTCCCGCGGCCTTGTGATCGTAATACTTGCCGGAAAACGGCGGCTCGGTCCCGCACTGCTGGGTCACGCGGATCTGCTCGGGCGTCAACTTCTTGTTCGGCGTCTTCCTGTTGTCTGCGTTCATGGCGTTTGGTTCCGTTTTGTCTCTGGAACTGCACGCCAGCGGCGTCAACGCCAGCAGCGCAGCGGATACTAAAATCAGTTCTCTCGGGCGCATCATTTCGACCTCCTGTCGTATTCGAAGGCGCCGATATCAATACGATCGTCTTTCGGGCGGGGCCGCCCGGAGTTCGGATGAGCGTAATGCCGCGTCGGCATGAGCGGCACTCTGCCGACGGCCCTGATCCCAAAACCCCTGTCAACGCACGGGGACTTGACGGTCAGCCTGAAATCCCCCGCCGTGCGATCGACGAAGCATGGCTTCGAGCCGACATAGTTGTGGACTTTCTTCGCCCCAGTGAACGTGCACACCGCTCCTTTCCCGACGAAGATGTTGTTGGCGAGGATGCAGTTGAAATTCGCCGGCGTCTTCCTGACGTTGACGAACACGCCGGTATGGCGGTTGTTGATCAGCGTGTTGTTAACGACGTACAGCTCCGAATCGGCGTATTTGACGCCCTCTTCGCCGTAAGCGATCATAGTGCTGTTCTGGGTGCGGGGACCCTGGACGAGGATATTGCCAACGATGAAGCTCCTGCCGCCGTTGGGAAGGTTGATCACGTAACTCGACGAGCCTTTCTTTCCGTCGGTGAAGTAATTGTAGAAGATGCGGTTTTCCCTGGCACGCGACTTGAGCAGATGGCCCACCTTGGCGTGATGGGAGTAGTTGTATCGGAAAGTCAGTTTGTCGATGCTGCTGATGTAGAGATTGTGGGATCGACCGTCCAGTCCGCATTCTGAAAACTCGCAGTACTCGATCAGCATCTCTCCGGCTCCGCCGAGTATGCCGTCTTCGCAATCGTGGAACTTGCAGTTTCGCACGGTGAGGCCCTTGCCCTCGGCTCGAATGCCGGCCCCGTTCCTGTCGCGGACCCGGGCGCCTGAAAACTCGATATTCTCCACCGTCACGTTCGCTCCGCGAATGACCCAGATCGCCTTGCCGCCATAGTCCTTTCCTGCGGCGGGAAATTTGGCTCTCGACTTGCCCGTTCCGCGTATGGTCAGGTTATTCGGGCCGATCAGGCATACATCGCCGTCATATTCGCCGGTCGGATCAATCTCGACGACATCGCCGTCGCGGGCGTCGCGCAAAGCCAACGACAGCCTGGCGTATTTCCGGTTGGGACCGACCTTGAGCGTCTTTGTCTTTCTCACAGCGGGTCTCGCTCCCGCCGAGCCCGAAGCCGGCACGAGAATCAACCCAAGTCCAATCGCCATTCCCGCAATCGCCTTGCAGTAATTGTGCATCATTCTGAGAATCCTTCCATGGGCCGACGCCTGCAAACCCCGATCCTACCAGTTCTCAGACGAGGTTATCAAGCACACGCTTGCCGATTCCCAATAGGCGAGCCCCAAGTGCGTCATTTCCCGCAATCGATTCATCTGGTAGAATCCCAACTGAGGAGAGTCATTATGTTCAGAACCATAGCGACAGTCGTTCTCGCCGCCACAGGATGCATCCTGGCCGCCGAAACGCCCGGCGAATGCACGATCACCATCGGCGGGCGGACCGTTAAGGCCAAAACGCACGCGATAGTCCTGCCCGACAAGCCAACGCCCCAGGAATCCCGCGCCGCCGGCGACCTGGCCAATCACATCGCAAGACTCACCGGACAGACGCTGCCGATCGTCCCGGACTCGAAACTCGCCGAACAGACGCCGATAGTCGTAGGCTCATGCACCGCGACTCTCGCCAAGCTTGGAATTAAACTGGATACTGCATCACTGGGACTTGAAGGAATCATCATCCGAACTAAAGGCCCCGCTCTGGTGCTGGGAGGGAACAAGCGCGGCGTCCTCTACGCGGTCTACACCTTCCTGGAGGACTACTGCGGGTGCCGCTGGCTGACGCCCGACTGTACGGTGATTCGGCGAAAAGGAGCGATCAAGGTCGCCGATCTGAATATCCGCTACATCCCGCCGCTGGAGTATCGCGCGACAGACTACCCCTGCCACCGCGACGCCGACTTCGCCGTGCGGAACAAGTACAACGGCACCCAGACGCGCATCGACGAGCCTCGCGGCGGCAAGATCGCCTACTCGCATTTCGTACACACGTTCAATTCGATCCTGGACCCGCGAAAACACTTCAAGGACCACCCCGAGTACTTCTCGATGATCAAGTCCAAACGCATCGGCAAGCGGACGCAACTGTGCCTGACCAATCCGGAAGTGATCGCAATCGCCAAAAAGGTCGTGCGCCGCTGGATCAAGGCCGCCCCGCAGGCGACTATCTTCAGCGTCTCGCAGAACGACTGGCACAACTACTGCCGCTGCGGCAAATGCGAAGCCCTGGCCGAAAAGGAGGGTTCGCAGTCCGGGCCGATGATCCATTTTGTAAACGCCATCGCCGACGACATCGCCAGGGACTATCCCGACAAGATCATCTCAACGCTGGCCTATCAGTACACGCGTAAGCCGCCGAAGCACGTCAGGCCGCGTCCGAACGTAACGGTGCGGCTGTGCAGCATCGAGTGCTGCTTCTCGCATCCGCTGGCCACGTGCTCCTACAACCGAACGTTCACCGACGACATCAAAGGCTGGTCGAAGATATGCAAACGCCTGAGCGTCTGGGACTACGTAATCGACTACCATCACAGCGTAATGCCCTTCCCGAACCTCTACTCGCTCAAACCGAACATCAACTTCTTCGTCAACAACGGCGTGACGAGCATCTACGAAGAGGCGGCGTATTTCACGCCGGGCACGGAACTGGCCGAACTGCGAACGTGGATCATGGCCAAGACGCTGTGGAATCCCAAATACGACACCGACAAGGCGATCAAGGAGTTCTTGGAGGGCTACTACGGACCGGCCGCCGCCCCGACCGCCAAGTACATCGAAGTCATGCACAAGCAGGTCAGAAACAACAAGGACTGGCACATGAACATCTGGGCCAAACCAACGTCGCCATGGCTGAACGCCGAAGCGATCGCAAAGAGCGTCAAACTCTTCGACCAGGCCGAAGCGGCCGTCAAAGACAATCCGACGCTGCTGAGGCGCGTACAGATCGCACGAATGCCGATCCAGTACACGCGAATAGTAACCGCAGACCGCTCCAAGGCGGATCCCAAAACGGTCAACGCCCTGATAGACAAATTCGAGGCCGGAGCCCGCATGTCCGGCCTGAAACTCGTCCGCGAACACCGCGCCTACGGTGATCTCGACAAGTGGCTGACCTCCGTGCGGGCGAAATGGGCTGTAAGGAAATAACGAAAGGACCGCCCGGTATGAAACCACCCAAGCTTCTGTGTCTGTCTCTTGTCTCCGCTCTGGCCGGAGTGGCGCTGCTTTCGCCCACGGACATCCGCGCCGGCGTGCTGTCGACCGATTCGCTGAAGAAGTACGTAGAAAAATTCAACGCCGACGACGAGGAACTCTACGCCAACATCCCGAACGCCGGGGCGTTTGAGTTCCTGGCGTCCAATATCCCGCTGCTGGACTGCCCCGACAAGGACATCGAACGCACGTACTACTTTCGATGGTGGACGTACCGCAAGCACGTGAAGGAAACTCCCGACGGATTCGTGATAACCGAGTTCCTGCCCAAAGTCTCCTGGTCAGCGAAGCACAACACGATCTCCTGCCCCGCCGGACATCATTTCTACGAAGGGCGCTGGCTGCGCGACGGAAAATACATGAACGACTACGCGGTCTTCTGGTTCCGCAAAGGCGGATCGCCGCGGCGATACAGTTTCTGGGCCGCCGACGCGATCTACGCCGACTTCCTCGTGCGCCAGAACCGCAAGTTGGCTGTCGACCTGCTGGACGATCTGGTCAGGAACTACAAGGCCTGGGAGCGCCACCGCCTGACGTCCGACGGACTGTTCTGGCAGATTGACGACCGCGACGGGATGGAGGTCTCGGTCGGCAAGTCCGGCAAACGAGCGACGATAAACAGCTACATGTACGGCGATGCAAAGGCGATCGCCAAGATCGCCGCAATGGCCAAACGCCCCGAAGTGAAATCCGAATACGAAGCCAAAGCCGCCAAACTCAAGCAGCTCGTCCAGACGAAGCTCTGGGACGACAAGGCTAGGTTCTTCAAGACGCTCAAACGCAGCGAATACGAACTGGCTACGCCGACGACCTCCAACGACGGGTCCGTCCTGCGACTGCACTGGTGGAATCCCGACCCCAAGCGTCGCGGAACGCTCGAGTGGGTCCAATACGACCTGAAGGCGCCGGCGAGCGTCGACGCCGCGGAAGTCTACTGGCACGATGACAACAGCGGGATTCGTCTGCCGAAGTCATGGCGCCTGGTCTACCTGGACGGCGGGAAGTGGAAACCGGTCGACAACACAAGCCCCTACGAGTTGGCGCCGGACCGAATGAACAAGGTCGCGTTCAAGCCGGTAAAAGCAAGCTCCCTGCGTTTGGAGGTGCAGTCGCAAAAAGGCAAGGCAGGCGGGATATACGAGTGGCGGGTATTGTCGGGCGGCAGGAACGCAGCGGTGGGAGCCAGGGCCTCGGCGTCATTCCCGACGAAGCGAGGACGCCTGGGCGATCCGCTCAAGGGACTGAACAACGGCGAGGGCAAGAGCAAGGAGGCGAAACTGGTCGATGTTCGCGAACAGCACGGTTTTACGCCGTGGTACTTCAATCTTCCAGAACCGAACCGGGGCTACGAAGTCGCCTGGAGACAGCTCATGGATCCCAAGGGATTCCACGCCCCCTACGGCCCGACGACCGCCGAACAGCGCCATAAGGGATTCACCATCTCCTACAAGGGCCATGAGTGTCAGTGGAATGGACCTTCCTGGCCGATGGCCACGTCGATAACGCTCACCGGTCTGGCCAACGTGTTGAACAACTACGTCCAGAACGCGATCGACAAGAAGGCGTATTTCGAAACACTGAAGATCTATACAAAATCGCACAGGCTCAAGAGACCAGGCGGCAAAGTCGTGCCCTGGATAGATGAGAACCTGAACCCCAAGACCGGCGACTGGATATCAAGAACACGATTGAAGTCCTGGAAAGACGGCACATGGTCGAAGTCCAAGGGCGGCAAGGAGCGAGGCAAGGATTACAATCACTCATCGTACAACGACCTGATTATCACCGGGCTGCTGGGACTACGGCCAAGGTCCGACAATATCGTGGAAGTCAACCCCCTGCTGCCCGACGACACGTGGGACTACTTCTGCCTGGACAACATCCGGTATCACGGTAAGGACCTGACTATCGTCTGGGACAAAACGGGCATGCGGTACGACAAGGGCAAAGGCCTGATCGTGCTGGCCGGCGGGAAACGCATCGCCCAGTCCGACACGCTGAAACGCATTACGGGGAAACTCCCCTGATCGCCTCAAAGGCGCACAGGATCGGTTTCAACGACTGTTTCGTCAACGACATGCGAATCTTCAGAGAGCCGGTTACTTCCACGCCTTTGAATTCCCTGACGACGGCCCTGCGGGCTCCGCCGGCGGCCGCAACAATGTCGAAGTCGACCAGGACGGGTTTGTCCTGGATGAACACTTTGAATGCTCGCCGGCCGGCGTTCGTCTCATCCGGCTCGGCGAAATGGAGTCGTACCGAACACCGCGCCGGGACGCCTCCCTTTTCGATCATCGGGAAGATCAGCGGCTTGGCGTGCCGGTATCCGGACGTGTACAGCCACTGCCGGTCGGTCGCTCAGAGTCGCTGATAAAGAGACAAGGACACGCGCCGCACTCCCCCCCCAGCGGGCGCATCACACCTCCCTCTAGTGTGACACGCCCACGACATCCGATCGCATCAGCCCGAGCGACGTGGGGGGTCAGAGATGTTCAGCAAGATCCGCTATCTGGGGCCTGGCGAGCGTTTTATAGTCCAAATAGCGCATCCTGACTGATCGACTGTGCGAACCGGCCTGAAACACGATCTCTTCATCTGCGGCGAGGTGCTCATCGACATAAGTCTCCATCCGATAAATATTTCCGAATGGAGGCTCGGCGCCAATTTCGCAATCGTCGAAGATCTCACCCATCTCCTCCTCGCTGGCCAGCCTCAAGTCTATAGACTCAAGCGCCCTGGAGACCTTTTCAAGATTGAGCCTGTAACTAGCTGGCAACACACACATTACATATTGCACGCCGTCATGAACGATTACCGGCTTGGCCGTCATGTCGCCGCTGACATGTTCGCGAGCGGCTACTTCCTGGGCGGTGTACGCCGGAGGGTGCTCGTCGGAAACATAGTTGATCCCCTTATCGCTGAGATACTGACACACATCCATAATACACGCTCCTCGAGGTCTGACAGGGACTGTACCGGGGCGACCCTTATAATTTGCCGCAGTCAATTATACGCACGCAAAACAGATTTGACCACATCTACTGCTCTGTTTGGGTCTACAGCCCAGATTTGTCGAGTCGGGCGATCAGACTTGTTTATCTTGCATGGGTCGTTCTTGGATCCCGGATATGCAGCCCGAAGGTCCCCCAATCGCCATTGAGTTCCGCCGCGTCACGGAGATCAATCAGGAGCTTGAGCGCACGCAGTTCATTGATATCTTCAATGTTCACAGGGAGATCCGCAGCCTGAGATTCATAGTGCTGATGCTGACTCATCGGAGTTTCCTCACGAGTAGACGTTCCAGATTTCCACCAGTCGCCAGCCATCGGCGAATTGTCCTATGCAGCCGGAAATGGTCCAACCCGGCCTGCATAGCTCAGCGGCTCTACGAGGGACAGGCACCACCGCTTCTGAGCCGTCGAGCATCTCCTCCATCGCCAGTGATTCCGGACCGATCATCCTGACGATAAAACGTCCGTCGACATATTCGACGGCGTCATCGTCATATGCAGAGACGTAATCAACCAGCATTTCCTCAAGCCTCTCGGCATCAGGCAAGTCCTTCGACGCTCGAGCGCCTTTATCCGACATGCCGGCGCCGTCTTCAGGCTCCACGTAACCTCTGTCGACCAGCCACTTGCCCAACTTCTTTGTGACAGTACCCGCCGCTCGGAGCAGTTCCTTTCCGCAGGCGACTTTGCGGGGCATGAAGTAGTTCAGGAACTCGCTGACATTCTGCGGAATCTTCTCCGGGCCGAACACGTCGCAGAACTCCGGGTACTGCGAACCCATGTCGTCACAGAGCATGTCATAGAACACCTGCTCCTCCTCGTCGAGCCATTGGGACGCGTAACCGTTCATGCAATGCTGAAAAAGCTCCACAACAGATCGGTATTTACTGAATGTTCCAGGTTTCAGCCTGTCGTTCTGCTCGACAAGGAACTCATCCATAACCGCTGTTATGGGCTTCTCTGTCGGCTCAATCTCATACGGTGACGACATACTCGGCTCCAGTCTCGCTTGTGCTCCAGTTCAGAACGATTGGAACATCCGCCATGATCCTACCCAATTTCCCGCCAACGAGCAAACGGATCCCCACACGCACCACGCCGGGCAAGTTCGGCGCTCGGGCGTCGCTGCTGCTGAAAGTCATCCAGAGCCTGCCCTACCGCTCGCCGACCACGAAGAAGAGAAGAAGCACAAGAAGGTAAAGCTCGCCGACAGCGATCTTCGCCGCATAACGCTCTGGCTTGACTGCAACTCCAATTTCTACGGAGCCTACGCCAACACCGCCGAGCAGCTCCGCGGCGAATCGGTCATGCCGGATATCGAATAGGGACGAACATCGGGGAAGGGAGTTTTCCGGTCACAGCCGCACGTAGCTTGCGTTCTACTTCTTGATGGATGACAATGCTCGACGCCGAAACGGGAGATGCGATTATGGGCTGTGCAATGAAAGGGAAGTTCCGTCGCATCGGGGCGAGTCTTTGTGTTTCCGCTATAACTGCGGTGATTGCGGGCCGTGTAGTTTTGGCGCAGACCACCAGACCGAAGACCACATCGCCCGAGGCCAAGGCGCCGAAATATCTTTCTCCGATCACCATAGTCGCCGATAAGGCGGGTAAGACTATCTACATCGCCCAGGCCACGGCCGGGTCTGTGGCGGTTTTCGACGTTGCGAGTCGGAAGGTAACCGCAACGATCGATAACGGACGCGCGGTGACGATACTCGACGTTTTGTCCAAGAAACACAATCCCAAAGATCAACACGGCGAGACATCGAATCTGAGCAAACAGGAACTCGCAGATCTTGCCGAATACGTACTGTCGCTCTAGAGTTCCGATCTCCGAAACGCGTGATGCGGTTTCTATGGGCGTCGCGTTCGGCTATACTTGCCGGTCGGAGATACAGTCATGACCACACTGAGAGTTCTGTTAATCGCCGCATTACTGGCTGCGAGTATTATCGCCGAACCGCTGGCGGCCCAGGAAACGCGGGTCGATCTGATAGCCGCACGATCGTCTACTGCGATTTTCCGGCGTCGGATGCGAACCGCTTCCATGCCCGCTCGATCGCCTCTTGCGAGACCTTTCCGTCATGGATCAGCACGCCGTATTTCAATTGAAGGCTCTTGCCGGGCGACAGCGTGTAGTCCTCCCTGCACGTGAAGGACGGATTGAGATATGGATAGTGCGACCTGGTCTGCCATAGCGCCGGATGTCGCGGATTTTCGGGGTGATCGAAGATCGCCACGCCGGCGGGCTTCCCGTTCTGGGCTATTCCGCTGTAGGCCATCCAACGGTGGCGGCCTTTGCTTGTCTTGGGTTCGACGCTGCGGCTGAACACCCAGCCGGGTTTGCCCGCCTTGGGATCACCGCAGAATTCGGCCGCCAGACGGAGAGCGAACCCGCCGTATGAATTCCTGTTGAACACCACCTTCTTCTTCCCCGCGGGCTTGAACGTAGCCCGCCATTTTATGAGGTAGCTCCCGCCGGCGTCGGGCGGTCCGACCTCCACCAGCCGCTCCTCGGTCGCAACAGGAGGCTTGTCGGGCTCGTGGTAGGATATCGTCGTAAGAATGGCGGCCGAGCCGTCCTTATTGGTCGTAACCTTAACTTTGACCGGGTCGGTCCCCTGCTGGTTCTTCTCCCAGTAGTTCACTCCGTCAATAGCCTTCCACGACCACCACAACGCACGGTGCCAGGTGTGATCGCTCTTTGAGTACCCTTTGGGGATCGGCCAGGGGCGAGTAAGCTCGGTCCCGTCAACCAGGCCGAACCGCATATACGGCTTGCCGATCTTCCTGTCGTGAACGTGCCGCCAGACAACGCGGCTGCCGTTCAGCAGCGCGACCGACGTGTCGCTCCGGCTCCAACTGAGTTTCGCGGCGTCTTTCCCGGGACCCCGCGCGGTTTCCACAGCCACCGCACTGAACGCCAGCAGAAGACAACCGGCCGCAGACAATGCTATTCGAATCATGAAGACACTCCTATTGGCCCTGAAAGCGCCCGGGCGTAGTTCTCTTCCGGACAGCCGCAATCATCAACACCACGCCGAGAGCCGACAGGACAACTCCCGCAATGAACAGAGCCTGCACAGTTCCGCCGCCGGGACGCTCGGCGATCTGCTTTATGTGATACATCTCCGCGTCGGCCTTTAGATGCGGATAGGACTTGCGAAGTCTTCTTCCGACAGTGGCGCCGAAGGGTTTTCGCTTCGCCGACATCAACCCGCGAATTGACTTGCGCCGCATCGAGGCTCTTATGCCCTTCTCACCGCCGCCGAACAGGTGAGCGACGGCGACCGGGTTTCGCCTGTCGCCCTTGGCGAAAAGGTAGACCCAGGCGCCGGTCCACACGTTGCCGGCGCCCTCTTCTATTACGTAGTGTTCGCCGAACCTGAAACCGCTGAGGTCGACGTAGAGGTTTTCGCCAGGTCCGTTCCCGGTCAGTTCGGCCAGCGTTATTCCAGCGGGCTCACCGGCGGTGGCGTCTCGAACGCCGGATTTCTGGTATCCGACCGCCAGCAGCAGCGGCCCGAATATCAGGGCCAAACCGGCCAGGGCGCCCAACGGCGGCTTCTTCCGCCCGGTCCGCGGCGCAGGGTCCGGGGTCTGTTGCTCGTCCATGCGTCTATTTTCCCTTCACGTTGTAGCAGTACAGAGTGTCGTGATATCGCAGGTAGAGCCTCCCGTCCAGCAGCACCGGATGAGCCCAGGCGTCTTTCCGCTTGCCCTTGACCTTGACCAGTTCGAACGAGCTGAGCTTCTTCAGCCCGTCGGCGGTCGGTTTGATCATCATCACCTTGCCGTCGGCGGACTGGACGAACAGTTTTCCATCGGCATAGAGCATCGCCGCGTCGATCGGCTCGGGGAGCCTGGCCTTGACCTTGCCGCTGGCTGCGTCGACTCGCAGGAAGCCTTTCAGCCCGCGCTCGCTGGCGATGTAAAGGTCGCCGTCAACGTACACGGCGCTTCCGCACGAAGTCCTGATCGGGCTCGACCATTTCTTCGACGCGGTTTCGCACTTGGCGCCGACTTCGAGCATGGACGACAACTGGTCCTTGAAGCTGGTGTTGGAGATGAACAGCAGATCGCCGCAAAGAACGGGTATCGTGCTGCATGCGACCTTCGTGAAGGTGAGTTTCTCGGCCCAAAGCAGCTTGCCGCCGTCGGCCTCGACAGCCAGTGTGCGGAAGGAAGTGCTGACGATGATGATCTTCCTGCCGCCCCAGTTTACGAGTATCGGCGATGAGTATCCGGCGGTCTCGGAAGACTCTGCCTCGGCGGCGGTCGACCAGACAGTCTCGCCGGTCTTCTTGCTGATCGCCGCGACAGTGGCCTTCTTGCCGGCCGGGGTTACGATAATGTTGTCGCCGTCGATCAGCAGGCACTCTGATATTCCGAACGTCGGAATCCTGGCGTCGAAGCGTTTGAGTATGTCGACCGCCCAGGTTTCCTTGCCGTCTTTGGCGTTGAGGCAGACTACGCGCCCGGCGCCGTTGACATGATAGAGTTTCCCTTGGCTGTAGCAGCACGCCGCCCGACCGCCGGGGAAAGATCTCTTCCAGGCCTTGCCGTTAGTGACCTCCCACTTGACCTTGCCGTCCATTCCGAGGGCGAATATCTTGAGATCCGATCCGACGTCGCCTGCGATGAATATCCTGCCTTCGGCGATAATCGGCGAGCACCAGCCCTTGCCCATCCCGGACGCCTTCCACAGCAGCTTCGGACCGCCTTGGGGCCAGGAGTCCAGCAAGCCTTTCTCGTTGCTTATGGAATCTCGCAGCGGACCGCGCCACTGGGGCCAGTCGGCCTCGGGAGAACCTATCAGCTTCGGGGCCGCGTGGGCAGCGACGGCAGCGAAAACAACAGTAATCGCAGTCGCTAATCCGATCGCGCCGCGCAGAGACCGCTTTCTTCGATCAGCCATTTCATATCCTCGGGTTACTTGTTAACGATCGGGATCAGAACGATGTTTCGGAACTCCAGCGGTCCGCCTTCGGACTGCAGGCAGATCCTTCCGGGAATCTCCTGGCAGTCTGAGGCGTAGTTCTGGGGCAGCCCGTTGACGCGCAGCTCCAGGTCGCCCTTGTTCAGCGTGATCTCATAGGAATCCCACTGGCCAATCGGCTTTTCGTTCGAATCGTGTATCTTCCTTGTCGACGCTCCGCGAGTGCGCTTCGGGTCGGTTTTCATCGAGAACTTCCCGAAATTGTAGATATCGCCCATCTTGCCGGACATTACCTGCGCTTCGATGGATTTGGGCCATTTCCCTTCAAGCTTCGTCGAACGCAGCAGCACGCCGCTGTTGGTCTTGACCAGGTGCTTGACCTGCAGACGCAGCACGTAGTTGGTGTAGTCCTTCTCGGTGGCGATGAACCCGAACGGCTTGCCCTTGACTGTCATGGCGCCGTCCTCTACGCCCCAGACATCCTTCTGATCGTCCTTCATCGTCCAGCCGGCAAGGTCCTTGCCGTTGAACAGCCGCACCGCCGGTCCGTATTCGGCGTCGAACTTCTTGACCATAATATCCTTGAAGTCGACGATCATCGGCGGTCCGGAGTGAATCTGCAGACAGACGTGACCTTCCATGGTGCGATTCTTCTTGTCGTTGTCGATCAACTCTACAGTCGGATATCCGTTAAGATACATCGCGATGTGGTTCCCGCGGCAGATGATCTCGTACTCGTTCCACTCCTTGTTGGTGTAGTACTTGCTCTCGATCAGCTTCTTGACGTCGGAGACCTTGCCGACGACCTCCTTATTGATCTTCTTGCCGTCTTCGGAAGGATTGATCTCCATGAAGTCGCCGACGTTGACCAGCCAGCCGCGGCGGGCCTCATCGTAGAGGAAGCCGACCTTGCCGGCCCTGTTCTCGACCTCGGCCTGGTAACCGGCGACTCGATGCTTGTTCCGTTTGGGGTCCTTTACAAAGCTGCGAAACTGCACGCCTGAGTTGCCGTTCCGGATGCGGAACTTGAGCTTCAGGGCGAAGTCCTTCAGCAGGCCCTTGTCCTTTCCGCCGCGGTAGATCAGGAACGTGTTGCCCCTGGTGGGCTTTTCCTTTGTGGTCTGTCCGCGAATGAACCCGTCCTTGACCGACCAGAATTCCAGCCCGTCCCATCCGGTGAGATCCTTACCGTTGAAGATGCTGACGTATCCGTCGTTTCCGCCTGCGGGGCATTTCGTCGCCGCCGGCTTGTCTTCGGCAATCGCCATGCCGCCGAGAAGGGCCAAAAGCGAAACCGCCGTCAATACAAATCCGATTCGAGAGGTCATAGTTGTTTCTCCTGACAAGGGTTGTTTGTGCAAACCGATTCTGCATTATCGGACGACGCACGAACTTAAGCAAGCCCCCCGGGGCAATTTACAGGGCGAACGCATTGTCGTTTAGTAACGACGACGGCTCTTGCCTCTGAGCTATCTGTGTCGAAGACCACTGCCGTAGACCGCTGGAATCGCCGCAATGCGATTGCCCCGGGGCGATTCACCACAGTTGCTGCCGCCCGTTCAGATTGATCACTCCGCCGTTTTTGATGATGATCTGACCGCCCTGCTCGATTTGCCATTGCCCGCCAGTCGGATCAATCGTGACTGATCCGCTCGGCGCCGGCGCCTTTACGCCCAACTGTTCGAGGATATCTTCGATTCGCTGGCGGACTTCGGCGTCTTCGTCGCTCAGGTGCGGCTTGAGTTGATTTACAATCCCCTTGCCCATTCCAACGAGCGATTTTGAAGCTGCCTGGCGGTCCTTGTAGTTGTCGGCGCCAAGCTGGGCGATGAGCTTCTTGATCTTCAGCCGCATCGCTTTGGGCGGGATCGCCTGCGGGCAGGTTATCGAGACTATTTTCCCGATCGGCAGCGACCAGCGCCGGTCGGGCGCTGGGGCGAACCCTATCTCGGTTGCGTTGAGCTTGCCCTTCATCGAAGAGCCGTCCCATTTCTTCACGGCTGTCTGGTCCGGCGAGCCGGCCTTGAACGTAATGCTCTTTATCTGGGAGACATTTATGGAGGCCTTTCCGTACGAAGTCGTCAGCACGAGAACGTCATCGGTCAGTTCGCCCAGGAGCTTGTCGCCGCCGGTGAGCAGGGCGCTGGTGAGCGTCCCGTCATGCGGACTGGCCTCGGCGAATCGCACAGCGGCGATCCGGGCGGGCTTTATTCGAATGCGTCCGCCCATCTTCACGTCAAACACGAGCCCCTGGGGCTCAGAGGCGACTAGAGTTCCGCTTATGCGCGTCCCGCCTTTCAGCACCGCGTGGTATTTTCCGTTCCCCGGAGCCGTCATGGAGACGTCCGCCAGCGATGCGGCATCCAGATTCACTCGTCCGCAGGCCCACTGGAACGGCAGCGCGGGCGGTCCGTCGGCGGGGTCAAGCTCAAGGTGATCACCGCTGGTCAGAACGAGGTGCGGCCCGAGTTTCTTCGCCTCGTCGGGCCGATCGGGCGAAATCCTGAAAGACCACTGTGCGATCTTCTCCAGCGGGACATGCAGGACTCCCCCGCCGCCAAGCGCGAGGTCCAGCTTCGCTCCGGGAGATTCTCCGCTCACGACCTGACCGTCGGTCAAGGCGAACCGCAGGGTTCCTGTGGGACCGGCGGCCATTCCGATAATATCGTCGGTCTTCAACTCCAGCGGCCCGAGCACCGTCGAGAGTCTGAACGATTCGTTGCGGATATCCCCAACCAGCGGATCGTCGTTCTTCAGCAGCACGTTGTCGGCGTTGTCCAGTCTTTCCAGATCCACGCCGCCGAACGACGAGCCTGCCTTCATGTTCAGGATTCGCACGCGCACGGACATCGGCAGGTCGCTCATGAGTTCGTGCAGGGGGAATTTCGACATCATTTTCGAATGGACCGAAGCGTCGCGGTGCTGCGATTCGAAATGACACAGTATTACGGTTTTTCCCGCCGGTACGACAAGGCCGTTGTACCGCGTGTAAATTGTCGAACTCTGAATCCGGACCGCCGGACGAAGCTTTGCGCCCTTCGAGGTGACGACGTGAAGCGTGGGAACGCCCCTGGAACCGGAGGTCACCGTCCTGAACGCCCAGTCATTCGGTCCAAAGGAGTTCTTTCCGCTGCTGGTGACGGTGCTGACCACCGAATAGCGCGTGCCGGTGTAGATCTGCACGTTGACCTTTATGTCGCTTCCGCCGGGGTTCTCGAGTATCTCCAGCCACCTGGCCAGCGGACGGTCCTTGTAGACTTTTATTCGCCGGTAGGCTTTCAATCCGGAGCGACTGCACGGGCCGATTTCGATCTCATCTCCGGACTTGTTCCGCCATCCGGCGCTGTTGTTGGCCTGCACGTTTGAGTTGTTAATGCGACAGTACATTCCGCCGCCGTAGGCGTACGGCGTGCCGCGGGAGACGGATCCATAATACTGGAGGTCCCACAAATACCCGCCGCCGTCGGTCATTTTGTGGTATCCGCTGCGGAAACTGATCGACCCGTGGTTCTTGAGGTGCACGCCGGAGGGATTTCCCGCCGGGATTCCTCGCGCCGCGGTGTCGGCGCCCGGAGTAGAAGCCGTGGTGGGCGACTTCAGCATGATGCGGCCGCATGCCCGGCGCGGACCGGGCGCGGTCGACAGTGCTAAAATTGCGACTAGACATGCGGCGGCTTTGGCTGTTTGTCGTCTGCTCATCCGGCGAACCCTTTGGCTTGTCATTGAACCAGTATAATAACATTTTCGCCCGGTTTGACAAAGCGCAAAGAAACGCCGCCGGAATCACCCGGCGGCGCAAGTGGTAAGTTCTTACGAATTTACCGGATCGGACTACGCTTTCTGTACGTTAGTCGCACGGGGACCTTTGTCGCCCTGCACAACTTCACAAGTCACTTCATCGCCTTCGGCGAGTGACTTGAATCCGTCTCCGGAGATGTCACTGAAGTGCACAAATGCGTCGGTCCCATCATCCATCTCGATGAAACCAAACCCCTTCTCGTCCTTAAACCACTTTACCTTACCGTTAGCCATTTGCTGGCTCCTTCATAAACTAGCGCGTCGGATTTGCAATCAGCAGAAACGTCCAGACATCGTCCAAAACATTCCCGGCGGGAAGGGAAACGCTTCCACAATCAGCCCGCCAACCCTTAAGCACTTATTCTCAAGACGGAACATACCGAAAACCCTACGGGCATGTCAAGCATGTTCCTAAGTTAAAATAGTTACTATTTCTTCAAAGACAATACTTTCCCAATATGCTCCAGAATCAGCGGGACCTCGGACGCGTGTATCCATCCCTTGCGTTTGGCGCCCATACGCTTGATTACAGCCTGCGGATCGGCGTATCCGCCCATTCGCCATTTGGCCATCTTGCTGGCGTCGTGGCACTCCAGACAGCGAACCCCGAACGCCTCGGAGCCTGTGGTTATCGGCTTGGCTACGCGCTTTGCGGACGCGATGCTCATCGCCCTGCTCTGATCGGCGTCGTATCCGGGAAGCTTGTCCTCGCCGGGTATGTTGTCCCACTGTGCGCCGAGATCGACCCACTCGACAAACAGCTTCTTCTCGGCGTCGCTGAGCGGCTTCTTCGGCGGCATGAGACTGCACTTGTTCCTGTACGGGTTCCGCTCGTCGGTGAACGTCAACTGCTTGCCGTACAGCCGCCAGATGAGCGGACTGTATTTCGCCGCCCCGGATATCACCAGCGTGCCGACGCGAGTCCGCCCGGTCGGAGCCTGCAGGAGACTCTCGTATGCGTGGTTGAACATCGCCGCGTTCAGCGTCCTGCCTCGACATCCGGTGCGGTGGAAGACCAGATCGAAACCTTTTCGCAGATCCAGGCCGCCGCCGGCGTCGGGGCCGCCGTGGTGGCAGGACGAGCATCGTTTTTCGATTATGGGCATGATGTCGCGGCGGAAATCCACCGTGCGGCGTTTTTCCTTCGGGGCCGCTACGAAGTGCGCCTTCCTGCGCATCGCGATGCAGTCGGTGTTGGCCAGTGCCGTTTCGCGGTCTTCGTGGCAGCCGATGCAGGTGCGAGTCTCGCCGGGGCGGGCCCAGACCCAGGTCAGTTGCGTTTCGATCGCCATGTCGTTTTCGTCAAGCGTCTGCAGGCACAGCACGGTGTCGGCGGGGACCTCCATATGGAACGAGCCGTCTTTCTCGACCGGCGCATATCCGACGATGCTCCTCTGTTCGAAGGCGTTGCCGGAGTTGCTCGACGAGCCGAAGCTCATTTGCAGGATGTCGATCGCCAGCGGCTTGTGCTTCTTGGGATTCTTGTCCTCCAGCCCGAATCCCTCCAGGAGGCGCACGCGTTTTATCTGGCCAGGCTCGGCCGGCGGCAGTTCGCCGACAACCACGCGTTTGGACTGCTTCCTCCTGTCGGACAGGTACGCGTTGACGCAGAAGAACGCGCCGGTCTTGCGCCCCGGTATCGTCATCGGCTGGAGCGCCGGCGGCTTGCGGCGCGGATAGATGGCGATCGCGTCGTAATCCTGGGTCTTGGGATCGTCGTATATGATCCGCCCCGGCCGGCCCGAGGCGAAGTCGAAGCGATAGACGCCCATGCGGATCGTCTCGGCGGGATCCTCCCTCAACAGATATGTCCCGCGGCCCGGCGAATAGGAGCAGAGCATCCCGCCGTCGGGCAGCGGATAAGGCGAGGCGTAGCGGCCGGCGAGGTTGTGGCCGTTGTAGATCATGCCCGGAGTCAAAACGGTCCGACCGCTCAACGGCTTTCGCGGATCGACGGCGCTGAGTCCTCCGGAATTGTAGTGACGGTGCCCCGCGGAGTCGACGTAAACGATCCGTCCGTCAATAAGCTGTTGGGCGTATGATTTGGTGTCGTTGCCCTGTCCGTAATGATTCCCGTAAAACGGCATGAACCCGGTCCCGTCGGGCATGAGAGTACACAACGCGAATATCCCATCGACCCCCGAATGCTCGGCGTGATGCTGCCAACTGGTGAACAGTATCCGCCCGTCGTTCATCACGATCGAAGCGGTGTCGCTGCTGAGGTTGAACGTGATCTGCTGCAGGCCGCTTCCGTCGGGATTGCAGGTGTGAAGCAGCAGCGCCTTGTCACGATCGTATTCGTCGCGAAAGCCGGGTTTGTTGCAACTGAACAGGATCTTGCCGTCGGGCAGGTAGCACGGATCGATGCAGTCGCCGATTCCCCGCGTGATGCGCCTCAGGTCGGAGCCGTCGAGCTTCATGTCGTAGACGTCCCAGTTTTCGCCCTTCTTACCGGTCTTCCTGGCCGAGAAGATCACTCGCGCAGCGTCAAACGACAGGTCCGGATGCATCGCCGCCACAAACCGGCCCGTGGTCAGGTCCGTCAGCTTTCCTTCGGGGCAAGCGGGGATCAGTGTGCACAAGGCGGCCCTGTAGGGTCGGCGAACGATGCGGAACTGCTCGTGATGCAGACCGCTGCGGCCGTCGGGAAGATTGGGGACCTTGCAGAACACGATCCCCTTGATTCCTGATATCGGTCCGGGCGAGGCCATTGCGGGCGCGGCGATTGGGGACTGATCGCAACTGTCGGCCCCGGCAGTCACCGTTACGCCATAGGTCCGCCACCGCTCAAGGCTCACCACGACGGGCGATTTTAGCCAATGGGCGGCGAACGTCTTGATCAGCAGCTCATTGCGTCCCTTCCGGAGCTTGACCAGAAGTGAGACGCGATGCGGGGAGAAGCGCTTATCCTGCGGCACGCTCCTGACCTTCGTCCCATTCAACCAGACCGCCATCCCGCCGCGAAACGAGATCGTCAGTTCGGCCTGGTGCGCCGAATCCGCCGAAATCTCCGTGGCCAGATAGACAACGCCCTGGGTCTTGGGAACCTGATGCCGCAAGTGCAGACTGCCTCCCCGAATCGTCCGCCACGCGTAGGTCTTTTTGCCGTACTTGAAAGTTTCCTTTGCGTTGAATTTCCCCGGCCGCTCCGGCGGAAAGACCTTCTTCAGTTGCAGGTCCTTTCGCCAGTCAAGCGGGAAATGCCCGACGAAACTCCACTCGCTCAACGACCGGGCGGGATTCACATCACCCGGCAGGTGATACCGAACGCTGTACTCGCCAGGATAGAGCCTGGCGGTCTGCCCGTGATACCCGGTGGCCAGGTAAGTGTCGCCGTGGTAGAGCTTCTGCGGCACAGTCGACCCGTTGGGCGACGGTCCGATCTTGCGGAAGCCGAACAGACCGGTCGGCACGATAGCCTTCTGCCCGGCCTTCAACTCCAGCGGGCGGGACACCCAACCGGACTGAAAACCCACTCGAACGTCGTACTTGCCGGGCGCGAGAGCCTGGGGCCGCCCCACCCTCGCGAAACTCACGCAACGCGAACCCTTGTACACTCTGTAACGCCTCTCCGAGTCGGGCTTCAAACCTTTCGAAACCACCATAATGCTCGTCGCCGGCGGCCTGGTCTTCGGGGCGGCGATAACGCGGGCGGTCGCAACGCACGCGATCACAACGCACAGGCCGGCGGTCCTGCCCCAACAGACTTTCCTGTCATGGATCATTTGCAGATGCTCTCCGATCTCAAAGCGACATCAGAAACGCCGCGAGGTCCGCTTTTTCCGCGGCGGTCAGGCCGGATGTTTTTCCGTGTTCGTCTTTCGGGTTGAACTTGTCGATCACGTCTGTCAGAGTCGCCGCCCGTCCGTCGTGCAGATACGGACCGGTGCGGTAGAGTTCGATAAGCGAAGGGGTGTCGAACTCGCTGCGGCCCTTCAGATTCCTGGCGCTGCTGGTGCCGACATCGTACATCTCCAGATCGGTGTACAAAGGCGCCGGATGGCAATCGCCGCATCCGGCCCTGGCGAACACCTTCCTGCCGCGGGTCGCCGAGGCGTCCGGAGAACCGTCCGGATTGCGATGAAACGGACTGGGAATGTGCTTAACGTTGCGAAGGTACGCGCGGACGGCTTTCAGCACGTCGTCTTCGGGCTGTATGAACTGGATGAAGCGAAAGCCCTTTTCGACGGCGACCTCCATGCTCGACCGCACCCCGAGGGCCATCGCCGGCGGAGTGCGCCAGGACCCGACAAGCGACTTGGCGTTCTTGGGATTGGTTATCCCATCATTCAGGAGATCCCAGTTCACCCCGTCGACGCGGGCTCGCGGGTGGCAACTGACGCAACTGACCCAGTTCTGGAAGCACTGGGTCGCATCGTGGAACAGCATCTCGCCGCGCCTGACGAGATCGGCCTTCTCCGGTCCGCCCAGAGAGATCTTCTTCCGCAGCTTGCCCGTGACACCGTCGAGAATCGAAACGCTGTCGGAGTAGTAGTTGGCCAGGAAGACGTTTTGATCTGAAGGATTGACGGCTATGCCCGTAGGCCCTCTGCCGCCGGAGCCGATCCGTCTTATGGTGCGCCCGTCGCGCCATAGCAGCGCGAGATTGATGTGCGCGGTCCTCCTGCTGTCCGGCGTCAAGCCGCCGATTACGCCGCGCAGGCGATTCAGATCGATCACGGAGACCTTGTGGACTCCGCGATGCGAAACGAACAGGCGGCGGGCGTCGGCGGATATCGCCACGCCGTGCGGATTGGCCGCCCCGGAGTTGACGTTGTCCAACAGCACAGTGGCGACCCCGCCGTCGCCTTCCAGCGGAATAATGGACAGCGCGTTGGTGTGTATCCAACCCTGGTTGATCTGGGCGGTGGTTATCGTGAAGTTAGGGCGCGAATGCACGCAGAACGCGGTCTTGCCGTCGGGAGTAACCGCGATCCCCCGCCCCAGGAGCATCGTTCCCGGCGAGCGTTTCTCTGCGATGACTTTCCGCGAGGCGGTGTCTATCACCGAGACCCACGCAGTTACGTTCTTGTCGGTCGCCGGCTGGGGCGACAGCGAATTATTGACCAGCAGCTTCCCGCCGTCGGGGGTGAGCGCCAGGTACATAGGAGCCCGACCGGTCTTGATCCGCGCGACCTCCTTGCGGGCACTGGTGTCGATGACCGAAACGTCGTCGGAGATATAGTTGGCGCAGTAGAGAGTCTTGCCGTCGGGGGAGATCGCAAGCCCCGTAGGGTCCCAGCCGCACTTGATTGAGTCGATTGTCTTGCGTCCGGCGACGTCGACTGCGCTTATCGTATGGTCCCGCTGATTGGCCGTGAAGACTGTCTTGCCGTCGGGAGAGACGACAACGCCCCAGGGGCCGCGGCCGACGGGAATCTCGGCGATGAGCCGACCGGCTTTGGCGTCGATGACGCCCAGCGAGTCGGCGGTGTGCTGGGTGACGAAGGCCAAGCGAGAGTCAGGCGAAAACGCGATGCACGCGGGCGACTTGTACTTCGTCTCGGGCGCAGCGGCTGACGGAGCCTTCGCCGCCCCGCCGGCGATCAAACTGAGGCACGCAAACACACCCGCGGCGGAGATTATGGCGCAGGCGACGATTCCGTTTCTCTTCAGGGACAATTGACGCTCTCTCAATCCGAAGGGGCAAATTCGATGCTTCTGTATAAACGCCTGCCCGGAGCCGGTTATTTCAGGCCCAGCACATCGGTCATGCCGTACATTCCGGCGGCCCGGTCCTGGAGCCACTGCCCGGCGTAAAGGGCGCCGCGAACGAACGTATCCCGCGTGTGGGCCGAGTGCCCCAGCGTGACGGTCTCGCCGAGTCCGCCGAACGATATCGTATGCTCGCCGATCGTGTCGCCGAGGCGTATGGCGTGCATTCCGATCTGCTCGGGACTTCGCGGGCAGTCGCCCTGGCGTCCGTGAACCGCCGAGGCGTCGTAATCCTTCGACACCGCGCCGCAGATGCTCTTTGCCAGCATGATCGCCGTTCCGGACGGCGCATCCTTCTTGAAACGATGATGAGTCTCGGTGATTTCGATGTCGTATCCGTCTCCGAGCGTCTCGGCGGCTATCGCCACGAGCTTGCACAGGAGCGTTATGCCCATGGAGTAGTTGCCGGCCTTGACGATCGCGGTCGATTCGGCGGCTCGGGCGATCTCCGCTTCCTGCTCGGCGGTCAATCCGGTAGTTCCGATAACCATCGGAATCCCGGCGTCGCGGCACGGTCCGATGAACTTCATAGTGCCGTCGGGAAGGGAGAAGTCGATCACCGCATCCGGCCTGTCGCCTGTGAGCTGCTCGGTGACTCCGACGCCGAGGACGCCGACGCCGGCCAGTTCGCCCACGTCGCGCCCGATATCAGGCGAGCCGGAATACTCCGTCGCACAGACGATCTCGAACGCTTCATTTTCCGCCGCCAATGCGGCGATTCGCCGCCCCATTCTGCCGGCGGCTCCGATTATCGCTATCTTTGTTGCGGCTGTTGACATGAAAACAGTCCTTTGCATTCAGCTTATGGTTTTGACAATGAAATCTCTCACGGCCCGCGGATCGTTTCCCAGGGACTCGCACCTTGTGGGCAGATCGCCGAGTGAGTCGATCGCCGGATGATGCGCCAGGTCGCGCCCGGTGGCCTGCTCGATCGCCTGTGGGAACTTCGCCGGGTGGGCCGTTGAAATGCAAAGCGTGGGGATCGAATCGCCATTGTCGCACGAACCGACAACCGACCAGCCGCACGCCGTGTGCGGATCGATCAGGTATTCGCCAGCCTCCCAGCAGCTTCGAATCGCCGTGGTGATGTCGTCGGCGCTTGCCGAACCGGCCCGGATCGACGAATCAACGGCGCCGGACGACTCGGTCTGGATCTGCAGCGTGCCTGTCTGTGCGAATCGCTCCATGAGCGGGCGCAGACGATCGGGGGCGTCGCCGAGCTTGTGATAAAGATATCGCTCAAAATTGCTGGCGACCTGGATGTCCATCGCCGGCGCCAGGGTGTGATGGACGTCGCCGAGGCTGTATTCGCCGGAATTGAAGAACCGCGACAGGATGTCGTTGTCGTTCGTCGCCAGCACGAGCCGCGAGATCGGGGCGCCCATCTTCATCGCGTACCAGCCGGCGAGAATGTCGCCGAAGTTGCCGGTCGGCACGCTTGCGCGGATCGAATCGGAGCCGGTCTGCCCGGTCAGCTTCATCGCGCCCTGGAAGTAATAGACCATCTGGGCCAGAACGCGGGCCCAGTTCACCGAGTTGACCGCGCCGAGCGAATAGGCCTGCTTGAATTCCAGATCGCACGCCAGGGTCTTCATGATCCGCTGGCAATCGTCGAAACTGCCGTCGATGGCGATATTGTGAACGTTGTCGTCCAGCACCGAGGTCATCTGGCGTTCCTGGATCGGCGAGACCCGACCGGCCGGGTGCATCACGAATATGTTGATCCCCCGCCGACCTCGAACTCCGCATATCGCGGCGCTGCCGGTGTCGCCGCTGGTGGCCGCGACAATGTTGAGCCTCCCCCCGCGCGCGGCGAGAATGTGCTCGAACAGATTGCCCAGCAACTGCAGCGCCACGTCCTTGAACGACATTGTCGGCCCGTGCCAAAGCTCCATCACGAACATGTCGCCGACCGGCGTTATCGGCGCCACTTCCGGGTCCGAATCGAAAGTCCCTGCATACGATCGCTCGATCAGGCCTCGCAGATCGTCGGCGGGAATGTCGGTTGCGAAAAGGCTGATGACCTCAAACGCCAACTCAGCATAAGACAGCCCCGCCCAATCGGCCAGTCGACCGGAGACATCGGGGATTTCCTGGGGGACGAGCAGTCCGCCGTCGTCGGCGAGTCCCATCATCACAGCGTCCTGAAACTCAAGCGGCTCGATCCCGCCGCGTGTGGAGACATACTTCATTGCCGTTTTCCCTATAGCCTGTGGGCCTTGTCCTCTTCGGCCTGCTGGCGCTTTGTGGCCTCCTGGAGAGTGTGCTTCTCGCGGCGAGAGATGCTGTTGAGCCCGTGAACCCTTATCTTGTCGAGTATGCGGTCGATTTCCGCCTGATCCTCGGCGCGTTTCTTCATCTTGCGGTCCCAGGCGCCCTGCTTTCGCTTCAGGTCGGCGTCCTGTGCGGCGTTGCGGAGTCGGGGCAGCACCCAAATCCACGCGGCGGCCATCACCGCACCGCCAAGATGAGCCGCGTGCGCCACTCCGCCGCCGGCGCCGCCGGCAAGTATGGAGTAAACGGCGATCCCGAGAAACAGAAACACCGCAAACCGGATCGGAACCAGGAAGAACAGCAGCACCAGACGGATATGAGGAAAGAGGATGGCGCAGGCGACAACGACGCCGTAGACACCGCCCGATGCGCCCAGCAACGGGATCCACGTGCCCTGACCCATCGCATGGGTGGCCGCGACATGGCATATCCCGGCGAAAACGCCGCAGGTGAAGTAGAATCTCAAAAAACGCCGCGGACCCCAGGCCCGCTCCAGGACCATTCCCAGAAAATACAGACCGAGCATATTAAACAGGAGATGGAGCGGGTCGGCGTGGAGAAACTGAAACGTCACGTAATTCCAGACATACATCCAGTCCCTCGGGATCAGAACAAGATGCTCCATAACGCCGGGGACAAGCTGAAGAAAGAACATCGCGATGTTGGCCATCAGAAGCGCGCCTACAGCTCGTCCGGGCCTGGGCATCTGCCCGGCGTGCATGCCGCCGCCAAACCCGCCTCCGCCGCCGTAGCCGCCGGGGCCCTGATCGTCCCGCCAGTATGTCCGATTGTTGAGTCCCATTAGTTCACTTTATCGTCGTAAATCGGGTCTATCTGCTGAAATCCATCACATATCAAAAGGATTATACGCACCATCGGGCCGGGGAACAATATACAATGCCCAACACCGAGGGCTATCGCATGTGGATCGGATCAATTCGGGACGCTTCCCTGTTTTTCGGTATGAGGCTGGAGTTGAAACCGGCTACTGTCGAAGGCGCGGCGTCTTGCCGCGTTGTCGTTAGAGGCAGCGCGGCGTGCAACCCTATCGACCGCCTGCGGCGGTCACGATTAACGCGGCGAGACGCCGCGTCTACATCAACGGGCCGGGCCGTAATCATTTTGCCTTGTTCCGCGGCTTTGTTTGACTAAGATGTAGCGATACGCCGCCGCCCGGCGGTCGCTCGGTCCTATGAACAGCAAGACAGTCGCCATTTTGGGCTCAACCGGCAGTATCGGTCGACAAACCCTGGAAGTTGTCCGGGATTCGTCCGATCTGGATATTTGTGCGCTCGCCGCAGGCGGAAACTGGGAGCTGCTCAGCGCCCAGGCGAGAGAGTTCTCACCGCAGGCCGTAGCGATCAGCGACGCCGATCAGGCCGACAATCTCCGCGATGCACTGGATTCGGAGATGCGAATCCTGACCGGCCCGGAGGCCATGTGCCGACTGGTCGAAACCGTGAAACCCGACATCCTGCTTTCCGGCATTGTGGGATCGGCGGGGCTGGCGCCGACGCTGGAAGCGATCAAACACAAGGCCTCGCTGGCGATTGCAAACAAGGAAACGCTTGTGATGGCCGGGGCGATCGTAATGCCCGCCGTCCGCCGGGCGAACCTCGATCTGCTGCCGGTCGACTCGGAGCATTCGGCGATCTTCCAGTGTCTGGCTTCCGGCAAACGCTCTGAGGTACGCAGCGTCACGATAACCGCCTCGGGCGGAGCGCTGCGGGGAATGGACGACAACGCCGCGGCCCTTGCGACGGTTGACCAGGCACTGTCGCACCCGACATGGGAGATGGGTCCGAAAATAACCATCGATTCGGCTACTATGATGAACAAGGCCCTGGAAGTAGTCGAGGCCCACTGGCTGTTCGATCTGTCGGTCGACGAGATAAACGTCGTCCAGCATGCCGAATCGATAATCCATTCGTATGTCGAATTTTGCGACGGATCGGTGATCGCCCAGATGGGTCTGCCTGACATGACGACCCCGATCGCATACGCACTGCACTGGCCCGATCGCCCGGTGCGGCCCAGTCGCCCGATGGATCTTGCGGCGATCGGATCGCTGAATTTTGCGCCGCTGAGCGACAGGTTCCGGCGAGCGGTTGACCTGGGCTATGAAACTATCGAACGAGGCGGACTTTCCGGAGCGGCGCTGAATGGAGCTAATGAAGCGGCGGTCGAAGCGTTCCTCGGCGGGAACATTCGCTTCGGCCAGATCGTAGAACTAGTTGAAACCGTATTAAAATGCACGCCCGCGGTTGACGAAATAACACTGGAGGCCCTCATAGAGGCCGACCGGTGGGCCCGCGGACGGGTCAGCGAACTGATCGGCTGTAAGAGCCGATCTATCCCTTGAGGTACTGATGGAAATACACGTATTGAGCATTATGGCGATTCTCACGGAATGGGTTTACCCTATCTTCCTGTTCGTATTCGGGTTAGGTGCGGTGGTCTTCGTGCACGAACTGGGTCATTTTCTCGTCGCCAAGGCTGTGGGAATCAGAGTCGAACGGTTCGCCATCGGCTTCGGCCCGCGGGTCTGCGGCTACAGGGGCAAGGAGACCGATTACTCGCTAATGCTCCTTCCGCTCGGGGGTTACGTGAAAATGCTCGGGCAGGAGGACTTCGCCCCACTGAAAGAAGGCGAACAACCCGACCCGAGATCGTACGGCAGCAAGTCTGTCGGCGCGAGATTCGCCGTGATATCGGCCGGCGTGATCATGAACGTGATCTTCGCGGCGATCCTGTTTGTGATCATCGGAATGGTCGGCATGCCCGTCGAGGCTCCGGTAGTCGGCGGGACACTGCCGGGCTACCCCGCCGCGGCCGCCGAGATCACCTGGGTCGACGAGGCAGGCCGGCCTATCGACACCGAATCGCCCGATTACCCCGCAGATCAGCCCACGAAAATCATGCCGGGCGATCGAATGATCTCGATCGACGGCGAGGGACTAATGCTCAGGCTGCTGGGCAAGGAAGTCGTGCGTTTCAGGCGCGTGCTCATACAGGCCGCACTGTCTGACGTCGACGACAAGTACACACTGGGCATCCAGCGGACAGTCGGCGACAGAAAACTGCTGGGGCGGACCACCCTCGGCGTCAAGATGGCCAGCGCTGTAGCCGGAACACGCGGGGAGATTCCGGCTTTCGGCATTAGGCCGGCAGCCTCGACAACCCTGGTGCGGGCAGACGGGTACGCCCCCGATAAGGAGGATATTCTCCAGGACAATGACAGGATCATCAGCGTCAACGGTCGGAAGATCGAACACTACTGGGATATCACAGAACTGGAGGAAACGCTGGCGCCCGGGCCGGTGGAGATGACCGTCGAACGGACTGTCGACGGCAAACTGAGCGAAGTCAAACTCCCGAAGTTCCAGCCGATGGTCTACAGCACCAAAGTATTCTACCTCAAGGACGGAGAAATAGTGCGGGGCAAGGCTCAGGGGCACAATGACGACAAAGGCGTGATCACCCTGCTGATGGGCGAAGGCAAGGGCCAGTTCAAGAGAAAAGTCGCCATCAGCAATCTCGCCAACACGCATTACAGTCGCGACACCGGCCTGACCAAGGAGCAACTGGACGTTCTGGGCATGATCCCGCGGGTCAGGATCGGGGCGGTTTCCGAGGGCTCGCCGGCCGACAAAGCCGATCTCCAGGCCGGCGACATCATTGTCCGCTACGGCGTACACCAGGGTCCGACTCACCTGAAACTGAAGGAGCTTAACAAGAAATTCGCCGCCGACGGGGCCGATATCGTCGTAATGCGGGACGGAAAAGTGCTTCCGCCGGTGAAGATAAGACCCGAGGGCAACAAAGCGCTGCTGGGGGTAATCGTGGCGATCGACATGGACAACCTGGTTGTCGGAGGGGTTCGCGAGAATTCGCCGGCGGCGGATATGGAGCTCCGCAGCGGAGACGTTGTGGAGAAGGTCAACGGACAGGAAGTGAATACCTGGTCGGGCCTGATCGCGGCGTTGAGCGAACTGAAGGGCAAGGACGTTACGCTCACCGTACGCAGAGGCTCGAACAGCACCGACAACATCATACCTGAACTGAGCCCTATCATATTCGACAGATCAGACTACAGCATAAGTCTCAAGAGCGAACCGTGGCGGTACAAGAGCCTGCTGGACCCGAAGGTATCCAGGGGACCCCTCAGCGCCCTGGTCTGGGGCGGCAAGGAGACGATGTTCTTCATAACCACCAGCTATGCCACGCTGAGAAGCCTGATTAAGGGGACCGTCTCCACGAAAGACGTCTCCGGACCGGTAGGGATCGGCGCCATCGCGATCAAGGCCGGACGAAAAGGCATGGTCGATTTCGCGTACTTCATGGCCATGATCTCGGTGTCGCTGGCGGTGATCAACTTCCTGCCCTTCCCCGTTGTAGACGGCGGACACGCGATGTTCCTGATTATGGAGAAAATCCGCGGAAAACCACTAAGCATCGGCGTGATGAACGTCGTACAACTCATCGGGCTGGCGATGATACTGCTGGTGTTCGTGCTGGTCACCTGGCAGGACATCGCGAGACTGCTGGGCGCTTGACCGGCCCGAGGTCCGAAGAGCCAACAGCAAACAACCGGCGTGCGAGCCCTACAGCATGACCGACCGAATGCGTAATTACCGCAGCTTCACAGCCCCCCGCCAACCGACTTGGCTGTGAACTTCAACAAACGCCGGCTCCTGTCAAGAGATCATTATAGCCTACATGCGCATATGGCGCACAAGCAACAACTTACACCACGCAATGCAGAACACCCGCTTCCCGCTCGCTCGGATTATTCAGATTATCTGAGGCCGGTGGCGCCAGCTTCACAGGCGGGATCTGAGAAGCTGCTGAGAAGCCGCTGGTGATCGGAATTACAGACTTGAAAATCGCTCGATAATCCCTAACATGTCTATCTCGCGCATAGGTGCGCCGAATCCCTAACGGAACTTTCCAGAGACGGCCGATAGACTACTAAAGGAACATGCAATGTCGACCAAGATTAAAGAACTGACAGCACGACAGATACTCGATTCGCGCGGAAACCCGACCGTTGAAGTCGACGTGACTCTCGAAGACGGAACTTTCGCACGCGCCGCGGTCCCCTCCGGGGCGAGCACCGGCGAGAATGAAGCGGCCGAACTCCGCGACGGCGACGCCAACGCGTACTGCGGGAAAGGCGTTTTGAAGGCCGTCGCCAACGCAAACAGCACGCTTGCCGAAGCCGTGATCGGACTCGATGCGCTTGACCAGGCGGCCGTCGACAACGCGATGATCGCCGCAGACGGCACGCCCAACAAGTCCAACATGGGCGCCAACGCCATTCTCGGCGTTTCACTGGCCGCCGCGCATGCCGCGGCGAAATCGCAGAACAAGCCGTTGTACGCCTACATCGGCGGCGACGAAGCGGTCACCCTGCCGGTTCCGATGATGAACATCCTCAACGGCGGAAAGCACGCCGACGGAACCGTGGACTTCCAGGAGTTCATGGTCCAGCCCTGGGGCGCTTCATCGTTCTCCGAGGGCCTGCGAATGGGCGCCGAAGTATTCCACGCTCTCAAGGGCGTGCTGAAGTCCAAGGGATACAACACCGCCGTCGGCGACGAAGGCGGATACGCTCCCAGCCTCAAGAACAACGACGAAGCGCCCGAACTTATCTGCCAGGCGATCGAAATCGCCGGTTACAAGCCGGGCGAAGACATCTGGCTGGCGCTGGATCCCGCGGCAAGCGAACTGGTCAACGAAGCTCGTGAAGTCGGCAAGGAAGGATACCGCTTCTTCAAGAGCGATCCGGACCGCCTGGCGACCAGCGACGAGATGATCGGCATCTGGACCTCATGGTGCGGCAAGTACCCCATCAGGAGCATCGAAGACGGACTCGGCGAAGACGACTGGGACGGCTGGGTCAAGCTGAACGAGAAACTCGGCGAGAAAGTCCAACTCGTCGGCGACGACCTGTTCGTAACGAATGTCGACTTCCTCAGGAAGGGCATCGAACTGAAGGCCGCCAACAGCATCCTGATCAAGCTCAACCAGATCGGCACGCTCACCGAGACGCTCGCGTCGATCAAGCTCGCACAAGACAACGGAATGACCGCGGTGGTCAGCCACCGCAGCGGTGAAACGGAAGACACCACTATTGCAGACCTTACAGTCGCCCTGAACACCGGCCAGATCAAGACCGGATCGTCCAGCCGAACTGATCGGGTCTGCAAGTACAACCAACTGCTGCGAATCGAAGAGCAGTTGGCCGACAAGGCGATCTATGGCTCGACAACATGGAACAAAGGCTGAGACCGGCCCGAACCGCGCCCAACTGAATGCGGTTGGGCGCGGTTTGGGATTCATCATCCTGGCCGGGCTGGGTATGGCAATTTTCGCCGCCCTGGTCCTCATGCCGGCATGGGCTCGCGCCGTTGAGGTGGAGTACGCTCGCGACAAGCGAAGTTCGTGCGACCAGCACGTCAAGAATGTAATCGCGACCAGTGCAAGGCTGATAAACGCCGCCCCTCACGATCCGATAGTGACCAAGCGGCTGGCTAAAGGCACGCCGGTGCAGAATCTGATTCACGCGCCTCAGCCCGAATCTCCCCCCAAACCCGGCGGATGGACGCTGGAACTGGCGAACAAACTATCCCAGACCAAGACTCGCCGGGGCCTGTTCTGCGTGGCGATTGTGTCCCTGGCCGGCGCGATGTTCCTGTTCGGTCCGCCAGGGGTTAGACGACCATCTCGTTGCCGTCGAGAGACATGATGTTGCGCAGCTTGCGGATCGCCTGAATCTCGATCTGGCGAACTCGCTCTTTGGATATCCCCAACTCCCGACCAAGGATCTCCAGGGTCTTCGGAGGACTGTGAGAATCCAGGCCGAAGTGATCGGTTACGATCATCCGCTCGACTGACGAAAGCTGCGCCAGGACGACCTCGATGCTCTCCCGCAGTTCATTCATGTTCAGTTCATTCGGATCGTACGTCCGAAGGGAGGCCGCTATGTCGAGAACTTCATCGTGGCCGGTGGCGAAGCGGTCAAGTTGGTAGCGTTCCTTGGGAACCGAACGGGCGTAGTTCCGCATAATCGCCCATGACGCATAAGTGCTGAATCGGAACCCCCTGGAGTAGTCGAATTTCTCGACGGCCCTCATCAGCGACACGTTCCCGTCGCTTATCAGTTCGAACAGGGTCTGGGCTCCTCCGACGTGCTTCTTGGCGATGGAGACCACCAGTCGCAGATTGGATCGTATGATGCGATCCTTCACCACATTGGCCCGCACGAGAAATGTTTCGATCTCCTTGAGTTGCGAAGTGCGAAGGTGGTCGATGTCGATTTCCGAGCGAAGCCTGTCGGCCTTGTATTTCAGGTAGTTGTAGCGCCTGAACAGCTCCCGCTCGCCCTCGGCGCCCAGTAGCGGCACATCATACAGGGCCTGTAGGTAAGGCGGCAGCCCCGTCGGCGGCTTGACCACTCGTCCCTGCGCCGCCGGCTCCTTGCCGCCCTTTCGGCGCATCCTGGTCTTGAGAATCAGTTCGTCGGCGTCGGGCAGTTCGAACTCGTCGCTCGGCACAAAACTGATCGGGCGGTTCAGCAGTTGCTTGGCCCGCATCTCGTTTACGATCCGATATATGCTGCCCCTCTTGCGCATATACTTCTCGGCAAGCATGGGGACCGGAATGCCCCTGAGGAAGCTGCGGTAAATCGACGCCTTCTCCCGGTCCCCCAACGGATTCGGCATCGCTGAAAAGATCGTGTCGTTGGGGTGCTGAAGATCGTAGTTCCGTATCGTATACCGGATGGTCTCGGCCGCACGCCCGGTCTTGCGGGCGATTCGCCTGGACACGTCGCTCAGGCGACAGTTGGTGAAACCCGCCATTCGCCTGGCCCTGCGGATGATGTCCGCTCTCTCCGACGAAGACATCTGAGTGAATCGGACGGACCGCGAAACATCTCTCAAATGCGTTTCGGTAAACCACTGCACCGAGCTTTCCAGAAACGCGACCCTGCGTTTTCCGTCGGGGAAGATGAGTCTTCGCGAAGGCATCCCTCGGTGTCGCCATCGCTGCACGGTCTTTGTGGAGATATTGAATCTTCTGGCCAGCGAGGGCGTGTCAAAAACGGCCCCCGGATAGTCAGTGGTCGCCAACTCGAAACTGTCACACACATCAAACATCAGAGACTGCAGATCGGCCAATATCTCCTTGCCGTCGAGCATGCCGGCGGAAACCTGACCAGGCGGCGGACGATAACCGGTCAATCTGAAGAAGATGAACTCGAACGGATACTCGCGGCCCGGTTCAATTATGCGGATGAGAAGCTCCGCTGCGTCTATATACCCCTTCCGCAGGCGCATGAGCCCTGCACACAACTCACCGGCCAACTCCTCCATACAGGTGTTCGCGTACTTCCGCATCTGCACGCTGTCCTTTGTATCACCGACATCCATATGCCGACAACTCGTGCATCGCTATGAGCAGTATACCCCATGAAGCGGGATTCGTCAAAAGGCTTTCATGTAAAGCCGGCTCCTGCGTCGGAGGCTCGCTATCGGTCCCAACCCGGCAAAAACCCTACAAAGCATTGTCTACGTACGGAAAACCTTTCAGGCTTTCAAGTTGCATCTCAAGGGCGGACGCTCGGGTCTTATCGTCGGCGTCGCCGGTCAGCCGGTGTCTGGCGCGACGGGCCTGCAACTCGCGGCACTGATAACTCCACTTGTACTTGTCGGTCTTGGCTGTCGCTTTTTTGTAAAGCTCGGCCGCAGCAGCGAAACTTTCGGACGCCGTGGTCTTGTCAGCGTCAACCTTACCGGCAAACGCCGTCATCTCGGCGAATTTTGGCGCCTCGCCCTTAATCGCCGCGGTTTCCCACAGGCTCTTGATTCTGGCCGCAGTCGCCGCGACCGACTGTCGCGACGAAACAACCGAAAGACGAGACCAGGCCTGCCCCATCAGGACCCCGGCGTGTCCGCCAATGGAGTCCGCGGAATCCGAAGCATGCTGACGGCACTGTTTCATAGCCTCCGCGGCCGCCGCATATTCCTTCGCAGCCAGCGCGACGTCAGCCTCGATCTTGCCGCATGCGGCAATCATGGCGTCGGCCTTGGCTGCAATCTCCTTGCCTGCGGCGTTAATCGTTGCAGCTTCGGCGGTCAGTGCGCTCTTGGCCGTTTCGCGTTTGTCCGAGAAGCCCTTGAGTACGCCCGAAGCCGACTCGATCGCCCCCTGGGCGCTGGCCAATTCAATATTCAGTGACTCCAGGGCGGACTTGCCGGCGTCGATGAGCTTCTGTGAATCTTCCGCCGCCAGAGCCATCTGGTTGGCGAGCTTGGCTTCGGCGAAAGACTTCTCCTGGTAATCACGCCTTGCCTGACGCTCCGCGGCGGCGCTGAGAGTCCACAACTCGCTGGCCTTATTGCCATGCTTAGTCGCCTGGGCGATCTGCCCGGCGCGTTTAGTCTCTAATGCGGCGATCTCGGCCTGCTTGGCCTCAATCGCAGTTTTCAGTCGAGCCGCTTCGGTTTCAGCTTCCGTCTTCATCTTGGCGGCGACATTATCCTGCGTCTCGGTCAGCGGTGATATCTGCTTGACATTCCGCAGACGCTTCTGAATCGAGAGAATTTCGGTATCAATAGCGACTATCGCTTCTGCAGTCTGCTCAGCCGCGTTTCCCGCCGACTGCTGGTAGTACTGCGCCTTGGCCGCATGGAGTTGGCCTGTCAGCGAATAAGCAGCAGCCTTAACGTCGGCGCTGGCCTGGGGGAACTGTTCCACGGCGGCCTGGAGATCCTTCTTGATCTCGTCAAGGCGCCCGGGTATTTCGGTGTTCAACTCGCGCGCGCCAAGAACGGCAATGCTCCCTTCGTCGCCCTTCTTGAACGTCGGAGGCAACACGCCGCCTACCGTAACGGTCGGGCCGCCCAGCAATCCCAACGCCAGCTTATGCTTACGGGCCGCGGTGTCAACCGCCTGCCGCAACTGGTCGGTATCGGCCAACGAAGCTGACTGGGGCATCATAGTCATCAACGCCACGATACCTGCGACCACCACGATGCTTATTGCACCAAACAGAACAGATGTTTTGCCTTCCACGTTCGTCTCCCTGTGGGGCCGCAGTCATTCCGGCCCGGATTTATTGCTGTTTTGTACCATGAAACGGAAACGATTTCAACGCTGACTTAACAGCAATCTGCAATCATTGAACGCAATAGTCCTCAATTCGACCCAGCACCTGCTCGATGCACGCCAGTTGCGCGGTGTAATCCTGCCTGCGTCTGACAACCGGCAGGCAGAACATCATCGTATCACCCCGCACTTCGACGCTCGCGCAGCGGTCGGAAAGCGGTTCGGATACGCCGACGACGGCGCGGGCCAGCCCAATGTCTCCGCGACAGATCCATTTTCCGACCGTCTCGACCGCAAAGCTGATCGCAAGCGGGGGCGATTGAGCGTCGTCAACGTGCCACATCACTAAGTCGCCGAGATTCTTCCGTGTCTGAACGGCGATAACAGCATAGTGTCTGGTCATCCTGCGCGTGGCGTGTCCGACTTCATAGCGAAGATCAAATGCCCGAACGGGACAACTGCAAATATACCCGTGCGTCACATTGCACGCTCTTTGACCGTGTCCGTTGGACACGAGCGTAAAATCGCCGTACTTGCGCGGGACATCGAAAAGATCGACCGCCGAGAAGTGCAGTTTCATCTCGTGGGCCTTGCGGGCCAGAAAACCGGTGCGGCGCCACTGGCGCCACCCCATCACGACAAAGGAGACAACAGAAGCCATCAGCACGCCGATAAGCAGCAGTGTGAAAATATCCTGCACTCGCGGTCTCCACTGGTCCGCTGCCGGCGTCAGCGTCTGTCTTCAAGCGCTCCGTCGCTCCGTCTGCGAGGAGGCAGCGTACCGCCTCCGCCGCTGAGATTCAGTTTCATGCCGAACGGAGGCTTGTACTCCAGACGGTAGTCGGGATATCCCGGAGAAGCCAGAGACCCTATCCAGTCCTTGATGATCTTGTAGGCAGGATGCTGACGGTCTTTGAAGAGAACGCGCATCGGCTTTTTGGTCTTGGGATGGGGGTATTTCGCCAGCGACTTGGGAATCAGATACTCAAGAAGCAGCGACTCATCATTGGTGTCTCGATCCAGCACGCGTCCGCCGGTCTTGCCCACCGAGCCCGCCAATATGACGAAATTCGTATACGGGATCCTGATGTCGCGGGCGGGCACGTTAAACAACTTCAGTCCGCCGACTCCCTCGGGAGCTCCGTGGCAGGCCGTCGCGGCGCAGTTCTGCCGCACGACGGGCCAGATCCTGGAGCGGAACGTCTTCATGAACAGCGGGTCAGTCTCGATCAGAATGTCGGCCTTGATCGATTTCAGGACATCCGGGTCGATATTCCTGGCGGGATCCATTATGTACTGAAGCTTCTTGATCGACGTGTAGCCCATGAATTTTCTGCCGAAGTCCTTGTCGCTTTCGAACTCGTCCCGTCCGGACATGGCCGAAACGAATCGCCTCAGCACGCGATTACGGAACTTCACGCCGACAATGTCGCCTTCCGGGCGGAATTCCTTCAGCCGAACGCGGGCTATGTCCGCCACGGAAAGGAGGCTGTCGTCGCTGACTCCGTCAGTACTGGTGGGACCTTCGGTCGTCAGCACGGAATTGACCTTGTTGAGCAGCTTGGCGGCCTCAACAAGCTCCGGACCAGCCTTCAGCGCCCTTTCGAGGGCGTCCTTGGCGTCTCGATAGAGCTTGCTGTCGTAAGCCCACCGACCGAGCAACAGGAATCCCTTGGCGTCGCCGGCCCTGATCCCGGCCCGCCTTTCCATGTACTTCTGGTGAAGCTTTGCGGGATCTTCAGTCCTAACCTTCTTGGCCTCAATCTGCCGGAGCATCAACTTGGCTCGCTGGTGGTTCGGATCGATCTCCAGAATTCCCTTCAGGACGCCCGACGCCTCGAGCAGCAGCCCTTTCTTGAACGCCCAGCGGGCCAAATTGTACCGCTCCTTGACGTCGGCGGGTTTTATTTTCGCCAGCTTGCCGCGGAACTCCTCGATCGGAGTCGCGGCGTCTTCAATGCGGTCGACTTCGTCGGACGGCACGAATATCTCGCCGATCCTCATCTGAACCTTGTACCCGTCTCTTCCGCCGACATTGGCCTTGGTGATCAGTCCCAGGTGTCGACGCCCGTCCTTTCGGATAAGGGCCTGGGTCTTCGCCAAAGCTCCGGCGACAAAAATGGAAACGAACGCCAGCGATAGAACTGATTTTCTCATCGTCAATTACCTCAGTGGGGGCATATTTTGCATATCGGCAGGAGCCACCGTCGGCCCCAAATCAGATATCTGTTATAAGCTATGGGCGTTGACAATATTCCGCAATGCCCAACAGGCGGCAGTGGGATTCGAACCCACGAATAACGGATTTGCAATCCGTCGCCTTAGTCCGCTTGGCTATGCCGCCGAAGTTCGTCCGGTAAGTATATACATTCCTGCTGAAAGATCAACTTTCCGTTAAGAATACAGTTGAATCAAATTCAGCTCACCACGCAGGAGACGCTATTCGGCGGCCTTGCGGTAGCGTCTGGCCTGTTCCTTGAGGAAGAAGAACTCGGCCTTGAAGCCGCCAAGTTCATTTCCGCCTATCTTGGGCAAATCCTTCTCGATGTAGTCCACGAGCTTGCCCATTCGCTCCTTGTCCTTATTGAGAGCCTTGATGAACGTCCGGCAGTACTCCAACTGCAGGCGCCAGAACCGACGCTGCATCATCTTGTCGCCACGCGGATCGGTGCCCTTGATCAGACGAACGTAAATAAGCAGCGAATCGTTGTATTTTCCCGTGGCGGCCAGGCACTTGGCGTAATTCCATTCGATACTGAGATCGATAGGGATTCGACCCTTCATCACACGCATGATCTCGCGATACCCCGTCTCAATCTCCAGGGACAACGAGCCCATGAACCGCATGAGCTTCTCTTTGGGGTCCTTGTTCCTTATCCCCTCCTCCATGGCTTTCTGTGCGATGAGAACGGGTCTGGAGTTTTCCTCGACCTCGACCTTGTGGAGCTTAAGGTCGGCGATGAACTCCGCGACAAGCTTCCTGAGCGCCGCGGGCAGTCCGATGGCGGCTTTGCACCTGGCGATCTTGCCGGCGAACATCTCGTCGATCTTCCTGGCCTCGGCGTCGCGTCTCTCGTTGAATATCCGCCTGCACTCGGCGGCGAGCTTCATAGCCTCGGGACCCTTGTCGTTCTGCACCAGGGCGTCGATCCAGAGCTGCGTAAGATTCAACCGTTCGTTATCGACCTTGCCGTCGACTTCGATAGGCTTGCCCTTGATGTCCTCGTACAGTTTCGCCGCGAGCTGCAGGTAGCTCTTCCTGTAAGACGCGAGTTGCGCTTTCTGACCGCCCTTTGCCTGGAGTGCGCCGATCTTCTTGCGGATGCCCTCGATGACCTGATCTATGAGACCGGCGACCGCGTCGGGGTTCTTCTTCATGAAAGCCAGGAGTTCTTCGCTGGCTTCGGCGATTTTGTCCTGATCGACAAGAGCCTGAATTTTCCACTGGCTTGCGGCCATGACCACGGACTTGACGGCGGACCATTTCTTCAGCAGGGCCGCGATCTCGACCTGCGCCTGCGTCTTCTTCTTCAGTTGATCCGACAGCAGCTTGGCTCGCGTGAAGGCGGCCCAGGCCGCCGATTCGGTCAGACCCTCGGCCTGCTCGGTGGTCTTGTCGGGCATGGCGGCGATAAACTTCTCAATTTTCCGTATGAGACCGGCGTAATCCGTCCGCAGTTGCACCGCTTCGGCGGTGGCCTTGGCGTCCTGCGGGGCGCTGTTCAAAGCGCGATACCGCAAGTCCAGCCACATGTCCTGGGCGTTGAAGTAGATCCCGGGCGGATCTTGCGGCACCTTCGAGAATGCGTCGGCGGCCTTTCGCATCCAGGTCACCTTCTCCTCGGTCGTGGTCGAAGTCTGCGCCAGCCTGTCGCAGTTGCGTCCGAGCGGATAGTACCAGGCGAAGAGTTTGAGATCGGCGTTCTTGTTGTTGTCGAACGACACGGCGTGCTGCAGGGCCGCGGCGTATTTCAATCGCACTGACCGCGGGAGGGGCTGCTTCTGGTTCTTCTCGTACCAGTTCACGTACTGCTCCATGCATATCGAAGCGTTCTGGGCCGCTCGCGGGGACCTGGGATGATCCGGGCCGAGAAGCGTCAAGACAGAAACGAAGTGATCCGCGGCGTTCATCTGGCGCCCCAGTTCGTTCAGCGCCAAGGCCAGTTGCCAGTGCGCCTCGGGCGCGAGCTTCTTAACTATCGGATCATCTTTGCGCGAAAGGAACGTCTCCAGCATGTCCATGCGTTTGCGGGGTTCTTTCCTGGCCGAAGCCCCGCTGGCTACAATATACAGTTGCATGGAGTTGAGCGTCTCCACGTCCTGGGTGTACAGAAGCCTGTTTCCGAAGAAATCTATGAATGACTGCCGTATCCCCGGGTCCTTGTGCTTTTCGATGAACTCGACAAGCGCCGTCGAGGCCTCTGCTTCGTGTTTGGCGCGCTCTTCGGGGGTCGTGCTGGACGCGGCCCAGCGGCGAGCCAGATACTCCTTCAGTATCGCAACCTTAAGATCGACCTGCGCCTGCTGAATTTCGTCGAGCGCCTGACCCCGCCCCGCCGTCATCTCGGCGAATCTCTTGAAGCTGTCGATCGCCTTGGCGGCCTCTGCGAACTTGCCCTGCTTGACCAGAGTCAGCGGCAATTCCATGGCTATTCGCAGCTTCATCCCCGCGTCGGCGTTCTGATAGCGCTGCGGAGCGAGCAAGTTAACCGCTTCGTCGTATCTGCCGAGTTCGCGGTTGGCGACGGCCATCACATGACGTGCGTCGTGCGTCACGCCGTATCGTCTGGTCTTCTCAAACATCGGAAGTATCGCCAGCACTTTGGCCAGCAGGGTTTTGCGCTGTGCAGTCCGCGTTTTCTGGACGGCGGTCAGCTTGGCCAGGTCGGCGTCAAGCTTGTCTTTGAGCGCCTTCTTCTTATCCGCGTCAGCGGTCCGTGCCACGGCGGTGCGGCAGGCGCCCTGCAGTTCGGCCCGTTCGGCCGCGTGGGCTTCGGCGTCGCCCATCGCCAGGGCTCGGTTCAGGTAGGTCTTCGTCGACCAGTACCTGGCGTCTCTGATCAGCCGTTCGCCCTTCGCGCCCATTATCATCCAGACAGCCATGTCGCGCTGCCAGTCGCGCAAGGCGGCCTGGAGTTCGGCCTGCATGTCTTCGAGGTCCAGCGAAGCGACTTGGGTCATCTCCAGAATCGTCTTTCGATCCTGGCGATTGTCCTGCATGTACATCATTCTTGTGGAGTATCCGCTGACGGCCTGGCGACCGGCCATGTCACCGAGCAGATAGAGAATGTCGTAATAGGTGTGAGCCGCCTTGGCCGCGGCCAGGGCCTTGTCCCGCTTGGCCTTTCCGGCGGGGATTTTTTCGGCGGCCTTCTCGGCGGTCTCCATGTCCTCTTCAGCCTGATCGATCACCCCTTCCAATGTCGCGATCAGCTTCTTACCCATCGCCAATCGTTGAGCCGGATCGGCGATTCCCCACATGGACTTGGCCTGCATTCGAACAGTGATCAGAGTTCCCGCGGGAGTCTTGTCGGTAGGTACGTGCTTAATCAACTCGACCATGCCGTAGGCGTCAATGCTCCTCAGGAGTTCGGCGCTGTCCAGCTTGCCGAATAAGCCGTCGCCGTCGCCGGCGCCCTGCGCGGGCGCTGACAAGACTCCGACGAGCAGCATCGCCGATATTACAATGACTCTTATGAGGACATCCCGCATACAAACGCTCCTTGCAAGGCTTCGTATCGTCTTAACGTCATTCCATTCCTTCTGCTCCCGTCCGCAGACGACTGTTGGCGGCTGCTCCGCCGATCAGCACTTCCAATTCCAGTCGGTCCGGCCATATTCGGTCTCCCTGTTGGTTAGGACACGCGCGGCCCGAGCGGCGGTCATGTTGTATTCTGGAATGCGATATTCTTAAACTCGTTTGCCACCACCTGGTTGAAAACTTCAACCACGTATCGCCATCGCACGTCTCTTCTGGCGTTAATTATCACCGGACTTTCGTTGCCTCCGGACTGGGCCCGCTGGGCCAGCACTTCTCGAAGCCTTTGGGGTTCGACGATTCGATCGTGCACGCCTGAAACTTCGTACGCCACCGATTCGTTGCTGTTTCCAACCGGGTGCAGAGTGATCTTGATCGGCGTCTGCAGTTTCTCCATGGTCGCCGCGCCCGAGGCGCCGGCTTTGGGGAGCGTTCCGGGTATCTGACCTTCAGCCTGGCGGAAAGTCGTCGTCAGGATGAAGTAGATCAGCAGTTGGAACGTCACGTCGATCATGGCGGTCATCGGCACGCCGATTTTGGCTTTCTTCCGTCCGCGTTTGGCTCGGGGCGAAACATAATGGACTGTTTCGTCGCCTTCGATTTTCTTGATTGATCTGGCCATTTATTACGATTACCTCGCGGCGCTAGCCCGGTTTTCCAACCAGAGCCGTTATGTTCATTTTCATGTTTACCCCTCGGATGCCGCCGGCCGCGGCGGCCTTGAGAACTTCCTGCACCGCGCCGAAATTCACCCGATGATCCGCCCGCACTTCGACGAAGAAGTCTTTGTGATTCTTGTCCTTGGCGAAAATGGCGCCCTGCCTGATCTTCTTGGTCAGCTTGTCCCGCTGCCTGACGGAAATAATCTCGCCGTTGATCATGTACTCCTTGATCGTCGACGATTCGAGCGAATCCTTGTCGAACTTGTCTTTGGCGTCGGACACTACATTGACGATTATGCGGTTGGGCATTTCGTTCAGAGCCTTGTCGGTCCTCGCCTGGGACTTGTACGGACGATGCAACTCCAGCTCCGCCAGCGCATCGGTTAGCACCGAGGCCGACAGGATGAAGAAGATGATCAACAGGAACGTGCAGTCGATCATCGGAGTCATGTTGAACTCCACCGCCTCTCCGCTTGCTCCCTTATTGAATACCTTTGTTCTGGCCATTGTCATACTCCTCTGGGCTCCGCCTGTCGCCAAGACGCAACGGGAGCCCCGGGCATCGTAACTGCTAAGCCGGGCGGAACGTCGAGATCAGGTCCTGCGCGGCGACCATCGACTCGCTGGTGACCGAATCGACACGGTTCCGCATGATCGCGTATACCGCAAGCGCGGGGATGGCGATGGCAAGACCCAGCAGCGTGGTAACCAGCGCCACGCCAATCGAGTCAGCCAGTTCCGACGGGTCGGCGGTGCCGCCGGAAGCCGCCAGGGTCTGGAACGCCATGATCATGCCCCAGACTGTCCCGAACAGACCGAGCATCGGGCTGATGTTGCCGATGAGGTTCAGCCATTCGATCTGTCGCAGGAGTTTCGTTGTTCGCTCTTCGGCAGCCTCCTCCATGGCGCGCTCCATGGCCGGGTAGCCGTGGGACGCGTCGGACAAGCCGGCGTGGACAACATAGCTCAGGAAGCTCGGCTCGCCGGCGGTCATCTCTATCGCCTCGCCGTACTGCTTCTCGTCGAACAGCTCTCGGACATGCCCGAGAACGACCGGCGGAAGGATGTTGTCGCGGCGTATCGTGATGAAATACTGCACGATAATCGCCAGCGTCAGGACACTCATCGCCCAGAGTATCCAGCCGATTGTCCCGCACTGCACCATCAGGACGTGGAAGTAATTAATATCGCCTGCTGCTGCCAACATAAACGTACTCCTTGGACTCTAAACTAAGTTAATCCGACACGGCGCGGTCGGCGTTCCAGTCCGACACGCCGCGATCAGCTCTCTATCTACTGTTTTATCTTGAGCTTCCTCAGCTCGTTGGCCGCGGCCTTTCCGACTTCTGTTCCGGCGTGGTTCGCCGCGACAGCCTTGTAGGCCCTGGTCGCAGCGTCAATATTCGGCTTCACCGGCAACTGAGACATTATCCTCCCAGCCAGGAACAGCGATTGACCGGCGCTTTCCGAAGAGGGGAAGTATGTCGCAACTCGCATGAAGTCCATCGCCGCCTGCAGCATTGCGTCCTGTTTTTCAGTCTTGCTCGTGATGCCGGCGGACTGGGCCAATATCGCCCTGCCTCGCACTGAAAGCGCCTCGGGCAGAGATTCCGCGTCAAACTCGCTAATCGAGCCGGTGATAATGCTGATCGCCGCGGCGTTCTGCTTGCCTTCAACCAGCGCCGCGGCTTTGAGAACTTTGAGTCCCGGGCTGGCCGGGTCCTTGAGAATATCGACGACGTCCTGACTGCGTCCTTCGCGAACCATCAGGCGAACAAGCAGTTCGGTCGCCGAGGTCTTGTACTTGGGGTCGCTGACCTTCAGCAGACCGGCCTTGAGGATGTTGATCGCCTTGCCGTTTCTCCTGTCGCCCCTGGCGCCAATCCTGCTGGGGCGGCAAGCCAGAACTTCAGGCGAACCTTTTGCACGATCGGCCAGCAGCATCCACTGCAACGCCGACTCATCGATCCAGCCGGCGCGGTCCAGCGCCGACAGGAGCCTGAAGTCGATAATCGCCCTCTGCACAGGCGTAGCGCTCTGCGACGCGGCGGTTTTGTACAAACGAATGGCCGCCGGAAGTTTCAGACTGTCATCTTTCGCCCCAGCCGCGAGCCTCTTAAGGTCAGCCTTCAGTTCATCGACTTCGGTTTCGAGTTCGGCGGCCTTGGTCTTCTGCGCCTTCACAAAGGCGGGAAAATTCTGAGCCTGCGTCTCCAGGGCTCGTGCTTCCGAGGTTGCTTTATTGGCCTGTCGGACGAGTTCGCCCCTGTCGCTTGACAGTTTGCCTATCTGGGCTTTCCGGGCGGCGTCGGCGTCGGCTATGCGCTTGGCCTGCTTATCGAGCGCTTCGGCCTCCTGCATTCGCTTCTTGTACTCGTTCATCTGGTTCGTCGCGTGCTTTTTCCAGTCATTCTTCTTCTCTCTCTGGATCTTCTTGACTTCACGGGCGTGTTTGGCCGCCTCGTTTCGCTTTTGTGCGGCCTCCCGCTTGTATTTCGCCGCATCCTGCTGTTCGGCCTGCTTCATTATCTGCTTGACCTGGTTTCGAAGCTGATTGGCCTCGTTCTTCTTTCCCCTTCGATCCAGAGCCAACGCCCTGGTTAACAACTTCTTGGCTTCGGCCTTGAGCTTGGCGACTTTGTTCGCCGCCTCGGAGTCGGCCTTTCTGAGGTCCGCCACCTGCTTAGCCAGCGTTTTGGCGCTCTTGGAGTAAGCCGCCGCCTGCGCTCTTATGCGTTTGGCCGACTCCTTCAATTTCTGGATCGCAGCCGGTTGATCCACTATCTGGGCCAGTATCAGAGCAATTTCGTCTTCTTTGGCGGCGATCCGCTTCTTGATCTTGTTCGCCTGCGTCTGGTCGGCGGTCTTGGACAACATCCGCTCGGCTTCGTTGAAGCTGTCCAGTCCGGCCAGGGATATCCCGGTAATCTCGCTGAACGGCTTGACCTGGGTTCGTCCGCCGGGGGTTCTGAACACCAGCATGCCGTCTTTTACTTCAACGATCGTAACGCCCGAGTAGGTGAGTTTCCCGACTGTAACGTCGTCGGCGAGCCCCATCGAGCACAGTACCGCCAGCACACACCCGATTGTCACCAAAGTACGCATAAGCACAAACTCCCGGTATCTATTCATCCAGACTCACGTAGCGGTATTGCCCGCCGTTTTCGCTTGCGATCTGCTTCATCACCCGTTCGGCGATCGGCGGTTTCCAGCCGTACAGGAAGGTGTTGATCAGGACGTCGCGGCGAGTGTTCCTCGCACGAATCGTCGAAAGTACCTTTTCGTTGTCGGGGAAGGCGCCGTCGGTCAGCATGTAGATAATCTTGCCCGGCTTCCTGTTGGCTTTGGCCAGTACGTCAAAAGCGCGATTGATCGCCTTGACGGGATTGGTGGTGTTTTCGGCTTTCACGTTAAGGAGGAACTCGGCCAGTGCGATCTTGTACGTGTCGGTCGGAGGCGTCAGCGCCATCGGCTTTTTCTCCAGCGGCTCGCCGTCGGCGAACATGATCACGTGGAAGTCCTGCTGGGGATGAAGGTCCTTGACCGAATCGCGGATCTCTTTCTTCACCGCGTCGAAGGTGTCGAACATCGAGCCGGATCTGTCGATCAGGTAGACGATATGGTGCGCGTTTCCGCCGAGTCCGCCGAATCCGGATCGCGGTCCGCCGCTTCCGTCTGTGTTGCCGAAGTCGGCAAGCGTTCCTCCGCCCGCTCCGGCGGCCGCTCCGATCAGTTCAGCTCTCTCGCCGGTTTCGCCTTCGGTGGGAACTTCCAGGTCTCGCTTCGAATCGCCGGAGGCCTTGACCTTGCGATGACGCTGCGTGGCTTTCTCGACCTTGCTGGTCCTGCCGTGGCTGATCGATCCGCCGGGATCTTCGCTGAACACGGCGCTGGGGATCACCGCGCCTTTCTTGATGTCTTCGACCTGCGCGATCATCACCAGCAGGAAGAAGATCAGCGCCAGTCCCACGTGGAAGAACACGCTGATGACCCACGGCATGGTGTGGGCCATGACCGTCATAACCGCATCGTGCTCTTCGTAGTCTTCGACCTCCTGGTCCTCTTCGGAATACTCCGCGGGGGGCGGAGCCGACTGAGCCGCCGCGGGAGGCCGGCCGCCGGCGACTTGAGGCGTCGGAAGCGACGCCAACGCCGCGGGAACAATCACCGCCGCACTGCAGTGCGGACACGTAACTGTCGCGCCCGGTTCGGTGTCTATATTAAGAAGTCGTCCACATTCGTCACATTGAAACTCAATGCCCATAGCAAGGACTCCCGGCAATCTCAGGGAAGGCCCAACCGGTGGGACCGGAGTATAGTAAACACCGTCCGCCGGCTGCCTTCGGGTTCAGGCAGGATTAGATATTTATACCATTTGAAAATGGCGACAGCAATAAATAAAGTTCCCAAAATGCGAGGGAAAAACAAAGATTCCCGGACTGCGGGTCGACGGACGGCGGTTTTCGTTGGAAAATCACATCCCAATCGATTCCATCCGTTCGCCGCAAACCCCTGTCGGCGGGAACAACTTAGTACGCTCTTGTGACCCATAACGTCCGCCTCAAGCAGGAAAACTCTGGCATTGGCGCCGCGGCTTGCCTATAAAGTTAGACGCGCCGCGGCGCCGACGGTTCCATCAATTGCGGCTGTTTTTCGCAGAAGCTTAAAACATCGCAAGAATCCGAATATCCGCCGGGTCGACCGCAGCACGCAGGATCGCGAGGGTGGCGGAATTGGCAGACGCGCCAGGTTTAGGTCCTGGTGTTCCTAGGAACATGCGGGTTCGAGTCCCGCTCCTCGCAATCCCCGCGCCGCTGCCGTTAACGGCGGGCGGGTAAGTATTAATTAAGCCGGGAGGCCGCTCTCGGGCGACCGGCCCCCCGGCGCGGCAATGCGTCGAGAACACCTCGACGCGGAACTTCGTTGCGGACTATTCGTCGCGGCTGATGAATCGATACTCGCCGCCGCTGTCGGCGGCGATTCGAGCAAGAACCTTCTCGGCGATCGGAGGACGATTGCCGTAGAGAATCGTGTTTATTCGAACGAGACCGCGTGCGTTCCTGCGGCGTATCGCCTCAAGCACCGCCTGGTTGTCGGGGAACACTCCGTCGGTCAACAGGTAGACAATCACCGGACGGCCGGACGAGCCTCCGGCAAGCACGTCGAACGCGCGGTTAATCGCGGGAATCGGATCGGTCTTTCCCTGGGCGCGGACCGGCCCGAGAAACTCAACCAGGCCCAATTTCGCTCGCGGACCGGCCGGCGTCATTCTGCGGGGCGACTTCTCCAGCGGCTGGCCGTCGGAAAAAAGCACCACGTGGAATTTCCTGTAGGGCTCCATCCTTCCGACCGACAGCAGCATCTGGCGCCTGACAACATCGAAGGCGTCGACCATTGACCCGGATCGGTCGATGAGGTAGACCACGTCGGGCAGTCGACCGCCGCCTATCCCCCACCCGCCGCCGCCGAGTCCGAACATGGCGCCGCCTCCCAGGCCGCCGAGGAGCTTGGCCGGGTCGCCCTGAGACTCAAGACCGGTAAGGACTGACGAAGGGCCTATCACTTCACTGTCGCTGATGTCCTGAGGCCTAGCCGCCGGCTTAAGGCCCCCGTTTTCTCCCGCCCTGGGACGTCCGCCGGCCGATCTGGGAGCATAGTTGGGAATGGGAACGGATCTGGTGTAGATCGGCGCGGACTCCATTGGGACATTGCACTGCGGGGCGAAGCTGATCAGATCGTGCAACTCCGGTACGGTGATCATCGCAACCAGCATGAAGATCAGAGCCAGCGCCATGTGGAGAAAAACGCTCATCATCCAGGGCATGCATCGAGTCAGCATCGGAACAACAGCCGCCCGACGGCGTTGTCCTATCGGCCCTTCATCAGCGAAAACCGCTTCGGACCCGTCGACCTGCGGACTGGGGAGCCGCGCCAGGGCCGGCGGGACGACAAGCCGACCGCCGCACTGGGGGCATTTCAACACGAACCCCTTTTCCGGATCATCGCTGATCTTACTGCGGAGCGCCTGTCTACACTGGGGACACCTAAAGCGCGCGGTCATAACATCCTCTCCCTTTGCGGTTGGGGCGCTGAGTCCCGATGCGCCATTCAGCGGCAAGTTCCAATCAGTTGGACGCGCGGGATTCGAGAAAGTTCCATCCAATTCAAAATAAAGAAAAAAAACGGCGACCCGTAAGGACCGCCGCAAAAGGACCGGAAGTTTGATTATCGCGTCAGACTGTCTCTTCGACGGGCAGCGCCTTGCTCTCAGCCGGTCGGCTCGCTCGCTCGGCCTGGAAACTCAGGACTGAAACGTAGAAGAACCCGAACGCGAAGATCAGCAGGAACGGAGCCGTCAACGCCGCGCGAATGTAAACGATCGAGAATATCGCACACACCGTCATATAGACGCCGAACGCAAATTCGACATACGGCAGCAGCTTGCGGGATTTGCGTTTCGGAGTCGACTGTGCCGTCGGCCGGCCGCCGCGCCCGTATTTCGGCGTGCGGACAAATTCGCTCTGCTTGCCGGCAAGCGCCTCGATGATGGCTTTGCTGTTCGATATGCAGATCCCGACGCCAAGGGCCATCAGCATCGGCATGAACTTGAACACCGTTCGCCAGTCGCGCGACAACTGCAGTTGGCTTGCGAGGTAGAACACGAACGCCGACATCGTCGCCAGCACGAATACGCCCATGTCGATCACGCTGCGCCAGATCGAACCGTCCTGGACAGCGACAGTGCGAAGGAAAATCGCCGGGAACAGCATCATCACCAGTGCGAACATGTATATGTGCAGGCAAAAGCCCGTCAGGTGGAAGAAACTCTCGATCTTCACCTTCAGGGGCGCCTTGGACATCATGATTCTCGGCAGGAGCTTCAGGCAGACCTGTGCGCTGCCCTTGGTCCAGCGGAACTGCTGGGCCTTGAATGCGTTCATCTCCGGGGGCAATTCCGCCGGCGCCGTCACCTCGGGAAGGAACACGAACTTCCATCCTTTCAGTTGGGCTCTGTAGGACAGGTCAAGATCTTCGGTAAGCGTGTCGTGGTGCCATCCTCCGGCGGCCGCAATCGCGGTCTTGCGCCAGGAGCCGGCTGTCCCGTTGAAGCTCATGAACCGCTCGCTGCGGTTCCGCGCCACGTGCTCGATGGCGAAGTGACCGTCGAGGAATATTCCCTGGGCCTTGGTCAGCCAACTGTCGTCGCGGTTCAAATGCTCCCACCTGGTCTGCACCACGCATACGTCGGGATCGACAAAATGGTGAATTGACCGCTGGAGAACGTCGCTGCGGGGAATGAAGTCGGCGTCGAAAATCGTTATGAACTCTCCGGTGACATGGGGCATCGCCGCGTCGAGGGCGCCGGCTTTGTAACCGGTGCGGTCCTCGCGATGGAGATACTGTATGTCAACGCCCTGGGCCTGGAGCCTCTCGACAGTCCGCCGTGCGATCCGACAGGTGTCGTCAGTGCTGTCGTCGAGCACCTGTATCTGGAGTTTGTCGGACGGGTAGTCGATCCGGGCGGTCTCTTCGATAATCCTCCGGGCGACGGTTTCCTCGTTGTACATCGGCAACTGCACCGTCACGCGGGGCAGTTCGGTGAAATGTCCCGCCGGCGAGGGCGCCTTGTGGCGATGGCGCAGGAACAGATAAACGATAACGTATCGGTGAAGCCCGTAGATCGAGACCATCACCAACACGAAGGTGTACAGCGACATAAAGGCGGTCTGTAAGACGTCCGCAATATTCATGGTTATATGTTCCCTGGCGGCCGGTAAGTTCGCTCCGGTCAGCCTGAGGCGGTGATGGAGCACGTAAACCGAAGGTATGGTATACGTGCGACCCCGTCGGCGTCAAGGAATCTTTTGCGACGCCTCGATCAGTGGGTGCATCCCGTTTGAGTAGGTAGATTGTCATCAGAATGCCGATGGAAGTAATGGAATGGAATCCTTTACTCTGGGAGATCGGCATGAAGCAAGAAGTTTTGGAGCAAATATCGGTATTGCT